>Ga0325401_1003180_pt1 | contig 14937 bp, 13 predicted proteins | sample PopdelMetagenome_FD_205666 | JGI IMG/M metagenome (GOLD analysis project Ga0325401, IMG submission 205666) | Populus deltoides microbial communities from Bellville, Georgia, United States - Xylem-PdKOR-R2 | ecosystem: Host-associated > Plants > Phyllosphere > Stem > Wood/Secondary xylem | place...
TGGAACTCCGTCCCTCGGCAGGATCGGCGCTGGACCACGTCGGGCTTGTGGGACGCGCTGCCGCAAGCCCTGGCCGATGGCGGCGGCGATGCCGACGCCCTGCAGATGATCGACAGCACCATCGTGCGGGCCCACCGCTGCGCGGCGGGCGCCAGAGGGGGCCTCACCGCCAGGGTCCTGGGCGCTCGCGCGGTGGCGTCGGTCCGCTCCGCGGCCTGCCCGACCGAGATCCACCGCCGCACCAACGCCCACGGCCTGCCGATCGGCCTGACGCCGACGCCCGGCGGGGCGCACGACAGCACCGCTTGCATCGATCTGATCGAGGAGCGGGACAGCGATCCGGGCACCTGATCCCGGGCCAGGACGACCACCGCCATCGGATGGCCGGCGGCGAGGACGGTGGGCGCTCCCTGGCGGGGGCCGGGGTATCGATCCGGGTCACGCAAGGGGCTTCCAGCCAAGCAGACGCAGGGCGTTCAGCGTCACCAGGACGGTCGCCCCGGTGTCCGCGATGATGGCGGGCCACAGGCCGGTGACTCCCAGCAGTGTGGTCACGAGGAAGACCGCCTTGAGGCCGACCGCGATGGCGACGTTCGCCTTCACGTTCGCCATGGTGGATCGCGACAGGCCGACCAGCTCCGCGATGCCGCGGACGCGGTCCTTGAGGACAGCGGCGTCCGCCGTCTCCAGGGCGACGTCCGTGCCGCCGCCCATGGCCACACCCACGGAAGCGGCGGCCAGCGCCGGAGCGTCGTTGATGCCGTCCCCCACCATGACGACCGTCCCGGCGGACCGGAGCGCCCCGATCTCCCGCAGCTTGTCGTGGGGCAACAGCTCCGCTCTCACGTCGAGGCCCAGGCCCTTGGCAATGGCAGCGCCGGTCCGGGCGTTGTCGCCCGTCAGCATCACCGAGCGGACTCCCAGCCTTGACAGGGCGGCGATCCCCTCGGCCGCATCGCCCCGCGGCTCGTCACGAAGCGCCAGGACGCCCGCAGTCGCGCCGTCCACGACCACGACGACGGCCGTCTTCCCCTCGCCCTCCAGGCGCGTGACCTCCTCGGCGAGCCGGCCCATGTCGGCTCCGGCCTCGCCCGCGTGGCGCGGGCTGCCGACGCTGATCCTGCGGCCCGCGACCGTGGCGGTCACCGCCTTGCCGGGCACGGCGCCCTGCTCGGAGGCCGGAGGGGTCGCGATTCCCCGGGCATGGGCCTCGGCCAGGACGGCCTTGGCCAGCGGATGGGAAGACCCCTGCTCCGCGGCCGCCGCGTAGGCCAGGAGGTCCCGGTCGGAGGTGCCCGGGGCCGCGAGCACGTCCGTCACCTTGGGACGCCCCTCGGTCAGCGTGCCCGTCTTGTCGAAGGCGACCACCTTCGCCGTGCCCATCTCCTCCAGGGCCGCACCTCCCTTTATGAGCAGGCCGCGCCGGGCACCCGCGGACAGGCCGGACGCCATGGCTGCAGGTACCGAAATGACCAGGGCGCAGGGGCAGGCGATCAGGAGGACCGCCAGGCCGCGGTAGACGCTCGTCCACCAGTCCCAGCCCAGCAGGAAGGGCGGCACGAGGATGACCAGCAGGGACACGATCATCGCGCCCGGGGTCCAGTAGTTCGAGAAACGCTCGATGAAGCGCTGGGTCGGCGCACGCGAGGCGGTAGCCTCCTCGACCATCCGGATGATGCGGGCGATGGTGTTGTCGGCGGACGCACGGGTGACGCGGATGCGAAGCGCGCCGTCGGCGTTGATGGATCCCGCGACCACGGCCTCCCCGGGGCCGCGCGAGACAGGCACGCTCTCGCCGGTGACCGGACTCTCGTCCAGCGCGGACCGCCCCTCCTCGATGCTGCCGTCGCAGGGCACGCGGTCCCCGGGGCGGACCAGGACGAGGTCGCCCACGGCGAGCCGATCGGACGGCATCTCCTCGGTCGAGCCGTCCGCACCGACCCGCAGCGCCGTCCGGGGCATGAGGGTAGCCAGGGCGCGGATGCCCGCCCGGGCACGACCCGCGGCCACGTTCTCGAGCAGCTCGCCCAGGGCGAAGAGCAGGACGACCACGGCAGCCTCCTCGGCGGCGCCGATCACGGCGGCACCCGCGGCGGCCGTCACCATCAGGGTCTCGATCGAGAACGGCGTCCCGGCCCGCGCCAGGGCGAAGGCACGGCGCCCGAAGGGGACGAGCGCCACGAGGGTCGCGGCAAGGAAGAGCGGGTAGGTCAGGCGCTCCGGCAGGACCAGGGACAGGGCGTGGGCGCCGATGACCAGGGCGCCGAGCAGCCAGACGAGGCGGGCCTTGCCCGTCGCGTACCAAGGCTTGGCTGCGTCGCCCGGATCCTCGTGGTCGGCGTGCGAGTGGCCGAAGGCGCCGCCGTGGCCATGGTCGTCGTGGTCGTGCCCGGCGTGGTCGTGCCCGGCGTGATCATGGTCGGCGTGACCATGGTCGGCATCGTTGTCGGCCGGGTGCCGGAGAGCTGTCCCGGCATGTGCGTCCGAGGGGAGCGGCCGGGCCGCGTAACCGATCGCGGAGATCGCGCGCTCGATGGAAGCAGGGGCGGTCCGTCCAGGCTCCAGGCGCAGGGTGAGCCGCTCCGCCATCAGGTTCACCGCGACGTCGGAAACGCCGGGCAGGCGCTTCACCGCGCCCTCGACCTTGGCGACGCAGGACGCGCAGTCCATGCCCTCGACGCGCCACGACACGCGCTGTCCGCCGCCGCCGTCCCGCGTGCTGTCCATGAGCTGTCTCCTGACTGACAGCCCCTGAGATAGGACCTACAGTCACTGGAGATTCAAGGGGGTTCTCGACCCACGGGCGGGTGCATGCGATCCCGTCAGGCTCGGCGGGTGGTCGGCAGCGGGGCGAGGAGTGCGGGCGGACGGTGTCGCAGTGCCCGCGCCAGCCCTCGATCAGCGCCCTCGCCTCGGCCGGCGTGTTGAACGCCTCCGCGTTCAGCAGCCCGTCCCGCAGCCTGCCGTCGGAGCTCTCACGCGGCCCCTCTCCCAAGGGCTGCCCGGCTCGATGGACGCCGTCCTCGCGCCGACGCCGGTGATCCAGCCCTTCACCGCGGTGGCCGCGAACTCCGACCCGTTGCCGGACCGCGCGCGGCCCGGGGCGCCGCGCCGGATGAACGGGTCGGACAACACGCCGATCACGTCAGATGCCCCGAGCCTGCGCGCCACGCGGATGGCGAGGCGCTCGCGGGTGACCTCGTCGACGGCGTTCGGCATCCGCAGCTCGCGGCCGTCCCGCGTCCGGTCCCGGACCCGAGGCGCCCGGAGAGGTCGGGACGGATGCCAGGGTGTGCGGGGACACCGCGTCCCATCCCTCCCGCGGCAGTCCCCTGCGGGTCCAGGGGCCCCAGGCTCCTGGCGGGTGAGGTCCGGAGAGGGCAGGGCCCTCTCCGGTCCCGGAGGGGGGATCAGACCGTCCCCCAGACCTCCTCGGCGACCTCGGTGCAGAGGCGGAGCTTGGCCCATTGCTGCTCGACGGTGAGGAGGTTGCCCTCCTCGGTGGAGGCGAAGCCGCACTGGGGGGAGAGGGCGAGCTGGTCGAGGGGGCAGTGGCGGGCGGCCTCCTCGATCCGGCGCTTGAGCTCGTCCTTCGTCTCGAGGTCGCCGCGCTTGCTGGTGACGAGGCCGAGGACGACGGTCTTGCCCTTGGGGAGGAAGCGGAGCGGGGCGAAGGAGCCGGAGCGCTCGTCGTCGTACTCCATGAAGTAGCAGTCGACGTCGATGCCGTTGAACAGGACTTCCGCCACCGGGTCGTAGCCGCCGGAGGCGATGTGCATGGAGCGGAAGTTGCCGCGGCAGAGATGCATCGAGACGAACATGTCGGAGGGGCGGCCGGCGACGGCGCCGTTGATGATCCGGGCGTACTGCTGGAGCAGGTCGCCGGTGTCGTCGCCGCGGGCCTTGAGCATGGCGACCTGATCGGGGTCGCAGAGGTAGGCGATGTTGACCTCGTCGAGCTGGAGGTAGCGGCAGCCGGCCTCGGCGAAGGCGCGCATGGCGCCGTTGTAGGCGCCGGCGAGGTCGGCGAAGAAGGCGTCCATCTCCGGGTAGACGCTCGTGTCGACGGCGCGGCGGCCGCCGCGGAAGTGGAGGACGGAGGGGGAGGGGATGGTCTGCTTCGCCACGGCGCCGTCGGCGTGGGCGGCGACGAAGCGGAAGTCGTCGACGAAGGGGTGGGGCTCGTAGCGGAGCTTCGAGGTGACCTTCAGGCCGTAGGACTTGGTCTGGCCGCCCTTGAACTGGATGCCCTGGTCGGACTCGTACATCTCGACGCCGCCGAGCTTCGCCAGGAAATCGAAGTGCCAGAAGGCGCGGCGGTACTCGCCGTCGGTCACGGCCCTGAGGCCGGCGGCCTTCTGGTCGCGGATGGCGTCGAGGATGGTCCTGTCCTCGACCGTGCGGACGGCGGCGTCGTCCTGCCTGCCGTCCGCGCGGGCGGCGCGGGCCTCGCGCAGCGCGGGGGGGCGGAGGAGGCTGCCGACGTGGTCGGCGTGGAAGGGGGGCTTGCCGGCGGGCATCGTGTCTCTTCTTTCGTGACGATGGGAGGTCAGTGGGCGTGCAGGCCGAGGTGGCGGTCGAGCACCTCGGGCTGGGCGAGCAGGTCGCGGGCGGGGGCGGCGACGGCGACGCGGCCGCGGTCGAGGATGACGGCGCGGTCGGCGACGGGGAGGATCTGGCCGGCGTGCTGCTCGACGATGATCGCGGCCATGCCCTCCTCCCGCACGAGGCGGCGGATGGCGGCGAGGAGGGACTGCACGATGACGGGGGCGAGGCCTTCGAGGGGCTCGTCCAGCAGCAGCAGGCGGGGGTTGAGCATGAGGGCGCGGCCGAGGGCGAGCATCTGCTGCTCGCCGCCCGAGAGGGCGCTGCCGGCGTTGGTGCGGCGTTCCTCCAGCCGGGGGAGGAGGGCGTAGACGGCGCGCAGGTCCCAGCGGCCGGGGCGGGCGACGGCGGTGAGGTTCTCCTCGACGGTGAGGGAGCGGAAGATGTCGCGCTCCTGCGGCACCCAGCCGAGGCCGAGGGCGGCGCGGCGCTCGGGCGGCAGGCGGTCGAGGGGGGTGCCGGCGAGGCGGATGCTGCCGGCGCGGCGGCGGGCGAGGCCCATCAGGGCGCGGATGAGGGTGGTCTTGCCGGCGCCGTTGCGGCCGAGCAGGGCGAGGGCCTCGCCCCCGCCGAGGGTGAGGGAGACGTCGTGGAGGACGAGGCCCTCGCCCCAGCCGGCGGAGAGGGATTCGACGGCGAGAAGGTCAGCCATGGGCGATCTCGGTGGTGCCCAGGTAGGCCTCCTTCACGCGGGGGTCGCGGGCGATGTCCGCCGGGGCGCCGTCCGCGAGGACCGTGCCCTGGGCCAGCACCGTGATCCGTTCGGCGAAGCGGAAGACAAGGTCCATGTCGTGCTCGATCAGCAGCACGGCGACGTCGCGGGGGAGGGCGGCGACGGCGGCCAGCACCTCGCGGCTCTCGGCGGGGGGGACGCCGGCGGCGGGCTCGTCCAGCAGCAGGACGCGGGGCCTGGAGGCGAGGGCGAGGGCGATCTCGAGCAGGCGCTGGCGGCCGTAGGGGAGGGCGGCGGTGCGGCCGTCGCGGCCGGGGCCGGGGAAGTGGACGAGGTCGAGGAGGGCGTCGGCCTCGCGCGCCAGGGCGGGGAGGGAGGCGGTGGGGCGCCACCAGGTGGCGCCGGCCCCGGCGCGCTCGGAGACGGCGAGCGTCACGGCCTCCCGCGGGGAGAGGTCGGGGAAGAGCTGGTTGACCTGGAAGGTGCGGGCGAGGCCGCGCCGGACGCGGGCGTGCTGGGGGGCGGCGGTGACGTCCTCCCCGAGCAGGGCGACGCGGCCGGCGGTGGGGGGGAGGGCGCCGGAGAGAAGGTTGACGAAGGTGGTCTTGCCGGCGCCGTTGGGGCCGATGAGGGCGTGGCGGGCGCCCCGGGCGACGGCGAGGGAGACGCCGTCGACGGCGGCGAAGGCGCCGAAGCGGCGGGTCAGGCCGGTCGTCTCCAGGGCGGGGGCGTCGGCGGTCACGGGCGGCGGGCCGCGGCGTCGGCGAGGCGGCGGAGGAGGCCGGTCAGGCCGCCGCGGCCGAACAGGGCGAGGGCGATGAGGGCGAGGCCGAGCCAGAGCTGCCAGAAGATCGGGCTGGCCTCGCTGAGGGCGTGGTGGGCGAGGGTGAGGGCGGCGGCGCCGAGCAGGGCGCCGTAGAGGCTGCCGAGGCCGCCGAGGACGAGCATGAGGAGGCCGTCCGCCGAGCGCTGGAAGGAGAGGGCCTCGAGGGAGACGAAGGCGTTGGTCTGGGCGAGCAGGGCGCCGGCGACGCCGGCATAGGCCGCCGAGAGGGCGTAGGCGGCGGTGAGGCGGGCGCGCACGGGGACGCCGAGGGCCGGCGCCCGGCGGCCGTTGCCGCGGATGCCGCGCAGCGACAGGCCGAAGGGGGAGGCGACGACGAGGCGGGCGAGGAGGAAGAGGAGGAAGAGGACGGCGAGGCTGTAGAGGTAGGCGGTCTGCCCGTAGAGGTCGAAGCGGAAGAGGCCGAGCAGGGGCCAGATCTCGACGCCTTGCAGGCCGTCGGCGCCGCCGGTGATCGGGGCGGCCTTGTTGGCGGCCTCGTAGAGCATGAGGCCGAGGCCGAGCGTGACCATGAGGCCCGCGAGCGCGCCGGTGCGGAGGACGAGGGGGGCGGTGATCAGGCCGAGGAGCGCGGCGGCGGCGGCGGCGGCGAGGAGGCCCGACAGGGGCTCGCCCCAGCCGGCCTGGGCGAGGAGGCCGGCGGTGTAGGCGCCGGTGCCGAAGAAGGCGGCGTGGCCGAGGGTGACGACGCCGGCGTAGCCGACGATGAGGTCGAGCGAGACGGCGAAGAGGGCGGCGATGGCGATGGAGGCGAGCAGCGGCCACTGCTCCGGCAGGAGGACGTAGCCGGCGGCGGCGGCGAGCCAGGGGAGGGCGTGGCCCAAGGCGCGGAAGGGGGCGCGGATCACGTGCGGGCCCTCGCGAGGAGGCCGTCGGGGCGGGCGAGGAGGAGGACGACCATGGCGGTGTAGATGACGAAGGCGCCGACCTCGGGCACCCAGTACTTGCCGGCCACGTCGAGCACGCCGAGCAGGATGGCGGCGGCGAAGGGGCCCATGACGGAGTTGGCGCCGCCGACGGCGACGACGACGAGGAAGTAGACGAGCCACTTCAGCGGGAAGTTGGGGTCCAGCCCCAGCACCTCCACGCCGAGGGCGCCGCCGAGGCCGGCGAGGCCGGAGCCGAGGGCGAAGGTAAGGGAGAAGATTCGGCCGACCGGCAGGCCCATGCCGCGGGCGACGGGGCCGTTGTCCACCGCCGCGCGGAGGCGGGCGCCGAAGCGGGTGCGGACGAGGCCGAAGTGGAGCCCCACGGCGACCGCGCCGCAGACGAGGATGAGGAAGATGCGGTAGCGGCCGAGGCCGATGCCGGCGAGCTCGACGCGGCCGGAGAGCCAGTCGGGCAGCTGGATGAGCTGCTGGCGGGCGCCCATGAAGAAGTCGGCGACGGCGCCGAGGACGAAGACGAGGCCGATGGAGAAGAGCACCTGTTCCAGGTGGTCGCGGCCGTAGATGCGGACGTAGAGGAGGCGTTCGAGCAGCCATCCCAGCGCGGCGGCGGCGAGGGTGGCCGCGGCCAGCGACGGGAGGAAGGGGACGCCCGCGCGGTTGAGGAGCACGACGCAGACGTAGCCGCCGACCATGCCGAAGGCGCCGTGGGCGAGGTTGACCACGTTCATCAGGCCGAGGGTGACGGAGAGGCCGACCGAGAGGACGAAGAGCAGCATCCCGCTCGCGACGCCGTCCAGCAGGACCGTGATGGCGGCGGCCATGGGATCAGGCGGCGTCCTTCACGGCCTGGACGCGGTCGAACTCGATGTTCCAGAGCTGGCCGTCGCGGCGTTCCGTGCGGCGGATGTAGACGTCCTGCACCACGTCGCGGGTGGCGGGGTCGATCGACATCGGGCCGCGCGGGGAGGTCCAGGCGAGGCCCTTCATGGCGTCCACCAGCTTCGTGCCGTCGGGGTCGCCGTTCGTTCGGCGGAGGGCTTCGGCCAGGAGGTGCATGCCGTCCCAGCCGCCGACGGCCATGAAGTTGGGGCGCATGTCGGGGGCCACCGCGCGGAAGGCGTCCCGGAAGGCGGCGTTCTCGGGGCTGTCGTGGGCGGTGGAGTAGTGGTGGGAGGTGACGGCGCCGATCACGCCGTCGCCCATGTCGTTCAGCAGGTCGTCGTCGAGCACGTCGCCGGTGCCGATGAGGCGGATGCCGGCCTCCCTCAGGCCGCGCTCGTTGAACTGCTTGATCAGCGCGGAGCCCTCGCCGGAGGGGACGAAGATGAAGAGGGCGTCGGGGCGGGCGTCGCGCACGCGCTGGAGGAAGGGGGCGTAGTCGGGGTTGCGCAGCGGGGAGCGGAGCTCGAGCGACACGCGGCCGCCGGCGGCGCCGAAGGCCTCCTTGAAGGCGCGCTCCGCGTCCAGGCCGGGGGCGAAGTCGGAGACGAGGGTGGCGGCGGTGCGGATGCCGTTGGCCGCCGCCCAGGTGGCGATCGGGCGGGTGGCCTGGGGCAGCGTGAAGCTGGTGCGGACGATGAAGGGCGAGCGGGACGGGATGACGCTGGCGCCGGCGGCCATGACGATCATCGGCAGCTTCGCCTCCGTCGCGATCGGGGCGGCGGCGAGGGCGAGCGGGGTGAGGCCGAAGCCGGCCAGGGCGCGCACGCGCTCGCGCACCGCCATCTCCTGGGCCAGGCGGCGGGTGACGTCGGGGGCGGTGCCGGTGTCGTCCCGCAGCACGACCTCGATTCGGCGGCCGGCGACGGGGGCGGGGTTGGCGCGGAGCCAGGCCTTCACGGCGGCGTCGATCTGGCGGCCGGTGCTGGCCGACGGGCCGGTCATCGGGACGATGAGGCCGACCTTGAAGGGGTCGCCGGATTGGGACAGCGCCGGGCGGGCGAGGGGGAGGGCGGCGGCCGAGAGAAGGGCGGCGCGGCGGGTGATGGGCATGGTCGCGTGTCTCTCTCCCGGAGTGGCGCGGCCGTTCCCGCGTCCTGGGGAGTGTTGTCGCCCGGCGCGGGGCGGCGCGCCAGATGGGGGTGAGGCGGGGGCTGGTGCATGGCCGGCGGTGGGGGGCGGCCGCTGCTCGGGGTGGTGAGCGGACCTAGCTCTCAGGCCGGAGATCGCCGAAACGGAACCAGCCGCCGGAGCACTTCGGGGGTCCTGGGCCGGAGCAATGACGATGCGTCGACTGCCAAGACAGCCTCTGGCGGTACTTCTGGCGGCCGTCCTGCTATTCTGTGCCGCAGCGCTGAGTTGGTTCTACAGCCAGTACGGCGCTTACGGCCTCAATGTGCTGCTCCGGCGCGGTGGCAGCTACTGGGTGGCCGTGCCAACGGACAGTCCGCGCCTTTCCGAGGCTATGCGACTGGCCCTCCGTAGCCCTCTGCCGGAAATCGAGCCCGGCCGCTTCGACTGGCAGCAGGCGGCTGAGGGCTTCGAGGTCGCGGAACTGCCCGTGCTGGCGTCCGGCCAGGAGGTGGAGCGCCTGCTCCTTGCGCGCGTTGATCCCACTCGCTTCCGCTTCGAGGTTCGCAACGCTCCTGCCGGGAACAGGGAACCGACGGACTGGATAAAGGAACTCGGGGCAGCCCTCGTCATCACCGGTAGCTATTACGGAACCGACGGCTATCCAGACACACCAGTGGTGAGCGCGGGGGAGCGTCTGGGGCCGACGGCTTACGAGGCGAGACACGGTGCCTTCGTATCCTCCGACGCGGTGACCAGCGTCCGGGACCTCGCGGGTCAGGACTGGCGCTCGTCCCTCGCGGGTGCTCGGGATGCCATGGTGTCCTATCCACTCCTACTTGCGGAGGATGGATCGAGCCGCGTCACTGCCGACAGGCGCTGGCTGGCCAACCGTACCTTCGTCGCGGAGGACTCTCTCGGTCGGATCATCCTAGGGACGACGCGTGATGCTTTCTTCTCGCTGGATCGCCTGGCCGCCTTCCTGCGCATCGCTCCACTACAACTGAGAACCGCCCTGAATCTCGACGGCGGCCCGATAGCCTGCCAGTTCATCGCCATGGGCAGTACCCGCCGCAGCTTCTGTGGCCAGTGGGAGACTTCAGTGCGCGACGGGCAGCTTCACCTTCTGACCTGGGGCTACGGAAGCTGGGCTCTGCCTGTCGTACTCGCCGTCGTGCCGCGCTGATCAAGCGATCTCTTCTCATTCTCTCTACGCCTGCTTCGGGTCGGCAGTGGTCATCGGGACCATGGCTTTCGCACGCCCGGGACCGGTGGCCGGGTTCGCAGCCTTTCCTACCGCCGCGCCTCGGCGACGCCGCGGGCGATCGTCTCGGCGAGGGATTCCGCGAGGCAGCGGTTGAGGCGGTCGACCTCGACGATCTTCAGCGCGTGCGGGGCGCGCTCCACGTCGACGGTGCCGGCCTCGGCCCAGGCGTTCATCAGGGCGTAGCGGGGGAACAGGCCGGCGCCGGCGGCGGCGGCGGCGGCGCGGAGGGCGTCGCGGTAGGCTTCGACGTCGGCGTTGGCGCGGAGGAAGCGGGACCACTGCGGGTCGATGAGGATGAGGTCGGCGCCGGCGTCGCGCACGCGCTCGGCGCCGGCGGCGAGGGCGTCGGTCATCTCGCCGATGTCGGCGCCGCGCACGGCCTCGACCGTCGCGGCCTGCCAGAGCACGAGGGCGCGGGGGCGGCCGGCCAGCGCCGCGCGGATGAGGGCGAGGTGGTCGGCGGCGAGCATCCCGCGGCCGCCCTGGGCCGACACCTCCACCCGCACGCCGGGGTAGGCGCGGGCGAGGAGCGCCTCCAGCCGGGCGGGGTAGGCGCTCTCGGCGCCGCTGCCGCCCGGGGCGGTGACGCTGGCGGAGCCGACCACGAGCACGGGCAGGGTGCCGGAGAGGAGGGCGGCGGCGACGGCGGGGAGGGGCCCGGGCTCGATGAGGTCGTCGGGCGCGTCGCAGGGGGCCGCGGCCGCGCCGCGGCCGAGGAGGACGAGGAGGGCCAGGAGGGGGGCGAATCGGGCGGCGCGCCGGCGCATGGGGGTCAAGCCGTATCGGAGGCGGCACGGACGGGCAAGGACGGCGTCGGTCCGGATGGCGCGGGTCCGGATTGTGCCGGCAGGGACGGGGCCGCGGGCCGGTCCGACCAGGCGTTCCAGGCCGCCACCGCCACCATCGCCGCCAGCCCCGCGAGGTTCACCGCGGCCTGCATCGCCGGGCCCTCCGACCATTCCAGGGCGAGGCGGCCGAGGAAGGAGAGGAAGATGCCGGCGCAGAAGACCGGCAGGCCGTGCTGGCCGATCAGCACGAGCGGCCGGGCCGCCGCGCCGCCGATCCAGCGCGCCCCGCGCGGCACGCCGTGGGCGACGAGGTAGGCGAGGGCGAGGATCGAGAGCAGGCGGAAGGGGTGGAGGGCGGACTTGTCCACCGCGTCCACCACGGAGGCGACCGGCAGGGGCAGGTAGCCGATCAGGTCGCGCCGCAGGTAGATCACGAGGGTGGCCAGGAAGGAGAGCAGGAGCACCAGCCCGGCGGCCGCGCCGACCGGGCGCCGCCAGGGCACCCCGCCGGCCGGCCCCGCCCCGAGCACCGCGCCGACCGCGAAGAGGAGCTGCCAGGCGAAGGGGTTGAAGAACCAGCCGCCTCCCGTCCAGGAGGGCAGGTTGAGGTCGGCCAGCCGCGCGGCGGCGTAGAGGGCGGCGGAGGCGGCCAGCAGCCACGCGGGGTGCCGCAGCAGGGGCAGGGCGAGGGCGAAGAGGCCGAGCACCACGACGTAGAGCGGCAGGATGTTGAGGAAGGCGGGCTGGTAGCGCAGCAGCAGGGCGCGGTAGGGCCGGTCGCCGAAGGGGTCGAGGTGCAGCTCGTCGAGGTAGGCGCTCGCCTCCAGGGCCGCGGCCGAGTAGCCGACCTGGGCGGTGAAGACGACGAAGAGGAAGATGTGGGCGACGTAGAGGGTGAAGCAGCGCCCCGCCACCTTCGCGCCCGCGCCGAGCCAGCCCTCCCGCGCCATGCGCCGGCCGTAGGCGATGCCGGCGGCGTAGCCGGCGAGGAGCACGAAGGCCTCGGTGGCGTCGCAGAGGAGCACGTTGCGGATCGTGAGGCTGCCCAGCACATTGCCGGGCACGTGGTCCACGAAGATGAACCAGAGCGCGATCCCGCGCGCGAGGTCCACCCGCAGGTCCCGCCCTCCGCGAACGAGGGATGCGCGGATCAGTCCCCCCATGCCGGCCCCCGGAGCACACGATGGCCTCTCCTAACACAGCCGCCGATCCGCAGCAGCGCGCCGGCGCCCTCGTGCGGGAGGGGCTGGCTCGGCAGGCGGCCGGCGACGACCAGGGGGCGCTGGCGCTGTACCGGCAGGTCTTCGACCTGGTGCCGGACGAGCCCAACGCGGCGCATCTGACGGGGATCATCGCGCGGCGGCGGGGCGACCTGGAGGCGGCGCTGACACTTTCCGCCCGCGCGCTGGCCCAGGCGCCGGACAGCCCGGTCTTCCTCTCGGCGCGGGGGGCGACGCTGGCCGAGGCGGGGCGGCTGGAGGAGGCGGTGGCGGCGCTGTCGCGCGCCGTGTCGATCCGGCCGGGGGACGCGGTGGCGCGGCGCAACCTCGGGCAGGCGCTCTGCGCCCTCGGGCGGCCGGGGGAGGCGATGCCGCACCTGCGGGAGGCGGCGGCGGTCGCGCCGCACGATCCGGAGGCGTGGCTCGCCCTCGCCCACGGGCTGCGCGAGGCCGGGGCGCCCGGGGTGGCGGAGGCGGCGCGGCGGGCGCTGGCGGCGGGCGGGGCGGTGGGGGCGCAGGCGCGCTTCCTGCTCGCCTCCCTCGGGGAGGGGCGGGCGCCGGCGCGGCCGCCGGAATCCTACGTCCGCACCCTGTTCGACGGCTACGCGCCGCGCTTCGACGCGGACCTCGCGGGGCTGGGTTACCGGACGCCGGCGGCGCTGGCGGCGCTGCTGTCAGGCGCGGTGGCGCCGGAGGGGGCGCTGGAGGTGCTCGACGCCGGCTGCGGGACGGGGCTGTCGGGAGAGGCGCTGCGGCCCTGGGCGCGGCGGATGACGGGGGTGGACCTGTCGCCGCGGATGCTGGACGCGGCGCGCCGGCGCGGGATCTACGACGCGGTGGAGGAGGCGGAGCTGGTGGGCTTCCTCGCGGCGCGGCCGGGGGCCTACGACCTGGTGGCGGCGGCGGACGTGCTGAACTACCTCGGCGACCTCGCGCCGGCGCTGAACGCGACGGCGGCGGCGCTGCGGCCGGGGGGGTACGCCGCGATCAGCATCGAGCGGGGGGCGGGGGCGCCCTACGCGCTCGGGGCGGGGATGCGGTACCGGCACGACCCGGCGCACGTCCTCAACCTGGCGGAGGCGACGCGGCTGGAGCTGGTGGAGCTGGAGGACGCGACCCTACGGGAGGAGCGGGGGGAGGCGGTGGCGGGGACGCTGATGGTGCTGCGGCGGCGGTAGGGAGGGGTGGGCCGATCCTTCGGCGGCCCTCCGTGGCCAGGGGGAGGAGGAAGGAATTCTTCCTCCCCCTGGAACCCCCGCCATCATCTTTTTCTGGCTAGTTGGCGCCATCCGTCACGCCTCGGGTCGATGACCCGGGGCGCCCGGAGCCGTCAGGAAGGTCGCGCTGGGATCTGGTGCCCTCCTTGTCCCATCGTATCCGCGGCAGCCTCCACGCTGGGTCCGGGACCCCCGCCGGGGGACCTGCGGGGGTCGAAGGCACTGCCTTCGACGGGGCGGAGCCCCTTGGGGCCACCCGCGCGACGGCTACCGCGACGGGAAGCGCAGGGGTGATCCGGACGCCTTCCAGGCCGCCTCGATCGCGTCCGTGTCGATGAAGCCGGACGGGTCGGCCTTGCGGGGCTGGCGGTCGAGGTAGGGGGCGCGGTCGCGGCGCCAGATCGCGACGAGGCGGGCGAGTTCGGCGAGCGGGTCGGCGTGGTCGTCGACGCGGATGTCGAGGTCGGGGAAGTCCTCCGTCGTGACGATCCGGAGGGCGGCGGACTGGCGGCCGCGGCGGTCGCCGCCGGCGGCCTCTCCGGCGGCGAGGGCGGCTGTCAGGCGTTCGGGCAGGGGGCGGTCGCCGTGGGCGGCCAGCGCGGCGAGGGTGTCGCGCAGGACGGCGGGGCCGGCGAGCATGTTGCCGGCGACGGAGACGTCCCCGGCGGCGCGGTCGCCGGACCAGTCGACGCAGCGCGGGCCGGTGAAGGCGGCGGCGCGGCCGAAGCGGTCGACGGCGTGGATCTGGCGGAGGGCGCGGCCCTCGTCGCCGGCGAGCGCACCCTCGATCGCGGCGGCGGGGGGGAGGCCGCGGGCCATGCCGTCGAGCACAGCGGGGCCGAGGTAGCGGTTGGTGAAGGACTGGGTGGAGACGGCGCCCACCCCGGCGCGGACGTGCGGGCAGGAGGCGCCGACGGCGAAGTTGCAGGTGGTGACGGCGACGGCGAAGGCGCCGGTGTCGGGGTCGTGCGCCACGATGGACCAGGTCATGGCGGTTCCCTCAGGTCTTGCGGGCGAGGAGGAGGAGCCAGGCGGCGTGGCGGGGGCCGGCGTCCTCCCCGGCCTCCTCCAGCAGGGCGGCGGCGGGGGCGTCGGCGGACAGGCCGGGGGGCGGGGCGTCGGCGGTGGCGCGCCAGGGATCGAGGCCGTGGCCCTCGAGCCGGAGGGGGGCGAGGCCGGCGGCGTGGGCGGCGCCGCGCAGGGCGGCGGCGGTGGTGCCGGTGTTGTCGGCGCCGCGGCCGAGGGCGGCGGCGAGGCGGCGGCCGAGGGAGTCCGCGTTCTCGGCGACGAGGAGGGCGAGGCCGCCGGGGCGGAGCAGGCGGGCGGCGGCGGCGGCGTCGCCGGCGGGGGCGCCGGGCTCCGGCAGGAGGAGGGCGAGGTCGAAGGCGGCGTCCGGCAGGGGGAGGGCGGCGTCGGAGAGGAG
>Ga0325401_1003185_pt1 | contig 14926 bp, 10 predicted proteins | sample PopdelMetagenome_FD_205666 | JGI IMG/M metagenome (GOLD analysis project Ga0325401, IMG submission 205666) | Populus deltoides microbial communities from Bellville, Georgia, United States - Xylem-PdKOR-R2 | ecosystem: Host-associated > Plants > Phyllosphere > Stem > Wood/Secondary xylem | place...
AAATATTAAACTTCGTTTAAGACATTAAATTACATGTACTAACTAATTAAACTTCTTAGTACATGATATAGACGGCAGCACAATAAAAATAAAAATAGCAACTAGCGCAAAAAAAGTCGAAATGAATATTCCTAAATCATAGAATGCTCGTAATCTTCGGTTTCTACGGCTACATCACTATGTAGCATGATAACGTTTCCGTTTGAATTAACGTCTACAATGACAGAACGTCCCTCCTCTACAAATCCTTTCAAGATCCCTTCAGCAATGCTATCCTCCAAAAGCCTCACAACGGCCCTCTTCAATGGCCTTGCTCCATAGCTAAGGTTGTTCCCTTCTTCAATTATCTTCCTTTTTAATCCATCTGTTACTCGTATAATGATGTTCTTTGCCTTTAGCCTTCCGTAAACTTCCGCAAGCATCAAGTCTGCAATCTCGTTTAGCTGTGCGTTTTTCAATTTTCTGAACACGATAACTTCATCTATTCGATTCAAGAACTCTGGGCTGAATTCTTTCTTCAGTTCCTCAAGCTTGACGGTGTTGAATCGTATCTCATCTTCCTCGTCTTCCTGGGCAATCAAGCTATTACCAATATTTGAAGTCATTATAATGATTGTGTTTTTGAAGTCCACCTTACGTCCTTTACCATCAGTCAACGTACCATCATCTAAAATCTGAAGAAACACCCTGTGAACATCTTGGTGAGCCTTCTCAATCTCATCAAAGAGAACCACGGTATGGGCTCTGCGACGAACAGCTTCAGTAAACTGACCACCGTCATCATACCCTATATAGCCAGGAGGTGATCCAAAAAGCTTTGATACAGTATGTTTTTCCTTGTATTCAGACATATCAATCCTGACGACGGCTTCTTTGGAGCCAAAATACTCAACAGCCAATGCCTTGGCAAGTTCTGTTTTCCCTACGCCAGTCGGACCGGTGAATAAAAAGCTCGCAATTGGTTTGTTGGGGTCTTTTGTGCCGACTCGTGCTCGGCGAATAGCATGACTAACTGCCTTCACAGCTTCTTCCTGGCCTACAATGTACTTGTGCAGTTCTGCCTCCATGTTTAAGAGTCGACGAGATTCTTTATCGGTGACTTTATCAAGAGGAATTCCCGTCACCATCGAGACAACAGCTTGTATATCCTCTTCAGTCACAACAAGTTTCTCTGAAGCTGATCGCGCTTGACGCAGCTGAACTCTGGCACCAGCTTCATCGATCAAGTCTATGGCCTTATCCGGTAGAAAGAGACCGCTGAAACATATATAAAAGTACATATGTTGTTGTGTATTCAAGATCTAACTAAACATGAATAACATTTAAATAAATTCCAAAGTGTTGAGAAAGGGATTAATTGAAAACATAAAATGCTATCTGATATCTGATAGGTTACAAGGTAAGTAAACGTAAATTTCGACCTTATGTATTGGTTTGATAAACGAACTGCTGCAACCAAAGCCTCATCTGCGTATTTGACATCATGATGAGCTTCGTATTTTCCTTGTTTTCCTTTCAGTATCTCTACCGCCTCATCAACAGATGGCTCTGGCACATCCACATGCAGAAAACGCCTTTTGAGTGCTCCATCTTTTTCAATGTACCTTCGATATTCATCAATTGTTGTGGCTCCAATACACTGCACAAGAGGGAACAGACAATGATAAGAAATTGTAAATCGGAACATCAGATTACGACTAGACTACACAAGTACGGACTAATTTACCTTTAGCTCGCCTCTTGCAAGAGCTGGCTTTAGTATATTAGCAGCATCTAGTGTCTGGCCATTGCCAACAAGGGTATGCAATTCATCAATGAAAAGAACTATATTTCCATCACTTTGTTTAACTTCATCAACAATCCCTGTTAATCTTTCTTCAAAATCTCCGTGAAATTTGGTGCCAGCAACTAGACGCGCCATATCCAAAGCAAAAATCTAAAGAACACATCACAATTTGAGGTGTACAGGTACGAATTACTGGTGTAGAATTATTAATTATTAATATCAAATGTGATGGTTTTTGGTAAACAAGTTGTAGGACTACCTTCTTTCCCTCGAGTTTTGAAGGAACAGTGCCTTTAACGATGTTTGCTGCCAGGCCCTCAACAATGACAGTTTTTCCGACTCCAGGATCACCTACAAGACAAGGGTTATTCTTTCTTCTTTTGCAAAGTATTTGCGTGACACGCTCGATCTGTTTTCGCCTTCCTACTACCTGGTCCAGCTTGCCCTGTAAAATGCCATTTAAAGAAGCCAAAGTCAGTGTAATCGTTGCTAGTTCAGATGTCACTGGTTCCGCAAGAACGTGTGAGAAAGAGAAATCGGGTTTTACCTCTTGTGCCATTTTTGTTAAATCAGTTCCATACTTGTTTAGCATATCTGCCTTAAAATGTTGCTTCTCGAGCCTCTCCATTAATGTGAATTCAAACTAAGATGACAGATGTTCTTTCTGCTACAAGCAAAACACCATATGCTTGATCATATATGTATATCAGAACCCTTAATTAATGATCCCAATGCAGCATTACCTGCCGAACCACTTCCCAAAGCAGTCGCTTGCCCTTCTTCCCTTGACACTTGCTCCTGTTAGTTATCAAATCACTAACTACAAGGGTACAGCTTCCCAAGAGCCCAATTCATGCATGGTGTTTTTAATTTAGGTACTGGTGGTGTTTAATTTCCATTTCAGGTGCATGTCATGCCCCCTGGGTTCCTTCTACGTGCTGCAGTCGCGTATTCTCATAGGACTGGCCCTAACTTAAATATGCTAAACCATCTGTTTCACATGAAAATCCGTACAATTTCTTCTTTCTGGACCAATATTATCTGACCAATTTCTCTACTTTTTCTTACCCCTCCCTGCCGAAACAAAGAACATCTCGTAAACAGGGATTGGAGATAAAGCCCAGGATAGATGAGTATCAGCAAACTGCCAAGAGTAATATAATTATTATTTTATCTTTCTTGAAAAAAATCAATAGTAAGGTAATTCGATCTTTTCACATGGCTTATCACATATTATAAGATTTATAGCGGGCAGAAATATCTTTTTCTATCCTTCTCAAAAATATCAATAGTCTTAGTAATAGGGGTAATTTGATTTTTTTCACATGACACGTTACTTATTATAAGATTGATTGAGGGTAAATATATTTTTTTTCTTTTGAAGCACAATAAAATAATTAAGCTACTCTTAAAAACTAAAATTAAAAAAAAAACAACTTATAGAAGCCTTTTTATCTTTATATTTTTTTAAGAAATGTAGAATAATTAATTTATCCTTAAAATAAAAAAATTTAAAACTTGCATCGATGTACTTTTTTAAATCTTTTTAAATTGGTTTTTTTGTATTATTATCAAGTTGAGTAAAGACAATTTAATTTTTTAATAAACACAAAATATTATTTAAATAAAAAATTGGTAGACGTGTGAGAGGTAAGTGCGGCATCTCCTAGTGAATAAAAATCTCTTTTTGCCATATCATTGGAATCATCACAGTGTCTTTTTCCTGATGGGACGAAGTGTGGCAGTGGTAGTTGAATGGTTTGTCGCCAATGACTTTTCCCTTCTTTTCTCTCTCTTCCCCTCAAAATTTGGGTTGGCCATTCAAGATTTCAAAGTTATCCTTTTATTTACTAATACTTCAACTCTGGTCCTTATTCCTTTTTTTTTTAATTTTTGTTCTTGTTTCTTTTTTAAAATTTTGATTTAATTTTTCCTTCAATCTTAATTTGTCATATTTTATTTTTTTCTAGTTCGATTCTTTGACTTCTTTTTTGTTATTTTGTTAAATTAATTTTTCTTTTTAATTTCACCATTCAATCAAAATTTGAAATTGTCCTCTAAATTATTGTCTATTTCAATTTTGATTATCATTCTCTTAATCACTACCTTTTGTTTTGGATCTTTTTGTATAATTGATTTTAAAAAAAGTTTTATAATCCAACATTTGATTGGTTGAGAATTGAGTTTCTTGGATTTTCTAAATAGGATGCTTCCAGTCTAATGACTCGAGTCACATGTTTAAAAAGCTTATGCGGTTTGACTTCACAATTTTTTATTTAACTTATTTTCTTTTCCAATTTCATCATTAATCATTTTTTAAAAAAAAATTACTTTGTGGTTTTCTTTATTTTCTTTTCTGTCGGTTATCCCAATCTCTTGACCTGGATCACGCGTTAACCTACTTATGCCTGCATGTTTATATGAATATATGTTCTATCATTGGTAATGTATCTTTGTAAACAAAGCAAAAACCATCTTCAATCAAAATTATTTTTTCATCAATAATTGCAAAAGCCAATAGGAATATCTCATTATTTGCATCAAAAGCAACTATAATCAATAACTTTCTATCATATCGCTCATACAAATGTGTGCCATCAACATTGATAAGTGGTATACATTACTCAAAACCTTTAATTAAAGGTCTAAATGACAAACAGAAACTCTTTAAAAAATCATTATACTATCATCAAGATTTCTTTTATATGTCCAATCAACAACTATTTCAGGATTTGATTCATTTATTGCCAACAACAACATAGGTGATTTTTTAAAAGACTCTTCATGTGAACAAAAAGATGCTCAAATACCTTTTGTTTTGCAACCCATGTTTTATCATATGATATTTTGTACTTGTAATGCAATTTTATTTCATCATGTATGCTTGCAACCTTCATTGAAAAATATTCATAACAAAGGTTGATATGGTATTAGCAATAAAATTTGTATAAAGCTGATGATGGTTTTTTTGGACAAAAGTCGAAACACATATGTATGACCCTTTTAACTTTGCTATCTCAAATGAGTTTGATTTTTTATGATATCCTTCATGCAAATACACTTATATTCAGGTAGTTGCACATATTGTAATTGAACAATTATAGAATTCGAATCAGACTCTTGGATTTAGTATTCAATTGAATGTATCATGTGTCACCGTTTAACTGCATTAACCAATTTATTTTTACTATTAAATGTTTATCCAACCTACAAATCAGACCCTTCTGGCATACATCTATAACTAAGTACCCAATCATAAGAAATAACAAAACTAAACCTAGAAGCATCTACAAATTCAGGACATGAGATATCATTTCTTCATCAATATCATCATTATCAACATTTACTGTCATATTTGGGTTTAATGTCTCATCATATTTATTGTTACTGGACTTAGAATAGTCAAATTGATGTTGATTAGCAAATGAATTGTCAAATATTGTATCATCTATTGTTTGCAGCAAATTATCTGACAATAAACTATTTTTTCCTTTACTAACTAACTTTGAAAGACCAGAAGAAGTTGGAACAAACACATTTTTTGGTCAACTACTCACATACAATACAATCATGTTCAAACCACTTTGGATTAAAGATTCATTCAAGGTCTTAAAACTATCATAACACATAACCAGAACAAGAAAATACTGGTGTTCACGAATTCAACACCTCTAGGTTATTTCAACATCGACATCATTATAATTCCATCTAAGTCCATGAAAAATAATTTCTTTCATTTCTGCATATGACATGCCTAAATTACCATTTAACAACAAATTACTCTCGCCATTGTATGTGATATTATTGTTCACATTAGAAACAATAGTGCCACCATAATGATATAACATAAATATGTTACAAGACATTATGTAAGAAAAAACAAATCAGATTCTAGTCAACTAGACCTAATTTTAACAATAAGTGCATGTCATAGTAGATTCAATCAAACTATCAAAATTTAACATAAAAACAAATTAACTTGACCAAAATTTAACATAATTTATGGTATTAAATCTAATTGATATTTTCATGCTCAATTGCATTAAATCAAATCCAAATTCATAGCAAATTAAAATAATTCAAAAACAAATACCAAATTTATCAACTTATTAACAATTCAATGCAACATGTAATTCATCATAATTATATTGCATTTATGCTCTATTGCACGAAATCATTAAACATAAATAATTACATTATTAGTTAATTCAAACGATTCACATAAAATTCCTCATTCGACAACTTATCCAAAATTAAACGCAACACATAATTAATTAAAATAATTAATTTAACTTATTTTCATGTTCATATATATCAAATCAACCTTAATTGATAGTATTTATAACTAATTTATCATTAATTCAATAAACCCTAAAATTCAACGCAAACCCTAAAGTCAACCTAAACAATTATTCATTTCAATTAAACCAAACACAAATTCATAGCAATATAGTATGCTTACTTTACTTGTAAAACTAGAAAAAGGCTGAGGCAGTAATGGCAACAACAATGAATTTTGATTAAAAAAATATTATTTTTTATTTATTTGAAGAGACATTTAAATTTCATGACATGTCATATTTCAGAACGTGACAGGTTTAAATATTATTTTTAAAAGTATGACAATTATCTTATCATATTTAAAAATAATAATATTTAATAAAAATCATTACAAGAAAAAAAGTACTATTTCACAATTTTTTTTTTTTTGAAGTATGTTATTCTAGCAAAACAACAAGGGCGACGTTGGACTTTGCATCCTCCTCCAATCCAACCACGCGGATATTTTCTTTCTACCTAGAAAATTCCACAAAAAAGGACTCTTTAAATAATCTTGAATAAGGCCTGTAAAACAGCCAAACAAGTAACACGTGTCATCTTTTCTTAGATAAATTATTTGACCTCTGGGATCGGTTAAGGACCGACATCTAGTGTTTTTCTGACTTTGAACATTTTCTGCTGTCCCTAACAATCACACAAAGTCTCCGTGTTGCTGTAAAAATCGGCAGCAAAGATTCCGCTCTGTTATACACACGTGTCAGATCATGATTCGTCTGTTTAACTGGTCCGAGCCTCCGTGTGTGACTGTCTCACAGAATCTCACACGCAATCCCATCAGATTCTACTCGCGACGTTCTTTTATCATCAGCAAGGAGGAAACGGTAACCGTAGGTTAATATATAAATAAATACAATTATAATCACATTTTCTTTGTTTCTAATATCATAACGCAATATTTAATTGGCTGGTCTTTCTTTTGGGTGTTATAAATTCTTAGCTTCAACGATCTTAGATTGCTTTCATTTCTCGGACCTTGTCTCTGTTTCTTGGGGTGTGTTTTCCTACGTCACTTTTTTCTCTTTTTTTTTGTTGGGAATTGCTTGGCTTTTGTGTTTCTTGAAGGTTTTGTTTAAGTTCTTGTTTTTGTTTTTAATGGTTTGTTTTGGACTTTGATTGATTATCTATAAGTTAAAAGGACTGGAGTTGATTCCAATTATCATACTTTCTTGCAGCTAAAACTTTGTCACAACAAGCTTTTTCCTACAAAGATGGTGATGAAAACAAATGGATTCGTCGACGGTAGTTTACCAGATGAGTTGAAGAAAGTCCTTCGATCAGTAGGATCGGAGTGGGGAGATGTGGTTGATGACATGGAATCATTGCAGGTGACACCTTTGAAGGGGGCTATGACTAATGAGGTTTTCCAGATAAACTGGCCTACAAAGTGTGGTAATCTTGATCGAAAATTAGTGGTTCGGATTTATGGTGAAGGTGTTGAAGCTTTTTTCAACAGGGATGATGAGATTAGGACTTTTGAGTGCATGTCAAAGCATGGACAAGGTCCTAGGCTTCTTGGCCGGTTTGCTGATGGAAGGGTTGAAGAGTTCATTCATGCTAGAGTAAGCGAAATTTGAACCTCTTCCTTAAGTTAATGGTGATTTTGAAGTTTAATTATATCCACCATTTTATTACTAGTTGACAAATATAAAGTATCTCCTTCATAATCTTACATGTTCAAGTTTGTTGAAGTATATTTCTGCTCCCATTATGTTGGGACTAAATCAGAGGACACAAATTGAGTTAAAGAGTCCCAGGGCTGTGGAATATTGACCTTCTTTCGCAAAAGTAAACAGTTGGATTAGAAGTTAAAACCAGGCGCTTATGTATGTACAGTTCTGTTGGTGCATAGTTTTTTCATCTTGCATGAATTTGGGGATTTTCCCTTTTTTTACTTGTACTTTTTGCAGCAAACATTTCACATTCCCAGGATGGGATCAGAGTCAAATGGATACTGCTGCAGCAGTATTTATTGTAGCTCGATTGAATTTGGGAGCTATAGCTATGTGTTACTGGGTTTAATAAAAAAAAACTCTGCCAGTTGACAAGCAAATTGAATAATTGGTTTTTACATAATGATTTGTGAAAAGCTTATCTTTAGCTTGATAGATTGAACCATGGCTAGGAATCTCACATTGACCTCCTTAGATCAGATTTTATCCGAGGAAACCAGCGCTGAGGGAGAAGGTATCAGTACTTGTTATGAATCAACTAATCTTCTCTTTCATTTTCCTCCTTTTCTTGGGTGGATGTCCAGACACTATCAGCTGCTGATCTTCGTGACCATGAAATATCTGCTCTGGTGGCTGCGAAGATGAGAGAGTTCCACAATCTTGAGATGCCCGGTCCTAGGACTGTACTCCTCTGGAACAGGATGAGGTATTGATATGATAATGAAGTTAAAGGTCTTTCTTTTATCATTGAAAATATTCTGATGCCTTTCTTCTGATCTTCCTAGGGACTGGCTGGTTGAAGCCAAAAGCATGTGCTCTGCCAAATGTGTGAAAGAATTTCGTTTGGATAGTCTAGATGATGAGATCAGTATGCTAGAGAAGGAGCTGTCCCATGACTATCTAGATGTTGGGTTTTGTCACAATGACCTGCAGTATGGCAACATAATGCTCGATGAAGAGACAAGATCAATCACCTTAATCGTAAGTTTCCTTGTTTTGTTAACTATACTATATAACTATATACAAGATCATTGCTTTTGGAGCTCAATGGCATGATATATCCCAATTCCATGAAAACATACAGTGGTAACATCTGGTTTAGTTTGAAATTCTTATAGCAAGAAACTGCAAATGATGTTTGCATGGTGACAGTGCATTCTACTGTTATCTAATCGCAGCAGAAGTTTTAACTGCACAAATGATATAAAGAAAAAAAAAATGACAAATAAGAAGTGGACAGGTCCGCCTTTTTTTGAGGTATTACTTGTCTTCCTTCAAATGATATCTAATGATATTCACAAGGCTGTTTTCTATTTGCATGGCTGAATTCTTCTATGTTAACATACAGTTTTGTCGTTGCATTTCAAGTTATGAACTTGAAAATAGTAGCCATCCAATCCCTTAATTAAAAATGCACTTCGTAATTTGTTTAGGATTTCCAGTTGCCAAACTTCAACCGGATTTTCATAAAGTGCCCTGTTCCTCCCTTTTTACACTTGCATTCTATCAATACCTTGAAGCATTCTATGCTATTCTGTATATGCCTTGTTTGTTAGGGTTATTCTCCGCTCAGTATCGTGATTAATGAAATGCAATTGTAAGAAAATATGCCTAGGACTAACTTTGTTGATAAAAGGCATTCCTTTCCTTATAAATAGCTCGTTCATTTATAGGATTACGAGTATGCAAGTTTCAATCCTGTTGCGTATGACCTTGCAAATCACTTCTGCGAAATGGTAGCGAATTATCATTCGGAAACGCCACATATCTTGGACTATAATAAATACCCAGGTGTGCAACTTCTCGTATTTCTTTTTATCCTTCAATTCTGCTGTCTCCATATTTTACCCTTTCTCCATTTCAATGTTTTGTGATCTAGATTATACTTTATCCCTCTGAACTAATTAGTTTGCTTTCCTTTATTGCATCTGCAAACAGGACTTGAGGAGCGCCGCAGATTTGTTGACACATATCTAAGTTCTGCAGGTTAGTTTATAGATTTCTTGTGCATTTAAATTGAAGCTTATGAGACAAGAAGTTCAACTGTTAAGTGTATGATTGATCTATTTATTGTTGAAAATGAAAGTAAAGAGAAAAACAAAAAGAAAACAAGTTCCACGAACTGTGTTTTCTTCTAGTCTTAGGTTTGCAAAAGCTTACTGCTGATGTTAATGGCGCTTTGACCATGGGTATTCCATTTTGACCTTGAAACAATAAATTATCGATCGGTAATGGAATGGAACAGGTCAGGTCTACACTGATGTCATCAAGACGTGCCATTAACAGACATGCTTGACTACCTCTGGTAATGTGACTTTTAGATCAACAATGCTCATTCAAACACGGAAGTTCAATTTTCCTGTACGCCTAGGTGTCTTTGGACTTGTGACTAGATAAGATATGTTGAAAAATGGAGCTCAATGACTTTGGTAGCAACATGACTAGTAAAATTCGTCATTTTGTTGGGTCTCTTTTTATGAAATACTACTGAGTAATTGAATTATAAGGAGAAAGAACAATGCTGCTGTCTTCATGTTTTATGGTGTTGCAAATTATACGAGAATTCTCATTTTATTTTACATGGAAAATTCCTGTTGTTCATACAGGGAAGCAGCCCAGTGAAGATGAAGCGGTGCTACTACTTAATGAGGTGGAAAGGTACACTCTGGCCAGCCATCTCTTTTGGGGATTATGGGGAATAATCTCGGTAAGCATTCAGCATCTTGCTTTATCCTTGTTCTTCACAATTGCATGCGTGAGTGATTTCATGTAACGAGTTTCTACTGGTTGCAGGGGTATGTAAACAAAATAGACTTCGACTATATGGAGTATGCTAGGCAAAGGTTTCGGCAGTATTGGCTGAGAAAGAAAAGACTCCTGGGATCCCCCGATAACTATGTAAATGGATATGTAGGGTACGGTACGGAATCGGGGTAATTCCTTGGTCAAATCTAAGTAGGAATGCAGCACTGGGCTGTTTTGTGTAGGGCACAGGCAGATCCACATCTTCTGTAATTGTGTCATGGTATATGCTTGACTAGATGTTATTTTTCAAACAAAAGGAGTAATTCTATAGCAAAATGATTTCGTTATCCATATAAAAAGATGCAAATAGATTAACGTGTTGCAATTATAAAAACAGAAAATACACCGAGACATCGGAACCACCATAGCAATTAGTTGTGAATACACGAGCAGAATTACTTAAACCACCACTCCAACTGAAGCTATCATCACTTTCAAATTTAACTTTAAACAAAAAATCTAAAAACAAAAGTTCATTATAAGCATTGACCGGTGCATTTAATTCAAGAAGAAAGTCTGGACATGGAACGAAGATCCTCGACAATGTTGTTTATCAATGAATGAGAGCCTCTAGTAGCAGAAAACATCAGGTGCTTGGGAGCCTCAGCTCTATCGAAATAAAAAGCACCTGGTGTCAGCTTTTCTTTGGGTTGTAAAGCCAGCCAAATAACAGTGTCTGCCCCTTCCTCGCTTGTTCTTAGCTTTCCTGATAATCTAGAATACGTACAATTCAAAGTAAGAATACATGTGCAGGTGAGTGGAATAAATTGGAGTTATTGCAATCATAATAAACAGAAAAGTTTCTTACGATTTATTGAAATCAGGTAAACTATTAGCAACTCCTGGTGTCGCAGCCCAACCCGGGTGCATTGAATAGAACGAGATCCCTTTGTCCTTGTACATTTCAGCCCAGTTCTCAGTCAATGCCACCTAACGAAGAAAGGCAGTTATCATAAAATACTAGAAGAAAATCATAATTAATTTTCAGAGTGGTATATAAACGATTGCATGCACACCCTTATTCAATGCAGCCTAAATTTGTTCTAAAAACATAGGGCAGAAAGAAGGTATGAACCAATATAAGCCCATGCATTAAATGAAACAAATGAGAATATTGAGTTGGAAGTACAAAAGTTGAGGGAAAACAGAAAATGATAGAACTAGAAATTTTTCTATCCGCACCACCATCTGGTTTATATGGATTTTCAATACATGTTACCCGAGCCAACACGATTCAATTCAGTTAATGCATCACCATCTTTCATGCATTTTCACACCATGAGTTGATAGCAAAATATATCATCATAATGAACAGGATGAAATCAATTTCTAACCCTATATTTGGAAACCAATTTTAAAAAAACATATCAAAAGGCAACAAAAGAAGAGAATATGTGCATCAAGAATGCAGGAGAGCATAAAACAAGAATCAGAGCTAAAATATAAATCCAAAACATTCTATCCTTTTCACCATATAAATGAAACCAACTCAGCTGAAGGAGGGAAAGCAAGTGCAAGGTGATATCCACAAAATCACAACATCCAAGCAATTTATGACTGAAGAAGATATGCAAGCTCTAGCATGCAAAAATAGCAAACCTGAACTCGCTTGTTTCGAGCATACTGTTCAACACCGTTGAATTTTCCTTTGCTAAACTGCATTGAGAAAAATTAGTTGTGAGTTCCATAAGTATCCAGCTGTAAAAATTACAGTAAAGAATTTCACAACAAAAGTTACCTGTAGATCTGTGGTCAAGGGAGCTGTGTACATTCCACCAGAGGAAACTGTGATGACTCGAGCATCAGGTGCAGCATTCTCCAACAAAGGCATCATCAATTCAGTCATGGAATAAGTGCCCAGCACATTCACAGCAAAATTCTGTTCAAATCTGCAGAAAAAGAGAATTAAAGCAATGAATTAATTTCTCTATATGGGAAACAATGAGACTTCAATGTGTTAAAAATTTGGCTTTTGATGTAAAATATCAATAAGTGACAATTCACCCTTCAGATGTGGTCATTTGTTCATTCTCAAGAAAACCAGCGTTGTTAACCTAAAGGCAGAAAAGTATACTCACATCAGACTTCCATCAATCCATAGGAAGTTACAAAAATATCAGTCTAAATAATTCCAAACTAAGTTCCATAAGATTGTCACATGACCAGAATCACAAAAATGAACCACATAATTTTCTTCAATGGATTTGCAAAATATAGTTTCAGAATCATGAAAGTAAGAAGCATGTTCCATAACCACAATACGTACAGCCAGTCAGCCAGCTAGTTACAGACCTTGTACACCATAGAAATGCAAATATAACACTCTCTTTCATAGGGATTGTGTCAAAAGATGTATAACTTTACCAAAACATGAACTGGCACATTCTTTGAAGAAAACCTGGATGCGAAAGACTTGATGTCACTGACAGATGAAAGATCACAAACCTGCAAGAGTTAAAAGTAGCAAGGCATTCAACATCAGAACAAAGTTCTTAAAAATTGTTATCCATGCACCATGTTAACAACCATAAATACAATACAATTCCCACTTTTTTTTAATTCACCAAAAGCTTTCAAATAGAAGTTCTTGAGCATAGAGAGATTCACTAACAGTTAAAAAGGAACAAAATCATATACTGCCGGAGTGGTCAGCATCATACCTCCAAATGGACCTTTTGGTTTCCTGTTGTAGATTGAATTTGAGAAAGAGCAGCCTCCCCTCTCTCCTTGCTACGACATACCATATACACTGTTGCCCCACTGAATAACATTATTGACAAAATATACAGCTATGATAAATATTTAATTTCAAGAAAGTTCTTAAAGATCTTAAATTCAAGAAGAAAAGAAAGCACTATATATGATATGAAGTAAAGAGGAAAAAAGGATGATAACCGTGAGGCAAGACCCTCGGCAGTTGCATAACCAATGCCAGAATTAGCCCCTGTTACTACACAATTCTTCCCATCAATCCTCGCCTGCGTATCTTCCGGGTTGAATTTCTTGGAGTGTTCCCTGTAAATAATCATGGGAAATTCGTATTTTTCAATAACGAAAAGAAAACATGGACAACTCGACGTCAGAGATAAAACAGAGGCCAAGAAGAAAAAAGAGAAAACAAAAACATGGAAGTTTACTTACATGAAAGCGGATTTGGTGAAATTGAGGTACCCATAAACACCAAATGCAGTAGCTCTCCATGTCTATTACCAAAGGGCAGACACAATAATTCCACTTTATTTATAAAAAAGAAAAAAAGAGGAAAAGAGGACAGAAATAAAAGAGAGGGAGGGATTGAAGGGGTACCTTGAGAAGGAACATCGAGAGTGATCTAACAGAATGGACGTGGATTTCGAAATGCAGTGTTGCGGTTACCATATAATAATATATGCTCGTTTTGTCATTCGTGTACTCTTCAAAGTTCGAACTCCTTTCTTTTCCTTTTTTGGTTTAATGAAGTTTTTCAATTCTTGAAATTTCCCGATTGGATGATTCCAAATGGATTTCTCTTTATATTTGGGTATCAATATTCTCTGTAAACTTTTTTTTTTTTTGTTATTATTAGGAATTGGACAGGGCGTGTTTATCATTATTTTTTAAAATGTTTTTTATTAATAAATATATTAAAATAATATCTTCTAAATTTTTAATTTTTTTAATATCAAAATAATTCAAAAATGAATTAAAAAAACAATTAATTTTTATATAAAAATAAATAAATTCTTGAAAAACACATTTTGTCCGACGCTATTAGTACGCTGCCAATCCTGATAAACATTTTTCTACTACTCCAAGATCCAAACACTCTGCTACTGGTCAAACATCTTATCATTCAATTTAGTACATAATTAATCACAATCAAAGAGTTAAGATACTTGGTCGGGAAAAAAGAGAGGTTGGAATACAAATTAAAGAAAATCCATACGCTTGTGTAAAATTGCGCCACGTAGTGGAGAAGCCGACCACAACTTTAACGATAAAAAGATGATTACGAGTGTCTTTGGTATTGCGGTAGCTCTTGTGGTTGTGATTTGAAAAAAATTATTTTATAAAAAGTACTTTTAATTGAGATTGGTTTGAAAAAATAGGTATTTGGCTAAAAATATGGTTGAAATTGAAGTTGAATAAAAAATAGTTTAATGTGTTTGGTTAAGAATGCTTTTAAAATTAAAGTTATAAAATAATTTTAAAATATATATATTAAAATTGATGGTTTTTAATTTAAATGTTGTAGATTTAACTATTGTTATTACTTCATGAAATAAATAATACTTTATATAAAATATTTTTTATTATGGCATTAAATCATGTACAATTTCATTAT
>Ga0325401_1003187_pt1 | contig 14923 bp, 16 predicted proteins | sample PopdelMetagenome_FD_205666 | JGI IMG/M metagenome (GOLD analysis project Ga0325401, IMG submission 205666) | Populus deltoides microbial communities from Bellville, Georgia, United States - Xylem-PdKOR-R2 | ecosystem: Host-associated > Plants > Phyllosphere > Stem > Wood/Secondary xylem | place...
CGTTCCGTTAGCGTGCAGCCGTGAGCCCGTCGAGCAACCAGACCTCCCCCACCGACCCCGCCGCCCTGGCCACGCGGGCCGCCGCCGACCTGGTGGCCGCCCTCGGCGAGGGGCACGACACCGCCGTCGTCATGGGCTCGGGCTGGGCCCCGGCCGCCGACGCGTTCGGCGAGACGCTGGCCAGCGTCGCCATCGGCGAGCTGCCCGGGTTCGCCGCCCCCACCGTCCAGGGGCACGGCGGCGAGATCCGCTCCGTCGCGGTCGGCGACCACAAGGTGCTGCTGTTCCTGGGCCGCACGCACCTGTACGAGGGCCGCGGCGTCGAGCCCGTCGTGCACGGCATCCGCACGGCGGCCGCCGCCGGGGTGCGCACCGTGCTGCTCACCAACGCGGCCGGCGGGCTCTCGCCGCAGCACACGGTGGGCCAGGCCGTGGTGATCAGCGACCACCTCAACCTCACCGCCCGCTCGCCGCTGGTGGGGGCCCGGTTCGTCGACCTCACCGACCTGTACTCCCCCCGGCTGCGCGAGCTGGCCCGGCAGATCGACCCGTCGCTGGTCGAGGGCGTGTACGCCGCGCTGCCCGGCCCGCACTTCGAGACCCCGGCCGAGATCCGCATGCTCGGCACGCTCGGCGCCGACCTCGTCGGCATGAGCACCGCGCTCGAGGCGATCGCCGCCCGCGCCGAGGGCGTGGAGGTGTTCGGCCTGTCGATGGTCACCAACGCCGCGGCCGGCATGACCGGCGAGCCGCTGGACCACCACGAGGTGCTCGCCGCCGGCAAGGCCGCCGCCACCCGCCTGGGCGCCTTCCTGGTCGAGCTGATCGGCCGCTCCTGATGGGTCCGGTCCTCCTCACCGGGGCCGCGGGGTACATCGGGCGGCTGCTGCGCGAGGGGTTGCCCGAGCGCGGGCACGCCCTCCGCTCGCTCGACGTCGTCGAGGTCCCCGACCCGCGCCCCGGCGAGGAGCACCTGGTCGCCGACGTGACCGACCTCGGGGCGGTCACCGCCGCCGCACGCGGCGCGTCCGCGGTCGTGCACATGGCCGGCATCGCCACCGAGTCGTCGTGGGCGGCGATCAGCCACGCGAACATCGAGGGCACCTACGTGGCGCTGGAGGCCGCACGGCTGGCCGGCGTGCCCCGCGTCGTGCTGGCCAGCAGCAACCACGCCACCGGCATGTCCCCCCGGGTCGCCAGCGCGCAGACCGACGCCCAGCCGCGCCCCGACACCTACTACGGCGTCTCGAAGGTCGCCATGGAGGCGCTCGGCTCCCTCTACGTCGACCGCTACGACCTCGACGTCGTCTGCCTGCGGATCGGCTCGGCGCTGCCCGAGCCGCGCAGCCCGCGCCACCTGTCCACCTGGTTGTCGCCGACCGACACCGTCGGCCTGGTCGACGCCGCGCTCACCGCTCCCGACCCCGGCTTCGCCGTCGTGTGGGGCGTCTCCGCCAACACCCGCGGCTGGTGGGACCTCACCAGCGCCCGTGCCCTGGGCTACGACCCGGTCGACGACGCCGAGTCGTGGGCGCCGGCCATCACCGCCGCGCACGGCGAGCCCACCCCGGGCACCGTCGAGTTCGACCGCGTGGGCGGGGAGTACGCCGGGCCCGACTTCGCCGTCGACGCGGTCGCCGCGCGGGCGCAGCAGCCGTGAGCACGCTCGACCGGGCCGCCGTCGCCGACTGGATCGCCGCCGACCCGCACCCCGGCGACGCCGCCGAGCTGCAGGCCCTGCTCGACGCCGGAGACTCCCCCGGAGCCGAGGCCGAGCTGGCCGCGCGCTTCGCCGGGCCGCTGACCTTCGGCACCGCGGGCCTGCGCGGTCCCCTGCGCGCCGGTCCCGGCGGCATGAACGCCGCCGTCGTCGCCCGCGCCGCAGCGGGCCTGGGCCGGTACCTCGACGAGGAGGGGCTGGGCGGCCGGGGCGTGGTGGTCGGCTACGACGGCCGGCACCGCTCCGACGAGTTCGCCCGGGTGACCGCCGAGGTGCTCACCGGCGCCGGCTTCGTCGTGCAGGTGCTCCCGAGGCCGCTGCCGACCCCGGTGCTCTCCTTCGCCGTGCGGCACCTGGGCGCGGTCGCCGGGGTCATGGTCACCGCCAGCCACAACCCGCCGCAGGACAACGGCTACAAGGTCTACCTCGGCGACGGCGCCCAGCTGGTGCCCCCGGCCGACCGCCGCATCGAGGCCGCCATCGCCGCGGTCGGCCCCGCCCGCGACCTCCCCCGGGGCGAGGACTGGACCACCCTCGGCGACGACGTCGAGGCCGACTACGTGGCCGCCGTCGTCGCCGCGCTGGCGCCCGAGCGGGTGCCCGGCCGCGAGTCGCTGACCATCGCCACCACCGCCATGCACGGCGTCGGGACGACGACCACCCGCGCAGTGTTCGCCGCCGCCGGCTTCGCCGACCTGCACGCGGTGCCCGAGCAGGAGCACCCCGACCCCGACTTCCCGACCGTGGCCTTCCCGAACCCGGAGGAGCCCGGCGCCGTCGACCTCCTGCTCGCCCTGGCCGAGCGGGTCGGCGCCGACGTCGCGCTGGCCGAGGACCCCGACGCCGACCGCTGCTCGGTCGTCTGCGGCGGCCGGCAGCTGACCGGGGACGAGGTCGGCGTGCTGCTCGGCGACTGGCTGCTGCGCCGCGGGGTGCCCGGCACCTACGCCCGCTCGCTGGTCAGCGGCTCGCTGCTCGGCGAGCTGGCGGCCGCGCACGGGCAGCCCGCCGAGGAGACCCCCACCGGCTTCAAGTGGATCATCCGCGCGGGCAGCCCGGCCGCCCCGCTGGTGTTCGGCTACGAGGAGGCGCTCGGCTACGCCGTCACCCCCGGGGTGGCCCACGACAAGGACGGCATCTCCGCCTCGCTGGCCGTCGCGCTGCTGGCCGCCGAGCTCGCCGCCGACGGGCGCACCCTGCTCGACCGGCTCGACGAGGTCGCCGCCGAGCACGGCCTGCACGCCACCGGCCAGCTGTCGGTGCGGGTCACCGACCTGTCCCTCATCGGCGACGCCATGGCCCGGCTGCGCGCCGCTCCCCCGGCGCAGCTGCTGGACAGGCCGGTCGGGACCGAGGACCTCCTGCCCGACGTCGACGGCGTACGGCTCACCGGCGAGGGGGTGCGGGTCGTCGTCCGGCCCAGCGGCACCGAGCCCAAGCTGAAGGCCTACCTGCAGTCGGTGGTGCCGGTGACGGGGTCGGTCGCGGGGTCGGTCGCCGACGCCCGGGCCCGGGGAGAGGCCGACCTGGCCCGGCTGCGCACGGAGATGTCGGCGGCGCTGGGGCTGTGATCGAGTGGTTGCAGGGGCTGCCGCCCCTGGTGGTGTACCTGACCGTGCTGCTCGTGGTCGGGGTCGAGAGCATCGGCGTCCCGTTGCCCGGCGAGACCGTGCTCATCGGGGCCGCCCTGCTCGCCGGGCAGGGCGTGGTCTCGCCGGTGACGGTGGCCGTGTGCGCCGCGCTGTCGGCCGCGGTCGGCGACACGATCGGCTACCTGCTGGGCCGGCGCTACGGCGACCGGCTCTTCGCCTGGGCCGCTCGTCGCTCGCCCAAGCACCTCGGGCCCGACAAGCTGGCCGCGGCGCAGGCGCTCATGGAGAAGCACGGCACGTGGGCGGTGTTCTTCGGCCGCTTCGTGGCGCTGCTGCGCATCCTCGCCGGACCCCTGGCCGGGTCGCTGGGCATGCCCTACCGGCGGTTCGCGCTGGCGAACTGGTCCGGGGCCGTGCTCTGGGCGGGGGCCACCACCGCCGTGGTCGTGGCCCTGGGGGCGGCGGCCGAGCAGCTGCTGGGCCGCATCTCCACCGGCGGCCTGGTGGCCATCGCGGTGGTGGCGCTGGCCGCCGTCGTGGTGGTGCGGGTACGGGTGCGACGGCGTCGTCAGCGCCAGTCCGAGGGCGGGTAGTCCGGCGCGCGGTCGGCCGGGCCGGGCACCCACGGCCGCTCGGGGTCGACCTGCGCGACGCCCCGGGTGCCCACCGGCGGGGCGCCGTAGCGGTTGGCGGCCGGCTGGCCGGGGGCGAACCCGCAGATGCCCAGCAGCGCCAGCTGGCCGAACAGCGGCACGAGGTTGAGCAGCAGCCACCAGGCCGAGCGGCCCAGGTCGTGCAGCCGGCAGGCCTGCGCGCTGAGCGAGGGCACCACCGTCAGCCAGCCCAGCACGGTGGAGAACGGACCCACGGCCAGCTCGGTGCTGCGCCCGGCCAGCACGTCGGACACGTTGGTGTAGCCGAACGAGAGGTCGACGCCGAAGGCCAGCAGGCCCAGCACCGCGATCGGCAGGATGTAGTGCAGCCAGAACACGCGCCGGCCGATGCGGCCCCGCCGCACGTACCAGTTCACGAACTCCACGTCGCCCCCTCCGGCCCGGCCCCCGGCTGCCGACCGTACTGGTTCGGGCCGTCGGTGCCGCGCAGGAGGCCGACGGTCACCACGAGCACCAGCCACCCGACCAGCGGGACCAGCAGCCACAGCAACCACCAGGCCGAGTGGTCGCGGTCGTGCAGCCGGCACACGAGCGCACCCACGTTCGGCACCAGCAGGAGCAGCCCGACGACGGCGGTGGTCGGGCCGCCCTGGTCGGGGAAGGGCCACAGCACGTCGAACCCGTCGGGGTCGTCGACCCGCGGGTAGGCGTCGGGGAACCAGGTCGCGTCCACCCACGTGGTGACCGCGCCGAGCAGCACGAAGACCAGCACGTAGCCCAGCCACCACCGCCCGCGCCCGATGCGGCCGCGGGGCAGGTACCAGCTCCCGCGCATCAGACCCGTTGCCGGGCTCCGGCGGCCACCGCGGCCTCGGCGGCGGCGAGCACGCGCACCTGGCGCGCCCCGTACGCGGCGTCGCACGGGTGCGCGCCGCCGGTGAGGGCGGCGGCCTGCAGCTCGGTGACGGCCACCGCGTGCGCCTCGTGGGCCGACGCGCCGTCCTCGGGCAGCAGCACCAGGCGCCCGGCGTCGCCGTGCACCCAGAACTCCTCGCCGGCCGACAGGCTCGAGGCGGTGGCCGACAGCGTGTGCGCGCTGGTCGCCCCGCCCTCGTGCTCCAGGACGACGGTGACCGTGCCGTCGGCGGCCCGGGCGCCCTGCGCGGCGACCACCGGCCCCAGGGCGGGCTCCATCAGCGAGAGGGCGTGCGGGCCGAGGTCCCACAGGGGGGCGCCGGGCTCGGCCCGCCACACCGACCCGCGGAACGGGCTGTCGGCGGCGAACGTGCTGGCCAGCCAGGTGACGCTGCCGCCCACGAGGTCGGTGCGGGCGGCCTGCTCCAGCCACACGGCGGTCGAGGCGCGGAAGCGGTAGGTCAGGAAGACGACGGAGGCGACACCGGCCGCCGCGGTGGCCGCGACCACGCGGTCGGCGTCGGGCACCGACAGCGCGACCGGCTTCTCCAGCAGCAGGTGGCACCCGGCCTGCGCAGCGCGCACGGCGAGGTCGGGCTGCACCGAGGGCGGCACGGAGATGCTCACCGCGTCGACCTCGGCCAGCAGGGCGTCGAGGTCGGTGGTGCCCGGCACCTCGTACCGCGCGCCGGCGGCCGCCGCCTTGGCCTCGTCGCGGCCCCAGACCCCCACGAGCTCGGCGTCGGGGTGCCCGGCCAGCGACGCCGCGTGCACCTCGGTGGCCCAGAAGCCGCTGCCGAGCACGGCGAAGCGCATCAGACGGCGCCGAACTGCCGGTCGCCGGCGTCGCCGAGGCCCGGGACGATGTAGGCGTTCTCGTTGAGCTCCTCGTCGACCGAGCCGGTGAACACCCGCAGCGGCAGACCGGACTCCTCGAGCCGGCGCAGGCCCTCGGGGGCGGCCAGCGCGCAGAGCACCGTGATCGACGTGCAGCCGCGCTGGGTCAGCAGCGTGCAGCAGTGCACCAGCGAGCCGCCGGTCGCCAGCATCGGGTCCAGCACGAAGACCTCGCGGTCGACCAGCGACTCGGGCAGCGAGGCCATGTAGGCCTCGGGCTCGAAGGTGGTCTCGTTGCGGGCCAGCCCGACGAAGCCCATCTGCGACTCGGGCAGCAGCGAGTGCGCGGTGTCGGCCATGCCCAGCCCGGCCCGCAGCACGGGCACGATCAGCGGCGGGGCAGCCAGCCGGTAGCCCGTCGTGGTGGTCACCGGGGTGGTGATCTCGTACTCCTCGACCGCGAGCTCGCGGGTGGCCTCGAAGACCAGCAGCTCGGTGAGGTCCCGCAGCGCGGCGCGGAACGCAGCGTTGTCGGTGCGCTCGTCGCGCATCCGGGTCAGTCGGGCGCGGGCGATCGGGTGGTCCACGACGGTGAGCTGCACGGCTGCACGGTAGCGGGGGCCGCACGGTGACCGGCAGGGCCGCCGCGCACACCGGTCGGGCCCCGTTCCACCCCGGAGGGGTGAGGCCCCGTCCTGCGCGTCTCAGGGAGCACGTCGTCCGACCCGTTTGTTGTGCACAACGGGACGATCCGGTTCCGAGTTGAGATCGTCCACCGCACCGAGGAGCCGCGCCCGTGACCGCCACCGTCACCGACACCGAGACCGCCCACACCCACCGGCGCAGCCGGGGTCGCCTGGTCGGCGCCGCCGCCGTGGCCGTGGCCGGGGTCAGCCTGATCGGCACCGGCGCCTTCTCGGCCTGGGACGCCACCGCCAGCGTCTCCTCGGGCAACCTGGGCGCAGCCGTCGTGACGCCGGCCCTGGTCGACGCCAACGGCGGGGCGTTCACCACCGCCGTGGCCAACCTGTTGCCCGCCGACTACTACTACCGCTACGTCGACGTGCGCAACGACGGCTCGGCCGCCAGCACCTTCACCGGCACCGTCTCGGCGACCGGGGACCTGGCCGGCTACGTGTCGGTGGACGTCGTCAGCTGCTCGGTGGCCTGGACCGCCCCCTCGGGCACGAGCACCTGCACCGGCACGCAGACGGTGCTCGGCTCGGGGACGCCGACGACGGCCACGGCCCTGACCGTCGCGCACGGGTCGATCGGCAACGGCGCGGCCGCCGCCCAGCACGTGCGCTACAAGTTCACCTTCGCCGCCACGGCGCCGGCCACCCTGCAGGGCAGGACCGGCAGCCTGTCGGCCACCGTCAGCAACACCGTGGTCGGCGGGCACGACCGCACCGGCGGCTGAGCCCGGTGACCACTCCCCCGCCACGGCCCTGGACCTGGCGGACCACCGCCGTGGCCCTGGTCGTGGCGGGGGTCCTGGTCGGGCTCCTCGGCGGCACCGCACCCGCCCTGGCCGATCCCTGGTCGGCCTCCAGCTCCCGGTCGGCCACCGTCTCGGTGGCCACCACCGGCAGCCGCCTGCAGCTGCTGTCCGGCTCCGGCGCCGTCACCGCCGACGGCGCCCAGTACTCCCTGGCCACCGTGGCCGGCTCGATGACCGGGTTCGTCGAGCTGGTCAACACCTCCTCGGTGCCGGCCACGGTCTCCCTCACCACGTCGATGGGCAGCCTGGTCGCCAGCACCCCGGCGACGGTCTGCTCGCAGTCCTGGGTGCTCCCGGCGGGCACCTGCCCGGGCACCAGCACGGTCGTCGCGCTGACCCCGGTGCTGGGCAGCCAGACCGGCACGTGGTCCTCGCCGGGCCTGCTGGACCCCGGCTCCGCGGCGCACCTGCGGGTGCAGACCAGCGGCGTGGTCGGCACGGTCACCCTGACCACGAACCCGGTCGTCCCCCGCCCGGGCGGCCAGGACAGGACGACGGCGTGAGCCCGCGGGTCCGCGGCGCCGCCGTCACCCTCGCCCAGCTGGCCGTCGTGGCGGTCGTGGTCGTCGTCCACCTGTCCGGGCTGCGCCTGGTCCCGGTGCTGACCGGGTCCATGACGCCCTACGCCCCGGCCGGCTCGCTGGTGGTCACCGTGCCGGTCGCCGGGGAGGACGTGGCCGTCGGCGACGTCGTGGCCTTCCGGCCGCCGGCACCCTTCGAGGTCAGCGGCGGGCACCCGATCCTGCACCGGGTCGCCGGGCTGACCGGGGACGCCGCCGCGCCGGCCATGACCACGAAGGGCGACGCGAACCCGACCGCCGACCCCTGGCAGGTCTCCCTCCGCGGCGCCCAGCTCGGGCGGGCCGTGGTCGTCGTGCCGTGGGTCGGCCGGGTGCTGGCCGGCGGCGCCGGTGCCGTGCTGGCGCTGGTGGCCGGCGGCGCACTGCTGCTGGGTGGCCTGCGCGCCCTCCGGAGGCAGCAGCGGGAGCTGCGCTCCTGCCCCGCCTGCGCCTGATCGGCGCCGGGCCCGGCGGACCGGTGGCCGCGGGCGTGGAGAATGCCCGCATGACGCACGCGCTCGACCCCACCGCGCCCGGGCGCGCCGATCCCGCGGCCCCCGCCGGCGTGCCCGACGCGTTCGCCGACGTCACGCGGTCCGACGCGGCCTTCCGCGCCTTCCTGCACGGCCTGCCCGGCGTCGACCAGGTCGGCGCCGAGGCGCGCGCCGCCCAGCTGGGCACCCGGTCGATCAAGACGACGGCGAAGGCCTGGGCCATCGACACCGCGATCTCGATGGTCGACCTCACCACGCTCGAGGGTGCCGACACCCCCGGCCGGGTGCGGTCGCTGGCGGCCAAGGCCCGCCGCCCCGACCCGTCCGACGACAGCTGCCCGCAGGTCGCCGCGGTCTGCGTCTACGGCGACCTCGCCGGGGTGGCCCGCGACGCCCTGGTCGGCACCGGCATCCACACCGCCGCGGTGGCCACCGCGTTCCCGTCGGGCCGGGCCAGCCGCGCGGTGAAGATCGCCGACGTCCGCGACGCCGTGGGCAACGGGGCCGACGAGATCGACATGGTCATCGACCGCGGCGCCTTCCTCGCCGGCCGCTACCTCGACGTGTTCGAGGAGGTCGTGGCGGTGAAGGAGGCATGCGGCGACGCGCACCTCAAGGTGATCCTCGAGACCGGCGAGCTGCGCACGTACGACGCCGTCCGGCGCGCCTCGTGGCTGGCGATGCTGGCCGGCGGCGACGTCATCAAGACCTCCACCGGCAAGGTCTCCCCCGCCGCCACCCTGCCCGTGTGCCTGGTGATGCTCGAGGCCGTGCGCGACTTCCGCGCCGCGACCGGGGTGCAGATCGGGGTCAAGCCCGCCGGCGGCATCCGGACGACGAAGGACGCCGTCAAGCACCTCGTGATGATCAACGAGGTCGCCGGCCCCGACTGGCTGCACCCCGACTTCTTCCGCTTCGGGGCCTCCAGCCTGCTCGACGACCTGCTCCTGCAGCGGCAGAAGCTCCGCACCGGCCACTACTCCGGCCCCGACCACGTGAGCGTCGTCTGATGACCGTCTTCGAGTACGCCCCCGCCCCCGAGTCCCGCTCCATCGTCACGCTGCGGTCGCACTACGGCCTGTTCGTCGACGGCGAGTTCACCGACGGCGGCGGCACCCCGCTGCCGACGGTGAACCCGGCCACCGAGGAGGTGCTCGGCGAGGTCGCCGTGGGCACCGACGCCGACGTCGACCGGGCCGTGCGCGCGGCCCGCAAGGCCTTCACCCGCGTGTGGGGGCCGATGCGCGGGTGCGACCGCGGCAAGTACCTGTTCCGCATCGCCCGGCTGCTGCAGGAGCGGGCGCGCGAGTTCGCGGTGCTCGAGACCCTCGACAACGGCAAGCCGATCACCGAGTCGCGCGACGTCGACGTCCCGCTGGCCGCGGCGCACTTCTTCTACCACGCGGGCTGGGCCGACAAGCTCGACCACGTGGGCCTGGGTGCCGCCCCCCGCCCGCACGGCGTGGCCGGACAGGTCATCCCCTGGAACTTCCCGCTGCTGATGCTGGCCTGGAAGGTCGCCCCGGCGCTGGCCGCCGGCAACACCGTGGTGCTCAAGCCGGCCGAGACCACCCCGCTGACGGCACTGCTGTTCGCCGAGGTGTGCCAGCAGGCCGACCTGCCCCCGGGCGTGGTCAACATCGTGACCGGCGCCGGCGACACCGGCCGCGCGGTGGTCGAGCACGCCGACGTCGACAAGGTCGCCTTCACCGGGTCGACCGAGGTGGGCAAGCAGATCGCCCGCGCCGTGGCCGGCACGCAGAAGGTGCTGACGCTCGAGCTGGGCGGCAAGGCGGCGAACATCGTCTTCGACGACGCCCCGGTCGACCAGGCCGTCGAGGGCATCGTGCGCGGCATCTTCTTCAACCAGGGCCACGTCTGCTGCGCCGGGTCGCGGCTGCTGGTGCAGGAGTCGGTGCACGACGAGGTCGTCGCCGCCCTCAAGCGGCGCATCGGCACCCTGCGGGTCGGTGACCCGCTGGACAAGAACACCGACGTCGGCGCGATCAACTCCCCCGAGCAGCTGGCCCGCATCCGCGAGCTGGTCGGCATCGGGCAGGCCGAGGGCGCGCAGCTGTGGCAGCCCGAGGGCGACCTGCCCGAGCGGGGCACGTGGTTCAAGCCGACCGTCTTCACCGACGTCACCCCCGCGCACCGCATCGCCCGCGACGAGGTGTTCGGCCCGGTGCTCTCGGTGCTCACCTTCCGCACCCCCGACGAGGCCGTGGCCAAGGCGAACAACAGCACCTACGGCCTGTCGGCGGGCATCTGGTCGGAGAAGGGCTCGCGCATCCTCGCGGTCGCGAACCAGCTGCGGGCGGGCGTGGTGTGGGCCAACACGTTCAACCAGTTCGACCCGACGTCGCCCTTCGGTGGCTACAAGCAGTCCGGCTACGGGCGCGAGGGCGGCCGCCTCGGCCTGCGCGCGTACCTGAAGGAGTCCTGATGAGCGACCGCCTCGCCGTCCGCAAGACCTACAAGCTCTACCTGGGCGGGAAGTTCCCCCGCTCGGAGTCCGGCCGCACCTACGAGGTGACCGACGCCCGCGGGCACTTCGTGGCCAACGCCGCGTGGGCGTCGCGCAAGGACGCCCGCGACGCCGTCGTGGCCGCCCGCGGCGCGTTCGCCGGCTGGTCGGGCGCCACCGCCTACAACCGCGGCCAGGTGCTCTACCGGGTGGCCGAGGTGATGGAGGGCCGCGCGGCGCAGTTCGTCGACGAGGTCGCCGCCGGCGAGGGGCTCTCCGAGAGCAAGGCCCGGGCCGCCGTCGACGCCGCGATCGACCGCTGGGTCTGGTACGCCGGCTGGACCGACAAGCTGGCCGCCGTGCTCGGCGGCACCAACCCGGTCGCCGGGCCCTACTTCGACTTCTCGGTGCCCGAGCCCACCGGCGTGGTGGCCGTGCTCGCCCCGCAGCGCTCGTCGCTGCTGGGCCTGGTCAGCGTGCTGGCCCCGGTGCTGGCCACCGGCTGCACGGCGGTGCTGGTGAGCTCGAAGCAGCGCCCGCTGCCGGCGATCACGCTGTCGGAGGTGCTCGCGACCTCCGACGTCCCGGGCGGGGTGGCCAACCTGCTCACCGGCGACGCCGCCGAGATCGGCCCCTGGCTGGCCGAGCACGCCGACGTCGACGGGATGGACCTCTGCGGCGCCGGCGCCACGGCGATGGAGCTCGAGCGCTCGGCCGCCGGGACCCTCAAGCGCGTGCTGCGCACGACGACGGAGGAACCCGACTGGACGGCGGACCCGGGCCTGTCGCGCATGACCCCGTTCCTGGAGACCAAGACCGTCTGGCACCCCATCGGCGTGTAGGCCCCACCCGCGCCCCTCCGGCGGGCCCGTCCACGGGCGTCATGCGACGCCCGGGACCCAGAACCGCCTGGTTCCGGGTACTGGGCGTCGTGCGACGGCTGCGGGGCGGGGCGGGATCAGCGGCGAGGGGGGTCAGCGGCGGGCGAGGGACTCCAGCAGGGCGACCAGGGCGGCGTCGTCCTCGTCGCCGGGCAGGCCGGTGAGGCTCTCGAGGTAGCGGCCGTCGCCGACCAGCCGCACCACCCGGGCTACCACGGGGTCGCCGATCAGGTCCTCCAGGGCCGCCGTCCAGCCCCGCTCGACGTCGGCGATGGCGCGGCGGGCACCCGGCTGACCGGTGCCCGCCAGGCCCAGCACGGCCTGGTAGGTGCGTCCCACCCCGATCTCGGCCTCGCCGGTGGCCGTGCGCACCCAGTAGGCCACCGGCCCCTCGGGCGCGGCCCGCAGCCGGACGACGTCGGCGTCGGCGCGCTCGCGCAGCCGGTCGCACAGGCCGTCGACCAGGGCCTCCTTGCTCGGGAAGTGGTAGAGCAGGCCGCCCTTGGACACGGCGGCAGCCTCGGCCACCGCGTCGAGGGTGACGGTGACCCCCGCGCCCTCGACCAGCAGCGTCTCGTAGGCGTCCAGCACGCGGTCCCTGTTCGACGGTCTGGCCATGGTGGGTTACTGTACCAGCCAGACGGTACACGAACGATGGAACGAGGATCCGTGAGCACCACCGCAGCACCCACCCCCGCCCCGGCCCACCCCGCCCCGCGGGCCGGCCGCCGGGAATGGGCCGGGCTGGTCGCGCTGATGCTGCCCGTGCTCCTGGTGGCCGTCGACGGCACGGTGCTGACGTTCGCCGTCCCCTCGATCGCCGCCGCGCTGACCCCGAGCAGCACGGGCCTGCTGTGGGCCGTCGACGTCTACCCGCTGGTGCTCGCCGGGCTGCTGGTCACCGCGGGGTCGCTGGGCGACCGGTTCGGCCGCCGCCGCCTGCTGCTCATCGGGGCCACCGGCTTCGGCACCGCCTCGGCGCTGGCCGCCTTCGCACCCTCGATCGGCTGGCTCATCGCCGCCCGAGCCCTGCAGGGCGTCTTCGGTGCCGCCCTCATGCCCTCGACGTTGTCGCTGCTGCGCAACCTGTTCCTCGACGCCCAGCAGCGCCGGCTGGCCGTCGCGATCTGGGCGGCCGGCTTCTCCGGCGGCGCCGCCCTCGGCCCCGTGCTGGGCGGGTTCCTGCTCGAGCGGTTCTGGTGGGGCTCGGTGTTCCTCATCAACGTGCCGGTGCTCGCCCTGCTGCTGGTCGCCGGCGCCCTGCTGCTGCCCGAGTCGCGGGCCCCGCAGCCGGGTCCCCTCGACGGCGTCAGCGTCGTCCTGTCGCTGGCGGCCATGCTGCCGCTGGTCTACGCGATCAAGAAGCTGGCCGGCGGCAGCGTCACCGGCCTGGCCGTCGGGGCCGGGGTGCTCGGCCTGGTCGCCGGCACCCTCTTCGTGCGCCGGCAGCTGCGCCGCCCGGCCCCGCTGCTGGACCTCTCGCTGTTCCGCTCCCGGGTGGTGCGCGCCGCGATCAGCGCCAACCTGCTGAGCATCGCGGCCTTCGGCGGCCTGCTGCTGATCGCCTCGCAGTACTTGCAGCTGGTCCTGGGCACCAGCCCGCTCGAGGCCGGTCTGGTGCTCGTGCCGGGGTTGGGGGCCGCGGTCGTGGCCGGGCTGCTGGCCGTGCCGCTCTCCCGCCGGGTACCGGTGCGGGCACTGGTGGTGGTCGGGCTCCTGCTGGGCGCCGCCGGCTTCGGCCTGGCCACGCAGCTGGGCACCGGGACCGCCACCACCACCGTCGTGGCGGCGTTCGTGCTGGTCGCCGCCGGTGCCGGGCTGGCCGAGACGCTCACCAACGACGCCATCCTCACCGCCGCGCCCGCCGAGCGGGCCGGGCAGGCCAGCGCGGTCAGCGAGACCGCCTACGAGATGGGCACCGGCCTGGGCATCGCGGTGTTCGGCAGCGTGCTGGGCGCGGTCTACGCCGGGGCGCTCACCCTGCCCGCCGGCCTGGGCAGCGCCGACACCGAGGCCGCCGAGACCCTGGGCGGCGCGCTCGACGTCGCCGACCGGCTCCCCGCCGACGCCGCCGCAGCGCTGGCCGACAGCGCGCGCACCGCGTTCGCGGCCGCCACCGACACCAGCGCGGTCATCGGGCTGGGCGTCATGCTGCTGGCCGCCGGCGTCGTGGCCGCGGTCTGGCGGGCACCGCGGGGCTGACCGCACGGGCCCGGGCAGACGCACCCGACCGTCGACAGGCAGGATGACCCCGTGGCCAGGCCCAGCATCGTCCCCATCGCCCTCACCCTCGACGACCGCACGGGCTACACCCTGTGGGCCCCGCCGTGGGAGGAGGACGGCGAGGAGTGGCAGGCCTTCCTCGGCAACAGCGAGGGCGAGACCGCCGTCGTGCACCTGTTCCCCTCGCCCGACGCGCTGGCCGCCTTCTGCCGCACCAGCACCGACCACGACCTCGCCGACCACCCGGTGTGGCCGGTGGTGGCCGGGCTGGGCGCGGCCGACGTCACCCCCGACGACGACCACCGCTACGACCTCGACGGCGTCTACGACGTGGTGGCCGAGAACCCCGACCGCTGGGCGGTCGAGGAGCTCGCGGCCACCTTCGAGATCGCCGGTCGGGTCGCCGAGTGCTGCGACACCGCCCCCGACGAGGACGACGAGGACGACGAGGACGACGACACCGCGTTCGAGTCCGTCGCCGAGCTGATGGCCAAGCCCGAGGTGGCCCTGCTGTCCCTGGGCATCGACGCCTTCGTGGGCCGGGCCGGCGAGGAGGCCTGGATCCGCCTGGGCGGCGCGGTCGACGAGCTGTGGGAGGACGTCGTCGAGGAGCTCGACGAGCACCTGGACTGGACCGGCGCCGGCACCGCCGACCCCGACGAGTACCCCTCCGCCGAGGCCGAGCCGGTCGTGGTCGACGACGAGCGGGACGAGGACGACGACACCGAGGACCCCGACGACGAGGACGCCGCGGACCTGCCGGCCTCCCCCGCCGCCGCCCCCACCAGCGCGATCAGCAGCCCCAGCCGGATCGCCGCCGACCCGCTCGCGGTCGCCGCGGCCGCGGGGTTCTGGGAGGGCGTGGGCATCCTGCCCGTCGAGGTGGTGGTGCCCGAGGGCGCCGGCCTGACGCTGCGCTGCTACGTCGAGGACGAGTCGCGGTTCCTGGGCGCCGACGGCGAGGTGTACCTGTTCGGCAGCCCGGCCGAGCTGGCCGCCTTCGCGCACGGCGACGAGGACCACGACCTCACCGAGGTCGCCTCCTGGCCCGAGGTCGCCGACACCGACACCCTGCCCCTCCCCGTCGACCAGGACCGCTACGACCTGGTCGAGGTGGCC
>Ga0325401_1003188_pt1 | contig 14921 bp, 14 predicted proteins | sample PopdelMetagenome_FD_205666 | JGI IMG/M metagenome (GOLD analysis project Ga0325401, IMG submission 205666) | Populus deltoides microbial communities from Bellville, Georgia, United States - Xylem-PdKOR-R2 | ecosystem: Host-associated > Plants > Phyllosphere > Stem > Wood/Secondary xylem | place...
TAATCTGTAGTGATCTTTTTTTTTTAGTTTTAGTTCTCGAAAGAATTATACAATATACTGTTATTAAAATTTATTTATTTTTCAATTTCATCATTTCTTATTATGTTATTAATGCAAAAAGATTTTTTAGGAAAAAATATTTGTTTTTTTATTTTTTCTTATTTAGTTTAGAAAAATAAATATTATGCTTAATAATTTTATTTTTTTCTATTTTATTTAGGACTTTTATTACTTTTTCTTTATTTCCAAGTTTTCTAGTTTGTTTAGATTGAGTTTTAGGTTTATTTGAGAAATTGTAAACCTCTTAGAGAGGTAGACCACCTAAAGAGAAGGAAAAGAATAAACAAGGGAAAAGAATAAACACAAAGAAAAAGAAAGAAATTAAGAGAGAAGAAAAAAGAAGAGAAAAGGGAGAAAAGAAATAAAAAGAAAATGAGAATAAGAGAAATAATAGAGTGAAAGGGAGTAGATTAGAGAAAGAAAAAAAGAAGAGAAAAATACTTGAAACATTGAAAGAAATCTTTTTCTAACCAAGGATGGTCCTTCGATAGTAATGGAAACCTCAGTTTGACTTAGCAGTATGAATGCTCTTTGCTTATTTTTTGAGTTTGAGATAGCCAAGAAGTACCACCACATTCCTAGGTAACATCAACAACATCACAAAGGAGTATTAATAGCTTCCAATACTAGTGATAACCATAATTTTGTAGAAATAACTACATCATTTTATAGCACCAACTCTCGGTCCAACAACCTTTGGGCGTGTCTTTTATATTCCAAAGTGGTTATGACTTCCTTGAAAGTCAACTACTCTAAACAATAATAACAATTTGCTTTCTAAGCACACTCGAGGCAACACCACCACCTCACATAGTAGTATAATGTGCATTTCTAACCTTTATTTGTGTTAAATATCTTGTTTCTTGTTTTTTTTTTCTGATTGTTATGCATTAAAATGGTCCTGGTTAACAAGTTATGAAAGGATGGAGTCCATGATCATGGGTTTATACTAGGGAAAAATCTAATAAGTTGAACTTTGTTTAAGTATGATGAAGTTTGAAGCATAGTTGTAAGCATGTAGTTATTAGTTCATGTTTGTATACTTGTATGAAGAAGAAAATCTTGATTCCTAGAAATGAGAGCTAATAATCATGAAAAATAAAGATATCTTAAGTTATCCTTATTATAAAAGCCATAAAAGATAATTATGATTTTCATACTCCATCTAGAACTATATTGGGTTATTTGGAGTCAATTTTGAGGGTTTTCTTTTTCTTTTTACTACCAAATACTAACAAGATAAGAAATAACTTGGTTGTTTTTGATAGACACATTTCAAGTGTGAGTTATTAGTGTTTTCTATGAAAAGCATGTTAGGAAGATTTTTATTTCTTTTTGAACAATGGTTAGGTATACCCTGATAATGTCGGGTGTGAAATGTCATTTGAACGGGTGTGAAATGTCATTTGAACCCTAATAATGATAGTCTTTAGGGTTTTCAATTCATGAAGTCATGTTTTGTTAATGAGATATAACATTATTATGTTTATATGAGGATTTCATTAATGGGATGTTATGTTAACATGCAAATAAATGTTTGAAAATTTAAAGTTCAATTCTTTTGATTTTGATTGTGTTTTAATTTCAATATTGTTTAGTTTATTGGAATTTATATTATATGTCCTTGATTGTAATAAATGAGAAAATTATATGCTATATACATGTTCTTGATTTCTTAAATAATGCATAAATGAATAATATGAGGCGTGAAATATTTTATGTTTATCTAAGGTTTTTTAATTAGAAAATTAGCTTAATTAGGTTTATGTGCTTTAGATTAATCTTAGTTGTTAAATCTTCATCCAAGTTTTTCTATATAAATAAAATCTTCAATTTTCAGGGACTAACACAAAAAAATTCGTTAAAATTTCTTAATCTATAAAATCTTCTATTTTTAGTGATTAATATAAAAATTTTCATAAAAACTGTCAAATTGATGAATTCTCCCGTTTTTAGAGATTAATGTCAGAATTATGTTAAAAACCTCAAATTAAGAAAATCATTTGTTTTTAAAAATTAATGTCACATGTTTTGTTAAAATTCCCAATTGATAAAATCTTCTAATTTTAGAGATTAACATCAAAATTCTTTTTTAAAATTCCATTAAAATTCTTAAATTGAATAAATCTCATATTTTTAGGGATTAACATCAACTTTCTTGTTAAAATTCCAAAGTCATCAAAATCTCTTATTCTTAGGGATTAACTTTAAAATTTTCATTAAAATTCTTAAATTGATGAAATATTCTATTTTTAGGGTTTAAAGTCAAAATTTTCATTACAATTCCCAAATTAGCAAAATCTCCCTTTTTTAGGGATTAACATTAAATTTTTTCATTCTAGACAAAATTCAACGAAATCTTTTTTTTATATATAGGATTTGACATCAATTTGTTTGATGAATTTTCAACCTTCTTTTTCAAAATGAGTAGCGTAAACACTATAAGCTTAGAAATAGACTTATACAGTTAATACTAGGCATATAATGTATTTAGTAAAACATGCAGCAAAGGTAACCTTTCATTTGAAAGGATGCAGTTTGGATAACATTGATCTTCTCTTAGACATAATTAACCCTGTACTTTATATCTTAGAGACTAGTGTCAATTTTAGGATTCCTCATTTTTTTAAAAAATTATTAGATGACAACTTCATTACTTTTATTTTTCCTTTTAATTTTAGAGAGTCTTGTACTTGTTACAGTGTGACAACGATGAAGAGGTTTTCTTTCGAGAAACAAACATTTAGAAACTTGTGATAAAAGACATGCAAAGACAAATTAAGAAATTAACACATCGAATGGAGATAATAAACATGCAGAGATAAGTTGAAGAATTATCTCATCAATTAATGGAGATGAAGAATAGAAAACTGGAGGATTGTAAGAAGAGTGATCACAGATCCATGACCAGTTTTGAGAGTCCATTTTATAGGCATAAGTAGAAGAGGCAACCTCTTGATCGACATGAATATGATATTGAAATTGAAATATTTGATTGTTCTATTTATTTTGTGGATCAGAATCAATCATTAATTTATGATATTTATTTTGATTATGATTATGTTGATAATGATAGGATAATAATGACAGTGATATTGTCATCAATGATGTCTTTATTAATAAGTTATAAGTTGAGTATAAAGAGATTTAACAAAAATTTTTTTGTTAATTTAAGTTATGCAGATCTTTTTTATTACAAGTTTACTATTAAACCAAAGCTAAATTTTTTTTTGATCAATTGTAAGAATATATTATAGATCAAAAGTTACAAAGCTGAAAACAGCAAAACAAGAAAAAACTAATTACAAAAGATCAGAAAAAGGGATAAGATCCTTAGGAAACATATAGGAAGACAACTGGAAAGCATTACAATCCATCACCCAATAAAATGATATACAAAAGCCGAGGAACGGCCAGACAAGAAACCCACCACCAGCGAAGGAGCAGTAGCAAGCGTCGACTCTTCTATGCAGAGACAAAAATTATCCATGTAGAGACAAAGACAACCCAGCTACCAGCCAGCCAAGTCGCGACAAAGGAAACAACCGAATGTCAACAGCTCTACCATGTAGAAATGGAGGAACCATGCAAACATAGCTCATCCATACAGAGAAAAACACTAACCATCCATGTAAAGACACAACACCGCAAGTCATCCGTGCAGAGAGGAGGACCATCCAAATAACAACCAAAATAAATTATATCATAAACAACCAAGAACAGTGGACAACAGCTCACCCATGCAGAAACAAGGGACCATGCACGTCCAACCCACACTGAAGAATCAAGGGAGCAAAAATCAACATAAGGGCCAAGCCTCCATGCAGCCACCTGCAACTCCAGAGCTCAACCATGTAGGGATGTGAGAGTCAACAATGAGTTATGCAGAGAAGAAAGAGACACCGCCAATAGAACATCCCAAAATAAATAAAAACCCTACCAGCCAGAAATAGGAAATAGAGGCTCATCAATGCAGGGACGAGAAAACCATGCACGTCCAAGTTACACCAAAAGGCAAGATGGATCCATTTAGCTAGCAACACTGTAGGCTAGGTGATTTTTTTTATGGAAATACAAGATAGTGTAGAATAATATCTGGAATTTCCTGAAGATAGTCTCAACTGATTTTGCAATGTTATTCAAAATACGCCTGTTTCTTTCTTGCCAAATCAAATACACAAGAATAGCAAGAGATACTCTTCTCATTCTCGCCTGCAATCCTTTTTTGTTGTTGTGTAAGACTCGAATGGCTCTGTTTTTGGAAGGCATATTACTATGAAGCTTGAGCCAAAATCTAGCCTTACTCTAGAGAGAAGACAACCAATCACAATTGAAGAAGAGATGAGCATAAGTTTCATCAGCATTCTGACAAAGAGGGCATATAGAATCAGAGGAGAGAAACTGGAGTCGGTCTCTTGTTCGCAGCTTGCCCAACATTGCCAGCCATATGGAGAAGCCGTGTCTTGGGAGAGACCACTACTCCCAAACTACACTTGCCCACTTGATAGGCTCGGCTTTATATCTGAAGAAATCATATGCACTGGCTGTAAAAAAACCCCATTCCAGAGTGCCAGTTTGAGAGTAATTGTTGCACTAGAGCAACCCTACCACATAGAGCTTCATTTTTTGGCAAACAAACTTGCTTCCAAGCAATAAGAGCATATTTACTTCTATGCACTTCCCCAGTCCATAGGAAATTTCTACACAGACTGGTACTCTTGTTGATAGTCATGGCTGGAATAGGAAAGATACTAATCCAAAACTGCATCATACCCTACATGATTGATTTAATTAAATCCAGCCGACCAGCATAAGAGAGATGCTTTCCCATCCAACTCTGAATACCCAATTCTAACTTGTGAATGAGAGGGGAGAATTGGCTGGCGAGAAGCCTGTGAGGGCTGAGGGGGACACCTAGATACTTGAAGGGAAAACTTCCTTCTGTGAACTGAGAGAGGCTGAGAATGGCTTGCTTCATATCTCTTGAAACATTAGCAAAAAATATAGAAGATTTGGCTGCATTAATTACCAGGCCAGATGTCTCCCCAAAGACATTAAGCCGATGAAGAATAATACTAACAGAGACCATGTCACAACGGCAGAGTGGGAGAATATCATTAATGAATCCAAGATGGCTGATTCTCAAAGCTTGGTATTGGGATGAAAGTGAAAGCCAGAATGTTGAGTATTAATTTTTAGTAATCTAGAGGAGTACTCCGTGCAAATAATGAAGAGATAGGGAGATAATAGATCTCCTTGCCGAACCCCACACTTACCTTGGGAGAAACCGAAGAGATTACCATTGATGCAGACAGAAAACAAGGTAGTCTTAACATATTTCATGACAAAATAAACAAACCTTGCAGGTAACCCCAAGAGCTGAAGGAGATCATGAAAAAAAAACCATTAGACCGAATCAAATGCTTTCTTGAAATCAATCTTGATGGTGCAGTGATGGGATACATGTTTATGTCCATATCGCCTCAGGAGCTCTTGCATGAGGTTAATATTATCTGCCATGAATCTCCCTCTAAGAAAAGCATTCTAAGAAGGGCTGATAATATCATTAAGCACATGAGCCAGCCTCCCTGCTAGAATCTTGGAAATAATTTTATAAGTGACGTTACATCAAGAAATAGGCCTGTAATCTGCAACAAAATTTGCATTTGCTGATTTTGGAACAAGGGCTATGATAGAATGATTAAGCTGCTTGAGAATCTCTCATGAGGCAAAGAAATCTTGAACGGCTGAACAAAAGTCATCACCAACAATGTTCCAAGCTTTTTTGAAGAAGGTAGAGGTATATCCATCCGGCTCTAAGGCTTTGTCATCATTCATAATGAAGAGAACTTGCTTGATATCATCAGCAGTTACTGGAGTAAGAAGCAAGTCATGAGAATCGGCGTTAATGCAGGCGCCACAATGAACCACCTTAGCTCTTGGCGGGATAGTAGGCTTGGAAGTCCTCAGGAGCTCTTTATAGTATGAGACAAACTCTCTACCAACCTCTTCAGTCGAAGAAGTGAGCATACCATCATTACGAATAATAACAGGAATATGGTGTCTCATATGACGATGGCTCATCAAAGAGTGAAAGAATCTGGTTCCTTTGTCACAGTCTTTAAAGAAAGCACATTTCAACTTTTGGCCAAAGAACATTTTCTCGGCTGATTTAAGATTAGCAAGGTTCAACCTCTGCTGCTTCTCAAGTGCTAGGAGATGACCATTATCCCTATCATTTTGCAAAAGAAGCTGAGTATCATCCAGGTCTTTTCCTGCTCTAGCTACCCTCTCTGAAATATGACTAAAATGAAGATTGTTCAAAGTCTTCAGGGCTCCTTTTAACTGCTTGAGCTTTTTACAGAGAATATACATATGCGACCCATAGATATCCAAAGACCAATGCTAAGAGATGGTTTCCAAGAACTGAGGATAAGTAACCCATATGTTGAAGAATTTAAAATTATGTTTGCCATGAAATTCCCGAAATCCCAGCTGGACTGTAGTTGGTGAATGGTCTGAAAAGGCTCTTGGGGTACCAAAGTGGACATGGTGCATTTGCTGCAAAGTGGACCAATAGAGTGTTTACCATAACCTTATCAATTTTTATCCACACTGTGCCATTTGTCCATGTAAAATAACAACCCGTAGAGTTCAAGTCAGCAATCCCAAGATCAGAACAACACTCCCTGAAATCTGAAATTTCATAGTTAGAGACTGGCTCCCCGTTATGCTTATCATCTTGAGAGAGGATATAGTTGAAATCACTAAGAAGAAGCCATGGTGATTCCGTGCCCCATCTTCTTAAATCCTCCTACAAAGCTCTCCTGGCAGTAATAGTGTTAAAACCGTATATGAAGGTGGCTGTAAAGCTTTATTGGTGAACCAAGCTAGTAATCTGAACATGTACCCCTTGTATAGAGAAGTGAAGAATCTCAACCTTCACTGTGTTAGGGTTCTAAAAGACAACTATTCGAGCATATATTGTAGCTTCAACATTGCTTACAAACTGCTAAGACTTCAAACATAACTTATACATGCATGCAAATTTTACCGATGACAACTTAGTCTCTAGGAGACCACACACATCAATCTTTTTTCCCCCTCATGAGGCCAACAACCTCATGTTGCTTGAGAGGGATATTAAGCCCTCTCATGTTCCAGCAATAGACAATTATAGATGAGGAAGGGTGGGAGATACTCTACCACTACCAGAAAATCTATTGGAATTCCCTTGGACCGAGCTCCTGGTGAGCATACCTGATACTGGACGATGAGGAGCCTTACTGCCAGTTATGTCTACTGAGATTGCAGGAGCTTTCCCCTTGGCAGAGACATACTGTTGAGGAGGCTGGTTACTTTTAGCAGGCAAAGATTTTGATGAGTTCTGCTTGTTACCATTGTTATTTCTCCTTTTCCAAACAGTTTGCCACTCTTCTGAACAAACAGTTTTGGGTTGAGAACATTGCTGCTCATCCTAAGCTACACAAGCCTCAGTAGGGACAATGGAAGCATCAAGCTTAGGAGCATCAACAGGGGGGCTTCAATCGGGGGAGCAGCAGCAAGCGAGGTATCAACAAGGAAATCATCAATAGAGGGGCTGAGTCGAGTAAAGACACTGCCTTTGATATTTTTCTTGGTAGCAACACTAGTTGAACCTGCATTCTTTACTAATTTGGCCTCTTCCTTGCTTTTAGAACACGCTCCAGAGGAATGGCCAAGCACTTTGCAAAGTTTGCAAAATTTATGCAGTGTCTCATAGATAACCCTATGGATGAGGGGGTTTCTATTGGGCAGGATAACATTGATGAAGGATATAAGATCAGCAAGGAGATCAACTTCAACAAGCACCCCGGGCATATGATAATCTTTCCTTGGTGAAAGTTAACTTGTCACACTGTATTAGCTTACCAAGAACACTTGCAAGCTTTGATAAGCACCTCGGTGTCCAGCATTTCAATGGCAGGTTTGGGAACTTAATCCAAACAGGGATGTGAGTCATTTTAGAGCATGAGAAATCAAAATATTCAGACATGGGGCACAAGATGAGAGGCCTACCATATACTAGATAAGGCCCTTCACACAATATAGAGAATTTGTCTTTTTCATTTTGGAATTTATAAACTAACCAACCCGATTCATATATGGTAAGGGTGGCTTCACATTTCCAGATGTTCCTAATGATGCTATTCAAGGCTCTAAACTAACCAATGACACACAGTTTCTAGTCATCACAAGAGTGATCTAAATCTTCAGTTAAAAGAGGGTAAGACTGAATATCATTTAAGGTTGAAAAATGCATAAGTTTCGGGCAAGAGAAGATGCTTCGGTTGGAAGAGAACATATCTCTCCATCTACCACTAACAGAAAGAGAAGAGGGAGATTTACCTGCTTTAACATTATTGGACGGGTTAAAGCTGGCACCTTTAGGACTAGCTGGTATTTCTAGAGTGACCGGAGCAAGAGAAGATGGTGGAGACCTTTCATATTCTTCCTTAAAGAAAGTGAAATCTAACTGCTCTTCTTCCAGGTCTTCATCATCAGAACAATCTTCAACAATAAACACATCAAGAGGTGGAGAGCTATTATCCACCGGAGACCCATCTGCCTCTCTAATCGTGCTTGTACCTGTGCCACTGGATGAGATGACAGCATGGGGAGGGGTAGATATGTGACTGGCATATGGGAAATAACACCGGGGAGAGTTCCAAGAGCCGACTTTAGTTCTAAAACCAGAGAATCGCCTTAGTTTGTGTGAAATGGAATAGGAGCATGCAACGGGTCTTGTGTACTCTTAGCAGCAGTTGCAAGTTTCTGTTTGTTTTTTACCAACCAAAGCTAGATTTGTTCAAGGGTTCTATGGATACAACACATGTTCATGAATAAAGTTTGAGATTTACAATTCATCATTCTAGAAGCTAGTAAAAGAGACATCATTTGTTAAATGATGTTTCTTATATAAAATCTAACATAAAGGAATTAGAGATGATATCTAAAATTGTTATATATATGAAATGAGGAAAGAAAAAAAAGGTTGAAAAGTCTTGATCAAATTTCCATGAGATTGAGACGAGTAATTTGAACTCAAGAGCAAGATTTTTTTGATCTAGAAAGACTAATACAAGAGAATTTTAGGAAAAATTATTTGTTTTTCAAGTTATTTTATTTCTTCCTATTTAGTTTAGGAAATTAAATACTATGTTTAATAATTTTTTCCCTACTTTGTTTAGGGCTTTTATTACTTTTTCTTTATTTTCAGGTTTTCTAGTTTGTTTAGGTTGGTTTTTGGGTGTATTTAAAAAGTTGTAAATCTTTTAGAGAGATAGACAACTTGAAGAGGAATATTTAGTAATAAAATTATGAATTAGGATTCTATATGACAACTCCATTTTGTTTTGATGCTAACTCCTATACAAGTGCTATAAGACCGTCCTCGAGTTGGATGAGTTAGGGTGGTGTTGCAAGCTTGTCCACGAGCGCTTTAGACTAGTCTATAAGCTGAGATGACTTTTATATGAATGTTACGGACCGGTCTTTAAGTTGAATGAGTTGAGGTTGGTGGTGCAGATTTGTCCACAAGTTTGGGTGATTTTTAGATGTAGTTAACTTATATGTTTTATGTTTTAAGAATTATAAATTTAATTTAAATTTAATAAAATATTATATGAATTTTCATTGTGTTTAATTATGAATTGTGATTATTGTTGGGTTGATTTTTTATGATAGAGAGTTGTGAGTATAAAAAAAATGCCATGATAATTTTTTTTAAAAAAGTCACAATTGATATTTGTGACTCATAAAAATATGTTATTTTTTTAAATATATTTTAAATAGTGGTATTTTGTTATTTTTTATATTAATTTCCAAACACATTCTGAAAGGAAGAAATTTATCCAAATAGAAAAAAACTTAGTAATTCCTTTCAATAAACATATCAATTGAGATAAGAAAATTAACTCTAATATCCAATAAAAAATTATCAACATTTCTTGGATAATAATAATAATAATAATAATAATAATCTCAAATCTTGTTTTTACAAGTGTGTGGAGTACCTAATAATAATTTCTTGATTTAATTTATTTACCAAGGACATTTTTTTGTGTGTAAACAATAAGAAAAACCGAAAAACCAAAAAACCAATACCGTTAATTCAGTTAGCTGCCAAGGAAATTTTCCCACTTTCAATGCTCCTTCCCTCGGCTGCAAAACAAATTAAGACTAGAGGTGAGAGGAAGAGAGAGAGCCATATTTTCCACACAAAATCAAAGAAGAACAAGAAAAAAAAAAAGGAAAACCTCTCCTTTTCTCTCCCTGTACAAATCCTGACTTACTTTTGACTCTCTCTCTCTCTCTCTTTTTTCTTTGCAAAATTAAAAATTTCTGTAGACTCCCTCTCTTAATTTCATATCCTTTTGTGTTCTTCCCTTAAAAAAAAAAATCAATCCACTTCAAATCTGTATACAATAATATTTCTAGCTTTATTTCTCCTCCCACTCCCACTCCTCCTTTACACCTCCAAAACAGCAAAAGAAAATCCACTTGGTTTTAGAACCGATCTTTGTCTAGCTCCTTTTGGAGGGTTTTAACCCATCTTGATCTAATTGAGTCTCTCAGAAAATCCACTGAATCTTCATAAATTCCTTGATAAAATTTGTGGGTTTTCAGAGAAAAATAGTGGGTCTTTGTTAAAATTTTAGAAAGCAATTTATTTTTTGCTTGATCTGGATTCCGGCTTGTTTTTTTCATCTTTTTTCTTGAGAAAAATCTGGTCTTTATACAGCCATGGCAGTCCCAACAATAGCTTTATACGCGAGCCCACCTAGTAGTGTGTGTTCATCACCATATCCATGTCAAATCAACGCGCACGCAACTTATGATTTTGAATTGAATTCAAGATCTTCATCAACAACTTCGTCTAGTGCATCTTCCTCTCAGAAACCAATTGTTGGTGGCTTGTCTCGCTTGTTTTCATCTCCTGCAGTGAAACATGCATCCTTTTCGGGTGATAGAGAGGAGTTGGGGTCCCTATGGCATGATAGAGGAGACGAATTGAAGGAATTGGGTAGTTCATTTTGTTATACACCAAGCAAATACCTTGCTGGGTCTTCAATAAAGAGGGATCAAAGTCCGGTTTCGGTTTTGCATGGTCAAGTCTCTTGTTCTAGCAGTCCTCCTATGAAGACTACTAGAGAAAGGAGTGGTTGTGATGTGGGTTTTCAGAGTTCAATTCATGGTCCATATCGCGGTGGGGCTAATGGGCTCTTTAATAGGTTTGTGAGGAATGCATTAGGGTCTTGTGTTGATTATGATTCTCCCAGTTTTGAGGTCCGCCGTGATGGTGTTGATTATGGTTCGTCTTCTGTTGCTGTGGATGAATTGACTTTTGCTATGGAGGATAGTTTTGTGCAGGCTAATTATGAGCCTTATGCTAAGAAGTTGTTAATGGGTGCACAATCAAGGCACAAAATTTTTTGTGACGATTTTGTGATCAAGGCCTTTTATGAGGCTGAGAAAGCACACAGGGGACAGGTAAAGTATGGTTTTTTTAATGGATTTTGTTGTTTGAGATTTTTGTTTCGTGCGCTTGAATTTTTTTTTCTTTGTTCTTTTATGTTGTTTTCTTATAGAAGCGAGCTAGTGGAGATCCTTATTTGGAGCATTGTGTAGAGACTGCAGTTCTGCTTGCGATAATTGGTGCCAACTCCTCAGTGGTTGCTGCAGGGCTTTTACATGACTCTTTGGATGATTCTTTCCTAAGCTATGACTATATATTTAAAACATTTGGAGCAGGGGTGGCTGATTTGGTGGAAGGGGTAAGAGGCAAAAGTTTTTCGTGTTTTTTAATGAGCCTTTCCATATATTGTGTGTGTGTGTGTGTATATATATATATATAGTCGAGCAAATAGGTTTATGTTGATTTTCATGCATGTTTCTATCCAAAATGGAAGCTGCATTAGGCTAATAAAAGAAGTGTTTGTTGAGCATACTAGGTACTTTGTCTGGAACTCCATTATTTCGTTTAGTATAGTTGCTGCTTATTGTTTATGGTGAATATGGTCCTAGGTCAAGCTTAGAAACTGGAACTTGATCTTCTGTAGCTGTTTTGAAACAGTGGTTATATTTAAAAGTCAGGAGCATCTTACAGCAGCTCAGATTGATCAAAATTTGGATTTTATTTTTAACTTGCATTTTTAAGGTCCATCACACGAAATATGAAACTTGGAAATAAGTTTTAAGAAGTTTTCCGTGGTTGATGTTGTTCAAACATTTCTGTTGACAAGTATTTACAAACTTACAGTCTATTTCTCTGTTGCATTCACTCAGGTCTCTAAGCTTAGCCAACTGAGCAAGCTTGCTCGTGAGAACAATACAGCAAGCAAAACTGTTGAGGCAGATCGCTTGCACACCATGTTCCTTGCCATGGCAGATGCCAGGGCTGTCCTGATTAAATTAGCAGATCGACTGCATAATATGATAACGCTAGATGCATTGCCTTTGGTCAAGCAACAGAGATTTGCTAAGGAGACCTTGCAAATATTTGCTCCCTTGGCCAACCGTTTAGGAATCTCCACTTGGAAAGAGCAGCTAGAAACTCTTTGTTTTAAGCATCTCAACCCAGATCAGCACAGACATTTGTCTGCTAGACTTGTGGAGTCTTTTGATGAAGCGATGATTGCTTCTGCTAAAGAGAAATTAGATAAAGCTCTTACAGATGAAGCCATTTCTTATAATCTACATGGAAGACATAAAAGCTTGTATAGCATTCATTGCAAAATGTCAAAGTACGCTCTCTCTCCCCCTCCCTCCCTCTCTCAGTCACACCCACACACGGCCAAGCAGTGTTCATTAAGTTGATTGTCACTTTGATTATTATTGCTGCAGCTCTTGCACCAACTCCAGGTTCTCTGAAGCATGAACTGATAGTATGGTTAGATTGAAGCAATAATTTTTCCCTGATATGTGGTTGTGCCCCTTAAATTCATAGCTGAAAATTCTTTTTCACGTGCATGCTCTCACGTGACAACAAACCATGATATCAACTTATCGTGCAATTATCATTCTGTTCGTTTTACAACAAAAGAGTTTAAATTTGTGCAGGAAAAAGCTGAACATGGATCAGATCCATGATATTCATGGGCTACGCCTGATTGTTGAAAATAAGGAAGATTGTTATAGAGCATTGAGAGTTGTTCAGTGTTTATGGTCAGAAGTACCTGGACAGTTCAAGGACTACATAACTAATCCCAAGTTCAATGGGTATGTTTTTGGCTTTTTATTAGTGGTTGCTCTTGGATACATTTATCTTTTCTAACTTCGATTTTAATTTTCAGGTATCGCTCTCTTCATACAGTAGTCATGGGTGAAGGCACAGTGCCACTTGAAGTTCAGATTCGAACAAAGGAGATGCATTTGCAAGCAGAGTTTGGATTTGCAGCCCATTGGAGATACAAGGAAGGTGATTGCAAGCACTCCTCATTTGTGCTGCAGGTGGTTGAGTGGGCAAGATGGGTCATAACCTGGCAGTGCGAGACAATGAGCAAAGACAGCCCTTCCATTGGCTGTGATGATTCCATAAAACCTCCCTGCACATTCCCTTCTCATTCTGATGGTTGCCCGTATTCTTACAAGCGTCACTGTGGCCAAGATGGACCTATTTTCGTCATTATGATTGAGAATGATAAGGTTAGGTTCCTTCCGTGTATGATTATTTTAATGAGAACAAGCTTGGTGTGGGATAGGTATTAGAAGTTTTGTTACTGGCTAGATCACACTGGCCTTGCGGCTGTTATTACAATAAGCATAGATATAAAAGTCCTTAATTTTCTCTTACAAATAATTTCTTCGATGTTTGGAATTGGACTATCATGTCCAGTTCATGCCATATCAGCATGAGGGAAGAAAAAGATGTTCTGTATTAGTTTTTTTTTATCAGGTATTTTCAACCAGGTTCGGTTTCATTCACTGAACAAATGGTATTTTGGGATTTTTTTGGTTCTAGTGATATTTTTTAATGGCTACAATATCTCATGTCAAAGTGAGTGAACACAACTGTTGAGCTAATCCTTTATTTATTTATATTTATCTTTTGATAGGAGACTTAGTCCGTTATTGAATTTGCATGGTTTATGAATATTGCAGATGTCAGTGCAAGAGTTTCCTGCAGACTCAACAGTGATGGATCTGCTGGAAAGGGCTGGCCGTGCAAGCTCAAGATGGTCCGCATACGGGTTCCCTGTGAAGGAAGAATTGAGGCCAAGGCTGAACCATCGGCCAGTGCATGATGCAACTTGCAAGCTAAAGATGGGGGATGTTGTGGAGCTAACTCCTGCTATACCTGACAAATCTTTGTCTGATTACAGGGAAGAGATTCAGCGCATGTATGAGCATGGCTCAGCTACTGTCTCAAGCACAGCTCCTGCTGTTAGTGGCACGGTTGGACGGAGAAGTTGACCCCTTGATGATAGTCCGATAAATTGCTTACCATTTAGTGAAATTAGTTATTCTTGTACATACACATGCTTGTACGGAACAGTTTTATGGTTCTGGTATGTAGAAACTATGACTAACTGGATTCAAAAGTTCAACAAAAGATTGATTTTTCAAGTTCCACTATGAATTCTGAAAATCACCGCAAATCTTATTTTTCACTAATCTGGTTTCGTATTGTCATTTAGGAAGTTCAATGACTCATGTAAAACAGTAGAAGTAACTGAAATGGAGGGACGTCTGAGGCGTTGTTGCAGTCATTCCCTTTTGTTACTTCATCACTTGTAGAATTGGGTTAGTATTACATTTTTCATGCACTCGGAATCTGAATCTGAATCTGTTAAATAGCTAATTAATTGCTGAATCTGTCA
>Ga0325401_1003195_pt1 | contig 14911 bp, 7 predicted proteins | sample PopdelMetagenome_FD_205666 | JGI IMG/M metagenome (GOLD analysis project Ga0325401, IMG submission 205666) | Populus deltoides microbial communities from Bellville, Georgia, United States - Xylem-PdKOR-R2 | ecosystem: Host-associated > Plants > Phyllosphere > Stem > Wood/Secondary xylem | place...
ATATGTCTTTGAGATGCAAATAGATTATTTTCATGCTTTTTAGAAGGTTGAACTTAATTTGTACACGTAATATTTTGTATTGTATTTGAACAGTTACGGGGAGCATTTGATGCTATTTTGAACTCCAGTTTTTCAACCACAAATTAAACGATTTTGACTCCTAGTCTCTTAGTCGATCCTCTTTTTCAAACCTCCTAGTCAATCAGGATTCTTTTAACAAGGTTGATTTACAAGGTTATGAACAATCATTATTCTTATTACAACGTGAATATTTAATTTTTATGTAAATAATGCTCTTAAAAAAATAAAGAAATATACCTCATTATTTAATACTGAAATTGATGGAACAAATCCATGTACATGGTTAATGAACATTATTACAAAAAAAGGTTGACCATGTCGAACAGGAAAGCCAATCAAATATTTCAAACAAGGTGTGTTTTGTCTTTTTTCCGAACATCTTTCATCACTGCGTGCGCTTGTTCTTTAGTTATTTCTACAACAGTGTTCAATTCTATAAACTAACTGTAAATAATAGCTTAAACTCATATTATAATAAGAGAAATATGAAATTGAAGTCAGAATAGGAAACAAAGCCTGACTATTAAGGCCAGATCATAATCAACATAAATCTATTATCCCAATATTAAGCTTCCAATTTTTTTAGGATTACCATCTTGTAGTATTTTATTTTCTTCGTATAGGGATAATACCTCTTCAAATATTGATTATTAATCGAACATATTTATTATATATCTTTTTGACCTATCTTTTAAGTGATAGTAAATGATCCAATGCATGAAATCTCACCTCATCAAGGTCCTTTCACTTAGCTAGCTAGATGTATGGCCAGATCATAATCAACATAAATCAACTGTTGGCTTTGTATTTTTGCCTCGCTTCCCATTTTCTTCACTTGCTAAAACGAAAAGACAAGCTTCCTCTGCCAAACACCATGCCAAGCTTCTAATTTCTCTGCATTTTATCAACAAGTAGAAAGTGGGTATGCTTAAAATCATGATGGATTCTTGACAAGATTACCTTCTCCACCCCTATTTGGTGTACCAGGTTCCCTGGAGCTAAGCCTTCTTTTTCCCGCGAACTGCGTTGTACAATCTTCTATCATGCGCCTGATGCCGAGTCCACCTCGTGTCCAACCATAGTTACAAGGCCACCTTCCTAAAAAAGAGTACATGGGCGGGAGTTCTCTATCTCTCACAAGGACAAGTGGCAAATCACTAAAGATAAGAACACCACCATACAACCGACAAAAAAAGAAAGCACAAACATAAGTAGCCACTTGTTTGCAGCAGCCATCCATAGCTTTACCATGTCAGATCCCCAAAACCCTAATCCGCAAAACCTTCCTTCTTCTTCTGCTTCCTCTTCATATAATAAAAACCCCACCGAAATTAAACCCGGCAACGGCAATTACTCGGGTCAAAAGGTCCATTTCTCGAACCCACCTGAGACAACAAATCCGGACCCTGCAACACTGAGGGAACAATGGAGGTTTGCTATTAGGCAGTACAGTAAATGGTATTCTCACGCTTGGGGCACTGCTATTCTGGCTGGTGTTTCGTTTTTCGCTCTTGGCTGGATAATCAAGGGATCCAATCCTTTACCCTCTTCCAGGACTGATGATTCCTCTTCTTCGCCTTCTAATGATGCTAAAGAAAAAGCAACCCGATAATTGGTGAGTTTTAATTTATTTTTAATGTATTCATGTTTTATGGTTTGACTTTTGATCTGGGTTCTTGCTGGTTTTAATTTGTGAGCTTGGTTTTTGGTTTCGAGATATCTTTTGGTGTTGGTGATGAATGTATCTTTAATGAATTCTGATTAATTCTAGGGGAATCAAGAATAATTAAGTAATCAATAGCTTCGAGTTATAGAAATGGAATGATCAATTTTTTGCTTAATCAAGGTTCGATCGAACATTCTGATTAAATAATGTCTCTCATTGCTGAACAATTATATAGAGCAACAGCTGATTGCTTCAGAGAGTTATCTTAGAGGCTTGAATCATGGATTTGACCTGGTTTATAGGGTGGTGTTGAAAGCTGCTCTCTGAACTTTGATTAAGTTGATAGAGTTTGGTTAGAGGGTCAACTGCTGCCAAATGACTAATTACACTGTGTTCTATAGGCGTAATGTTATCATATATAGACTTCTTACTTATGTCTCTGTAACCTTTGGACTCAAATATGGCTTCAGTGGCGGATTGTGAAGCTTCCTATCCCATTTTTTTTATTCTACAAGAGTTTTGTATTCCGTGTGAACTGCGATTTGGTTTTTCCTTGAAGACTATATTATGTTCCATTTTTAATTATCATTATCGAATCTTCTTTTCAAAGGTGGAATCATCATGTTATTGGTCTTATACATTGGATATTTGTTTAAAAACAATGAAGCACCACCTTAGAGCAACAATTGTGCTACCTGCTAAATATTTTTATGCTGTTATGTGTAGTGGTAGTTCTTCATTCATAGAATTGTATGCTTCCCATTGGTTTAAATGGCGCACCTGGACTGTAATTGCTTCAGTCATCTATCATTCATTCCTTCGTTATGTTTACTCTCAGATCTGGGTTTTACCAAAAGCTGTAATAGGATAAAATTTATTCAAGTTATCTAGGGGTTCCTCCTCCCCCCTCATTGGGTTACTGATTCATGATTGAACTATGCTTTGCAGATGCACAAGAATAATGGAGATCAGCCTCTGTATTGGCTGGTTTTTACAACCGAGGTTCCTACTGGTTTTTATGTACAGTTCTTATAAGTTTTGTGACTTACATTTTGTGTTCGAGTATCAGCCATTGTATCGGCAGGTTCCTGCAACCAAGGTTCTTACTGGTTTTTATGTACAGTTCTTACAAGTTTTGTGACTTACTTTGTGTTCAAGTAATAATGGGATTAGTAAGCTAACCATGTGGATGTCGCTGGGCTCTTTCATAATTTGGATCTTTGCCTACATTGTCTCTAATCCGTACAATTGACTCTGAATCCCCTTATTGAATGTTTGATCAAGAGAGAGAGGATCGAAGTTGAAAGTGTTCTCTCGGCTTCATTTGTTATTTTTTTTTTATTTGCAAGGAAATTAAATAGAGCAATGTTCAGAGGATTATTGTGCTATGCTAGCATACAAGTGCCTGATATAACTACATTCAATTTAATTATTTCATATACTAATATTTACAGAAAATCAACAGCTTGGAATGTACCGAAGTCTCGCATATTTTGTGTAGAATGCAGATACATATGATGCATCGAGTAGAGTCTCGAAACATGAAATTTCGGCTTTGGGCTTTATTATTTCCTGCTCCGTCCAAGCCAGTCTTCCCTCGTTTAAGACCCACACAACCAAACTTGGAATTGCAGCACTCGAGCAAGTAAAACAAGGGGGAAAACAGAGACAAATAAACAACTGTTAGTTTTTGAAGATTTAAAATGGGCTAACAATTTCATCTCTAGTTCTGGAAACACGGTAACATTTAACAGTTGAATATTTTTGGTCAACGTAGCATATTGTCAATTGGCCAGCTAAACCTGTATGATATGAACAGGGCATGGAGTCCCAAAGACGATAATCTGTAGACCGGGTCTTCAATATTAATCTGAGAAAATCTTGAAACATTTCAAAACTTATCAATGCTCAAGAAGAGCAACATCCAGCCTTTTTCACAGCCGAGACATCATCTCTGCTGCCAACATTAATTGTCTGTCCTTTGGGCAAATATGTTTGGTCATCTCCAACGTCAAGAGCCTTCCTGCTTACAACACGGTAGTTCTGGGTCAGCACCTCAGTGAAAGCATTTTCAACATTCATTTGATTCGAGAGCAGAAGTCTCAGTGAAAAATGTGCTCTCTCTTTCAGCAAAACCCTTTGCATCTTCAGTGGCAACTGATCGGAGGTGACGCAGGTCTGCTTTGTTTCCTACGAGCATGATCACATTGTTGGCATCTGTGTGATCCCGAAGCTCCTTTAACCATCTCTCCACATTTTCAAATGTAACATGGCGGGTTACATCATAGACTAGTAAAGCTCCAACTGCCCCCCGATAGTATGCACCTGTGATAGCACGGTATCTTTTGACCAAAAAACAAAGAAAGAAAAGAAATAAGAGAGATGAATTTGAAGTGTCCTTTTGATTTCTAGCGTAGTTAAAAAAAATATGATAAAATAATACAATGCAAAAAATATTTTAAAAAATATTATATTTTTAAAAGTTATAAATAATATCTACTATTCACGAGTTATGAATTACAAGTATTATCTGCAACTTTCTTAAATTGTTAAATCGCTTACACATGATTCAATAAAAAGCAATGGAAAAGAGGACAAAGAGTAAAAAAAAAAGAAAATAAAAAAATCTTCGAGCCTACCAAAACTCCGATGAAAACAGCATTGATTCCGTTCGAATGTAATAATGTCATAAAAATTCCTATTTCCTTCGTTGCGATTATTTCAATTTTTATTATTATAATAATAATAATTATTATTATTATTAATTTTTTAAGCATACGAAAAGAATGCATAAATAAGTCCTAATTAATAATTAACTTAACATTCTTGACATTAACTGTCATTTCTCTCTTAATTTTATTTTTTTGTCATTTTAACGATTTCTCTACTGTTAATGGATCTCTCTGCTTTTTTCTTTTTTCTACCTTTTCTGTTCCTTTCGGGTTGATCAGTCCAAGAATCTGATCATTCAAGATTAGGATTCTTTTTGCAATTCTGATGAGTTTTTTTTTGTACGGTAAAGAGTGTCTTTTTGTACAATTCTGCTCAACAAATGTGTCTCTTGTAAAAAACATGATGAAACCTAATTGATTTTTTAAAAAAAAAACACTCTTAAAGATCAGATCAAAATATGGAACTTGTAGCATATTTTCTAACGAGTTGAATAGAATTCAATCTATTTCAGACGACAAAATAAGGATAGGATGTGTTTATGCCCAAGAACCAAAAAGTCAGTGATATTTGGAATTTTATGTCGTGTAGAAACATGAATGGATTCTTATTTTGAGCCTTTATTTTTTAAAATAAAGTTTTGGGGTCCATTCCCACTATCAGCACCAGTTGTTTTATGTACAAAACATAAATATAGGAGACTAATATGTCCACTTTCAAAATTTATTTTCCATCGATATGGCAATGATCATATGATACTCCTCGAAATTGAAGAATATTGTAATGATGATTTTATGTTTTGAACAGTAACTAATGTTGATATTGCTTCAAATTAGGGTCCCAGATGATGAAGCAAAAGAAGTCCAAGAGTAGCACTCTGAAGGCAATAATAGAACATATTTATTTATAATCACGTACGTTTAAAAAAAGAACATATTTATATTTATCTATGATGTTTAATTTGTAAGGATTTAATTATGAGTTGTTTTTATTACATTAATTTTCTAACAATCTAATAAGATAATATCCTTAATTGTTATTTTAGATTAAATTAACAACATAACAATATACTAAAACAATTGATTGGTTTTTTTTTTTGAAAGACATCACAATTGCTCATCGATCGACAATTAATAAAACAATTAATTTAATATTTGGGTTTTGAGAGTCTTCTTATATAGCTCCCTCGTTCTATTTTAACTATCATACATATCTTTCATCTTCATTCTTTTCACTTGACCTCAAATTTAATAACTCTGTGCAATCCTTAGGGAAGTCGATGGTGAGAAGGAAGAATCCAATTGAGCCACCATCCATGGTGCAAGTCTATTTCAATCTTATCATTAACTTGGAGGACCACCACAAGAATCTATCTATCGCATTTACCTGGCTGGCAAAAATAAGGCCATTATATTGCCAGACTAGATCGATATCACATCCAAATGAGAACCTGGAAATTAATCAATGAAGAATTTTTTATCCTTTTCGACATGTGTAGGTCCTACATTAGAGGCTAGGTGATTCTCTTCTGATCCTATATAACGCTAAGGCTTCCTCCACATTGCATCCATCCTCAGCTTCTGTACTTTGATTACAAGTCGTTAGTTTTCTTATAGCAAGCAAAAGATATGGCTCAAATTGGCAAGAAGGAGGTCAAGACACCAATTCAATGCTCTGCTGCTAAGTTTTATGAGGTCTACTGGAAAGAAGCGTACCTCTTGCCGACGATTTCTCCTCGTAATGTTAACAAAATAGAACTCGTTGACGGTACTTCTAGTTGGGAGAGTAAAGCATGCTCCCGCAAGCTCGTTCACTTCGATGAAGGTTTGAACTCAGACTTCGTAAAGGAGGGGAGACTCTCATTGACATTTTCAATCTTTTTTCCTTAAGATAATTATCAATTAATTACTTTGTTCCACAATTTTTTTTATAGCATTTGTTTTCCTTGAGCATGCATGAATATATTTTAACAAGCAGCGGCGCCGTTGTTTTTTTAAATAGCTGGACTTGAGCATTTCAAGGATGAAGTGATAGAGATTCACCCTCAAGCGAAGAAAACCACCTACAAGGTGTTGGAAGGAAACATGATGCTTTTCTATGACAGCTTCCAGGCAACTCTTGAGGTCACTGAAGGCACCGCGAAATGGACTGTTGAATTTATAAAGAAACATGACTTATGCCCAAATCCTGATTATTACTTGCACCGTTTAGATTCCGTCAACAAGGATATTAATGCTCACCTTCTTAAGTGAAGCACGACAGAACATGCCCTTTGTTTAAGTGAAGCTAGCTACTACGTACGTGGTACTGTGAAATAAACGCTTCAAATTAAAGGTGCATGTAATTCCCAGGCCCTAATATATAGTATAGAGCACTTTAGACCTTTGGATACCATCAGTTAGGCTGTTGATCTTCCCTTCTACAAGGTGTGTGGCATGAAAAGATATATAAGCCTGGTACGTACCTGTATAATAATTCAGGTGGCCATCCTCTGTGTAACTTTGTGTGATCTAGTAATTAATAATATGTGCTCAATTTCCTTAAATCCGTCGTTCGGAGTATTATTTTCGTTCTGAATCTATTTTTTAGTGAATCGTTTTGTATCTGTTGAAAGTTTTTTTCTTCCCCTTTTATCACAAATTTTCACGAACAAATTGAAAATTACAATATTTTTTACCTGATTAATTAATTTTCTCCATTGATAACTAGAGAAGAAGAACCCAACTCGTGATTCCAAGATCAAAAAACTTTGAATATTGTACGTCAACACAACTTTTATCTCTAGCAAATAAATCGCACGGATGTATTAACAAGTACTTTATTATACTTATATTCGTACAAAGGAAAAAAAAACTTGGTAGATTTTTTATGGTATCAACTTAATTACTTATGTGCGTGGTGGTTATTATATAAATTTCTTAATTAATGTGAAATCATCCTGTCTACTGCGCACGTAGAAACTAGCAGAAAAATATTGTTTTTTTGATAATTATATTGCAGGGATGCTAATTTAAACTTCACAAATATTGAGTCAAATTGAACTGAATAAGTAGTTTTTTAAATAATTAACTTCTATAAATAAATTATAAAAATTATTAAATCTATCTCAAAACTTGATCTAAAACCACCCACACACACACACACATATATATATATATATAGAAAATAAAAAAGCAGATGACATGTGTTGCTAAGTAACTTCAAATTTATTATAAGAGAATATTATTCAATGCGGTGATTATTGCTTTGAATGCATCTTTAAGAGAGAAAAGTTCCAATATAAAACTATCATATTTAATTATGTTTTTTGTTATTTTTCATGACATTGTCAATAATTTTAACAGTCATAGTATCACGATACTTCAACTTTTTGATTATAACATACAATTGTTAAACACCTTTATCACATGAGTGTTGATCCAAATTCTTTGCAGCCACATTATCCATGCACCTAATTTTACAGTATAAATAATAATTTTGCGGTTGTACTTCCATGAACATTTGTTATCCAAGTTAAAATTTAAATATTTTGGATTTGAGATCCTATTTTCATAACCCTCCAAAAGATTTTGAAAAAATTATACGATGATGGTGCATCTTAAAAGCTCTAGAGAGTTTTATGAATTTGTGTCGTTTGACATCATATTTTTCAATATTGACTAATAGATACCCTGATGATCCTTTGATCATACTTTATATTCTTACTTCACTCACTTGCGAGTTAAATAATTTTAACACCCAGCTTTTAGGTGCAAGTTGTATTTTCTATATTGTACTCACATAATGCTTTATATATTTCATTTGTCATTATTGATTTTTTTTAACTTTTGAGATGAGAAGTCTTTGTGTTTAGTTTTATAGTTTGTGATATTATATGTTCTTTTGATAGATGGTTTTGCTTGACTTAATGTTCATGAAATATATTAATTAACAAACATAGATTGTAAATTTAGTTTGTTACAAAAATAGATAGATATATGACTTCTATTTAAGGCAACTAATTATGTTGATGAACTTATTATGGTTAAACAAATACATATAAGAATAACAATTCATAATTTTTTTATAACCCAATTTTTTACCATCTTTTTTATATATTTTTTGAAAATTAAAAAATCCCAAAAATATGTTTTTTTTGTCATTTTTAATTAATTTTTATTTTCTAAAATAATCAAAAACATATATAAAAAATATAGTCGAGGTTGAAATTAGACCAATAATTTAATATCTCAGACAAAAATTAAGTTTGGGGAAATTTTAGGCCATAATCGAGGTTTGAATTGAAGAGAATTAAGAAAAAGGGTTAATTTTATTTAATTTGGTTAAGATTGAAAGAAATTTAAAGTTCAAGGATGAGTTCGAAATAAATAGTAAAGTTAAAAATCAATTGAGGGCTTAATTGAAGAAGAAAATAAAAATTGAAAGTTAAATAGGTTATAATTGCATAATTTTGTGAACCAATGATGAATTTGCAACACATGATTAAATATAAAGGTCTAAATTGATTCAATCGAAAGAAAAAGAGGATTTAGGGCAAACTGAATGAAATTGGAAAAATTCAAAAATCCAAAGACTACAAAGAAAATAAGGAAATGTTTATCCAAATTTGTTGTTTCAATTTAATTCAATCCATATAATTTAATTTAGTTCAAATGATTCATTGATTTCAGTCATATTAGTTCCATTTGAGTCCAATTCAATTATTTTAATTTAATTTAGTTTCCAATTAATTATTCCAATTAAATCAGACATTTAATTCTAGATTCTAAAGATTTTAGTTGATTAAGCTGCACTTAAAAATCTAGAAATTCAATCCAAAAACCTCAGCAAATGTAATCTCAAAATTCTTTCAAAACATCATTAATTTTAGATTTTTTAAAAAAAAAGAGACGAATAACAGGCTTTGGAGGTGGAGAGGGGGTGCCACTGTCTAAAAGAAAACATTTCATTATCAGCCTTTTTTCTCTGCTAAAAGAAACTATCTTCACCAAATAGCCAAGCCACATACTATAACACATATTATAACCCTTTCCTTTCACCACAACACAGAAACCCGACAATTATGCTCTTTCTTTTTCTCTCATAACTCCTTTACCAAATCAACTCACTTCATCTCCAGCCCTCATTTTCTTCCTTAATTTCTTCGCTATAAAACAGATAGGAAACCAAAACAAGCACACGTAAAATCTCTCTCCTCCACACCATTTGCACTTTCTCATGCTGCCCAAAACAAAGAGAACATATCAATATTGCCCTCTAAAATAATCTCTCATCTACCTTCTCATCCTTCAGCAACATCCAACTAACATGGTCTCTTTCTATTTCATGCTAAAGAATCACCATTCATGTTTGTCACTAGCTGAATAAACCATCCCCTCTCTCTCGGCCATCTACTCATTCCCCACCAAAATAGACTCGCGGTGTCTTACACCACTAAAAACTCCCAACATAGTTGTCGTCATCAATAACAACCCGCACATGCAATAACATTGATGATTGATACTTAGCAACATCATCATCCAACATAATTCAACCACACCACTAAATGACAACCAACAGAAAGTAGAGAGAACAAGACATAGAAACAAACCAGTGGAGAGAGAATTGAAAGGAAGAAGGGTAAAGAGAACCAAAACTATTTTTTTTCTGATTTCTATTTTTACAGGTGAATTTGAATCTCACAACTAGCATAAACATGAAGAGCAAGAGAAGATCTACCTAATTCACCAGTCTCTTTATCCTTCAAGCGGTGGTAACTTGTGCTCCAATATAATGGCAACGATGATGGGCGTGAAACTCACGCGCTGCCATTGTCCAAACAATTCTAGCAACTCCTCTAGACCATTTAGATTTTACCCAACCTCTTCTAGAAGGTCTACTGTAAATTTTGAATGATTTAATATTTTGAGTTACATGTGATAATTATATAAATATGCGTAATCGTAAGGTGTGTGCTAAATAGTGAAAGAGAATGTATGTAGGTGATACATGATTTTATTTTCTTTACATGTGTTAGAAAAAAATAAAAACACAAAGAAGCGAAAAAAAATACACATCTTTGTATATTTTGTTTTTTTACCATGTTTGCATAAAAATTAAAAAAGAAACCATTTTTTCATGTTTTTAGCATAAAAAAATGTGTTTTCGGTATTTGTTTAAAAAGAAACCCAAAGAGACTAGATTAAGAACTTCCTTAAATAAATTCAAAACCAAGAATCAAACTAGAAATGTACGTGAATAAAGGGGCTGAAATTGACCGAATCAGGGGCTAAATTGAAAAAATTGAAAGTTTGTTGATCAATTGATAGTCAAAATGCACAAATTCAAAATCAAAGACCAAAGTGAAAAAAGCGGCCAACTTCATGGCTGGCATCTAAATTTGACAGGGATTCAATTGAATTGATTCTTAAATCTCAATTGAGGACTGGATTAAACAAATTGAAAATTTAGGATGATTTGGATATTGAAACTTTTTAGCGCCCTTTTCTTTTAAATGAAAAGACGTGTTTTGTTCAAAACGACATCGTTTCATTTACAATTCATTTTTTTTAAAGAGAGAAAGCTGCAAATGGTGCCATTTTTATGGCACTGTTTGCCATCTTCTTCCCCTAGACACGCAAAGGCGAGGGAAGAAGGTTTCCCCCCTCATTTGCAATGCTTGTTTCTCCCTCTCTCTCCCTCCCACTTGCCCAAAAACCCCAACACAACCTACATCCTCTCATGGCCTACCACCATGATAAAAAGGGCAGAGGAGATAAGCCATGCGGGCGGCTGCACAGAGGCCGCTCCAACCACCCGACCCCTTCACGATAACTGGACAAGGGTAGGGTAGCCATCTCTTCCACCACCCCTTATAAATATCCCTTCACCAGAAGGTAAAGGGATGAGAACAAGAGAACCAAAGGAATGAAAAAAAACAAAAAGAATAAGAGGGAAGGAAAAAAACAAAATAAAAAAAGAGAAAAATAAGGGAACACAAATAAAGAAAAAAAAGAAGGAAAGGAAGAAACATAAGAGAAAGAGATAAGAAAGAAGAGAAAACAAAGAGTGATAGGAAAGGGAAAGAAAAAGAACCACCAGCCAGCAAAGCCACCCTTCCCAGTGAACAACCTTCTCTGTGAGAAGAAGAACAAGCAGCTCCAGCTCCGACAAGGACAGACGACATCATGAGCCACTGCAAGTCAACATCCACCTCATTTCTTCTTCTTCTCTTTCTTTGCGTGCCGCCTTCACTATTCTACAAATGAAGAATGGAGAGTGAATTAATTCACTCTCCACTATTCGTTGTGTCAAACAGCATCGGCCCCAACCAAAATGGCTGGGCTAGGTTTGGCCCCATACAAAAAAAAAAACATTTACTGGACTAGTATTGGCCCAACACCCTTTTGAGCTGGTATCGACTCAACCCCTGTCTTGGGCTAATGTCGGCCTAGTCCCTTTTTGGTTGAACTCGAGCTAGTTTCCTTCTAGGTCGAACTCAGCCCAAATATGGTGGGCTCAACCCACTTGATTAGGTTGGGCCCAACCTAATGTATTTTGTTATAATATAATAATATATAATATATGTTATGTGTTAAAAAAAAAATTTAATCCTTTCAAAAAAATTTATGGTTTTCTCGCGTTTTTTTCTACCAATTTTGCTTAATATTGGTTTGTATTTTTATACTTTAAAGATACAAATCCGGCATTAAAATACCTAGTTTTTTCCAAAATATTGCAAAAAACATTTATATAGAATATATATATATATATATATATATATATATATATATATATATATATATATATATATATATTTTTTTCATGCATACGACCATGTCTCTCAAGATTATAAGAAATTTTCATATTGTATTTTCAAACAACAAAAAATCCAAAAACAATATGTAGTAGAATGCATTTTGAGCTTTAATAACCAGTTTATTAAAGTCATCAGAACTAAGCCAATATTTCAAAAATACTAAGAAAATTATTTTGTTTTCTTTTAATATCTGGGATTACAAACTTATACTTAAGACGTATTCCTAATATTAAATAAGAGGTGGTTTTGTTTTTGTTGACGTTAGAACGATTAAGTTTTACATGATAAGATAATGATCTTCTTGCTGAGGATGACTTTTCTTTAACCTTAGACAAACCAATAATTAGAAAATATGAAAATACCTTAGTTTATTATCAGACAATTAAACAATGTAGTTTACCTTAGGTAGAGCGTATTAAGACTGATAATACCTTTCCTTTACACAATCAATCTCCGTGTCCGGTATTTGAGACCAGTTAGGGTTTCTAGTGACTAAAATACTAGTTGGCAACTCTTATTCCCTCTTTCAACTAATAAGACAAGAATTATTTGTCTCTCTCATTTCCTGATACCATCCGAAAGTGAATGATCGTCTCGACGTCACACACGTGCGGCAATTGTAGAACTCATCATCATCATCATTATAGTCTCTCGTCACCTTATTAACAAATCTTTACCTTCTACAATCATTATAGTGACGTCTTAGTTTACCATATTTAAAACGAACTTACATATGGATTGGCTAGCTTAGCTACTTCATTGTGCTTCCTCACCACTAACTTATCTGGCTTGACAACTTTTTGGCGAGCATTTTACTTGGTTAGCTAAAAGCCTTGACCATCCTAGCCCCTCTCTTGCTGGTTTCTACAAATTTATACAACTTATTACTACTATATGACTGTTCATATAGTAATATTTCTACTTTCAATGCTAGATTTCACATGTTATTAAGTGCACATACCATCCATGTGCTTATTTTATATTTTGATAGTAGGTTTCAAACAATCCAAATACCTAGCAACTATCTAGCCTTCAATCTCTTACAACTAGTTATGCTTTGCTAGATTCATAAATTCAATAATGTATTAATGGATAGTCTTTTGATCCTGAGTACATTTATAATATTTATAAAACAAGTACTATTCAAGATCTAAAAATAAAAATTAATCTCTCAACAATTATCTTATTTAAAACCAGGACGTAATAGGTTGTATATCTTATGCGATCAGATCAATTTGAACCTTTCTCCACTAAGAGGAAGCTCCTCATTTCAACCTAATGACAATCATTTATGTCATCTCTTCTTCTAACAACTTGTCATACTCCATTACACTATCATAATTAGCAAGCTAGTTAATGAGATTCTTTATTCCCACGTCTCTACTAAAGGTGACTATGTTAATGTCCAACCAAAACATATTAGGGTCATGAATTAGCAAGCTAGTTAATTAGATTCTTTATTCCCAAGTCTCTACTAAAGGTGACTATGTTAGTGTCCACCCAAAACATATTAGGGTCATGAATTTTCAACCAAAATATATTAGAGTTATGGCTAAATCTATCACGCTTCTCTTCATCTTCCCCATTATATCCAACAACCTCTCTCTCTCTTACTTCTCCTTTATCTAAATTGTCTTCGGACCTAATAAACTTATGGATTGTGTTCTACAAGAATATATAGGTCTTGGGTGTATCACCAGGAAAATCTCAATCAAAACATTTTGATACCTCATTAAGTGTTCTGTTCATATGGATAAAAGTTTTCTGTAGACCTCTAATCATACCATCTAGGTTGTCTAAGCCTATTCAAGAGTCCTCACAATGTCCTTAATGATCTGCATACCTTGATCAATGAGTGTTGTTACTATTGTTCTTTAGTCAAGTCAATCCCACTCTGACGTAATTTAATATAGAATATAACATAATGATACAAGGTTTTTTAATACTAAAAAACTCTAAAAAAAAACACAATAAACTATGAAACAAAACTTAGAGTCTGGTAAATCATGAATATTCAATAAACGATGGTTAAGAACCCATAAATAGCACAAATAATTTGTCCTGGTTGATCAATGGCTAAACTAGAAAATTAAAAATAAACTAGAAAACTGGAAATTAATTCTAGAAATATGAAAATTAGAAAAAGAAAAAGAGAAAAAAAAGAGTCATTGGAGTGGGTTCTGACGTCGAGAATGGCCTTCGACAGCTTTTGTGGCCTTATGATTTGCATCAACTGGATACTCAGACCAAAAATTAACTATGAGTAGTATATGTTTTTACTTCAAAGTCTTTTCTTAGGCTTTTGTGTATCAGTGCGATCCATGAACTCATTAGCTAGATAGCCAACATCATTGTTTTTCATCTTCAAGAATAAACAGCACTTCAATTATCTATCCGAGAAAAATAAATATATTTTTCTTTCCTTTTTGTTTTTATTTTAAGAAAAGATTCATACATGATACCCTTTGAAAAAAGGGAAATTAGTACATATAAATAGAAATTCAAATATTCAAAACTAAGATGCTATTTATCTAAGATCGAAATAGTAACTGATAGGCTAAGTCTCTCTCACACACACATAACATAATCTTGAGATTAAAACTTTAGTACCTAACATATTTTTTAGGTTGATAGCCACTAGGCATCACGTGGGTCTGAACTACAAGCACAGTGTAAATTGTCCAATGCTTTCTAAA
>Ga0325401_1003200_pt1 | contig 14899 bp, 5 predicted proteins | sample PopdelMetagenome_FD_205666 | JGI IMG/M metagenome (GOLD analysis project Ga0325401, IMG submission 205666) | Populus deltoides microbial communities from Bellville, Georgia, United States - Xylem-PdKOR-R2 | ecosystem: Host-associated > Plants > Phyllosphere > Stem > Wood/Secondary xylem | place...
CTTCGAGTCAAAATTCCCGAACAGAACGGTGATGATGCTCACGAGAAAAATGAAGCACCAGCCAGCTAGATAGCCTCCACGTATGGTCATGATTTTCATCGCTTCTGCAATCAACTGGTCGACCAGGGAGCTGGTGAACCCGGTCAATCTAGTGGCTAGATTGATTCGAGTTTATTAAAAGACCGGTTGGAGCAATAACTCAGTCAGACCCGAGCGACCCGAGCAAACCCGAACGAGACCCGGTTTATTATTTTTTTTCAAATATGGGATTTGAAACCCATTATTATATAACTATATATACTCTATGTTTCCAAGAAAAAAGTCATGTGTTTTCAATGTGGGATAAAAAAAACCTTTTGGTTTAAATACTTCAATTTAAAAGGATAACATAGTATCTTCTCAATGTGCGATTTGAAACCCTTTCGTATATATATTCTATGTTCTCATGAAAGAAGTTATGTTTTTTCAATGTGCGATTTGAAACCTATTAATATATATACTCTATATTCCCAAGAAATAAGTTATGTTTTTTTCGATGTGGGATAAAACACTTTTTTGGTTTAAATACTTCAACATAAAAGCTTAACATAATATCTTTTTAATGTGGGATAAAAAACTTCTTAAAATATTCTTTTAAACTTCATTATTTACAATATGTATAACCTATATTTATATGGATTTTTTCATGTGAAATTATTAAAACTTTAATTGTTTTTAATTTTTCCGGGTTGATCCGGGTTGACCCATGAAACCCGGGATCCGGCCCTTTGGCCAGGTCAACCCCCGAGTCGGGTTTAATTAAATTATGCTTCATGATTTTTGTTTTTTTGTTTTCTATGAGATTATCTCAACTTCATGACTTGAGTTGCGGGATTGGCATGTTAACCTAGTTATCTCGAGTTTTTTTTGTATTTTTTAATTGATATTTTATTCAATTTCATTATTCAATATTAGATTGATTATGAATTAGACTTCATGATTTATTTTGGTTTACTTTTTATAAGGTTATCTTAGCTTTATGACTCAGGTTACGTGTTTTACAAGTTAATTCATGTAGACCGAGGTCGTTTTATTGTGTCTAGTTTTTATATTGATTTTTTTTTTAATTTCAACACTCAACCATGATTTTATTGAAAATTAAACTTTATTATTTGTTTTAATTTACTTTTTATAAAGTTATCACAATCTCATGACCTTGATCACTAATTTAGTAGGTTAATACGGGTTAACTCAGATAATTTTTTATTTACTTTTTATGACATTATCCTGATCTCATGACTTGGATCAGGCAGATTAACCTAAATCATTTTTTTATTTTTAAATTTAATTTTTCAATTTTATTCTTCAATATTTGGTTGATTTGAAATTAAACTTCATATTATTTTTTTCATTTTGCTATTTATAAAGTAATCATGCTCTCATTACCTGAGTCACAGGCTTGGTAAGTTAACTCGAGTCATTTATTTATTTATTTATTTTAATTTCATCCTTAAAAAATGAGATTTCTTATCCTGAGTAGTAGGTTTATTCAGGTGTTTTTTAGTTTAATTTCATTTCTCAATATTTGGTTGATTTAGACTTCATAATTTTTTGGCTTTTTATATGATTATCTCAGTCTCATTACCTAGGTCATGAGTTTGAATAATTAAACCCGAGTTGACTTTTGTTGTTTTTATCAAAATTTTCTTCAATTTCACCTTTTAGCATTAGATTAATTGGGAATTAAACTTCATTATTTGCTTCTATTTAATTTCTATGGAGTTATTATCTCAATTACATATCCTGAGTTGTAACTTTGATAAATTATCTTGAGTTGACTCGAGTTGTTTTTTTAAATTTTTTTTAATTGATTTTTTAAATTTTTTTATTCAATATTAGTTTAATTGATAATTGATTTATATATTTGATTTTGATTTATTTTTTATAAGATTATCCTGATTTTATAATCATAGTCATAGATTTGACACATTAATTCAGGTCGATCTAATATATTTTCATCTTAATATTTATAAAAAACATATTTTGAAAGTTTTTAACCAAAATATATTTTTAATAATTTTTTAGGTTATCATTGAACATGTCAAATTAACTAGATTATTTAAATATTTAAAACATTTTCACTAAAAATCATGATAACAACACCTTAAATTTTTTTTAAAAAATTAATCTTAGTTAATATCTAACCATTCCGGGCTAGAAATTGAAGCGCAATTGTCTTTATAGTGAGAAACTGCTAAAACATACAGGGCATCAAATTTTGGGGGGGGGGGGGGGCGCCCCCCCCCCCCCCCCCCCCTATCTTGGTTTTCATTATATTTTTGTTTTCGTAAAAGGCCAAATAAAAAAAAAAAAAAAGCCAGCAGATAGAAAGAGACAAAACAAAGTACAAATGGATCAAAGAAGAAAAGACGGGAAGAGAAAGAAAAAAAGTATCGGATAAAAGCATCAGCCCTAGCCCCGTTCTCTACTGGCATACGCTTCATTTTAATCAAGAACCTAAGCGGCAAAATATCAATCGAGCGGAACCATCATCTTTTTATCCAGCGGTGCAGTTCCTTTAGAGCAGAAAGCAACAACCAGCTCATATCTACCGCAGCAGATGGCGGAGATAAATTGCTTCACTATCAAACTTCGAAGCAAACATGCCCTCGGTAAATCCCCACCATGTAAAACAGAAGTTACTCATGATTTTGACATGCATGCCGCCCTCTTACACCACACCAGTCAGTTTCTTTATGCACTTCACTTCCCATTTCTTTAAAAGAAAAAAAAGGAACATTGCCACTTCGCTAAAAGGAAAGAAAACTAGCAGCACTGCTCCTCTTTCGTTCCATTGAAACTAAAATAGCTACTTAACGACTTGGTTAACATATACAGAGAAAAACTCAAAATTAAAAAAAAAGAAAATAAATTCTTCATAATCAAACTTCCTAAAAGCTGAAATAAAATATTGATTGACCCTGATCATCTACATGATAATTCACATTAATAAGGCGATGGTGGCGGCTGCCTGGCGCTGGGCGCCCAAATAACATCATTAGCAGGCAAATGACAACTATACATAGCCATCCCACAAGACTCTCCTCCTCCTCCTCCTCCACTTGCCGCGTGTCCACTTTCTCCCCCACCTGCACCCGACACAGGTGATCGCCCTTCCCCACCACCACCAGACCCAGAATTCCTCCCTTCCTCCTCAACCTGCAACCGGTGATAACTCGGATTATTAAACGAAGCCGCTACAACAAAAACAGTACCAGCAGCCACCAAACCTCCAGCAACAATCCCTCCGACGATCTGCCCCTGTGGACCCGCAAGTGAAATGGTAAAACTATTAGGCAGTGGAAAGGACGTTGTTTGAGGCAAAAAAGTCGCCGAAATTGACAAAATATCAAATCTTCCATGAAAAGTGATAGTAGTTCCTGGTGTTGTCGATGGCTGACGCAGCGTGACGTTAGCGACCGTGCCGGTTCCTGTAAGAACGCAGATTCCCATGTTTTTTCGCCGACAGAAACGGGATAGGGCTTCAACGACGTCGTTTCCACCCGGGACCTCTAGGATGTAAGGACTCATAGCTGGTTCAGGTTCCCGGGTTATAATAACGGGTGGTTTGGGTTTGTTCTTTGAACCGGGCGGTCTGCCTCTTGGCCGACGAACTACTTCAATAGTAGCACCATCAGTCCCACCGCTGCTGTTGAATTCGTTGAGTTTTTGAGAGGTGGGGATGGGATTTGGTGTTGTGGCGGCACCAGTACTACGAGTATCTTCCTCTTCGGATTCACGAGAGAGTTGAAAGTGTTGGGAAAAGGGAAGGTGTTGGTGGTGAGGGTTGGGCTCGGAGAACATGTTTGGAGTATTTTCATGCTTTGCTTGATGACGTTCTACGTATTCACCTTTCATGTTCATTTAATATTTACTATTAGTTTGGTTTTTTTTTTATTTTTTTGGGGGGGACGAGTATGGGCTGTGATTGGTGGGGATTTAAATTTGGATGTTTAGTTTGTCAAGGAGAATAAAAAACACGAGATCGAAGCAAGAAAAGGGGCGATGGAGAGAGGGAGAAGTGAACAGCATGGTGTTCGGATTCGTTTATAGAGTGATAAAAATTGGGGAGAGAGGGAGGTGGATGAGCTTGGAGACCAAGTAAAGACTGATGGCGCCGCTGGTTGGGAAGTAGGGCCCACTAGAAATATACACGCATGAGCGAGGGGGGGTGTTTGGTCAAAGAAGAATGGGGGTGTTGGTGTTGGTTTTTATGGTTCGGCTAAACCCTACATAGCCTAGACTAGACAGACAGACACACACCGCCATGAATTGTCTGGTTCGGGTATTTTCTTTCTCTCTCGTCTTAAAGCCTTGCAAGTTGGGGAGCCTCCCGACCGAGTGGATTGATATTGACTTGTTGATGTTCTATCTTTTGGCTATGGGGGCATCAACTTTATGTATCCATCCATCTAGTCACTGTTTAATACCACTCTCTCTCTACAATCTTTCACCATGGGCTCTCCAATTTCTCTTTCTAGTAATTGAGAGAGCGCATGTTGTCTTCTAAAGCAAGTTGGCCCTGGGAAGGGAAGGGAAGGGCACCTATGGTCACTCTCCATTAATAAATTTCAAACTCCTCAGCTCACATACTTTGACAAGAACGGTTGAGCTTCGATTTCCTTTCATGCTGTACGTTATCTACACAGATGGGGTTAATCTTCATGGAAGACTTTATTGAAGGAGAATTCAAGGCTTTTAATCATTTTTGCTTAGCAAGCACATTTTCATTTGTGTTGGCTCTAATATAAGACAAAGTCGGATGGGGATTGCTCCAACCTTTAACCAATGAAAATGTCAAGGTAAATATCATGGTGGACCCTCTCGCACATGACACACACACACTTTCTTCTTCTACCTGCAAGTGCAGGGCTGTTTTTACTTTCTTTGCCTATATAACGAGCAATTAGTAATCGCGGATTATTTTTGCTTTTGCAACTGTATTCGACTTAATTAATATTTTTATAGTATTGATATGTTGATGTGTATATATATATATTTTTTAAATAAAAAATATATATACAAGGATCATTTTCAGAACTATGTTTTAATTTCTTTGCCGAGAATAGGAGAATAATTAATAACATTACCGTATCTCCAAGTGTAAGTTGCGTTTTTACTCGGTGCAATTATTTTCTTTTGAACAATTAATTTTATTTCAAACGATCGATGCACTGGCCACCATAACTTGTTAGCCTATATATATATATATATATATCATGAACATGAATAAAAAATACCCTAATCTGAAAGACAAAGATTCTCTCTATATCAGCCATCGAATCCATGACCTCGTCGTGGCAATGCACACACGTACCAACAGGGCACAAGATAAACAAATGATTCTACATGGATGTGGTTCTTGATCAAATTGCATGCTTTAGCAGGAAAAAAAATTCCACCAAAATATATACATGCCTCACATTTTTCTCTTTAGAAACCAGGGATCGAGGGTTATTAATTACAGCATTAAAGTGGAAAGTGTCCAATATACCAAGCAATAGACGGTGGAAGTGCCTTGGGACACCGCTTGGAATAAAAATCGTTTTGAACATGATCCATACCGCAGCAAAGCAATAGCATGGCAATACTTGAATTACAAGCAGAAGCCTTTTTTGTATGTGTTGGGTTTAATGCAGAACTACCAAATTAGGTAGCTTAAAAGAAACAAAGGAACAGGATAGGCAACAGAAGCCGAAAGTGAGATCCTGCATGAAAAAGGAACCGGGGTGTCATCAACCCTCTTTCCACGGCTAAAATACTAAACTTGGATGCCACGTTAAGTAAGGGTCAACAAGCAAATCGTGGGGTTCAAGGAGGGCACTTTCGTATCTGAGCAGTCCTAACTTCTGATTAATGTCTAAGGATTTGTTAAAAAATAAATTAAAATTATCGGATTACTTATAAACTTGACCTATATTCATCTGAAATTCTGTTCATAAAGATTATTTATTATGCTTGGAAAGTGATCGTGTAACATGCTAATATTGGCCAAAAGGGTCGCTCTCAATTAGTCACGATTGAAACTATAATTCTTTAATTTTTATATAATTTCTTCTTCTTTTGAAAAACATTTGTTTAGAGTTGAAAAACATTGTAAATACATTTTATCTAGTACGAAGGAAATCTCATCTATTAACTTTAATTTATAACCTGGATTTGAGAAAAATATTTTTTCAACATATGAAGAACAACCCGTTAGTTCCAAAAAGAAAAACATTTGCCCACATGCGTCATTTTTCTAAGATTCCTCTTAATCATCCTAATTAATCTCAGAAACAACAAAAGATTGCACGCTATTTATTTCGTTTTAATGTATGGTGACGAAGTCATTGAAAGTTGAAATGGATCTGTGGTTCTTACAACTACTTGTGGAGCAAGATGTAGTATGGGCTTTCTTGCTAAGTTCTCATGGAAAACAAATCCTCTTTGAAGTTATGGAACCCTTAATATTTAAGTTGGTGAGATGGAGAGAAGAGAGGTAAGAAAAAAGGGATAAAAGCGTGAGAATAAACTTAAAGGAATAGTCGCACGATTGTTGTGCTGGATTTCTTGTGTTGGTGGTTCTGGGCGTTTATATATGCTGGCAACTGAAATCACATGATTTACTTGACGAGGAGTAGAGTAGCTAACTTAACGATACTAGACTTGCAGGAAAACAAATCATGACCAGAAATTTGACTCATTTTTCTGTTATAACTTATTCATTTGCTTTTAATTTAAATTTAAAAAGATTAAAGTTTAAAATTAAAATATCATGGATTCATTTCGGTTAAAGATGTAATTTATCAACTTGTAAAAAAATTAAAAACTATAATATGTTTTTGTCATTATCTCCTAATCTTTAGCTTAAAAAGATTATCATGATCATAATAATAATTATTTATTTTTAAATTTTATTTTAAATTTTAATCAAATTTTAATTTTTTTAAAAAAAATGAGTTTAATTAAGATTTTATTTTTCATATATTATGGGACTCTTGTATTATTAATACAGATCTCAGCGCATATATCAAGAGAAAGCACAATAAAAAAAAAAAAACCCACCTCCCATTGCATCAACAATCCAACCATACACGTTGCTTTTCCTCTTGTTCATATAAAAAAAAAAAAAAAAAAAAACACTAGAGGCGACCCTTCATCACCTTCAGAAAGCCAATTTCAACCTTTCTCTTCTCCTCATTTTGCACCAGCACGTAACCATCATCGACAGTCACAATTCCTCAACCACCGTGAGCATGCATCAACAATAGTAGCAGCGTCATCCTCAGCTCTAGCAACCATGAGCAAGCTCAAGCCAACAACAGTAGAGATGTTCCTCCATCTTGGCCATAGGTCACACATTGTTACCTCCTCACTGAAAGCACCAATCACCTGCACCAACTACACCCCTGCACTCCTAGCAACAACCTTCTCTTATCAGCACCGACAACAATTATTTCAGTTGCTTGAGTAGCAACCACCGTGAGCAATATCAGACTATTTCTTCTCATCAATGGTTGTAGTCAGCCCCACTCAACGCTAGCAACAACAGTGAGTCCCTATCAGACCGTGACCAACAATATTTTAATACTTATAAAATTAAAATGCATGAAGGCATAAATCCATATTGAATGTATTTATGCATCAACAATATGTAGGAAAATGCATGCTAAAATTAAATCACCTAGACCAACAAACAAATTGGGCACAATATACAAACAATCAACAAAGTTTAGTCCAACTAGAAAGTTTCATATGAAGTTGTTATATTGTCGTGGCGTGCACGATGTCAAATGACGGGTTTTCCTTTGAGATCGAAGGGGTTTTGAATGTGTTGGGATTAATCATAAAATCATGATTTTGAAAGGTTCATGAGTCACCACTTGATATTATGATCACTAAGAAACCTATTGTTTGCAAAAGTCTAGATAAGAGACTAATTGTACATGGAAAAAGACAGATCACCCCTAGTGTATTCTACATATGGTAAGCTGCATTATTGATTGAAATCTATTAGTTAGCAAGATTTTGGATAAGAGGACTAATTGTACATGAGAAAGACGTATCACCCTTAATGTACCTTACCTATAATAAGTTGTATTATTAATTGATTGTTTTTCTAAATTATGTTTCTATTCATTAGTCCATCTAAGGTTAAAAAAGGTTCTCATCGGTAAAGAGATTCCTATCTTATCATGCTAAAACCTAACGATTTTAAAGTCTAAATTTTAATGGTATATTTATTTCTACTTTATATTTTTAATATCTGGAGATATACTTTACAGTGTAATTTTATACCTCTAATTATTAAAGTTTATAATTAATTCATAACATTTATTTTTTATTAATTCATTTAATTTAATACCAGAAATATGCATTATATTGTAAATTTCATACCTCAAATATTAATTAAAAAAATTATTTTTTGTGGTGTTATTGAATTTTCTATTTCTTGCATATAACCACGTCACATTATAACTCATTACAATACAAGTAACCTCAAGCTTAACCTCGATAATTTTAACATTTTTCTAAATAATGATATCACAACATTATTTTGGTACAAATCCTAACAACTTCATAATTGTTCAATAATAATTTTATAATTTTCAATTTAATTACATACATAACACATAATATATTAAAAATTCCTTAAAAAAGTACCAAAATGATTTTTAGGAGTTTTTACATCAAACTTACATATAAGAATAAATTAAAATATAAAAATAAGATTATGACATTTCATATATGAGATTTATACCTATAACAAAATTAATGAATAGAAGGACAAAGTCAATGTTGTCTAAGAGGTCAAAATAAATGTGTAACATATATAATAATAAATGAAATACTGAATATTCACTTTCAAATTTAATAAATAAGAAGAATAACTCTTATAATCATATTACAACCCTTAAAATTATGTTATTCCATATAAATGAAATATCCTCAATTTTAATCCTAAATTTTTCAATAAAATTTAACAGCAAACAATAAATTTATTCTCATCCAAATGGCTGACTTAGATATTCATTCAATCAAGCCCTCACTCAATTTAATCATTATATCTTATTATTTTTTTATTTCATAAATCAATCAAGTCTTTATCCTAGTGGCTTTATTTCCATTCATCCAACCAAGTCCATGTCGACAAATTTATTCTTCATTTAATCAAGTCCCCGTCCAACAACTGACTTATTGTTTTTATTTAATTTAAATTAAGTTGGATTGACTTATTGTTTTTATTTAAATTAAGTTCTTGCTCAAAACAACTGACTTATAATTTTTCTTCTCTTAAATCGAGTCTCTATCTAGACAAATGACTTATTTTTCTTTCAAACCACTTCCCTTCCAAACGATTAACTTATTTTTTTCATTTAAATTAAGTTCTCATCTAAACAACTAACTTATTTTCTTTTTAAATTAAGTCTATGTACAAACAGTTGATTTATTTTTCATTTCAATCAAGCCTTTTTCCAAGTGACTAACTTATTTTTCTTTAAAAACAAGTCCTCATCCAAAGAGATGACTTATTTTTTATTTAAATCAATTCTCCATCCAAACAACTAACTTATTTTCCCCCCTTTAAATTAAGTGCCCATCTAAACAGCCAACTTATTTACATCTATAGAGCAGCAATATTTACTGCTGGTTCCCGTTATATAGCACACAGATCATATACATCAGCAGAGACTCCGATCTATGCCTCTGTGGGATGACGAAAATATGTGAATAACTAGCACCAAAACGCTTTATCTTTCACTGATATTCTGCTTCCATGGCTAACATTGCTTTCTTTGAAATCAAGGGTCCAAATCTCAAACGTGCATCTCAAAAAATCATAGTATCCCCCTTGAAGAGAAAGTGTCCCTTTCCTCACCCTTTCTTCAATCCACGGATATGTTAGCAAGTTTAGTAGTGAACAATTGATTGATTCCTGTAAAAATTGAAAAAGGATCATTTTAATGGCGACCAAGATAAAATTAACAGTTTAATAGAATGAAACACCAGGTAATTATTTTTCCCCTCTTGTTTTTCTATATAGTAGATTGGATGCTTATAACAAGACAACCCTTCAAGGGTCTAGGATTGCAGTCGGGATTCTCCCAATTCAATAAAGTCTTGTGAGAAAGTGGATTTTAAATAGGCTGGAAAAATGGCACCTGTTGTAAGAATAGTTGACAAGGCAGTTCGAATTCTGTTCTATCATGGAAAAGGAGCATACCTTCTCACAATGTTTGCATTGTTGATCAAAGCTAAGGTGAATTGCTTCTTTCGTTCTTAACTTTGCAACTTTTGCATTAGCAACCCACTTCTCGGTGAAGCTACATGACATGAATGTTGAAAGATGAAGAAAAACTCTCGAGATATATTAAGATAAAATATCTGAAATTCATATTCATCACGAGAAAGAACATGAGTTGTTAAACCTGGAGTTCTCATCATCTTGCATGGTCATTAGCGTTTGAATTCCTGCACAGCAACTATGGCCAATGACGAATACATTTTGCACCTGCAGGGTGCACCAACCACTTTGCATAATCAGATATAAGTACATTTGCAGAAAAATATGAAACATAAAATACTAGTATATGATGGCCTAAGCACTAACTTGAAGAGTTTTTACAGCGAATTCAAGGGCAGCATTAGTTTCTGTCCGTCCGTTCTGTGCAAAACAGAAAATTAAGCCAGTTAAATTTGCAAGGCAATATTGAAGTTAAGCTCAGTTGACCTTACCTCGAGAGGGGGGACAAGATTTGCAACATTTCGAACCATAAAAGCTTCTCCAGGTTGAAATCCAAGGATATTAGAGGGGCATACCCTAGAGTCCACGCAAGCAATCACCATAAACTGTTCAATTTGTCAGTTTGAATAACTACATAGCTTCTACTTGCATTAAAGAATGGCAGAAATGAAGGACAGCAAAAACATTAAAAATTCTAAAGCAAACAAGTTGTTTTTAACACCTTTGGTGATTGCGCTTCAGCAAGAGTTTTGAAATGCTCCACTTCTCCCCTGTTCAACAGCACAGGACAACAGAAGGATGAAAAAGCAAACAGACTTTCTCAAAGCCCTCATTGCTTGTTATCTTATACTTACAAATACTTTTGCTTCTTGAAACTCAGAAACCTCTGTTTCATCTCGTCAAAGAAGTCCACCCTGCCATCGGTTTCGGACATATTCTGTATTTTAAACCTTTTAAGTTCTTGAGCAAGTCCGGCAGAAATGCTCGAAGCATCCAATCTCAGAACTGATTTCTCCCTGACAATGAAGAAAAGTGATCATTGAAATAGCAAAAGAGTAATATAAAACAATTCTCAGGCCTCACTCAATAGCTTAAGTTTTTGGGTTGAAGTGGTTCTTCAACACAAAGAATGTGCCTTAAATGTTAGAATCCACAATAACAAACTCAACGCAGTTTATCGAAGGAACATGGAGGCATCACTAACTTTAGCATCACCAGCAAAGGTTACGCTTGCTTACTCTATACATTATCTGTAAATTGCAGGTGTACTATTTACTCTTAAGTTGTAGATATTCTTCAAAATGTCATAAGATTTACTCTGACCAAGAATACCTTCAACATTCAAGAGTTTTGTGAAATCATATGATGGTTGTTTCATAAAAAAATTCATTTTAAAGCAGAAAGAAGGGAATCTATAACCTTGTATGGTCACAAGCACCGAGAATCAATGTCAGCAACCAGGGGAAATTAACCCTACCATTTGGGGGGTAGAAGAGGAGGAAAAATGGACAAACAATTAGTTTGATATGTGATAGTGTGAAGGAGCAGGACAAAATGAGTTAAACCTGGCTAAAGTAAACAAGTGAAACACCTAACAGAATAACTAAGATTCCTTACTGGCATTTGTAGAAAGCTGACAATTTTTGTTTTTTTGTTTTTTTGGGGGTAAAAGAAAGCTGACAAAATTGTCTACCAGAAGCTAAATGCAAATAATTGAAGTAAAAACAAAAGTCCCAATTGCTAAAAACCTAAGGAAAACTTCAGAAACTTGGGTTTCGTTTTCTAATTTTAAGTTAATTAACAGGCATAGTCATTGCTATATTCATTATTTAGAGAACAAGAACACTTCATTCAAAACTGATAGGTAGCTAAAGCCATATAGCAAACACTTAATTAAGCAGTGGATAACCAAGGCATTAAATAATTAATTTATTAAAAAGCATTAGTTTCTATCAATCACAATACTTAAAAAGTACATGCATGAACTCACTTAAGTGAAGGTGATAACCGCAACCAAGTATTGTCAACTCTCCCCAGCTTCTCCTAATAAAAGAAAAGTCAGAGAACAGGAAAACTGGTATCCTTGATCATCAAAGATTCACAAATAAACAATCAAGTATATATGTAGAGGCTGAGAGAAAAGAGCTTACTGTTCTCAAACTAAGCCAATTTCTGTGGAAGCCCGTGAATGAATTGGTGATGGCTGAAAAGGGTGAGAACTGAATGGGGTCCCCTTTGACTGAAGAAGGCCTAAGAGAGGCCATTGTTGTAATAATGGAACTAGTTTTGGAGCCTGTAATTCGAGAGAAGAGGACTTACTAATATTAGACATATTGAAATCACTATGTTTGTTGGAAAATGCTACCTGACTATGAATTGGTGCTTACGCATTCCCCAGATCATCTCTCTTCCCGCCTTTGTCTTTGTAATTCTCGACTCTTGTGTTTATTATTTGTCTCTAACACTTCACTTGTCAACATTAGATTCAGATTCATGAATAAACAAATTATTTAGAGGTGAAGGAAAGCACACTAGACAGCTAGACATCTTATCCAAATTGAAGATATTGTATGGCTATCCAGCTTGATGGGATATGGAGAAGGCAAGCTGGGGCCCCTTGGAGGGGCTAAAAAATAAAAGGTCTGAAAGCTACGTGGGAGGATAGACAACTTTGCGTGCATTCTCATCCCTCGCTGATTCTAGCAACTAGGCCTAATCTTTTAAGAAGTGGTATCACTCTCCAACTTCTTCATCCTCGTGAAATTGGGCCCATTAGTCTAAGAATATGATCACATCCGTTTCCATTTCAACAAAGCATTTGGACGTTTTGAGCTTCTAATTTGTGCCAGCATCCATGGTTCCATATTAGGTCATACCCTCGTACCGAAAAAGTAAAGAAAGATTAACCTCCAACCTTTTCCTAAAAGAGAAATAAAACTAGACTTATCAAAGATTACCTACGGAATTAACAAGGTTTAGCTATTGCATATAGACTAACATGTAGTGGTGGAGCTAGAAATCTTAAAACCATTTAAAATTTCAATAAAACGTTCCAAGAAAAATTACTTTTAGCATTTATATAATTATCTATACAATAATTTCAATAGAAAATACTAAAGTATTCGTTAATTAAATACAAAATTACAAGGATATCTTTCCAATGCTAAACATTCATAGATATTATAATAAGAATTATTCGAACATTAAAACATTTTTAGTAAATCCTCATTTTTATTAATGTTGCGTGTATCATTAAGAAAAAAACATTTAACCCAACAATCTAGACTTTTAAGTTGGAGTCGGTGTTCATCCTTTTTATAAATTCTCGTACGTGCATGCTCAACACATATTCAAAGGCCCATGCATTTACATATTGATATTAGAGCTAATCATTCAACTTAGGACAGATGATGATTGTGATGCGGCTTTCGTGGCTTGTTTACTTCCCAGTGGTTAAGTTATAATTATTATTATTATTAATTTTCCTAATGATTGAATTAAAATGTTTAATTAAAACTTTTTTTTGTTTTGCAATATCCTAGGATTAGGATTTTCAAAAAAAAAAAAGTTTTTCTAAAATTAAGAGAGTTTTGAAGGCATAAAAATTTATTTATTTGATCCTAAAATAGTTTAGGGTATTAATAAGAATTTTAATATGATGAATTTTCTTATTAAATTCTAAAAATTATTTTTCAAAGAAAATTTGTATTAAATAAAATTTATAATGCTTGGGAAATTATGAAATTGAATTTGATTTAATATTTCCAAATGTTAGAAATATCATTTTAAAAATTCCATATGAAGCCAACAATTAGAATTGAAACATGAAATAACTTTATTATGCATATTAATATGTTATTATTCATGATGAATGGTTTTGAATATTAAAGAACAATGTGATTGAGTTTTTATGGTTGAATAGTTGTAATAATAAATAAGACTTGTGTGTTCTGTCTTTTTCTCTATTTTTCTTCTAGGTTGTAAAATTCTTTTCTTATTTAAATCCCCTCGAATATAACTTGAGGTTTCTTATAAAATTATGTAAATATTATGTAATTTAAAAATATAAAAATTTAGATAGAAAAATTTATTTTGTATTCTAAGATGAAGAAAAAACGATTAAGAGGTTAGAACCATAGTGCTCACAAAAGATATATGAAGATTTGTGTTGCGATGTCGCGGTCGCACAAATTAATTACCCTAGCTTAAAACACACAAGATAGTATAAAGCAAGCAAGGGGTCGATCCCACGAGGAAGGTTTAGTTCAGATTTTTATGCTATACGTTATGTAATTGGGGGGGTTTGATTTGCAATGATCTTAAACTATGGTAGAAATTAAACTAACAAACAAAATCAAGTAAAACTGAAATATATCAAGAAAACAAACCTTGGTTGCAAGCACACATCCACCTACAGAAATCAGAACCGATCCTTGAAACGAAACTTCAGCTTATATTCTGAATTTTTATCTTTTCTTAACATTGGTTAATTAACGGATCCGCCATATAACTAACCCTAACCAACAAATAATCACAGTGTTCGCACTAATGATTTAATCCAATGGCAGCCTTAAGATCTAGATAAATTCATTAATCTTAACAACCAAGTTGTCAGCTTGTGTTGCTTTGATC
>Ga0325401_1003203_pt1 | contig 14896 bp, 19 predicted proteins | sample PopdelMetagenome_FD_205666 | JGI IMG/M metagenome (GOLD analysis project Ga0325401, IMG submission 205666) | Populus deltoides microbial communities from Bellville, Georgia, United States - Xylem-PdKOR-R2 | ecosystem: Host-associated > Plants > Phyllosphere > Stem > Wood/Secondary xylem | place...
TTTTATTCTTATTATCTAAGTTAACCAAAAGTATTAAATACAAAATCTTGATTTCTTTTTTACTTTTTTTTTTTAAGAACATTGCATCATGTTAGCATTTTTTTTTTTTCATGTGAAGAAAAAAATTGACAGGGCAACGGCCGGCCCCAATCCGGTAATACTTCTGCTCGCCGCCCTACAAGGAGGATCAAAATTTGAGTTTGCCATTCTTAGCGAAAACAAAACTTCAATTTGCTTTGCTTGGCTCCGTTTATCATTATTCTCTGTGACTTTTTATTTATTATAGTATTTACACAGCAGTCAGTCCCTAATTTGACTAACTTATTATTATTATTATTATTTATTTTATTATTAGCATCACCAATGTAATCCCGTCCACGTTCATCAACCATGGAATCCAACTTTGGTTTTGCTTCGCATTTCTGTCCTTTCTACTCCCCCACGCGCCTCAAACCACGCTTCTCTCTCCCAGTTCATCCACAATCCACATAGCAAATTCCGTCATGCTATGTGAGAGCGTGGACAAGGGCGTGGGAATACAGGAGAGTCACCAGTTATAAGATACCCATGTCAGGCACGTGACGGCGCATAATAGCAAGGACCAGCAGCCTGATAGAATAAAAAATAAAAAATACAGCCACTCACGGTTTTAAAGCTTTCGCTTATATTAACTATCTTCTCCATTCACCAGTCTCCACATAATATCAGCCTCTCTGCTTCTCTACCACTCTCTTGGTTCTCGTTATCTTGGGTTTTGATTCTTTGTTGGGGAGAGAGAGAGAGACGGATGGCGGCGGCTGCTTCGCTTGGTGCAGCTAATACTGCAGTGTTGAAGGAGGTGAAGATTGAGATAGGGAGTTTTGATGGACTGAGGAGTTGGAATCCAGTTGGTTTGAGTAGGAGACGTGTCAATTTTTATCCAGTTTCGTCCTCAACTTCCAGACCTAATTCGCTTATTAAAGCTGTCTCTACGGTGAGATTTCTCCCACTGCCTTTTTTTCTTCTTATTTATGATTTGTTTTCTGAATTTGATGGTGAAAAGGAAATATAGAAAAAATAAAGGATAATTAATTTGTTTAGTTTTGATCTGTTTGGATTGAGTCTTTTTTTTCCCTTATCGAATGCTGCTTATTTGAATCTCGCTTCTCTCTGCTTGATGCTGAGGAAAGAGATAACGTCAAAAGTAGGGAGAAAAGGCTTGTTTGTTTTCACTTTTTTACTCTTTTCAATCCGGTCGTGTCCTTTCTACGATTTAAAATATATAAAAGCTAAACTTCAGGTGCCGTACATCGAAATATCTTCAGAATCATGTCATGTTGTTGAATTTCTTTGTAAATGTGTGGTGCTAAGTAAATTTGGGAGGAAAAGGAAGGTGTTTGGAACCCGCGAAATGGAAATGCTCCTGATTCAACATAATTATAATTAGGTTTTCCTTAGTGAACTTGTTTATTAGTAACATTAAAGAATTGTAAGGCAGTTTCTTGAATAGAATGAGCTGAATGTTGATCGTTATTGATAAAGTTTGTGAAGTTCCTTTTTTTTTTTGTTGTAATTTGCACGATTTTTGTGGGCAGCCAGTAAAGCCGGAAACGGGGACGAAGCGTAGTAAGGTTGAAATTATTAAAGAACACAGCAATTTTATCAGGTACCCTCTTAATGAGGAGTTGCTCACTGATGCCCCAAACATTAACGAGTCTGCTATACAACTAATCAAGTTCCATGGGAGTTATCAGCAGTATAACAGAGAAGAACGAGGGGGGAGATCCTACTCCTTTATGCTTCGTACAAAGAACCCATGCGGGAAAGTCCCCAACAAGTTGTACTTGACCATGGATGATCTTGCTGATCAGTTTGGAATTGGAACTCTCCGGTTGACAACCAGACAAACATTTCAGCTCCATGGTGTTCTAAAGAAGAACCTCAAGACTGTGATGAGCAGCATTGTACATAGCATGGGTTCAACTCTTGGTGCATGTGGTGATCTGAACAGGAATGTTTTGGCCCCTGCTGCTCCATTTGCGAGAAAAGATTACCAATTTGCACAGCAAACAGCTGATAACATTGCTGCGCTTCTAACTCCCCAGTCTGGTTTCTACTATGATATGTGGGTGGATGGAGAGAAAATCATGTCAGCAGAACCTCCAGAGGTAGTGAAGGCCCGCAATGACAATTCTCATGGAACAAACTTCCCTGATTCACCAGAGCCCATCTATGGAACTCAATTCTTGCCTAGGAAGTTTAAAATTGCTGTCACTGTGCCAACAGATAACTCTGTGGATGTTCTCACAAATGACATTGGTGTGGTTGTGGTTACCGATGCTGATGGCGAACCTCAGGGGTTTAACTTATATGTAAGACTAGATTAATATACACTCAGCAGTCCTCATTTTTCTTCTTTACTGCCTGCAGCTTTCTGTTTCTTACAACTTTCGATGCAGGTTGGTGGTGGTATGGGAAGAACTCATAGACTAGAGACCACTTTTCCTCGGTTGGCAGAACCATTGGGTTATGTACCAAAGGAGGACATTTTATATGCAGTTAAAGCTATTGTTGTAACTCAACGAGAAAATGGGAGGAGAGATGATCGTAAATACAGCAGGATGAAATATTTGATAAGCTCCTGGGGAATTGAGAAGTTTAGAAGTGTTGTGGAGCAATACTATGGGAGGAAATTTGAGCCTTCCCGTGAATTGCCGGAGTGGGAGTTTAAAAGTTACCTGGGATGGCATGAGCAGGTTAGCCCAAATTTATAAGTGACATGTTGCGTTCTGTCTCATCACATTAAAGTGCTTTACCTATCCTGCTTTGGATCACACATTTTCTTATTATTGTCTTTTCTGCTTACTGATAGATTGAAATTTATTGGTAGGGTGATGGTGGGTTGTTTTGTGGGCTCCATGTTGATAGTGGTCGTGTTGGGGGTAAAATGAAGGCGACGCTAAGGGAAATAATAGAGAAGTATAATTTGGATGTACGTCTCACACCAAACCAGAACATCATCTTGTGTGGTATTCGCAAAGCATGGAAGCACCCCATCACCACAGCTCTTGCACAGGCTGGTTTGCTGGTAAGACCTTTTTCTTTTGATGTCTGTATTATTTTCTGTGTATTCTGTAACTGTGAAATTTTTCTCAGAGTTAAGTTCATTGATAAATATGACCACGCATATATCATTTTCTTGTTCCTTGAGACTGGGTGTTAGAACTTGTATAATTGAACTTCTTAATTCTTAGTGAATTGTTAAAGTGGATCGATTATGAAACTGTTTGTGAACTAAAGCAAGGATCTGATATTGTGCTTTCATATTTAAAAGAAACAATTTCATTTAAGGTTGTAATTGGTTAGGTCTCATCAGATGGTTCCATTATGATTTAGATGGAATTAGCACACAATTGGAAACCTAACATGGAGTCGAACTGTTATAAAAACCATGCCATCACAATATCTGGATTTCTTTCCCTGTTATTCATCTATTTTTACAATCAAATGGCCGAGCTTTTAAATCTCACGATGCCTTCATTTAACTAATAGTTAAGTTTGCTAAAGACTATTTTATAGTCACTCGTTGGTATCAATTTATCAGTGGACACTTTCCAGAATTATTATTCAATGTAATGGACATAATAATCACATGTCATGTCAACAGTCGATCTGTCAGGCAAACCTTTTGCAATGGTAATTGACATTTAAAGTCTGTAACAACATTCTTGCATGGTCTGTCAAAAGGATCCATGTAACATGACTGTTTCTTGCTCCACACATTCATCTACTACTGTCTGAATGGTTCTGCTGCAGTTTAGTCGGCAAATAGTGAATTTCTTGAGGTTATTACAATGTCTATTTGGTTAGCTAGGTTTTCGTTCTACTTGTTTAGTTTTGTTTTGTTTTGTTTTCTTCATTTTTGTGGTTTTGATTAATATCGCTCCTGCACAGCAACCCAAGTATGTGGACCCCCTCAATTTGACTGCAATGGCTTGTCCAGCCTTTCCACTTTGCCCATTGGCAATCACTGAAGCTGAAAGGGGAATGCCTGACATCCTCAAGCGTGTTAGAGCTGTATTTGAGAAGGTATGTCCTTTCCAACAAGTTCGTGAGAAATGTACCAAGCATTTATAGATGAAAGTGCTGAATTGTCAATTCCATGCAAATGGAAATCGAGACCTCATTTACAGGTAGTTCTTTGTGATTTCAGGTTGGTCTTAAATACAATGAATCTGTGGTAATAAGGGCAACTGGCTGTCCCAATGGCTGTGCCAGACCATACATGGCTGAACTTGGATTTGTTGGTGATGGTCCTAATAGCTACCAGGTATACCAAGGACTACATTGATGTCTTCCTTTCTCATTTGCTTTTTTTATCAGTAATTAAAGGAAAACATAATGAACCATTCACGTTGTTTTCAAACAGATTTGGCTTGGGGGAACGCCCAATCAAACTTCATTAGCAAGAACTTTCATGAATAAGGTTAAGATTCATGACCTTGAAAAGGTTTTGGAACCTCTGTTTTATTACTGGAAACGGAAAAGACAATCCAAAGAATCATTTGGTGACTTCACTAACCGTGTGGTGAGTATAGAGTTTACTACCTTGCAAATTAGCATCTCTCGACTCATTTGAGGAGAAGTTAGCTTGTGAAATTTATCCAATCCCATTGAAAATTTCACTTAGTATTGACTTGATTATTTTTATCAGGGATTTGAGATGCTTCAAGAGTGGGTTGATAAATGGGATGGCGTGGTGGCTACACGACCTACATACAACCTGAGGCTCTTTACTGACAAGGATACATACGAAAAAATGGATGAACTTGCAAAATTGCAGAACAAAACTGCTCATCAGTTGGCCATGGAAGTTGTTCGCAATTATGCTGCAACTCAGCAAAACGAGAAAGGAGAATGAGTTACCTATGTATATCTTCCGCAATCTTATTGCCTGGCAAAATGGCTGAGGTGATTGTGGAACAGTCTCTCTTTCCAAGTCTTCTGTGCTATTACTGGTCGGTAACAGCTGTAATGCATGGTGCTAAGTGTCAGTGTCATTTTGTATCCCAGTTTTGCTTGTTTAGGCTTTTTTTTTACAAGACCTGTATTTTACACGGGCTTGAATTTTATTAAGTGAATGTTTGTTGAGTGTTTTTCACTTATTTTTCCACTGATAAAATCTCTTTTCCATGCATGTAATCATGGACATGTTTTTCAGTTTACTTTCCAAGAATTATGCAACAAGTACCGGTTCTAGATAATGGAGTGGAAAAGCTCGTGGGAAACCTCCGTTTTGTGTCGTCATGCAATGCAATGCAATTTTTTTTTCTTTTTTTCTTTTTTTTATTGTACCAGGATATTCTCTAGCCCCCGACTAATCCTCTTCGCGGCATCTTCGGGCACCTCAAAGCAGGTTCCACTGCCAGCAAGGATTCGAACCGTGTTCGTCTTAGGGGAGGACTAGCCCTGGCTGCTAGACCCAACCCTTCTTGGTTGCCATGCAATTCTTGATTCTTTATTTTTAGTTGCAGAAGTAGAACTGGCCCTTCTTGGATTAAAATTGGAAATTGCGAGTATTTGATGTTCCCATTTTTGTGTCTCTCTCTCTCGGGATCGGATGGTGTTTTGAATTCCTGGATAATTGAGGTCGGCAGTGTCATATTCCTTTCTAGTTTGGATCAACTGTTCCTGGAAGGTGAAGTTAACCTCAATAGGCCATATCTTAAGGCAACCATTTCAGCTACAGAAAAATGGAAGATTTTTGTGATAATTTGTATCGAAGTTTTATTTGGTAGTAATAATTTTGACAACCTAAATTGAAGGGAAAGTCGAGTTGTTCGATCAGTATGTGGTTGGGTGCTGCAATCTAATTCTTGAAATGAAATATAAAAAAGGTGTTTCCCGAGTAGTAGGAGGTAACCCTACGCTGTACCTTCAAAAATAAAAGGTTCGTAAACGCCTTTAGTCCTTTTGAGCAACCTTAAACTGAAAGACAAGGAGGAGATTGGGTCTGAGGAATTGGGTTCTATAAAATGAAACATAGATGGAGAAGAGGAGGCTTGAAAGAAGGAGACTTCTCCAATACAAGCATTACAAGTGAGTGCGACTTTTACATTACATTCATAATCCAAACATCAACGAGCATAAAATAAAACATCAAATTGTCACTTGCGGCAGATGCGAGCAGTTGGCATTGTGACACAAATAGGAGCATACTTCTTCTTAGCTTCTGGGGTCCCTCGCTCAGGTTCTTCATCAGCGATGGCGACTCTGGCAATGGAGTAGGCAGCAGCAGCTGCAGCTGCAAACATCAAATCCCTCCTCCCACTGCTACTCTCTTCTTTGTTCTTCATCTCCACGTTGACTCCCTCTGTGGTTCTTGAGGCCTTGGCCACAATGAGCCCTCTGCGCGGGGTCGTCAAAGGCTGTTTCGCCATGGTTGAGCCAGCTAGGAATGAGGCTGTCATGGTCATGGATGCCATCTCTGCTCTGCAAGTTCTTTGCTCTTCTCTGTTGCAACCGAGTGTTTGTTTCTGACTCTCACAGGCACGTAAAGAATGGATTGAACTATTATTAGTTTAGGAGTTCAAATGGCTCAAAGGACTTGATGGGAGACCATCATCCATTTCCTTATCCCAAAGAGTGTTTGCACGAATGGATTAATGCCACGTGTTGCTTTATCTTTGCCAGAATTTGTGGTTACGAGGCCCTGTGGTCAGCAGTGGACATCAATAGGCTAATCTCGAACTCAAAACATGGAAGGAAAAGTAATCTTTGGTAAATTGCTCCATTCGTTCCCCAGGACATCACTTGAGGCTTCAAATTTTGGGCCTGGAAAAGAAATCATAATACTACAGAAAAAGCAGCCTACGAACAAAATTTCTATAAAAATGGACAAAAAAAGAGAGAAGTCCAATAGCCTCGAATGACATGCTCATAATTTTATAGCAGTATGATACAGTCGCACAAGACATCGCTCTGAAACTAGAAAAAAGCGAATTGTTTCACCCTATTACAAAATTCCATGTCGAACGGATTTGAAGCACCTAGATCCAGTTCATTCATTATTTCCAACAAGAGCAAGAGCAATATTAGAGCTGTTGATAACTATTTGTCGCCCCCAAATGCATCTGTCGGTTTTCAATCAGCACTCGAAAAAAAAAAATCACTTGAAACCTAGAAATCACTACTCTTGAAGTAGCTCTATTGTTCTGTTCATGTTTCTTTTCAAACCTAATTCCAGCCTTCAATGTTCTCCCAACATCAAACTTTACTGCAACAAAAATCTCAAAATTATCAGAAATGAACTGTTTACAACCGCAGAAGCTAGAAAATAATCCTTTCTATTTGAATATGTCACAGCGAATATTCTAGCATGCAAGCAATGGTCATTTGATTTGCATCACTTTACCACATTAATCTTTATGTAGAGATTTTTTGCTTATGATTGGAGAGACAACATAAACACCAGAGGCAGCAAAATTTAAATAAAACACAACACAGATAAGGTGCACTACGGAAAAAACATAGCATTAAACTGATGTTAACCGCAAACCAATCCAAGTTGGTCAAAAAAATAATTTTTTCTTTTAAAAAATAAAAAATTCTTGACAAAAAAGATCACATATTTGAAGCCCTAACAACCTATTAAGCAATTCATAGTACTCTTGGACATATGACCTCATCTTTCAGGATTCCTAGCTCCAATCAGGCCTCCACTCTCTCCACATCTTCAAGGACAAGGGTTTTTGTTGGCTTTGCTAGTAGATCAGTGAACTCTTGGAAAGGAGATTTGATAAAGCGAGTCTCCGTCCAGAAATCAGGAGTCAAGAAACCATAGGTTTTCAAGAGACAGTCAAAAGTGGCCTGCATCAAAATACATCCATGAACTAATTCAATCGATTGATAAAAGAAAAAAAAGATGCAATTAACCAGAACAAATAGGATTGTCTCGCATCATTACACAAAAATAAATATTTCATTGCAGAGAACTTTTGGCTTTGGCAAGATAGGAGTACCAAACAATTCGGTAAAAGAAAATCATGCATACGCACTCACAGGTCACTCTTCCAGGTTTCAACAATGTCAAAATATTCATCAACAATGACAAAGAAAAAAGGCAAAGCCATGTTTAACCCACTCTGCCAACTAACGACTGGCTCCGGAAACACACTTGAGGATCAATGTTCTAGAGCCATCCGATCAAACACTAGCAAAACATTCCACTTATAGCAACAAGGAAACATCACTTAATATACTACGTTATTGAAGAGACATAACAAAATACAACTTAAGTTACCAAAGTGAAAAATACATATATAGAAGAATTCATTGAGATGACACATGAACACAACATGAAGGGCAAAAAGCTATTGGAAGAGAGGCAGGGGACTCTCAACTTCTACCAATAAGTAGAGTCAACAAATATGAGCAGTCATTTCCACGAAACCAAATTAACTTAATCGAAGGAATTATAAACAAAAATGGCAGACATATTAAACTGATTAAAAAAAATAAAAACCAAACCTTGACAAAGTTGCCAAGAGTCTTAGTAGACACTCTGGAAGAAGTAAAAACATCCTCAATCCCAGCAAATTGAAGCACCTTCTTCGGCACTCTAGCCGCGACAATTCCCGCACCACGAGGAGCAGGCACCATCCTCACAGTTACAGACCCACACTTCCCAGTAACCTTACAAGGCACAGTATGTGGCTGCCCAATTTTGTTACCCCAATACCCTCTCCTCACAGGAATAACCGACAATTTGGCCAGTATAATAGCCCCACGAATGGCAGTCGCCACTTCCTTCGAACACTTAACTCCCAAACCCACGTGTCCATTCCCATCACCAACAACCACAAAGGCCTTAAACCTAGTCCTTTGACCGGCACGTGTTTGTTTCTGAACCGGAGTGATCTTCATGACCTCATCCTTCATGCCTGGTCCAACAAGAGTGTCAATAATTTGATATTCTTTGATTGGGAGTGAGTGGAGGTAGATTTGTTCGAGAGATCGGATTTTTCCGTCGCGAACGAGACGGCCAAGCTTGGTAACCGGGACCCATTTTTCCTCCTCATCACGGCGAGCACGGCGGCGACCACCTCGTCCTCCGCGTTCTCCGCGTGGGCCGCCGAATCCACGGCGGAAGGCTCCACGTTCTCCTCCTGCTCCTCTGTCTGCCATGATTGCAAAATTAGGGTTGTGGCGTGGAGGCGATATAGTTTTTGGAGGAGGAGAACAGAGATGGCGGCGGCGGCGGCGGCTAGGGTTTTATATATTTGTGCATGTGTGTTTTGTTTAGGGGTTTCTTTCTTTCTATTTTGGTTTGGGTTAGCAATTGGGCTTGGCTGCAAATTATTTGGTGCAAGTGATGGGCTTACGATTGAGATGGCCCAGCATAAGAAGAAGAGAGTGGATGGCTCAGGGCTGGTATAATCTCTCATGCTAGGCCCATCTATTCTTTGGGCCATGTCACGTTACACCTTGGTCCTTTTTATACTTCTTCTTTCTCTCTCTTTTCCATGTGGTTATTAAAATCATGATCATGAAAAATTAATTGAAAAAAAAATAAAATAAAGTTAGATAAAATAATAAAATTAAATTGAATCAAGTGAAAATGTGATTTTATATACGAGTTTGAATATATAAAAAGAGTATTGTCTATTCCATTCCTATTTTTTTATTAATTAAAGATGATTTTTTTTTTTTGTATATATTTTCCCTTTCTCTAACCTAGCATCCCTTCCTCTCAACTCATCATCCATTTCTCCTCCTCTCAGCTTTACCAGGAAATGGTAAGTGGCAGCCTAGTAACTACAGATCTTTTCCCTCTAAGCTTGACATGTACACTCATTTTCTCTCTCTCTTTTTTTTTTTTTTAGATCAAACAATGGAATATTGGATAATAGCATTATCTCAAGTAACAAATCGTACTTGAGTATTATATTCCTTCACAAGTTCATGTTCAAGAGTACAATAGCCACTTGATGAATCTATACCAAAATTTCACATCACTTGAAGATATTTTCTCTTCAAGATTTTTCACCACTCGATGAATTCATACAAAGATTTTTCTCACTTGAAGATATGTCATTTTCAAGATTTTTTTCTTGGTGAAATTACTTCATTAATACCAAAAGTTTATACCTAACTCTTAAAGGTTTATAAACATGATTTTTGTTATCACAAATAACTCTATCAACATAGTAGATAATACAATTGAAAGTTCTAATTTCTCAAATCTTACCAGATAATACTTAAAGGATTTGAAAGTGTTTAAATATGATGAGAATGAGATTAAATAATCTCGTGCTAGAATATGAAGGTTTAATAACATCAATTAGAGTATAATAAATGATAGATGAATTTGTAGTGTTTTCACACTTAAAATAGCTTGTATATCATATTCGTTTGTATTCTCTTACTAATTTTACAATTAGGCAAGCTGTGTGTGTGTGTGTGTTTCTAGCAAAAACTAATCGTTTATAGCAGTTACATCTCCATTGATGACTGAAATAGTCGATCGATTTAAATTAGTCAAGTCAATCAATGGACCAGTTCCTGTATAATTTCCAGGTGTTCATTATGGATGAACAAACAGTTGACTAGTTTATTTGGTCTGGCCAAATGGTCGATTGATTCATGCAAAATTTTAATTTTATCAGTTTTAACTAAGGTGAATTCTTAGAACCGTTTATTAGGTTTTTAATCAATCATTTTAAATGTATGCATAATGAATGTGTGTGCATTCATTTTAATTTGTGTTATCAAGATAAGATATAAGATTTATATAAAACACTAAAATGAACACTTAATTATAAGTCTTTAATATGCTTTTTTTTTTTTACTTGTTCATGACATCCTTTATGCTTGTTGATATGATACTTGTATAAATATCTTTAAAATGTATTTTCAACCAAACATATTATTAGTTCAATTCTCATATTATTGTTATCATTAAAATATATATAAAAACATAAATATGTGACCTAAAGATTAACAAAAAAGACAAGATAGGTTGGGTATTTATAAGAAGTAAATAAGGCATATGGTTTATTCTAAACAATTGAGTTGTACACTGATTAAGAAAGATTCCAAGTCCAACCAACAATATTAGAAGATTGATAAGCTTTCCCATAAATTCTTGAGTCCTTTAGACTATGAATTGAAAAAGGTGTGAATTTGATATTTAATTGGATTAAACTTATTAATGGGCTTGAGAATTTGTTTTCATATTTTGCTTATGGGCTCTACTATTGTTTTAATTTTTTCTTTTCCATTTTGTATCGAATAAGAGATTTTTAGCTTGTTGACTAGGAAGGTCTTGCAAACCAATAAAAGAACATGAATTATGAAAATAAAAATTTACTTTACAAATATCTAATTAGATGGTGTAGGGTCTTTCGAGTATGAATTGAGCAATCCAGTTACATGGATGAATTATTTAGAAAACTAGTTTCTATATCTGGACATTGGATGTTAATGCATGCAAATATTACTTGTTGCTTTGTTTCTAATTGACTTAAATTGAATATAATGAATTTGAAACTTGAAATACACTGAACAATCTAGTCCACTAAACTTGGAATACAATTGAAAATCTAGCCTTGTGACAACTGGCAAGCAATCAAGTTATTGCAGCTAAGAAAAAGCTGATGTTTGTAATAAAGCCTCTTGTTTTGAACCATTAAAATCTATGTACATGATTGTTAGTTAATGAAAATCTATGAACATAATTGTATTAGATTATATTTTTAAGTTTAGATTATATGTTTAAGTTACATAAACTATGTATGAATTTTAATTTGAACCATGTACTTTAAAGTACCTGAACTTTTGTATTGTTTATTTCATTTTTTATCTTAAATATGCTATATTGTTATTTACTACTCGGCTAGAAATGTCTATATAATTAGTTAAGAAAATTTACTTATAATTTTACTATATGTTTTTATTTATGATCGTATTTTGCATTGTATTTTTCATGTCGTGTAAACAAAATATTTTTGACAATCTTAATATTCATGTTCATCCCTATTAGCTTTTGTTTTCACCCCTCCTCTTGGGCTTTACAAGATCTATCTGGGCTCTTCCAAGGATTGAGGTTTGAGCTTGGTGTAGATCTTATTACCATGTTGTCATCATATGATCTTGGACTGGTTGCTTAACTTTTCGTGGACCATAATTCTGTGTAAATCCAACTTCTCTCTTTTCCATTGTGGAGTTGCTTCAATACACCAAAATAAACAACCAATTTGGCGGTACAAACTAATCAACTAGTTCTATGAATGCGCTTGTTTTTGTGGTTTTAAAAAATTGGTTTTTAAAAAACACTTTTTATTGTGACGTGTTTGATTTAAATAGATGTTTGGCTAAAACTATAACTGAAAATACTTCTTGAAAAATAATAATAAGTGTTTGCTTTAATACATCAAAATAATCAACCAACTTGGCGGTACAAACTAATCAACTAGCTCTATGAATGCGCTTGTTTTTGTGGTAGCTTTTGTAGTTTAAAAAAATTGATTTTTAAAAAGCACTTTTTATTATGGCGTGTTTGATTTAAATAGATATTTGGCTAAAACTGTGATTGAAAATGCTTCTTAAAAAATAATAATAAGTGTTTGCTTCAATACACCAAAATAATCAACCAACTTGGCGGTGCAAACTAATCAACCAGCTCTATGAGTACGTTTGTTTTTGTGGTTTAAAAAAATAGATTTTGAAAAAGCATTTTTTATTGTGTCGTGTTTGATTTAAATAAATGTTTAGCTAAAAGTGTGATTAAAAATGTTTCTAAAAAAATAATAATAAATATTTATTTAAAATTGTGATTAAAATTGTTGTTGCATCTTAAATTATTAAAGAGAATAATTAGTTTATATTTCAATTTACATGTAAACAATACTTTTTATGTGATATGTGGTCAACATACAATAAATTATATCGTGCTAGTATATATGATTGTAATTTAAAAATATTTTAAAAAACTAATAAATATAAATTTGCATGAAGCCCGTCAACAAAGAAAAACTTTCTAGCTGAGGCTGTCTTAAATGTCTATGATGGATGACTTTCTCATGTTGTTGTTGTTTTTTTTTTGTTTTTTTTATTGAAATATTGCTAGCGTTGGGTAACCTGTGAAAGTAAATTTAAAGTAGCTAGATGTGGAACGAGTTCGTCGTGTTGTGTTTTGTGGCTTTTATCACTTTAGAAGCAGAGAAGATACTTTATGGGCCCAGAGGACCTACTGCTTCTGCACACTGCACAAACACCGAGTTTTTATCTGCTCATGGTAGTACTGAATCTATACAAAATAAATAATTAACATACAATTTGTTGTGATATTGTATTTTGAGCATCGATTTCTTTTTCTTTTTCTTTTTTTCCTTCTAAAATGTTGATTTTCCACAAGAATCTCAGAACTACATTAAAAAGTCTACGTAAATCTTGCTTCAAGCAACATGCGGTCATAAACTGCTTATTTTCCTCTCCTTTCGCTGCGAGGGAGCATCGTTATCCAAAAGCCAATTATAAGGCAATCATGTAGAGATTGGCATGGATGGTAGGTCTTTATATATATATATATATCAACGAGGGGATGATGGAGATTCGCAGCTACCCTGGCTTTGAGCAAGAAGAAGAGTGTGTGTGTGTGTGTGTATATATATATATATATATATATATATCAACGAGGGGATGATGGAGATTCCCAGCTACCCTGGCTTTGAGCAAGAAGAAGAGAGAGAGAGAGTGTGTGTGTGTGTGTGTGTGTGTGTATTCAACGAGGGGATGATGGAGATTCCCAGCTACCTTGGCTCTGAGCAAGAAGAAGAGAGGACAAGAGCATGAGCTCCAAGAAAAACGACAAAATCGTTCTTTGTGACCAATAAACTACTGCCACTTGCTTTGTTAAAAAATGACATTGACTTGAGTGTATCTAGACATGCAAAATATGCTGTAGGTTTGTTGTATTAATACCAAGTGATTACAGACAAGTAACATCTTAAAAGACTAAAAGTACTATAATTAAGAGAATAAATTAATTAACCATGTCTTAGCTTCGTTTATTGCGCTGGATTTAAATTACTCAGCACTGAGGTTTGTTTTGAATTGAAACAGTACTGCATGTATAGTAAATCCCACAACGGCATGATTTTTTACACTGTATATATATGAAGTTACAAGATGAATCGGTATTCCTGACGCTATGTGAAAAAAACACTTAAAATTCTATATAAAAAAATTGATAATAGAAAAGTAGCTTGAGTTCGGTAAACTATCAAACTCAAATCTCATAGCCAAGTACCAAGTTTAATCGGTTTAGTCGTTATAAACTAATGTTAGAGTTATAATGTTTTGTTTATTTATTATTAAGATTTTTAAGATGAACTATTCATGTTAGGAATAATCGTCTCTAATATCTATAGGTATATAAAAAGTCTTTCAAAGACATATCACATTTTCATCTTATTAATGATGTGAAAGATATATGTGTATCTCAATATTAATGTCACTTAGAGAAAATGAAGTTGCACAAACCCACATTACTTTGTGCTTAATTTTTATCAAATAAATGAGGATGATGAGATTCGAACTCGTGACCATTTGGTCATCAAGGCTCTGATATCATATTAAAGAACTATCTCAATCTGATAGCTTAAGCTGTTAAGTGAGGTTTCAAGATATAATTTATATTATTTTCTAATACTACAACCCCTCAATTGTATCAGAACGACACAGTTTAAGAATTATAAATATCTCTGATCTATTCAAGTAAGTGGTTCGCAATTTCTATTCTTCAATTATTCATATTTTAATTCTCATAACATTTATTATACCAAAACAAAACAAGAACAAACAATTTTATTTTTAGAATTTCAAACTTTTTTTATTATAATTTTTTATTTAAAAT
>Ga0325401_1003204_pt1 | contig 14895 bp, 17 predicted proteins | sample PopdelMetagenome_FD_205666 | JGI IMG/M metagenome (GOLD analysis project Ga0325401, IMG submission 205666) | Populus deltoides microbial communities from Bellville, Georgia, United States - Xylem-PdKOR-R2 | ecosystem: Host-associated > Plants > Phyllosphere > Stem > Wood/Secondary xylem | place...
AGTAAGGTCAGTATGAAGGGGAACCCCAATAGCACTTGGTACACAACTTAACCCTTTAACAGTCCAATACTCGAGAGGAACATTATACAGCTGAACCCATATCGGAACTCTAACCAGATCATCTTTCGAAAATTGCATGTTCGGTTGCCAACGTTTAAGCACCAAAGGTCTGTTGGCCATGTGCCATGGGGCTCTTTCCAGAACATTAGTGGTGTGATCAACAGAATCAAAAGTGAAGAGGAAGAAACCATTATCCGAAGATAAAACTTCGGATAGACTATAAAAGCCCCATATTCTTTTGGCAATAGAATTAACAACAGGATACGGTAATTTCTGACCCACGAAATGACCAACTAGGGTGGATTTTCAAAGTTCGCAACCATCCTCAAACACATCAAGTGGAGGAGCTACTGTCACACGACCATCAGTTATTGTGGGGGGATCAAAATGCAGATTACAAACTGGATTCATACCAAGGGACATCCTACCCTTATTTTCATCAACATCAAAACCCTTCAAAGCATTTAAAAAATTCAATTTAGGGCTAAGGTTTAGTTGTTCTTGTTGCTGAGACCCAACCTTAGTTGAGAAATCTTCATACCTGAAACATTCCTGAAACAACATGATTCATTCCTGAAACAACATGAGAAGCTTGGAGACTAGAATGTTTCTCAATGCTCACCTCAGAATCAGCTTGATTAACATTAGGAAATTGAGAAATCTTCATACCATGACTATTTAAAATATCTTGGAGCTCTAATCGTAAGGTATGTCCAGATTTAACTCCATTGTGTTGTTCAACATCAGAGGTAACCATTGGAACAGATTTGACATCAGAACACAAAGACATTATGGCAGCATACAAATTCTAGATAGAACAAGTTCTAAGGAAAAAAACTGAGTCCAAGAAGCACTAATAAGCAACCTAATCTCATAAACAACTAGATTCAGATTAAATATGATGCAACTGCTTTCCTTCTCTATATTTCAAGAACAAAAATACAGAATTGCGAGTCGCGTATCTCCCAGCACATTGATTGGAATGACGATCCGTTCAGTCAGGATATACAACAGGTTCAGAAGAAACATACTAAAAAATGGTGACGATCAACGGTGAACAAAGGAGATTTAGCTTCGACAACACCACTCGCTAACCAGCAAGCAAATGAACTTCGAAATGAGCTATATTCAATTCTGAGTTTGAGATACTAACCTGAGACATTCATGTCCATAATAACCATAAGAAGCCCTAAGGAGAGAACTCAGTCACTCTTTTGCAACTTCACTACTTCTTCATATTTCCATATTTGAAAATGTAGAACAATAGAAAAATTGCGAGACCAATATCTCCAATTATGACCAAAAGAGTAACGAAAGGTCAAACTGTCTGAATCTAGTCTTCTTCTTCCAATCCTTGTGTAACGATCTTGGTTCCACCAACAAGCCACTCTTGAACATGAATCATATTAATCACGGCTTGCTCCTCATTATTTAATATCCTCTTAAAGTCCCCTTAACCTACATATCTTGAAGAAGTCAATTGAAAGCTTCTTTAAACCTCTTAGATATAAGCCTTGTAACTGGACCAACTGGAACCTCCAATGGATTTTGGTGGTGGGATTTGAAAGCTTTTTTGAACCTCTTAACTCTAAGCCTTGTAACTAGACCAACCAAAACCTGCAATGAATCCTTTAGTGTTGGGATCACATCATCCCGTCTCTCCTTAAAAGAATTCGACCTCGAATTATCACCTACATCAAACAAAGAAAGATCAGTGACATTGAATGTAGCACTAACACCATACTCATATGGCAGATCTAGTTTATAGGCATTATCATTAATCATTTCTACGATTTGAAAAGGACCATCTTTTTGAGGCATCAACTTTGATCTCCTTTGTTCAGGGAACCTTTCCTTTCTCATATGCACCCAAACCCAATCACCTAGTTCAAACCTCATCAATTTCCGAATCTGATGGTCTTCTCTCCCCTTGTTCCTCACCTTGATTTTCTCTCCTTATGCCTCATGCTCACTTTTTAGCTTTATTTGATCATCATACACCTGTTTGGGTGTAAAAGGTATAAGAGTGATGATTTTACCATCTTTTACAATGACATACCTATTTTTAACCCATGATGTGACTTATGTGCATTGGTTGGCATCACACAGAACTTCATCAATATACTTTCCAATCGAAAATGGAACGGTAACCTGTTTAGTCACTTTCACTTCGCCACTATCATTCAGTCATTGCAATCTATATGATTTAGCATGCTTAAGAGTACACAAATTCCGTTTACTAACAAGGGTGGTATTACAAACATTAACACAGCTTCCATTGTCTATAATTAAACTACACACCTTAGTTTGTGCATAGCAACGCGTATGAAAGATGTTCTCCCTTTGTTGATTAGTTTCATCTTCCTTGACCTGAACCTAAAGTGTTCGCCTTATAACTAAGGACTCCTCGACCAGAATGCTAACTTATACCCATCGTTATCCTCCAATGGTGGCATGCTTTCACAATCAGATTTGTTCCTTTTAGATTTGATATCACCATTACCTCTAATCATCATGATTCTCTTATTTTGACACTTTAAAGCATAATGTCCATGTCTCTAATACCTGAAACATTTAACATCATGAGTACATTTAGGTTGAGTTTATGATTTACCTTTGGCACCAGTAGGGACATCAACTTGAGCCTTTGGTGGTTCAGTTCTAGAAGGAACAAAGGATCTCGGCCGGACAGCACCCTCTCTCTTTAAATTTGGCTTCCGAGATGATGTAAAATGTGCAACTATCCAGTTTCACAACAATAGTCATAATTTCCAATTTGACTATTTGATCAGGCTGCAATTTTATGAGGAGTCTCCTAACAAGTTGTCCTACCTTGGGTTAACATTTCAGGTTAATCGGAGTTCGGGAAGGCAGCGCAATACTGGTCAACAAAGGCTATATAAATTTTGTTATTTACTTTCTTTTGATTTGTGGATTTTTTATTTGGCTAAAATTCTTTTCCTACAAGGATGTGGCAACTGATTTTGGGAATTTTCTAGTCTTGCAAGGATATTTAATTGGCAACAACATAGTTTTCATATGTGGTATGGACTCCATATTAAGGTGGAGGAATCTTTATGGTTATGGAAACAATTATTCTATCCTTATTATAGTAGGAATCTATCATTAAATAAGTTTCCAAGTCAGCTAAGAATACTTTACAAACAAGGAAACTAAAGAGAAGGCAACTTCAGATTAGATTCTCCTAGTTTATACGGGACTTCTAAAGGGCAACAAATCTGATCCTATCATATTTAGGATATTAAATTTGGATTTATTATTATTGTTATTATTTTCTTCTTGGTTTAGGTTTTATTTATATTATTTGGGTTTAATTATAAGTGGGCATCATATAAGTCGACATAAAGAGTCCATTAAGGTTTGTTCAGTCTAGAGTAGTATAAATAAAAGCATAACCAGACATGTAAGGTTATATACTTCAAATTAATAAAACTTCTTGTTTGCCGCACTTGTTGTGTGTTGGTGGGTAATCTCCTTTCCTTGGTTGTGTAAAGAACTAAAAAATGACTTATCGAAGAAAGAGATTATCTCACCAACACACAACAAATGCGGAGAAGAAGTTTATTGATCTGACAATTGTGTAACCTTACATGTCTGATTATGCCTTTATTTATACTAATTCTAGACTCAATGGACCCCCTTAGGTGGACTTATATGAAGCCCTCTTACAACTGACCCAAATAAGTAATAATAACCCAAAGGCTAAGAAGAAAATAATAAAAATAATAAAAATCCAAAAATTATCATCCTAAATATGCTAGAATCAAATTTGTCACCCTTAAGAAGTCCCAAATAAATTAGGAGAAATCTGATTTAGAAATTTCGTGTTGCTTCCCCCCCTTTGATTTCCTTGATTAGCTTGGATTTCCTTGTTTAACTTGAACAATAAAAAAACAAATTTCCTCCTTTGTTGTTGATTTAATTACTTTCCTTTCTAAGTTAGGGAAAGCATTAAATAATCCTTCTCTCTTTAGGAATAAGATCTGGCCAATTTCCTTACTTAATTAGAAGAATAAATTGCTGCTCTTTTCCTTTGTTGTAGCTAGGATGAATAAGGAATCCTTATAAGAAAAGGATTGTGAAACATTTATGAATCCTTACCACACTTGGAATTATATTACAGCACATTAAAGATCCTAGTAGAGCTAGGAGATTCCCAAAACAAGCTGTCATATCTTTGTAGGAAAAGGATCCTTGTCAAATAGGAAGTCCACAAGTCAAAAGGAAGTAAATAACAAAATTCGCAAGCCTCTGGTGACCCGTATTGAGATTCCTTCCCGTACTCCGATTGACTTGAAAGTTTAACCCAAGGTAGGGCATGTCAGGAGACTCCACGTAAAATTTCAGCGCAATCCAAAGGTTGAATCGAGAATTATGACTGTTGCCGTAAAATTGGATATTTGCACATTTTACATCCAAATCCAAATTTGACCTTTCCTGGATCATATCATTCCCTCTCTCTTCAAGATGATTTGTCCTCGAAGCACCAACAAGTTGAATGGACAATTCCTTAGCCTTGTTTTGAAGCCTTTGGAGTTACTTTGGATGAAAGTAGCAGCCGTTCAATTTTGTATATCATCATTGCAGTGTATTTTCTCCTCTCATTCTGACGCTTGCTGGGCATTGATTGATGCCATTAACACATCAAGTTCTTGCTTCATCTCACCTATAATACGGGATAGACGCTTGGATTCTTTTTTTAGAACACTAATCTCTTTATTTCTCTTCATTTGATACCACCTCACTTTTTGAATCCTCCTTTTCTTTTGCCATAACACCCCATAAAAAGACATGAAATCCCTTCGGTTTCTAGGCTGCGAAAAACCTTCCCGATGGCTTATGATCTCATCCTTAAAACCACTATCAACAATATCATCAACGTCCTCCTCAAAATCCTCATAATCAGCCCACCTTGGCCTTTTGGCCCCACTATCATTGTTTGATTTCGGTTCAGCCGTAACCTTTCTCAAGTCTTGGGTACATGTTCCAGCCACATTACCCTGTTTTCCCACCTTATCAAATCTGTCACACATGTTCCCCATCACGGAATTTATTCTTTCCATCATCTTTGTCATGACTTGCATTTGGAATTTAAGTTCTACATCGGGAGGAGATGGTGTGTTGTTTTGATCTGACATAACCTGTAAAAATTGGTTGGTGGTAAAAAAAATCCTCACATCGCTCGTGTTTTGCTCAAACACTCTTAATATCCTTAGACGCTCACACCTCTCGTCTCACCTTCTTGCGGTTCTTGCACAACTGAAACCAATACCAAATAGGCAGTGCAATCCAAATACATATATATGACTCAAGAAGAAATAAAAACTAGAAAACAAAATTGTGATGATAGTCCCGCGAGTAGCGAGCGAATCTATTCGAAATATGAACAAAACTCTTCAACTCGAATAAAAACAGAAATAAAATATGCAAAATGATAAAACAACACCCAAATATGTTGGATTGATGAAAATAAACTGCAAGAAATGAGAACAACAGAAGGAAAGAGAATTTCAAAAGTTGATGCAAAACAGATTCATTGACGACGAGTTAAGTCCGAATCTGGAACCTAAAGTAAATGATGTCGAACATTTCAGATATAGTGTGATGTCAACCCAAATAGACAGAATATAAAGTTTGAGAAATTTATGATAAGGCAAATATACTGATGCAAAAACGTTATGAATCAGACCTGATTAGACCTGAAATTAAAAACCAAAGCAAACGATATCCAATTGACCCCATAATCAATATATAGTGTGATTAGGACCCCCAGTAATCAGATTCTCAAATTTGAGCTAATGTTGTGTTGATTTGATCTAATTTTCCCTTGTTTAGTTTTCTGCGGGAGAAACCAATAGATGTCTTTTTGGATGACTATTTTTTTTATTTGTTTTTGAAGTTACTGATATATTTTGGACTGGAACCAAACAAAATAACTAAGTATTTTTTTTGATATACTGCAAAATCAAGGAGAAGAAGAAATTGAACATTAAGGAATTTTTGTGGAAACAACAAGAAATGAAAAATTCAGAAGGATATAACCTGATTAGTGGAGCCAAGTTCTGATATCAAATAATACGAACCTCGTGATCACATGGTCGCGTAACCCACACTCAAAGACACCAATTTCTGGAAAGCCAAAGTAAATCAAGTTTGATAGGAGTGTAACACAAAGATAACTTGTACCTACGCACCAGCACTATTGGAAACGCGTCAACTCAATGAATATTGATTTGCGAACGAGAAGTATATGGATGACGCCATGAAGATAGTTGTTCTTCGATAAGTCATTTTCAGTCCTTTAGAGAACCAAGGAAGGGAGATTATCCCACCAAACAAGAGCGGCAAAGAAGTTTATTGATATGAAAATTGTGTGACCATGTGATCACGAGGTTCGCATCAAGTATGAATCCAAGATGACCAAATAGAATGACCTAGTGTAGAACATAAATTCCATAGGTGTCTAAACATGGCAATCTTATTCCAAACCTCCATATTAATAACTCCTAAACCTTCTTCCTCCTCTAGAAAACAAATCTTCTCCCAATTAACTTTAGGACCACCACCTGAAGCAAGATCACTACCCCTCCACAAAAAGCTACGTAGGCAAGGATATGATCTTCATTACAATAGCCTTTGGAAGAATGAAAAGAGAAGACCAGTACACTTGAAAAGAAAAGATGGGCTTAATAAGCTGAAGTCTACCTGCATATGAGATGGTGCAATTCATTCAAGTCCTAGCCCTGGCTGTAAAAACATGGATTAGAAGATGATGGACTTAATAAGCTGAAGTTTACCTAATCCTTGTAGTCCACATGGATCAAGCAATTAGAAGATGTGAGCTTTGTAGTGATAAAAGGAACACCCAGGTACCTGACTGGCAAATTCCTTTCTTTATGGACCTCAAGAAGCGGAGTTTTAAAAACATGCTTAACACCACACAAAAACATGCTACTTTTATCATGGTTTGATGACAAACTAGAAAGAAGCCGAAATTGGTCAATGCACTTTTTGATTAAGGAAACTGTACCCACTTCAGCCTAGAAAAAAATCATCAAATCATCAGAAAAACATAAGTGAGTAAGTTGCTCCCTCTCATACCGCCAATGGTATTTGAAATTCTGATCTCTACCCAACCGACCCATCATCCGTGAGAAGACTTCCATAACAAGAACAAAAAAGTAAGGTGACAAAAGAGATCCCTGCCTTAACCCTCTACTACCATCCAAAAAGCCATGAAGCTCTTTATTGATAGAAACCGAAAATCTAGTAGTGGACATACATTCGCTAATCTAATTAACCATACAGGGAGGAAAGCCAACTATATGAAGAACGAGTAAAATAAAGTTTCACCTAACTGAATCATAAGCTTTCATCAAATGCACCTTCAATGAACACCTAGGAGGACCCCTATTTCAATGATAATTGTGAAGAATCTCTTGTGAAAGTGAGATGTTGTCATTGATATTATGCCCCTCTATAAAAGCAAACTGAAATGGGCCAACCAAGTCAGAAAGCACTCTATTAACTCTATATTCATGGCAATGCATTTGTACACAATATTACAACAAGAAATAGGCTCGAAATTCTTAACCTTGAAATCCAGATCTTGATTATGTTATGCCTGGTGTTATTGTTTCTTTGTTGCAAGAGATTGAAGATATGTTTTCTAAAGATATCCTTAGCGGATTACCACCTTTGAGAGAAATAGAACAACAGATTCATCCTGTATGCGGGGCTGCGATTCCTAATTGACCAGCCTATATAAGCAAATTCTGAGGAGATGAAGGAGCTTCTAAGGCAACTTAATGAGCTAATTGAGAAGAGGTACATTCATGAGAGTATGAGCCTGTGTGTTGTGCCAATGTTACTTATGTCTAAGAATGATGGAACATGGAGGATGTGTGTTGATTATCAAGCCATTAGTACAACAATAAAGTATAGACATCACATTTCTAGGTTTGATGACATGTTAGACTTACATGGATTTAAGCATAGTCTCTAAATTTGATCTGAAAAGTGGGTACCATTATATTAGGATGAAAGAATGTGATGAGTGGAAAACTACATTTAAGACTAAGTATGGTTTGTATGAATAGTTAGTCATGCCATTTGGACTTACAAATGCACCTAGCATGTTTATACATTTAATAAATCATTTATTCTGTGTGTTTATGGTTATGAGGTACATTCATGTATTTTGATGACATTCTGATCTATAACAAGAACTTGAATGAGTATCTTGATCATTTGTGTAATGTATTTAGTGTGTTGCGTAATGAGAAATTGGATGCTAATCTTAAGAAGTGTACTTTTTTGCATGGAGAAAATTGAGTTTCTTGGCTATGTTGTAACTGCACAAGGTATTGAGATGAATGAGGAGAAAGTTAAGGCCATATAGGATCGACCAATACAGTGAAAGATTTTAGTACATTAGATGCACTCTTGATTGGGTTTAAATGGGGGGAGTAACAAGAATCGACTTTTGCTCTTTTGAAAGAAAAATTATGCTATACACCTAGTTTAACTTTACCTAACTTTAAAAAGCATTTGAAATTGAATGTGATGCATCTAGATTAGGAATAGGAACTATGTTAATGTAGGATCAAAGACACATTGATGCGAACCTCGTGATTACGTGGTCACGCAACCCACACGCAAAGACATCAATTCTCGGAAAGCCAAGTAAATCAGGTTTGATAGGAGTGTGACACAAAGATAACTTGTACCTAGGCACCACCACTATTGGAAATGGAGAACCCCCACCCAACGAATATTGATTCGCGAACGAGAAGTATAAGGATGACGCCACGAAAACAGTTGTTCTTCGAGAAGTCGTTTTTCAGTTCTTTAGAGAACCATGGAAGGGAGATTAACTCACCAACACACACACAAAGTGCGGCAAACAAGAAGTTTTATTAATCTGAATTGTCTAACTTACATGTCTGGTTATGCCTTTATTTATACTAACTCTAAACTTCAATAAACCCTAATGGACCCCTTATGTGGACTTATATGATGCCCACTTACAATTAAATCCAAATAATATAAATAAACCCTAAACTAAGAAGAAAATAATAAGAACAATAATAAATCCGAAATTAATATCCTAAATATAAAAGGATCAGATTTGTTGCCATTAAGAAGTCCCAAATAGACTAGGAAATCTGATATGAAGGTAGAATTTATTCTACAGTCTTCTTTCCTTGTTGTAGCTAGGATGAATAAGGAATCCTTGTAAGAAAAGGATTCTGAACATTTATGAATCCTTGCCACACATGGAAACTATGTTGCAGCCCATTAAAGATCTTTAGAGAATTAGAAGATTCCCAAAATAAGCTGCCACATCCTTTTAGGAAAAGAATCCTAGCCAAATAGGAAATCCACAAGTCAAAAGGAAGTAAATAACAAAATTCATATAGCTTCTGTTGACCTGTATTTCGATGTCTTTCCGAACTCCGATTGACTTGAAATTTTAAACCAAGATAGGAGAACATGTCAGGAGACTCCACGTAGAATTTCGGCTCGATCCAACGGTCGGATTAAGAATTATGACTATTGCCGTAAAACTGGATAGGTGCACTTTTTACGTCAAAATCCGAATTTGACCTTGTCTAGATCGTATCACCCATTGTTTATTTTAGTAAGTTAAGTGTAACAACTTTGAACTATCTCACTTATGACAAAGAACTGTATACTTTGGTAAGAACACTTGAGACATGACAACATTACTTGTGGTCAAAAGAATTTGTAATCCATTCAGATCATGAGTCCTTGAAACATCTAAAAGGACAAGGTAAGTTGAATAGAAGACATGCAAAATGGGTTGAATTCATTGACTTTTCCTCATGTAATCAAGGATAAGCAAGGCAAAGAGAATATAATGGTTGATGTACTTTTGCGCAAATATGTTTTTCTAAACACTATGAGTACTAGATTGATAGGCTTTGAATATGTGAAGGCATTGAATGCTAATGATTCTGACTTTGTTGAAATATATAATGCATGTGGACATTTGGCTTTTGGGAAGTTTTATTAGATGGATAGTCACTTGTTCAAAGATAATCGATTGTGGTTCCTGCTAGTTCTTTTCAAGAATTGGTTGTTTGTAAAGCACATAATGATAGTTTAATAGGTCATTTTAGGGTTGCAACAACTTTTGATGTATTGCATAAACATTTCTACTGGCTAAAGATGAAAATGGATGTGCAACGAATCTATGAGCAATGCATCATTGCATGTGGAAAGGAAAAATAAAGAGTACACCATTGCCTACACCTACTGAACCTTGAGTAGATATCTTGATGCGAACCTCGTGATCACAAGGTCACGCAACCCACAATCAAGATTGAGATCTGATCCTGGAAAGCCAAAATAGATCTGATAGGAGTGACACAATCAAAACCTTCTTCAAGGCACCAACACTATTAGAATGCAGTAGAATGACACCACGAAGTCAATTAATCTTCGATAAGTTAGATTCAGTTCATTCAACTGAAGAATGCAAGAATTACTCTCACATGTTAAAACTGAAAAATTCAGAAGTAATATTCATCAATGGCTATCGAAATTTAGGTTACATGTGTTTAAATAGGTCTTAAAAACTGAACCCTAATGGATCTATCCTTGTGGGCTGAACTGGCCTACATACAAAACTAACTCAAAAACCCTAAATTGAAAAGCCCGTAACCTGATCCAAATAAGCCTTGGATCCTAACTCAAAACAAAGTATTAATTAAGCCCAAACATGAAAGAAAATAATAAAAATAACTAATATGTCATTAAATAACACCAGCCCTTTTTTCCTTATGTAGCTAGGATGAATAAAGAATCCTTATAAGAAAAGAATTCTGGAACATTAATGAATCGTTGCCACTTTTGGAAATTATGTTATAGCTCATTAAAGAATCTTGTGGAACTAAAAAATTCCCTAAACAATCTACCACATCCTTTTAGAAAAAGGATCATTGCCAAATAGGAAGTCCACAAGTCAAAAAAGGATGTAAATAACAAAATTCGTACAACCTGTTTTGATCTATATCGCAAGTCTTTTCCAAACTCTAATTCATCTGCAAATTTACCCCAAAATAGAAAACTATCTCTGGAATCTTCTGGTAAAGTTTTAGCTTAATCCAATGGTTAGATTTGGAGTTATACTCAATAGCATGAAAATGGATGGTAAAAACTTTTATGTCAAAATCCAAATCTAATTTTGCTTGGATCGTATCAACAAGATTCCTTTCCTCTTTAAGAAGATTCTCCTTCAAATCTTGAATAGGATTATTAGTGACTTCATTAGCCTCTTGTTTAAGCCTTCGAAAATCCCTTATTGCTAACACCTTTCTCCAACAGTGTATGGAAGTAGTGACTAACAAGAATTTCAAATAAGTACATTGTACTAACCACTTGCATACATACTTTTAAATGGTAACAGCACCTCTGCTTCGTCTTTTATTTTTTTGGCATTGTACCTCATTTTCTCATGAAGCTAAAAGATCATAGTTATCTTCTACACTTATCAACTTCTTGTTCTAAAACCCCCAAACAATGGCTTAGTTTTTCCCATCCTTGAGCTAGAATCCTCCTTTTCCTCTCTCATGCTGAATACATGACACAAATACGAAAAATAGAAGAAGACGAAGACATAACAAGAATAGAGTTTACGATAGGAAGAATTGATCGAAATTACAAATCTAACTTTTGTTTGGACCAGAACTAATTGAAAACAAATAAATGTGAAAGTGATAGAACTGGCCCAAGCAAGGTTAGATTCAGATTTTGGCGTAAAATTTTTTATCGTCTAATTTTACACTATTGAGCATAACTCCAAATCTAACAGTTGGATCGAGCTGAAAATTTACCAAAAGATTCCATAGGTATTTGTCTATGTTGGAGTAAATTTTCAGGTGAATCGGAGTTCGGAAAAGATTTGCGATATAGGTCACAACAGACTATAGGAATTTTGTTATTTACTTCCTTGTAACTTGTGAACTTTTTATTTGGCAAGGATCATTTTTCTAAAAGGATGTGACAACTTGTTTAGAAAATTTCCTAGTTCCACAAGAATCTTTAATGAGCTGAAACATAATTTTTAATAATGGCAACGATTCATTAATGTTCCAAAATCATTTTCTTATAAAAATTCCTTATTCATCCCAATTACACAAGGAAAGAAGAGCTGGTGCTATTTAATGACAGATTAGTTATTTTTATTATTTTCTTTTATGTTTAGGCTTAATTAAAACTTTGTTTTAAGCTAGGATCCAAGGCTTGTTTGGATCAGGTTATGGGTTTTTCAGTTTTGTATGTGGATCAGTTCATGCCACAAGGGTAGATCCATTATGGTTAATTTTTCAAGAACTATTTAAACTCATGTAACCAAAATTTAGGGGCCATTGATGAATATTATTTCTGAATTTTTTAGTTTTAACGTGTGAGAGTGATTCTTGTATTCTTCAATTCTTGAATGAACTAAATCTGACTTATCGAAGATTAATTGGCTTCGTGACATCATTCTACTTCATTTCAATATTGTTGGTGCCTGGGGGCAGGTTTCCATTGTGTCACACTTCTTCTTTTTCTGCTTTCCAGGATCAAATCTTAATCTTGATTGTGGGTTGCGTGATCACGAGGTTCGCATCACCTACTTTGGCTGAATGTACTATCAAAAAGATTGGATCTAACCCATCATCATGCATGAACCAGGTTGGTTAAAACTATCTCATGCCAAAAACTCATCATGACCAAATGGAACACAAGCTAAATTCCAAGAAAAAACACAATCTTTACCAAATGGCCTCTCCATCAAACTCAAAAACAAAATCGAAGGCCTTTCATGAGAAATCAGTTGAACTGTATCATTCCTTCTCTTTTCAAGAAGATTCGTCCTCGAATCTTTAATAAGAATAATGGTTGTTTCAGAGGCTTGTTGTTTAAGCCTTTGGAATTCCATTCCTATCAACACTTGCCTCCAACAACACTGCATAGACATAGTGACTAAAAAGGATTTCAAATAAGCATGCTTTACTAACCACTTCGCATATACTTTTGAATAATAACCACGACTACCCTCTTTTGTTTTCATGCTTGCGGCATTACCTTAGTTTTTTCCATTCTTGCTTTGGGATCCTCTTTCATTCCCTCCCCCTTACCGAATACATGACACCTTTTTTATTGGAATGAAATCGAATGACTCACTTATAAAAATTGACTCAAAACCTTTACTAGTAAGCTCAAATCCTGATCCAAATAAACCTTGGATTCTAGCTGAAAACAAAGTGTTAATAAAGCTCAAATAAGCCTTAGGCTATAGCTAACAAAATAAAAATAAAGCCCATAAGCATAAGTCTTGTTTTGTCATAAGAAGAGAAGATGAAAAGAAAACTAATAGGTCTGATACAAGACTTATTTATAACCTATAAGCCCAATCATCGTAGTTAAAGGAGAAGTTGTCGCCCCTTTGGTTTCCAAGTTAGAATAGGATTCTAATCACAACCTAGTATTTATCTTTTTTTTGGAAGGAAAAGGATGTTGCCTTTAATGCTTCTCTTTTCCGCCACATGTGTTTCCTAAGTCAACTTAGATTCTTTTGTTTTTTTCGTTGTGTTTTATCCTTACCTGACTAGAAAAATAAAATAAAAATAATAAATCCTAATATTTAAAGGAAATAATAAATGTTCCGACACATAATAGAAAATTCAAAACTAGTTAGGAATCCACAAAACACACGCAAACATAACAAAAATAAAGGTTAGCTGAAACTGATACAAAATTGGCAACCATATTGTCGAAACTTCATGGTCTAAATAAGGGTGGATTGGGTCCCTCTTGCATATGAATTAAATGTACTAAGGCCTCCTCTTGATGCTCCAAAGAATCCTCAACTTTAGCCTTGGCCGAAACTTGCACAATTACTACATTCAATGCTTCTTTCAATGTCTTTGCGTTGGACCCTGTGATGAGCCCATTTTGAACATGTAACCGGTCTTTGGTGCACATCATCATGCCCATGGCATTCAATGTTGACATCAGCTTGAGAATCGACTTAGTTTGCGCATACAGCTCAGCGATGAATTATGTTTTTAATGGCGAGGTTGAAGAATCTTCAACAGTATGTTAGCAACTTGAATCACCAATCTTTTTGCTTTTATTAGAATATATGTCAGGTAGGGGTGACATTTTCAGTTCGGTTTGGTTTTTATCAAAAAAAAGTAACCAAACCGAAAAATTAAAAAAAAATCGAAACCAGTTCAAACCAAACGGTTTCGGTTCGGTTTTTTAGGACAAAAACCGATTCAAATCATTTTGGCTCGGTTTTTTCGATTTGGCTCGGTTTTTTCCGGTTTGGCTCAATTTTTTCGGTTTAGCTAGGTTTGCTCGGTTTTTTCCTTTTTTTTTGTTCGGTTTGGTTTTTTCAGTTTTAAGCTTATAAAACCGAAACCAAATCGAACCAATCGGTTTTTTTAAAATTTTAATCGGTTTAATCGATTTTTTTCACAGTTCGGTTTTTTTGGTTTTCTTACTCACCTCGGGTACAATCTCAACTTAAAATATTCTTACACCAAAATAAAACAACCCTTCTAATTCTTTTATTGGATTTGATATATAATTATTTGATATATTTATAAAATCAAACCAAAATTTATACTTTGTTAAAAGAAAAATTTGAATGTGTATTCCTAAACAAAATGAGATATTACAAGATAAAATTTAATAATTTGATACTTTAAAGAATATCTTTAATTTAAAACTTCTAAATTATAGATGAAAAAAACTTTAAAACTTTTAGCTTACTTTCATAAAAAGCTTATCTTT
>Ga0325401_1003213_pt1 | contig 14886 bp, 6 predicted proteins | sample PopdelMetagenome_FD_205666 | JGI IMG/M metagenome (GOLD analysis project Ga0325401, IMG submission 205666) | Populus deltoides microbial communities from Bellville, Georgia, United States - Xylem-PdKOR-R2 | ecosystem: Host-associated > Plants > Phyllosphere > Stem > Wood/Secondary xylem | place...
GGTGAAGAGAGATGCGGATGACCGAGACATGATCGATCCATTATTTATCATGAAAAACGTGAAACTAAAACTCTACTGTGCTGCTGCAAAGCTTAACAATTTCAGCGACCACAGAAGGCCTATCTGCAGACTGTAGAATATGTGACCACAAGAAATATGACTTGAAATTGCGGTGGTCGAAGAATAATAAAACTCAAAATAGTAGCATTAAAGCTGCAATAAAAACCTTGTACAACGATGCAGAAAGAAAAGAGAAAAGGAATATTTTATCTTGTTACTCTAATTTCTTGTTATTTAATGCTTGGAATCCACCCTATTTATATAGGACGGAAGAGAAAAAATTTATCTTTATTGGGGATCAATCTTAGTTCTTGATTCAGGCAGGAATGATCTTTACTGTTTGCTTAAAGGTATCATCATGGTCTGTAAAAATAGATTGTTATAGGATGGTCAGGTTGGATACTTTGGAGAAACGCCACAGTTGTTGTGAGGGAAATTAGCAAGCAAGAATTACATTGGGGTGCAGTGCAATGTCAACCTATCATAGCAGTGTATGGTTTCTTTGGTTTAATTGAAAGGTGAAGCATTAAATGCTTTTAAAAAATAGCAACCCGAGTAACCTTTTCAAGCAAAGTGTGGAAGAAAATGAACAGTAACTAGACGTCAAGGCATCTAGTTTTATCTTTTTTTTATGTTACTATTTAGGTCTAAATAGCGTTATTTTGATCAAAATATGTCATTTCACTTAAATGAAACAACATCGTTTTGGTTTTTGGGGTTTTAATTTAGAAATTTGATCAAAATTCAATTTATTCCTTCAGCTTTTAATTTTTTTAATTGCATCCCTAATTGGCTTCAAACTTTTGATTTTATGCAATTTTGCCCTCACCAAACTTCAATATTAGCCTCGAATTTCAGCATTTTTTTCATTGCGGTCTTTGGTTTTTTATTTATGCAAATTGAACCTTAATTGACTATTAAACTTTTAATTTCTTTAATTTTACCCCTATCTTCAACCAAATTGCATCCTTGAAGTTTTGCCTTTTTTCAAAAAAAAGTTCTTGAAAGTGAATTTCTTCAATTTAACCCCTAATTGACCATAAACTATGATTTTATTGTAATTTTACCTCTGATTTCAATCAATTGACTTTATAAAAATTAAGTTTGGTCTTATAAAATTCTAATATTCTCAATTGAGTTCAAATTGGGCTCCCAAACTTAATTTTTCACCAATTAAGTCTCTAATACAACCAATTTGACCCATTAAAAGTATAATTAAGTCATTGTACCTAATTAATTCTTGAACATAATTAAACTTTAATTTGAATCATGTTTAAATCAAATTGACCTATTAAAAATCTTATTATATTCGTAGACTTAATTTTTATACAGATTCATCCAATAATTATTTAATTTGACATTGAATCTATATTTTCTCTCCAATAAAATGGGGCATAATTAGGCTTCAAATTTATCAAAAAAATTGAACTTGATTCTTCTGGATATATTTAGGACCTTCCTCAGCTAGTTTTTGTTGAATTGTCAGTCTTCTTATTATTATTGTTTTTTTTTACAAAAAAAAGGTAAATTTTTGAAAATAACTTTAAAATAAGTTATAATATTAAGCATAGATAAAATTATACTTTATACACGAGTTCAACATTTTATTATCCATTAATGGACGATATGTTATGAAATTTGGAGCTCGCAAAGCAACAACAGCAAGGTGTTCACCTGTAATAGGTCAGCAGAATTCAAAAGGAGGTTAATGGGACGATAAATAGTGATCTGCGCATAATGAAGGCTATATTATGACTACAAAGAATTTATATTTATTTTTAATTAAAGTGTAAATATAAAATAAAAACTTGAGAAAAATATTTTTTTTAATGATTATTTGAAATGCCCTTGTTAGTGATAAACTTCTTTATGATATTATTTTAAAAGGTTAATATTGATATAAAATATTAGATATTATTTATAAGAGAGTAATATTTTTTTTTTACTAACATGGGTGCCCGGGATAGTTTACTCGTATTTCGACTAATCCCACGGGCCTTGAAGTTAATGACCATGTAAGTCTCCAGTGGCCATCATATTAGTAACCATAGGGCTCGAACCTGATACCACAGGAAGAGCAAACCCTTTAGTACCAAGCTCTTACCATATGGGGGAGTAATATTGATATTTAAGATGGAGGCAGTGCACTATTCTCATATTATAATTTAATGAATGTGTCATTATTTATTATAATGTGCCGATATGCACCCTGGTACATAAAATTCTTGAAATATTTTCATATTACTCTTTTAGCAATATATAATTTGGATGTAATTCATTAAGAAATATGCATCAGGGAATTCTTATGAGATTTGTTAAAGAATAATATAAATCATATTCTGGAACCTCACCTAATAGCTTAAGCTTTTGGGTTGAGATGGTTTTTTGACATGGTATCAGAGCCTTGATAATCAAGTGGTCTCGAGTTCGAATCTCACCATCTTCATTTATTTGATAAAAATTAAGCACAAGATAATGTGGATCTGTTCAAGTTTCAAGTCCAAAGGGCTTTCATTTGAGGGGGTGTGTTAGAGAATAATATAAATCATATCTTGGAACCTCACCTAATAGCTTAAATTTTTGGGTTGAGATGGTTCTTTGACAAGATTTTTATTTATTTTCTTAATATTTGAAGATTGAGAATCCTATATTAAAAATTATAATTACATTACAAAACAACTAAAAAGCATAGCGAAAGCATTACAGACTCCTTCACAGTTTAATGTCACCCGAACAATTCCTCTCTTTTTTAGTCTTCCAGGGCTTTTTCTATTTCTGTCATCAAGTTTATTTTTTAAATTTTATCCTTGATCCTAAAAGAAGTTTTTATTTGGTGCTCAATTTTACATAAACAAATTTGATTTTGTTGCCTAGAAAAAAAATAAAGATGTAGGGACTAAATTTAACATATTATCTAAGTATTTCCCTTCATATTTTTTTTTGTTTTTCATTTTAGTCCCTTTAGTTTTTTCAATTTTTATTTTATTCCAAAACTTAATTTTGTTTATTTTAGTCCTTGAGTTTGAAAAAAAAAAGTTATCAAAAAAACAACAAATGAGAGAAAAATTTGACAATTGACCAAATTTTAACCATGAAATAAATAGTTAATATTGTCAACAGGTTTCATTTGATGAGAGAAATTTTATTGGAATGTTTTTTGCCTTTTATCTTTTCATAAATAGTAAATTGGGCTTGACAAAAAAATTTAACTTGATTGGGTTTTTTTATACCAATTTAGAGGGTTTTGAGTAGAGAGATTGAATTTTTGAGGTTATGAAGATATTTATTAGGTTTTTAGATGATAATATATTGAAATTGGCTTTTAAGTAGAAAAAACTCAGCTTGATTTTTCAACCACTTTTACAAGATGGTTATTTGCCTTTTAAATTGCACAATAAAATAACATAAATATCCTTAAGAGTTGTCGCATGTATGTAGCGTCGCGACGATATTCCATTTCATGTAAAGTATCTGGCAAATTAGGAGAGATAACGGATTCTTGTCTTTTATCAGTGGAAAGCGGGAATGGGAGTCACCACCTAATATTTTGGTCACTATGAAACTAACTGGTCTTAGACATTGGGTACGGGGACTGGTTGCATAAAGGGAAGGTATTAGAACCCCCAAATACGTAAAGGGAAGGTACTAGCACCCCTAAATACATCTTACCTAAGATAAGCTACATTGTTTGACTGTCTGATAAAAAGCTAAGGTGTTATTGTATTTTTAATTGTTGTTCTGTCAATGGTTAAAGAAAAGTCTTCATTGGTAAGGACGTCCTTATCTTACCGGGTAAAACTTTAACCGTTCTAATGTCAATAAAAGAAACTACCTTTTTAATATCAGGAATACATTTTATGTATAAATTTATAATCTTAGATACTAAAGAAAAACAAAATAGTTTTGGGGTATTTTTAAAATATTGGCTTAGTTCTCATGGCTTTAATAACTAGGTTATTAAAGCCAAAATACATGCTAAAACACATATTTTTTGAATTTTTGTTGTATGAAAATACTATGTGATGATTTATTTATTTTTTATCTTTGAGAGACTTGGTCGTATGAAAGAAAACAAGATATTTTTTAATTATTATTTTCCTTTTGCAACATTTTCAGAGAAAACCAGGTATTTTAATATCAGATTTGTATCTTTACGGTATAAAAATACAAACTAATATTCAGCAAAATTTCATAGAAAAATACGCTGGAAAGTCATAAATTTTTTTTGAAATGAATTTAAAAAAAAAATGGATTGGGTCAGACTCGACCTAGTCATTTTGGGCGAGGTCGGACTTGTCCGGCCCAATGAATAGTGGATAGTGAATTAATTCACTCTTCATTGTTCACTTTCTGGAACAATGGAGGTGGAGCGAAATGAAGAAGAAGAAGAAGAAGAAGAAGAAGAAGGAAAGGAGGAGGGGATTACCTGGTGTGGTGGAAGCTTGGTTGTGACAATGAGGTTCTGCTGGTGGCTCAGGAGGCTTCAGTAGAGGGAATGGTGGCCGGTGTCGATTGCTAGTGAAGGAAGAAGAAAAGTTGTAGAGGAGAGAGAGAGGCTCGGCGACACGCTCACTATTTGAGGTGGTTTGACGATTTCTTATGATGGATATGGAGGTGTTCAAGCCAGTGGTGACGATGTTGGTGGCTAAAGGCCACAATGAAGAGAGAGAGAGAGAGAGAGAGAGAAAGGTTCTGCTGGCAGCAGAAATGAGGGGAGGAGACTGGTTTTTTCTTCGATTTTAAACCCAAAGCTCTCCACACCTGAACCATGAAAATCAAATCTATTTATAGGTTGTGGAAGAGGGACACTTTATCTCTTCTAATGCTAAATCTTAGCCTTCGGTTCGACCCAAAAGCACCCCAACCATTGGTTCAAAGTAGCAATAATGAAATGTCAGTTTTGTGCAGGAAAATGGTTATTGGGTTGGCCACTTTGGGACAGTGCCACCGTTTCTGAGGTCTCAATCAAATCGAACAGCTTACACTGGTATGTAGTCAAGTGTCACGGGATCGTTTACATGTACGTTTCGTCCACTTTAGTGAAAAAACAAGGCGTCAAATGCCTTGAGAAAGTGGCCACTTAACCAGCCTCGTTGTAAAAGAAGATGAACAGCGATTTTTCTGTCAATTATGCTTTGGTCTTTTAATTTGTGATTTATCTCTAATTGCACCCCTGTTTGGTCTCAAACTTTCACTTTTGTTCAATTTCACCCCTGACAAACTTCAATTCAAACCCCAGATTTTAGCGCTTTTTTTCCAGATTGGTCCTTGGTTTTGCATTTATTTAATCAAGTCCTCAATTAGCCATTAAACTTCAATATTTATGTAATTAAGCTCCTGATTTAACCAAATCAACCCTTAAAATTACAATTTGACCCCTAAACTTTAATTTCTTCCGATTAAAGCCCAAATTGACTTGAAAATTAATTTTTCTTGCAATCAAACCCTCTATAAATTCAATTAAACCTCCAATAAAATTTAATTGAGTTCATAAACATCTGATTTTGGATATTTCTTTTTTAAATTGAATTTTTCTTTGTCAACAGGGCTCTCATCAATCAACAATATACTGTCAAGTTTCAATGGAAAGCATTTTTGAACCTCCTCAACCAATTTCTAGCTATGTTTTAGGCACTCTAGCATCTTTTTCTCACTGTTATTAGTTTTTTGGATTTTTTTTAGTCCGAATATATTTTTTTTTATTTTTGGAAGAGAAAAAGTGAGTTTGGGGAATAACTTAAAAATAGGTTATGACAAGAGTCATACATTGTTAGATGTCATTGAATGGTAAATTTTTATTTTTAATTATAAGATGGATAGTGAAAAAACGTATTTTCCCTTATAAATAAAAATACTTTGACCACCAAAGAGAGATGTCTTGGTCTAATTCCTTTTATTTGCATAGTAAAAATATCTTATTGCCCTTGGGGTTCAATTTTTTATACCTTGGGTCTCGTACCTCATTATTATTGGGTAAAGTGAATGGTAATTTTGTCTTTTAATAAATTAAAGAATTTTTAAAAGAAAAATTGTTGACGCGTAACCATGTCTTTAGAGGCGAGTGCGTTTGATTCCAGTAACCAAAATTGTTGCTGCAAAGCATCTTAGATTTGTCTTGGCATCTTCTCTATATAACGGTGGTGTGTGTACATAATGGATCTTCATTTTGGCTCTGACGGCCATTTCGTTTTTTATTATTCTTTATTTTCTCTCTCTCTCCCCCTCGATTTTTTTGCTTTGTCCATCAATATTTCAAATCAACCCCTCAACTTCTCTTTATTTTTTATTTGATCCTTAATATTTTGGTTAATATTTGTTTTATTTGAAATAATTTATGAAAATCAAAATTTGTTTCAGTTTCAGTTTCAGTTTCATCCTCATTTGATTTTTTCTATTTGTCAAATTTGATCCCTATTTTTTTAATTGCTATTTAGGTCATATGAGATAATTTTTATAATTGTTTTCTAGGGATTTCACCATCCATCATTTTTTTTTCTTATTAAATTTTATCCTTATTATTTTGATTTTTTTATTTTTATTCATTGCCAATTTTTTTAGTTGGGTATTTATTTATACTCAATGTCATCCTTTAAATTGAGTTGATTTGAATTTGAAGTTTTTAGTTAAGCCCGTATTTGAAATTTCACAGGCTATAGTTAGGAAATTAACCTATAGCTTAAGGCTATAGTTGGGAAATTAACCTATAGCTTAAGAAGGTTCACCAAGGGTTGTTTTGGTTTTTTTTTATCATTTTTTTAAGCTAATATTTTTTAAATTTTATTCTTTAATATTTATTTTATTACAGATTGGGTTTTGTTTTTTTTTAATATGCTTTCTAAATCCTTTATTTTCCTCTTTTTTTATTTGGTTGGGTTTTCTATGGTCTTTTTATTTTTTGTTGTTTTTTTAATTTTTTTAAATAAATTTTATTTTTGAATTAAATAAAATTGATTGATTTAATATAGACTCATTGGCTTATTTGGTTTGAATACTCACTTCATTGTGTTTTGTTCGATTTGCTTTTCTAGAGCATTGCTCTAACAATTCATGTGGCTTCTTTGTCATCTTGCATCTTTTTATAGTGAGGTTTGAACTGTCTCAACAAACTATTTTGATCATGGGCGATGTTCATGGTAGAAGCTCCAATAATTTTTTTTCTTTTCCTTACAGATATAATATTGATGACTCATTATTTTTAGTTAATTATTGTCATATGTTTTCTATGATTCGTTTGCTATCATTATCTTCTATTTAAAACATATTATAAAATTAACTAATTTTATTAGATACAACCCAATTAATGATCCAAGTTCAAACTTCTTTAAAAATAGGGTTATCATCTTAGCATTGTTTTTATATTTAAAAAGGAAAAAAAAAAAAAAAGTCGGCCAGCACCAAGTTGAATCTAAACGCTATGGTGGTGCGCGGCCTAAAAAGTTTTTAAGCAAGTCGAGGGCCGAACTCAAATTTTCTTAACCCTAGTAATCATAGGCCTTTGGAACATTAGAGCTGGGCCTGAAGTGGACTTTATCAATCTAAGATTATCTCTGAGCTGCTGGATAAGTGGATGTTCTTCTATAACCACAAGGACTTTGCTGACTGGTTGTTTCTGGATTCGTTGCCGGCGTTAATGAACCTCATATTTCTTAGAGAGAGAGTTCTGATTAAAAGGCAAGAAACTCACTTTTGGGCAGAGTGTGTTTTATTTTGTAAATCTTGATCCAACATGCTAGCTTTTAAATCTGGGAAAAATCATAATCTTTAAAATTATGTGTTCAAACATTTATTAATTGCTGCTACAAAACAGCAACCAGTACATGCGACAGATACATGAGTTTTTTGCACTCATTTGATAATCTTGTTGATCTGATCCTGTCTCCTTTGTCCATGGTCCATGATATATTGCAGAAGCAGGCAAATAGCTAGCAGCATCAACTTAAAGATGCTACTTGGCTCAATCTCTGGTTACCACGATTTTGCAATGGAAGATCAGTCTCCCATGGAGGAAACGCACCAATTATTTTGTGTGTTTATATAGATATATCTTGAAGGTTCTGGGCAGTGCAGACTGGAAACTATCCTGGTGGCCAAATTTTTCACTTCTCGAAAATTAATCTTAACTGCAGATCATGCAAAGAGACAAGTGTTTTCATCATCAATGGCTGGGATGGCGACCAGACAACAACCTGACCGTCGCGTCAACTGAACCCTTAAAACTGCAGCAAAATAACGTTGTTCTTTTAACTGCACACCACGTGGCATGAATTTTGTGGTGTCCAACTTCAAATCAGACTGCTTTCAGATCCAGTTAACCATCTCCAATTAATTTGGGATAAACCTCTATGGAAAAGAAAGTTGCAGTCATAACTCCTAAAATATTGAAAATAAGCCTAAGTCATAACTCCTAAAATATTGAAAATAAGCCTAACTACTTTAAAGTGCTAAGAGTTTAGGTTTAAACTAGCTATTTCAATCGGGTTTTATTGTGAATTAGATAAATTTTTCTAACAAAAAAAAAATTGAATATTCAAATTTTTCAACGCATTATTTTTGTATAATGATAAAGCATCTGATTTGTCTTCATGTGCCCCAACATTTAAAATAAGAATTTATCAGAGAAATACAATTTTAAGCCATTCTTCTCTATGATGATCAAGCACATGATGCAATCAAAACATTTCAGGAGTCACGAGTCTTCACGAGGATGATCCAATAAACAATAGCACATAAGGATGTCTAATTAATTGTTTTTGCTTTGGAGTGCATATTTCCAAGATACTATGGTTAAAAACAAAAGGGATTTAGCCAAATGATTCGATGAACCGTGCTTTAATTAGCACCATGTATGGACACTCGGTGCAAATTATAAGTATATTGTTCTGTTCTTCATATTTGATTTCTGTAACTTTCACAGTATTTATCTAGAGATTCAATATAAACCCAGCTCATTCTCAGCTACCCCTAAACAATGCATGTTTCCCTGTAAAAGATCAAGGATTGTGCATTGACAACACATCATTGTCGACTCACTAAGCTCGCCCACTAAGCATATCACTATCTCCTACCCCAGAAGAAAAAGAAATATGCAGTTGTCTTCCATCACTAGGCAGGGGCAGGGAAGGCTGAGCAACTATAATATCAAGAGACATGGGCTATCCTTAGAATCTACACAAAACTTTTTTTCAATACTATGTTTTGAAGCTATTCTATGGTAAGCACCCACCGTCTAATTTGGTTGCGCTTGGCTTTAATTTGTAAAGCAGCGCGTTGCACATCTCATTAACTAATTGCTATGGTAGATACAGTAAGAACCTTTATAGCAAGCAGGGACTGTTTTATCATCATAACCATTGAATCCAACACTAACTGTGCTGTCCTGTAATTAGAAATCTAACTTAACATCTTGTTTGTGTGTGTTTTACCTATAATTATGAGAGTCTATGCTCTGAAACATCCTAAAATACCAACAACCAAGCTAGCTGAAATGGAAAACACAAATTTCAATCTTTTTTTTTCTTTGGTTTTCATGAATGGCTAGAAATCACAGGCATGCAGAAATTCAACATTTGACTCCACTATCAATACAAAGTTTTCAGTTTTCAGGTTAAGAAGCAGTAAATTAGCAATCAACTCCTTAAATTGATAACCATATACAATAACACTGCACTGGCCTCACTTGTGTCCTGTTTGTACGTGTACTATCACAACCAGGTCATGAGTTCAGAGGTTGGCAGAGAGAGATTACAATAACACTACATCACAAGTATATATTTTCAACAAGGCATCTGGATCGGCTTCGTCTCCCCAGACTTTTGAAAGTATGATCATCAGTAACTTACGTATATTTCTCTAATTCTTTTCCTATTCTTTCCTCTTGATATATATTTTTTCTGATACGTATTAGCACATCAGCATCTCCAATCCAGGCGGACCTCACAAGGACCCAGTATGTACTGAATAGGTTTCCGAAAAGATACAATGTGGCTGCTCATCATGAAGGCAGTCACACGCTCTGAAACCGTAATATCCTCCATCTTCAATTCTTGTAGACGTCGGACATATTCCGGCACATGTAGTAGATCCCAGACGACCCCAACACCCCCGGGCTTCAGAACCCTGACCATCTCACCCAACACCCTCATTCTTTCTGCTGCAGCCTCCACTGTCCGATGGCCATACTCTTTTCCAACTGTGTGTACAAAAGTAGCTGATACCACCACATCAAAGTAGTTATCACCGAATGGTAGACTCCTCACATCACCCTCCCTGCAAGTGACATACTCTCCAACACCTGCTCTTGCAAGTCATGATAAATCCGTCATCTATAAGCGAAATAATTAAGGGCATGTGCAAGTAGAAGAGAAACTGCAAGTTATTTCGAAAAATAGAATTTAAGTTTGAATTTCTCAAAGTGATTGTTAGGACATATATTCAAAATTGACAAAAGTTAGATAGCCACTAAATTTCTCAAAAATAAAATCCCAAAATTATCATGACAAATTATACTCAAATGCAAAAATAAATAAATAAAATTAGTAAGAGCATCGGTATCACAAGAATTATCAAAAGGTGCTTAACTTAATCCAACACCACCAAAACTCACCTTCCACGTTGGCGGTTCGAAGCGTGGACAAAGTAGTCCCTTTAGACCGGTCCAGCCCAACAACCCGACCGGAGCTCCCTGTCTTCTTCAACTGAGTAGCCACCGCATTCAACAAAATCCCACGGCCGCATCCGATATCAAGAGCAACCTTAACATTAGACCAATCATTCACACAGCTTACAATCCTTTGCGCCATTTCATAGCGCAACCCAACAGAACTATAAAAAAAGTTCCCCGCCGCGAAAAACAAACAGACAGCAGATAGTGCTGTCACACAGCCGATGAACCCAGCAGCAAAACGTGCTGCACTGCCACCACCGGTGGAACTGGTGGCGGTGAGGAGGAAGAAAGTGTCTAGAAACTGGCAGATTGGTTGGTAGTATAGCAGGAAAAGGATTGACATGATGGAGAAGAGAGTAGCTTGAAATACGAGAAAGAGTAAAGTTTGCCATTGTTCCATGCCATAAACTGTGTAGATCTGTGTCCAGTCTCTGCTGTTTGTTGATGTGGGTTTGTGCATTCTGTGATTCTGATGATGGAAATGAGGCTTGATCGTTAGTGACATTGCTAGATTGAATCCTGCAGTAGTACACAAGTAGATCATTAGCTAACAGAGAGAGAATATTAGTCAAAAAGATAAAAACAGAGCAAATTAAGTTAAAAAAAAAGTGCTTTGAACATTCTTTAATCAGTAACAAAGCTAAAATGAAAGGATTTGAAAGAAATTGGTTCTCTTACTTCACTTCAAAAGAGGCGTTTGTATGAAGTGAGGGGATCTTTTTCAAGGGGTAATTATAGAGTGATTAAAGAAAATACTTACAGAAACAAAGCACAAGAAAAATAGTATATTTCTGTTTAGTAACGTAGAAAAAGTACAATTAGTTAAATTAGCTGGAGCATTTCACATACCAAAACAAGAAAATAAAGAAGATGGAGGTATCTCGCTTTTCCAAAATAACTGCAAAAGCTGAGTACTTGAAACTTCTTTTCCTTTTTAGCTTTCTTTTCCCCTGTATCTCTCTTTTTTTTCTGGGTAGCCAAAGAAAATCCTAAAAATGCAACCTTTTCTTCATATACAATACCAAAATACCATCATCGGCATCAGATCCACTGGCTATTGCAAAGAGAATTTGACTGTCAATCTTAATTTCTGTCTTTGCCTGCCCAAAAAACAGCAAGATCGTAACTTCCCTGAAACCAAAGCAGAGCAGCCCAAGGGGGTAGTACTAGAGAAGGAAGGAAAGGGATGAACACCCTGCTGTGCTCTTCTGTGCTCTTTTCAAATCAAAGTTACAAATAAGAGAGAAAGAAGGAGACAATGTGTCATCAGTGTAATAAATCTGAAAATGTCAGGTTTGTTATTGGGGATACCATTGATAACATCAACTCAAAGTCCCCGTTACTCCTAGTAGTAACAAATCACGCGCTTTTTGAGGTTGTCTTTATGTGTTTGTTTTGAATTTCAAGTGACAAAATAGGAGTAGTGGGATGGCTTCAATTCTTTATCAAAGAAACAGGGGGAGAGGGGAGAGGGGAGAGGGGAGAGTGATTGATTTATCAAATTATAGTATGTATAGGGTGTACTTGGAAGGGGCAAAATGGGAATAAACAGGAGTTATGATTTTGTGACCAGCACCAACTTCACAATCAATTGACATTTTCTTATTGTTGAAAAGTCATATATATATATCCATGGCAATACCATGTAGATTTTGAAATCCAGTGGCGGTGGATGTATATTCTAAGGATTTGGAAAATATTTTCTTTTCGTTTTTATTTTTTTCCTATTTAATTTGAAAAATCAAATATTATACTTAACAATTTTATTGTTTTCTATGTACTTTAGAAATTCTTATAATAATTCTATAATTATTTATTAAAAAAATTTCTCCCCAAATAAACCTAGAGCAAGTATAAATAGCATTTGCTTAACTATTATTTCAGCGGACTATTACAAATAGAAAATTCAAGTAAAATTTTATCTTTCTTTTTGTGTTGTTTCAGCCCATTACTAAAAAAGCTATGTCAGTAGCTAGCAAAGCTATATTAGTTAGTAATAAAGCACAATAATTTCTAGTAATTAATTGAATATTGTATGCTATTAAATAATTATAGTTAGAAGAGACTACAAAATAAGACATGCTCAAGAACAAGGTGGTGAGAAGGTTTCTTTTAGGAAAAGAGATGTTTAAGGAGTAGTAATAGAAGACATGTAGAGACAGATTGTATAATTATCCTGACAATTATTAATGGTGAGAATCCTAGAGGATCAAAAAGAGAGTGATGATCATGAATCTACAAGTAGTTTTCAAAAACCCTTTTCATAAACGAAAGGTGTAGAAGAAACAGTCTCTTAAATGGAATGAGTATCGTGGAGATTATGAATTTTGGATAAAACTCTCTAAGTTCATACAAACCTTAAAAACAAAGGAATTTATTAATTGGCTACACGAAATAAAGAGAGTTTTTTAGTATAAAGAGAGTTTTTTAGTATAAAGAGGTCTTGGAGCAAATAAAAATAAAGTTGATTACCATCAAACTTAAACAACAAGCTTCTAACTAGCAGGAATAATTGAAAAGAACTCGAGATAGACAATGTAAATAAAGGATTAGTGGTTGAGAAAAGATGAAAACTCGTCTAAATAGGAGAGACAAGCAAACTAGATGAATACAAGTTCTATACACTAAGGCAAATAGAAGGTATATTAATGAATATACTGATAATTCTATCAATTAATGATAAGGAATTATTTGTCAAAATGGTAAAGCAATTAGTGTTCATATATTTAAGTGAATTATAACAATTTCACTTTGAATTATTTGAAAAGCTTGTTAAAGGGACCTAACTATGTAGAAAGGTGGCCTAACAATAATCAAAGAACTACCACTCAACCTAAACAAACCCCTTAACAAACTACATGTCATGGTTATGGTTTTATATTTCTCTGTTACATGTATGGTCAGTAAGAGAATCGCTCCACTGAATGTTTTAAGTTAGAGAGTAGCCTAGGTGGAAAAAACCTTATGATAGAAAAACTCAAAGAGAAACATGTTTATAATGATTAAGATGCTAGTAGAAAAGTATTCTATAAAGATGGCAATGCTATTATAATGATCTGAAAAAGCCTACTGACTCTCAGAGATTATTCAAGTGGGAATTAGTTGTGCTCCAATATATTTTATTCAACATGAACCATCAAAGACAAGGTGTGCAATCTAATCATGGATAATGAGAGTTGTGAGAAAGTGGTGACAATGAAAACAATAAATGAATTGTAACCCATAATAAACATCCATTCTAATCCTTACAAATTAAATTAGTTGAATCAAGACAACAAGGTAATTATAAATTTTATATCAGAACTCATCCTTTTAATTGAAGGTTCCAATACCAGATGTAAAATATAAAATTACTAAATACAAACACTCTTTGTAAATTAAACAAAACAAGCATATACTACAACTCGGCCTTACAATTGACTCTTATTCCACGACACTGCACAACTTTTGTTCTATTTTTTTTAAAAAACACACCCTTTTTAACTTACTAAAAGACTAAGTCCTAATTAAATATGAAAAACTTTTATTAATACAACTCTAGCCGACCTTGTAAAGTCCCACTACACACAAACTCTTGGTTTAATTATTAACAATCTCAAAAATATATTGTATAGTAGATGATTACATGCTCATTTTCATCAACAATCTTTTTGTTCAAAAAAAGAAAAATTGTTTTCCCCTCCTTCTAGTGAGTATGGTTTGGATTTTGCTTCTTTGGAGCACTTTTTTTAAGTTGTTTTTTTTTTATTTTTTGGATTATTTTTTTAAGTTAAATCCATATTAAACTCATATTCATATATATATTAAATAGTTTGATTACCTAATACTTATTGGTCTAATTCAACCATGTCTTATTTCATTTTAATTTAATTTGGTTATGAGAATATAGTTAATAATTTGTGTTAATGAAAGTATCTCTTTATTATATTCATATATCTTATGAAAAAATAAGGTTTGGATTTTTTTTCTATGTTCTTAATAGTAGTCCATTTAAATTTCAATAGGATTCCTTAATTTATATGGTTGCTTAATAATTATAAATAGATAAATATAAGAATAAAAAAGGAAACAAATTATTTATTTTTTATTCTCAATATTTATCTATATTTTAAAGAGTTCACAACCAAAGAATTTTTCCAAAAGTTTTAGTTATCAAAACAATT
>Ga0325401_1003214_pt1 | contig 14885 bp, 13 predicted proteins | sample PopdelMetagenome_FD_205666 | JGI IMG/M metagenome (GOLD analysis project Ga0325401, IMG submission 205666) | Populus deltoides microbial communities from Bellville, Georgia, United States - Xylem-PdKOR-R2 | ecosystem: Host-associated > Plants > Phyllosphere > Stem > Wood/Secondary xylem | place...
CCTATGAATTTTTGTTTTTATAATTAATAGGTTAAATAGAAAAATAGATTTCAAGAAACAAGGTTACTAAATTTGATCATGATTATGGTTTAAATTATAAGTTGAGCGAGGTAATTCTATTTGTCCTGGTTTAATTTAATATATTATTATTTTAATATTTATTTATAAAAAAAAGCATTGAATTGAGATTATTTTAATTTTCTTTTTCTTTTTAAAAAAATCAAATAAGACTTTAATTGTATCAGCGAAGTTGAGGTATTGATTGCACTATGTTGTGTCAATTCTTACCCAGGCCTTGTTTGTTTCAAAAAAACTAAATTCCAGGAATTCATTTTCCTTATTTTTCCATGTTTGGCAACCATCCGGAAAGTTAGTCAAAGGAAAGTTTATTCCGGTCAACAAAAAAAACTGCCTTTACCTGCAGGAAAGTGTTTTCCTTTCCTTGTGAAAAGGAAAACACTTTTCTTTACTGATAAAACACATCTTTCCTCTCTCTGTGTCTCTTTCCGAAAACAGTTGAAAAGCAAAGAAGATCTGGAGAATCACACTTACATTTCAGGTATTTTTCCCCTTAAATTTCTCTATTATTTCTCTTTATTTTTTTTTATCTTTTTTGTATTTTTTAGATCTGTAAGAATTATAGCAAAAAATCCTTGATCTTTTTTAATTTGTTGTCTGTTCTGAAAAAAACTATTTCTTTGTATTTATATTTGCTGTACAAACAATCCATCATGGTTGAGGAAGCTGCCTGTCAATTTTTTTCCCATACCCAGTTTTCTTCTTCATCTCCTCGTCACATTCAAACAAGCTCATAGAAAAACCCAATCAAATTCATTACAAGCAAGCCATAAAAAACACAATTTTTCTTGCACATTTGGCAGCTTCCCCAACCAGTCCCTACCCTGTTTCCCCGTCACCGGATCCAAAACAAAGAGAGAGACGCAAACAGGAGGGGAAACTGCCGAGGGAAAGAGGGATGAGAATTGGGAATGAGGAGCAGATCCTTGAGGTCTAGCCCTCCTGCCCCTTGCCCCTTGAATCTGTGATGTTGTCCTGCTTCTTCAAAGAACTGGGGAATGGCGAGAGAGAACCAAGAGAGAACAGGGGAAGAGAAAGAGAGCCGAGAGAGAACAGCCACAAGAGAACAGCCGAGAGAGAACTGGGTATGCAGGAGGGGAAACCGAATGAGGGGAAACCCAGGGGAATAACAGGGGAATTTGAGAAAGCGAATGAGGGGAATGACAAGGGAATGAGGGGAAACCAAATGACAGTGGAATGAGAGGGGAATGAGGGGAAACCGAATGAACTGGGGAATGATAGGGGAATGAGAGGGGAAATGAGGGGAAATTGAATGAGGGGAATGAGGGGAAACCGAATGAGGGGAGTGACAGTGGAATGAGGAGAATTTGTGAGAAACCGGAATGAGAGGGGAATGACAGTGGAATGAGAGAAACCGAATGAGAGGGGAATGAAAGGGAATTTAAGAAACCGAATGAATTGGGGAATGAGAGGGGAATGAGGGGAATTTGTGAGAAACCGAATGATGATGTCTTAATTAGGGAGAGAGTTAGAGATTTGCAATGCAAGAGCTGGGGAATAGTGGGGTTTTTTTTATAAAGCAAAGGTATATGCTGTTGTAGTTTGTTCATGTGCTTGTAGTAGAACGCGACACAGATCATGAGAACTAATTATACTATATTTGTAATTTTAGTTATAAATTATGTGTTTAGTAATATAATGAAATATAATGTAATACAACTCTAAGTAGGTATTGTTCCCCTAAAAATAGAGATTAACAATAAAATCTCTCTAATTTGTAACTGATGATTGGGTTGATTAGTTTGTTTATCATACAAATATTATGGACCAGCCTTGCCTACCTATTAGTGCCTAAACTTAACAATCTCCATGGTTACAACTAACAAATCAAAATAGAATAGAATTGAACCTAGCCATGAACTCGATCGTGTGTTGTGTTGCTGCATGCGAGGTGATTTTCGAAACTTATGTTTATGTAATTATTCGATAATCACATTATTTTTAAAAGTTAAAATGATTGAACTTATTGATCTTATTTTTAAGAATATTTATATTAAATATTTTATATATATTAGATAAACTTGAAAAAAAAATTAATTCATTAATAAATTATTTTCCAGTTCATTTTCCATAACATAACCAAACACTGGAAAATGTTTTCCAGTTCATTTTTCATAACACTACCAAATATCGAAAAATACTTTCTTGGAATTCACTTTAAAAAAAAACTTCTTGCAAACAAACGGTTGTTTGCAGAGCCCTAATTTGCTCTCAAATCGAGCTTATATACGATGAGGATTGAGGAGTCATTATGTTGACTTAAAAAACTTCACTTGGTTTTTTTGTTTTTGTTTTTTTTTTAAAAAAACCTCTGCGGCGGCTAGCGAGTTGAACTGACTAGTTTTATTGAAAACCGGGGGTAAATATGTATCGTTAATTAAAGCTCCAAAACCCAAAAGTATAATTGGGAATTCAATACAATTACTAAAGTAGACATAAAGCCTAATAAGGCTGATAGAAGCTCGAAGAAAAAGCGGGGGTGGGGTGGGTTTGATTTTGTACAAAATATTTTTTAATTAAAAATATATATTTTTTTTAAAAATAATTTTTTACATTAACATATAAAAAATAATTTAATTTTTTAAATGAAAAAAAATTTAAAAACAAGTTGAATTGAATAATCAAATGAAATATATAAATCTCCATATAATGATATGAAAGGTCATGGATACCCATATATTATATTTTGTATTATACATATCAAACTTAAACCCAAAATAACTATCCAAACCAAATTCAAACTTGAACGTGTATAAATTTTTAATATTCCAACCTGGTGAGGTTTCGTATACCTAATAGATATCCATAGCTCAAATACTATAATCTAGTACTATTTAGTGCATAATTAGCTTGGTGTGTGTGTGTGTGTGTGTGTGTAACTTTTTTTAAAAAAAATTAACATTATTTATTTATTTCTGGTCAAGTTCGGATTAAGCAAATCAATATCCATACCTAACTTAAAACCTAACCTTTTACTTTCAAGTTTTACCCAAACTCAAATCGAATGAACTAAATACTATCAGGTCTAAAAATTTCCTACTCATTCAAGTTGATATTCTTTAAGTTTGTGTGAAATTGTCATCCCTACTCAACTGGATGCTTGGTTCCTATATAGGCGTCCAGTTTTTTCTTTTTTTGACAAACGGAGCCTCGACAAGCTCTAAACTCTCTTACACAAGTATGATCGCATTCATAGTTTTGAAATCCGACCCGGTGGTTGACCCGATCTGCTGATTGGGTCATGGGTCAGATGGGTTGACGCGGGTGAACTAAAAAAAAAAACAATACAACACCTATAGAAAACACCTAACTAGTGACAATGCAACACTTATATAAACCAAATTTAAATTTTAAACTAACAACATAAATTTAATTCAATATCTAAAACACAAAATTTATATACTTTTATTATATATTCAGTCTCTACAGTGACCCCATGATTCATGATTTCCATATCCAAAAGCTGCAAGATATCCAAATATGCAATGTGCATCAATTATCATACTAACGCATAGACACAAAATGCAAAGCAGCAGCTATGCATCTATAAGCAATTCGCTAAAATGGGGATGCTGTAATTCAAGATGATTCCATATGAAATGATAACAACATATAAGTAACTAGAGAGGAAGAAGATTTAAGAATACTTTCTAAATGCTTGTAGAAGATACGATGGAACAGTTTCAAAAACAAATTAAGGCTATAAGAACTGAAGAAAAAATGTAAAATGAAGCAATCATACAGACATTGTAACCAATCAAGGCATAAGATGACTAGTATCCAAGCATCCTGAACATTATAGCTCCCATAAAATTCAAATCAATCGAGAAAAATCCCGGACAAGTTTTCAAATTTCAACATGAATTAGCATCATATAGAAAATGGTCAAAGAATGCAAAATCAATGCCAACAATAGAAAGCCATGTGAAAATAAAACAAACCCATTAATAGAAATGAACATAAACCTCCTTTTGATGCCACTGTTACAGAAATGGAAGATAGTAATCTTTTCTCATCTTTCTCCCTATATCTCTCTCTCCCTCGCAGAGATTACGTCCAGAACCAAGTTTCTTGATCCAGGTGTTCATAAATTTTGTAACTTAACAAGTTTCTTGATCCAGGTGTTTAAACAAATCCTACTTGTCCTAAAAAAACAAGAATACAATTGAAATAATTCACCATTTTCTTTATCCAAGATGATTTAGCCCTGTCAATTTACTCAAAGACGTGCATGTAAAAACCTTAAATAAAGACGTGCATAAAAGAAAAGAACAGAGATCAAGAATTGCGAATCGATGCAGAGATCAGGAACTGCGAATCGATGCCAGATATGCAAGTTCAAAAAAAGGCAAAGAATAAAGAAAAGAGAGAGTGAAAGAAGGAGATTCGTGAAGAGAAATAAGAGTCTAACCTTATTAAAATCAGTTTTTCTTTATTGATCAAGAGTCTTTTGCTCCTTTATTCTTCGCTATTGAAATTGCTTTTTCTTTAATTAGGTTTTCTCTCTGTCTGCAATTTTGCTCTTCGTCTTCATTGTTTTGACCTTTTAAAAGGTCAAAACAACGTTGTTTCACGTCTCTGTATATATATAAAAGGCCGGGTTTTGCCGGGCCAATTCCTCTGCGAGTTTTTACTTTGACCCGGGTCGACCGGCCAGGCCGATCCGTGTTTCAAAAATACAATTGGTGCAAAGGTATGGAGGGGTTAAAAACAAAATAGTCTCATTTCCTAATTGTAAGCAAAAGCATCAGTAGATGCATTAACCTCTCGATACACAAGCCTTATGTCCACGATCAACTCTCTAGGGTCCCTGTCATTCGAGGGGCAATAAAAAAAGTGTTCGATTTAAAAGCACCGTGTAACTGATAAGCCACGTAGATCAGCTAGGGCCATTAGGCCAAATCCTAAATATATGTGTTGAAGTGAATGTAATATATTAGTTGCATGTGCCGTGCGGGAAGATGTGAACGTGAAATATTAACTGCATGTGCCATGCAACAATAGGTGCATGTGAACAATATCTATATGGACATGCACGTATGCAGAAGAGATAAAGATTGAGCTAAGGAAGAGTGGGTTCTCTACAGAACTAGGTCTTCTGTAGTTCGATTTATTTGTCCCTTTTATTTCAGTTAGTTATAGTTGTTATGCTTATTATTTAGTATGTGTTACTTTCAATTTTTATGTGGGTAATCTGACATCGTGAGTTACCAACTTTTCCTTAATTTCAGTTTCCTGTACCGGTTTTGCTTATTTAAAGCAACCGAGAATTATGAAGAGGTAATCAATCAATATTTAAATTATTGTGGTACTTTCTCACCCGAAGAGAAACAAACCTTTCACAGCCAATATTTGTTAAATATTTGTTGTATCTATCATTAGAATCAGAGCAATTTAGAAGATCTTATGGACACTAATAAAGAACACATTGAGTAGTTAGAAGATGGACTACACCGAATGGAGCTGGGCATGACTGCTAGATTGCAACATTTAGAGGACATGCTTAACCGACTTTCTGATGTGCTACTGGCAAATCAGGAGCCTCCAAACCAGGGCAACTAGCAATGTGAAGGTCAAGAGGGGGGACGACTAATTGTCTCTTCCAAGACATCAAGACTTGAATTTCCTAGATTTTCAGAAGATGATCCCGTAGAGTGGTTTAATCGTGTGAATCAGTTTTTTGTATTTCAAAATACTCTAGAACTTCAGAAGGTCTCCCTGGCTTCTTACCACTTGGAAGAGGAAGCCAACCAGTGGTGGCAATGGGTTCGTTGGTTGACTGAAGAAGAAGGACGCGATATATCATGGGCAAATTTTGAAGACGAACTCTAGGCTCATTTTGGTCTTTAAGAGTGTGAGGATTTTGATGAGGCCCTATCAAAAATAAGGCAATGAGGCTCACTGTGAGATTATCAACGAGAATTCGAGCACCTGGGCAACCGAGTGCGCTGATGGACGCAAAAGGCTCTTGTAGGTACATTTATGGGTGGTTTAAAAACTGAGATTTCAGATGGAATACGCATGTTTAAACCACAAACCTTGAAGGAGGCCATCAGTCTAGCCCGAATGAAGGATGATCAACTTAGCATACATAAGAGGTTTATTAAACCAACGCTACCACCACCAATAAGATCTACGCTTTCTCCTCCCAATTTCAATCGAGCTGCACCAACGATTCCTGCCAATCCCATTCGGTGCCTCACCTAGGAGGAAAAGCAGTGACGATGAGCTCAAAATTTATGTTTTAATTGCAATGATCGTTTTACTACAGGACATAAATGTCGCGAGCCTCGAATCCTAATGTTGGAAGGGTCCAATGGCAGCAACACACTTTTATGTGATAATGAAAGTGAAGACCAACCACTTTAGAAGAATTTTGAGACAACCACTGAACCAAAAATTACACTACATGCGTTGACAGGTTGGGCTACACCCAAGACAATGTGCATCACTGCCAGGATAGGGTCCAACGATGTCATTGCATTCATCGACAGTGGCTCAACTCACAATTTCATTAACGAAAGATTGGCCAATGCATTACAAATACCAGTGGTGCCAACCACAACCTTCACAGTGCGAGTGGCGAATGATGAAATATTGAAATGTCAGGGGCGTTTTGAAGAGGTCGGAGTAGACCTGAAAGGCACTCAATTCTCATTAACTCTTTATTCTCTTCCACTTACAGGGTTTGATTTAGTTCTGGGAATCCAATGGTTGGAAATGCTAGGTTCTGTGGTTTGCAACTGGAAACAGTTAACCATGGAATTTCTGTGGAAGAACCAACTTAGGCGGTTACAAGGAATAGACGATGAAGGCATACAAATTGCATCAATCACTGAACTCACCAAAGCAATTCACCAGAACCATGCCAGTTTTACATCATGTCTACAGGTCAGTACTGTGGAGCTATAAAGCCAGACAATTCATCCTAGTATGACGATAATTTTGCATGAATTCTCAGAAATTTTAAAGGAACCGACAGGTCTACCACCCAGCAGGGACGTTGATCACTGTATCTCCCTCAATGCAAGAACCGAACCTATTAATGTTCGGCTATATCGTTATGCATATTATCAAAAGGAAGCAATTGAGAAGCAAGTTCACGAGATGTTGAATTCTGGCCTTATCAGACCAAGTACTGGCCTGTTTTCATCACCTGTACTGTTGGTGAAGAAAAAAGATGGAACATGGTGTTTCTACACAGATTACAGGGCACTCAATGCTGCGACCGTGAAGGACCGCTTTCCTATTCCTACAGTTGATGATATGTTAGACGAGCTCTATGGTGCTTCATATTTCACAAAGCTTGATCTTTGAGCCGGGTATCACCAGGTACGAGTTAATCCTATGGACATTCCAAAGACTACTTTCTGCACTCACAACGGACATTATGAATACTTGGTTATGCCATTTGGGTTATGTAATGCACCCTCTACATATCAAGCTATCATGAATTCTATATTTTGACCTCATCTTTAAAAATTTATATTGGTTTTCTTCGATGACATATTAGTCTATAGTCCTACGTGGGACATGCATTTGATGCATGTAAGGCAGACTTTTGAGATATTACAGCAACAACAATTCTTTGTCAAAGCTAGCAAATATGCTTTTGGCAAACAAGAGCTGGAGTACTTAGGGCACATAATCACCAATCAAGGAGTGAAGGTAGATGAAAATAAAATTGCAGCAATGGTGGCATGGCCACGACCTACTAATATTTTAGAGTTTCGTGGGTTTTTAGGATTGACAGGATATTACAAGAAGTTTGTCAAAAATTATAGCACTATAGCGCGGACTCTCAACAATCTCCTTAAAAAGGGCCATTTCGGGTGGCATGAGGAAGTTGAAACTGCTTTTCTTGCGCTCAAACACGCCATGAAAACGACACCAACGTTAGCAATGCCCAACTTCAAAGATGTCTTCACTATAGAAATTGATGCATCAGGTGATGGTATTGGCGCAATATTAACCCAGCAAGGCAAACCAATATATGAGTAAAGCACTTAAGGTGGCAAAGAAATCTTGGTCTACTTATGCTAAAGAGATGTTAGACATCCTTGAAGCTATCCGTCTGTGGCGGCAATATCTTTTGGGCTGAAAGTTTTATATTCAGACGGATCAACACAACATAAAATACTTGTTAGAGTAACGTATCACCACACTAAAGCAACAAAAATGGGTAGCCAAACTCTTAGGCTATGACTATAAGATCACATACCGTCCTGGACGTGAAAATTCTGCAGCCGATGCTCTCTCTCGCAAACAAGGTAGTCCTATTCTTCACCATCTTTTTGTTCCTTAGGTTACTTTGTGGGAAGAAATTAAATAGGCGAAAAAGACAGATTTATGTATACAATTCATGAGTCAAGTAGCCATGGATCAATTACACAGCCACTTTGTATGGCGCAATGGTCTACTTCATTACAAAGAACGGGTCATCATCCCTGCAGACTCTACCCTTTGTGCAAAGCTGCTGCATGAAATGCATGATACCAAGGTTGGCGGCCACTCTGGTGTTCTGCGCACATACAAAAAACTGGGACAACAATTCTATTGGCCAAGAATGCGTAAATCGGTCCAAGAATATATCAAAAATTGTGTAATGTGCCAGAAAACCAAGTTAGACACATTGGCACCCGCAGGTCTCCTCCAACCACTGCCCATTACTTGCCAAGTGTGGGATGACATTACACTTGATTTCATTGAGCGATTACCCGCCTCCCAGGGTAAGGATACCATCATGGTAGTCGTCGATAGGCTCAACAAATTAGCTCATTTTCTTCCTTTAAAACATCTTTTTACAGCTAAAAGTGTTGCAGAGAAATTTATAGAAGGTATTATTAAGTTACATGGCATGAGTTTTTGTGAGCCATTTCTGGCAGGAGTTCTTCAATATGTCAGGTACAAAATTACAGCTCAGCTCCGCGTATCACCTGCAAATAGATGGCCAAACTGAGGTTGTTAATTGCTGCGTTAAACAATATCTACGATGCTTTGTCCACCAATGGCCAAAGAAGTGCAGTTTCTACTTACTTTGGGTAGAATATTTGTATAATACCACATACCATATCTCAACTGGAATGACTCCTTTTCAAGCACTTTATAGCCGGCTTCCACCCACCATTCCATCATACAATGAAGGACTATTGATGGTGCATGAAGTGGATCAACAGTTATAGGACCGCGATGAATTACTCCAACAGCTTAAAGTCAACTTAGCACACTCAGTTAATCGGATGAAACAAATCGCAGATACAAAAAGAAGAGATGTCTCATTTGATATTGGTGATTTAGTCCTTCTGTCCATCCTTATCGCTAGCATACAGTTTTTAAAAGAGAATACCAGAAACTTGCCAGTCGCTTCTATGGACCCTATGAAATTCTGGAAAAAATCGGATCAATTTACAAACTCCATTTACCAGCAGAGTCACGTATTCATCCATTACAAACTCCATTTACCAGCAGAGTCACGTATTCATCCAATATTCCATGTCTCTCTGCTCAAACGGTACCACACCAACACAAATGTTAACGAACACGACACGGAGATACCTTCCTTCAGTGATGATGGTGAAGTTCTATTGACACCACAAGCGGTTATTGATCATCGCTGGATCAAACAAGGCGCTCAAATTGTCGAAGAAAGTTTAGTCCACTGGAAATATCTACCAGTTGAAGAGGCCACGTGGGTATCCACCAAACAGCTATTGGAGTTGTTTTCGAACGTGAAGCTTGGAGACAAGGTTTCACATAATGGGGGAGGTATTGATAAGCCACGTAGATCAGCCAGGGTCATTAAGCCAAATCCCAAATATGTGTGTTGAGGTGAACATAATATATTAGTTGCATGTGCCATGCGGGAAGATGTGAATGTGAAATATTAACTGCATGTGCCATGCAACAATAGTTACATGTGAATAGTATCTATATGGACACGCAAGTATGGAGAAGAGATAAAGATTGAGCTAAGGAAGAGTGAGTTCTTTACAAGACTGGATCTTTTGTAGTTGCGATTTATCTATCTCTTTTATTTTAATTAGTTATAATTGTTATGTTTATTATTTATTACGTGTTACTTTCAGTTTTTACATGGATAATCTCACATCGTGAGTTACCAACTTTTTTTTAATTTTAGTTTTTTTATACCGTTTTTGTTTATTTAAAACAACCAAGAATTATGAAGAGATAATCCATCAATATTTAAATTATTGTGGTACTTTCTCACAAAAGAGAAACAAACCTTTCGCAGCCAATTAAATATTTGCTGTATCTATCAGTAACAAAGGAGTGCTGTAGATGGTTTGACAACCTTAACCAGCACGAATCCAAAATAAATCAATAGGACGCCTCCTCTTGGGGATTTCTCTCGAATGTCAAGGCCGTCCTGATATGATGATTTCACTTAAGTCGGAGCCCCACAGACAATTGAAGGAGAGATAATTGAAACTTGAAAAACTGCCACTTCAACTCTCTCAAATGTTCTCCCACACGCCACACCCTCCAGTGAAGTGGAGGAAATACGAAAACCACTTTTTAGGAGATAAGGAAAAAACAAAACTTCGGGTTTTTCTTTCTGTAATCTTAGTCTCTCATATATGGATTGCTTCAATTAAGGTATGGCTTCTGTGCACTAGCTAGATACAATTTTTTTTTTTACATTTCAAAAGTAATTTAAAAAAAAAATTAATTTTTATTTTATTTTTTTTCAAATTAATTATTTTAATACATTTCTAATTAAATAAAAAACACTTTAAAAAACAACAACTAATCCATTTCCAAACAAATATATACAGACATATGAAAATCAGTTTACTACGGGGAATGAGCGACTAAAATGGTCAGGAATTATGTTGAGCTAGGAGGCCTCAAACAAATTAAAAAAGAAAGGAGAGAGAGAGAAGAACACACAACACAATGAATATCCACGTCCCAACCACCTATCCAAAACTCAACTTATCTTTACTCTTCTGGTCAGTCACTCCATTATATCCCAACCACTTCTGATCACAAAAAACTTGACATGTTCACAGTAAGCTAGCCCACCAGCTGCATTATTAAATCATCTCAACCACCTCCTAAGATCGTTAGTTGAAGAAGGGGAAAGCTCACCACCAAAGCTATCCGTACAGCAAGAAGAATAGTTAGACTGTTGTTCGAGTCCACCCAAACGTGAACCGCTCACGCTCTTGAAGCTTGGACTCCTTAAACCATGCCCGTAACCAGCACCGCCGTAAACTATACCGACATCACAAGGGTCGGGGGCTGGATACGAAAGCCGTTTTCTTGCAGACCCAACCCGGTCTCGTTCTGGTGTTGATGGTCTTTGCCTTGGTGCACTCTGTGATCTCAATCTAGCCTTGGCAGACTCGGTTGCAGCCATGTAATTTGGCAATGTAGCATTACCATTACTACTAACACTAGCACCACCCCTGATTCCATGATTCAAATTTCCATTGTAAAAATAATTGGACCTTAAACTTGGTGTTTGAGAGGAATTACAACTTCTATCTTCTCTTGCACATCGTGGACTAGCTGAACGAACCTGAAGAGGCCTAGTTTTTGATGGGGAGGGTGTGATAGGAGAGTGGTGGAGTGGAGCAGTTTGATGAGCTCTATGGAGTGGAGAAGGAGCAGAGTGTGCCACACCATTGTTTGATGAATTGGATCTCTGGTGTTGGTGATGTTGGTTTTGGTTTGTTCTTCTAAAATTAGGGACTAAATATGAATAAGGTTGGGAGGTGTCAATTTCTACAGTTTTGATGGGGTCTCTTTGATCAGTTGAAGCTCTTGCTCTGCTGCTATTGTCCCATGGCTTTGCAGGCATCCATTGATCAAGCCATTGTGGTCTTTCTTGGAGCTCATCTTCATTGCCATTTGATGGGCTTCTGCCATTTCTCCATATCTTGGACATGGGTTTGAAAAAATTGAACCAATTAGCCATGAGCTATACTCCTAACAATTCAGAAAACAGGGGCAGAGAAAAGTGCAAGAAATGAACCTGCTGAGAGAAAGCTTGAGATAAGGTTTTTTCACGCTTGAACGCAGCTTCTTTCCTGCGTTGCAACATGGCCTTGACTTCCTCAATGGAGTGTGGCCGATCATCCCAATCATCTGCAATGCTACTGCTTTCTCTTGACTGTCAAAATTTGATTCAACACTGAACTACATTAGACTCTTATAGCTTTAAAGTACAAAATCATAAGGTCATTAATTAGTAGAAAAACCGTTGTTATTGCTTTGAATTAAGTTCAAGCAAGGTATGACCAGATTGAAATGCTAAGCAATGCTTAGAAAGAACAGAACAAATTAATTACCATGGATTTTCTATCTGAAATGTCTTGAAGATATCGCGATTCAAGCACGCTATTGGTGTCACTAAATGCAGATTTCCTGCTGCCTTCATGTGAAAGTCTCACGCGTTGATCAAGCACTCGAGCCTGCACTCGAGCCAGAGCTTGCATGCATCGCAGGGTCATCTTGGCCTGTTTTCTCACATTGTGTCCCCTTACTAAAGCTTGCAACTTCACTAGCCCTTTAAGTGCACGAAGAGCCCGCCTTGCCTACACACACCACAAATTAACACACACCATCTCTTCTAATCACTACAAATATTGATAATTCATGAATGACTTTTCACTATTTGCAATGCAAGAGAGGAAAAAAAAATAGCATCTATTCCTATATATATATGTTCAATATTCGGTTTTTACCAAGTATCCTCTAAAAGCTGTTTGAATGACAATGGCAGCATAATGTTCTCTAGGATGATATGAAGGTCTAGTGAGCCGAGCCACCTCCGCCGCCGCCTGAGCAGTGGCTACAGCAGCTTCAGCTGCAGCTGCAGTAGCAGCTGCTACTGCAATCGCATGCCTTTGCTCGGCTGCTGCAGCTGCCGACACATGGTCTGTTGGAGCACCTCCACCACCACCTGGGGATGCCTTAACATTTCCTGCCTTTGACAGGTTCTGTTGTGTCGCTGGTTCTTGATTCGTAGCTTTCCTAAATAACCATCTTCGCTTCCCTCTCTTCTGCAAGAAGAAAAGCCCACAAAAGGGTCAGCCATTACAACTCAAAAACAGATCGAGAAACAACGAGACGTTAGTTTTCAATAGATAAAATTAAAAGAGAGGCGAAAAGGAAGGACCTTTTCTTCATCTTCTTCTTGGTCATGGCCAGCCCCAGTAGCCCTCTTGTCACTTTCTTTAGTTGGAGATCTAAACGCCCTTTTCACAGCAGTCAACCATGAGCTACCTCCCTTCTTCCCCATCAGATTAAAGATAAGTAGGTTAAGTTATACCAAGCTGCTGCATTTACACCAACCCCTTCTAGAAAAACATTATATCATAATGAGCCAGAAAATTGAGGTAAGGATGATGGGGTCTTGCTTGCCTGATGCTAGCTAGCATGTGTGTCGTCTTTCTGAGGGAAGTTGCTGGGCTGTGAGAATAATTAATTAACATCGATATAGAATGTAACGTGTGTACGTATTTATTAATTTGAACGTTTATATATATATATATATGTATATATATATTTTCATGTGAGGTTAAAATTAAGTTGGTGTATTTTTGTGGCGTGAAAATGAAGGAGACAGTAATGGTAGTGTCAGTGAGTCCGTCAACGTTAAATTGTTCCATCTATGGACTGATTCAGACACAAACACAAATATAATTAAGTATCTAAGAGAACGTGGTGATTAGGAACAGAGTGTTATCGAGAAGAACGTTGAAAGTACAGTGAGGGAGGGAGTGCAAGTTGAGGTTAGAGGGAGGGTGAATTGCATAGGGCACCAAAAACAGCTTTAATCGGGGGAACAAAGGTTCTTTCTTTTTCAATTTAAACTTTTTTGAGTTTCACACACTTTCTATTTAAAAAAAAAAAAGAATAAAGTGACCTCGCATGGCATCACGTGAAAGCAGCATCTGGTGAAAGATTATCTGATAGTCGATGGACCACAGTTCAGTCAATAGGCAGGTGTTTTGGTTAGCTCACGGTTTGGATAACCTTTCACTAAAATCAATGGTGATGCCGCCCTCCCTGGAGGTTATTCTGCTGCTGCTTCGTTTTTTTCCTCTTTTAATTTCATTGTTTGTAATTGTTCTTGTTGTTACGAGAAAGCATTTCTTTTCTTTTTCACAACTCTATGAATTGGGACGTAAGAATGGCTTTCGACCATATCATGACTGGTCGAGACTAGATTTCATTCCTCGGCCTCCAAATTATTGTCAGAGTTCAAGATTTTTATGTCCTTAGTGTTGAATGAATCAATTACTAGCAATGAATTACCCCCACTTATTGCTCAACATTAAAATACATTATATTGTCATTTCCTAAAATCATAACATCTAGCCGGAACGGTAAAACTATTTTATCCACTAAAATCTTTGGTGCTCGGGTTATCTAAACCTAAAATCTTCACCAATCCTGCTCCAGTGCCTTATATAGCCCAGAAGCTTTTTGATCAGTGGTTGGAAATGCGGCCCCTCCCCATGTTTCCATTTGATTTCCCTTTTACTTTTAGAGGAGGAAAGGGAAAGATCAACGTGTTTACAATTTATCCATAAAGTTATTGCAAGGGCCAGGCTTATGTGCTAGCCACAAAAAAGGAGGGGCTGGAACCCAGCTCCTTGTTTTATTGGGCTCGAGGACTGAGCCAATTCCATATCACCTTGACCTCCAAAAAAGCTTCGAACGCCTCCCATTCTTGAGAAGATGTAATTCGACAGGGCCTCGTGCAAGCACGATGAAACAACGCGAATTTAGGCACCGTTTATTCTTAGAAA
>Ga0325401_1003217_pt1 | contig 14882 bp, 12 predicted proteins | sample PopdelMetagenome_FD_205666 | JGI IMG/M metagenome (GOLD analysis project Ga0325401, IMG submission 205666) | Populus deltoides microbial communities from Bellville, Georgia, United States - Xylem-PdKOR-R2 | ecosystem: Host-associated > Plants > Phyllosphere > Stem > Wood/Secondary xylem | place...
GCGCTTATTATTATAGGTAAGATTACTAAACAGACGACCACCGTTCGAGAGACGGCAAAGCTGCTGCACCGCAATGGCTCTTTGCTAGCTCCAAGTACTTCTTTTTTCACTCGTCAGGTGTCGTTGCCGGCAGTTCCTATTAACTCTGAGCAGTTTTGGCGTACGACCAGTAAGGTGGAGCAGCAGGTACAGTTTGAATAACTATTCTGTAGGAAGCGACTTTTTAGTCGCTTTTTTTATGCCCTGCCGTTACTGCCTGGTGCTGCCTAGCTGATGCGGCTCCAGTTAACAGCAGTAGCAGGCAACGACTCGATATGCCGGCGAATGTTAAGGTTTTCTGGCTTCGTAAGGCCCGGATCTTCATCTAGTAATTGTTGGGCAGCTGCTCTCGATTCCGATAAAATGCGGCCGTCTTTGGCTAGGTCGGCAATAAGTAAATCCAGTACACCACTTTGTTGCGTGCCCATCAAATCGCCAGGTCCGCGCAACTTCAAGTCGATATCCGCTATTTCGAAACCGTTGTTAGTGCGAACCATCGTCTCGAGGCGCGTGCGGCTGTCTTTGCTTAGCTTATAGCCTGTCATCAGGATACAATAGCTCTGCTCAGCGCCCCGCCCCACGCGGCCCCGCAATTGGTGCAGCTGGGAAAGGCCAAACCGTTCGGCGCTTTCAATGATCATTACTGAAGCATTCGGGACGTTTACTCCCACTTCGATTACCGTGGTAGCAACCATGATTTGTGTTTCTCGCTTCAGAAAACGCTGCATTTCGAAGTCCTTTTCTTCGGCCTTCATGCGCCCATGTACGACACTGATTTGAAACTCTGGGAAAGCCCGCGCTACGCTTTCATACCCGTCAGTAAGGTCTTTATAGTCCATCGTCTCGCTCTCTTCAATGAGCGGATACACAATGTAGACCTGTCGGCCTAGGTTAACTTGGTCGCGTAGGAACTGGAACACCTTCAGGCGGTTAGCATCGTAGCGGTGCACCGTCACGATGGGCTTACGGCCGGCGGGCAGCTCATCAATCACCGAGACATCAAGGTCGCCGTAAAGCGTCATGGCCAGTGTGCGCGGAATGGGCGTAGCTGTCATCACCAGCACGTGCGGAATAATATCCGGATTTTTCTGCCACAATTTTGAGCGTTGCGCTACCCCAAATCGGTGCTGCTCATCCATGACAGTCAAGCCTAGGTTGCGAAACTGAACGACGTCTTCCAGCAGCGCGTGCGTACCCACTAGCATATGCATCTCTCCGCTCCGCAATTGCTCGTGTAGTATCCGCCGTTCGCTCGTGCGCGACGAACCTGTTAGTTTCCCAATGTTAATGCCGAGCTGGTCCGCGTACTGCTTCAAGCCGATGTAATGCTGGTCGGCCAGGATTTCAGTAGGTGCCATCAAGCAGCTCTGCGCCCCGTTGTCGGCAGCCATCAGCATGGAAATGAATGCCACGATGGTTTTGCCCGAGCCTACATCTCCTTGCAGCAAGCGGTTCATTTGCTTGCCAGAGCAAAAGTCTTTGTAAATGTCGTGGATAACGCGCTTCTGGGCGCCTGTCAAGTCGAACGTTAGATGATTTTTGTAGAAATCGACCAGCGAAGGCACCTCTTTGAAAACCTGGCCAGCTAACGTCACCTTGCGCTGCGTTTTTTGCCGCAACAACTTGAGCTGCACGTAAAACAGCTCCTCGAACTTAAGGCGGAACCTAGCTGCTTGCAGCAACTCCGTGCTCTGCGGAAAGTGAATTTGTTGCAACGCATTGGCTTTGCTCATTAGCCCATAGCGTTGCACCAATTCCGGCGACAACGATTCTTGGATGTGCGGAATGGCAAGCTTCAGTAAGTCGCCCACCATGCGCATAATAGCTTTGCTATCAATGCGATGATAGTTTTTGAGCTTTTCCGTGGTGTTATAAACGGGCTGCAAGTAACTCTGGCCAACTTTGGCTTCCGTTACCTCTTCCAGCTCAGGGTGCGACATGTGGGGCTTGCCGTTGAAGAATGTCGGCTTGCCAAAGACAATGTATTCTTGGTGGTTCTTGACAATATTCTGAAGCCACTTCACGCCCTTAAACCACACCAGCTCTAGCTCACCACTTGCATCAGCTATTTTAGCTACTAAGCGTTGCTTGGGCCCTTCACCCACAACTTCACGGCCGCGCAAAATTCCCTTTACTTGCACGTAAGGCAAATCATCGTGCAGGTCGACGATATTATAGAACTGCGTGCGGTCGAGGTAGCGAAAGGGATAACGCTGGATAAGGTCGCCGTAGGTGAAAATTTCTAGCTCTTTCTGCAAGAGCTGAGCCCGTTGCGTACCTACGCCCCGCAGGTTCTCAATCTTGGTATTAAAAAAACTCATGGTGTCAGTTAACAATTAACAGCTATCCGATAACAAGCCGATGACAGCCGCTACTTTCTGAAGTCAGAAGGCATTCACTGCTAGATGGGAGTCAACAGACAACTACTAACCGATAATTGATTACTTGTACTGCAAGGTATTAAGCAGCTGTATAATGTCTTGCTTAACGTAGTTGATGACCGGAGCAAGCGAATCGTTGGAAGTAGCCGTTGGAAAATACAGCGCCCCGCGAAAAAAATGACGCGTACTATCCGTTGTATAGAACTGAAACTGGCTTGGTACCTCCCCCGACAACTCAAACACCGACACGCGCATGCCATGCGGCGTTTGCAAAACATTTTCGTCAATGGCCGACGCCTTGATTTGGTGCTTACTCGTCAGCTTGCGGGCGTCTTCCAATAGTTTATTAAACACCTTCGGATTACGGTTTACGTCGGTGTACGTAATCTGTACGCTGGCGTGATACTGGGGGTAATACAGATTAATCCAATGAGGCTGAGCTAGGTACGAGGAATCGCGCAGCACCTTAGCGTGGCGAGAGTACTCAAACGTATAGGGGTGGCCTGGCGCAAGCTGTTGGTAGCTATGCGGAGGTAAGTCAATCCGGTTGTAACCCTTGGGTTTAGGGGTATAATCGGACGTGGAAGTACAGGCAACTGTTAATAACAAGCTCAGCGCATAACACGCAAGACGCAGGAAAGACGATGTTAGCATTCGAAAAATGCGGATTTGCTTCTCAAAGATAACTTGAAACAGGTAGCTCCTGCATCAGCAACGCAAAAAGCCCCGGCGACGTGCCAGGGCTTTAGAAAAGAAAAAGTAGTGCCGTTTTGGGAAATGCTCTTAAAACGGAAGCTGATCAAGCTCGGGTTCTTGGCGAAAAGTTTGCGCTTCGGGTACCGCGTTAGCCTCGTTGGTCTGCTCAGACTGAGCCTCTGCGGGCGGGCGCCCACCTAGCATTGTCAACTCGTTGGCTACAATCTCGGTGATGTAGCGGGTCTGGTTGTCTTTGTCTTGGTACTGTCGGGTCCGAATGCTGCCCTCAACGTACACCTGATGACCTTTGCGCAAATACTTCTCGGCAACCTCAGCTAGGTCGCGCCAAAGCGCCACATTGTGCCACTCTGTGCGCTCCACTCGGTTGCCACTTTTGTCCTTGTAGTAATCGTTGGTGGCGAGGGTAAATCGAGCCACGGCAACACCACTTTCTAGGTGGCGTACTTCCGGATCCTTACCTAGGTTACCGACCAAAATTACCTTGTTAACTCCTGCTGCCATAGCTTATAAAAAACGTTTTTACGAAGAAAAATAGGGAGGTTTACTTCTTTAAAGATACCCTGAAAAAGACGTTTTTCAAAGCCAAAAACCGCCTAAATACCCATTTTTTGTAGGTAATTAGCGATAAGAATTGGCTTGGGTAATTGCTCGATTTCAGCGCTAGAAAAAGGCGCTAAACCCGCCTCTACGAGCCTCGCTGCCGGAAGCGGATCACTCAACCACACAGGGTGAAACTTTGCCTCTACTTTCTGATGACTTAGCACATGACGATAGGCGCTAGAAGGTTCGGCCACGCGGTCGGTGGCGAGGTTACCACCTAGCTTTTCTACCGCATCTACTACCTCCGTAGCCGGCCAAACGGGGGCATCTGTTTCTGTGAGCGCAAAGTCGTACAAGCCCTGCCAAATATCCTTGGCCGTGCGCTTACGCATATAAACCGTATCGCCGTGGCGTAGCACTAGATAATGGAAGTAGCGTGTGCGTCCAGCCTTGACTTTGCTCTTGACAGGTAGCTCATTTACCATACCGTGCTGAAAAGCAAAGCACTGTGCCTGCAGTGGGCAAAACAAGCAGTCCGGGTTGACAGGAGTGCACTGTATAGCCCCAAACTCCATGATAGCTTGGTTGAACTGATCAGGAGCAGTGGCTGGAATAAGTGAGTCGGCTAGTTGCTGAAATTGTTTACGTGTAGCTGGCGCCGCAATGTCGGCAGTGATGCCGAACACGCGGGCTAGCACTCGAAAAACGTTGCCATCAAGCACGGCTACTTGCTCACCGAACGCAAAAGAAGCAATAGCTGCTGCCGTGTATTGTCCTACACCACGCAACTTAAGTAGCTCATTATAAGTACTAGGGAACTGGCCTTCGTACTCGCGCACAACCTGTTGGGCCGTGTGGTGCATGTTGCGGGCGCGTGAGTAATACCCTAGTCCTTGCCAGTGACGTAATACTTCGTCCTCGGCTGCTGCGGCTAGGTCGTGTACCGTGGGGTAGGTAGTAATGAAGTCATGGTAATAGGGAAGTCCTTGCCGGACACGGGTTTGCTGCAGAATAACTTCGGAAAGCCATATCGCATACGGGTCGCGTGTGTGACGCCAAGGTAAATCGCGCTGGTGGCGTGGGTACCATTCCAATAAAACTGGCGCGAAATATGAATGAGCGGGAACGGAATGATTAGTGGTCAAGTTTTTGAATCAGAAAGGCTTGTCGAAAAGTCGACAGCCAAAGTGGTTTAGAATAGAAGTATTGTAAAACCAAAAAAGGAGGCTACCTTTGTGGCCCTAATTCCAAAGCGAACGGTCTACCGGGCAAGGGCTTACGTTTTAGAATCATATTTTTTGCCCAAACATTTTTTCACTACATAGTACACTTACCAGCGTGACTAAAGCAGAAGTAATCGCCGAAATCGCCGACAAGACCGGCATTGAGAAAGCAGACGTTTCGGCTACCGTAGAAGCCTTTTTCAAAGTTGTGAAGGATTCAATGGCCGATGGCAGCAACATCTACGTGCGCGGCTTTGGGAGCTTCGTAAACAAGAAACGGGCAAAGAAAGTCGCTCGTAACATCTCGAAAAATACGTCGATTATCATCGACGAGCACTTCATTCCTAGCTTCAAGCCTTCGAAAACCTTCATCAGCAAGATTAAGAACAGCAAGAAGATTAAGGAAGAAGCGCAAGCCTAATATCGTTTCTTCGTAACATTGCCGGCCGAGCCGCCGGGCATTCCATTAACGGGGGCCCGGCGGTCTGCTTTTTTCTCATGGTTCGTTCTTCTTCGCATCAATTTCTCGTTCTAGCAGTCGCTGTTGCACTAGCGGCTGGTTTGTTTCTATTGCCTAAGGTAATCGTCAAACCAAAGGAAGGGAAAGGAGAGCTTACGCAGGATGCTGCTCGTACGGCCAACCGGGACGGGGGCGGACCTGCAGTAAATGGCTCCAAAGCAGTAGCATCGTCGGGCGAACAGCCAACGGTAGCTGGTGGTGCCACACCAGAACAGCCACACATGGCAATTGGTGCAGCTCAACGGCTTGAACTTAATCAACTGCTGCGTAAGTATAATTCCGACGCTGACCCTATGGCCAAGCTGCGGACCGCTACTGACTTGGCTACGAAGTACAAAGCTGTTGAGAAGCACGACAGTGCAGGCTATTACTACGAACAAGTAGCGCAAGCACGCCCTGGCGAACAAGCTTGGAAGCGAGCTGCCGATGAATACTTTGAAGCGTTTAGCTTTGCCACTACCGAAGACCGTGCGAAGCTTCTAGGCGCCAAGGTTCGTGAGTTGTACGACCGTGTGTTGAAAAACAACCCCGATAATCTTGACGCCAAAACCAACTTGGGAATGGCGTACATGGCCAGCGAAAATCCCGTACAAGGCGTTACCTTGTTGCGTGAAGTACTTGCTACTGATCCCCGCAACGAGAAAGCTATGTACAACCTAGGTGTACTGGCTATCCAGAGTAACCAGTACGACCGTGCTGTAGAGCGTTTCCGCGAATTGGCTAAGGTGAATCCGGAAAATGTGAATGGCCAGTTTTACCTAGGGGTTGCGTTGGCCCAGACAGGTGCTAAAGAAGAGGCTAAAGCCGCTTTTCTGAAAGCAAAAAGTTTGAGCACAGACCCTAGTTTAGCTGCCTCAGTAGACGAACAGCTGCAAAGATTACAGTAGAAAAATGTTGTTTTACAGCTTGATTATAAGTTTCTGATCGTCAAGAACAAGAAGTTCTAATTATCAGCTCGCTTAATAATCTAGTTGTCTAACAATCTAAGTCAATTACAATCAACCACTTAACCTCAAAGACACATGCCCTGCGGTAAAAAGAGAAAGCGTCATAAGATTGCTACCCACAAACGGAAAAAGCGTCTACGTAAGAACCGTCATAAGAAGAAATAAGCCCTAAGGGGTGTACTGGCGGGGTTTTACGCTATACTAGCGTCCCTGCTTATCTCTCATTTAGTATCCCCTGAGAGTGGCTATAGGTTTACTTTCCTGTAACGTAAGAGGGAAGCTGGCGTTGTGCGCTGGCTTCCCTTTGTGGGTTTCAGGTGGTGAGCACTGCTATTTCGTAGGGAAGTACTATAACTACCGATACATTGAGTAACGAATTAGTCATTAATTCTACTCAGGAAGGAGAACGGATTGCCCTGCTACAGGATAAGCGGTTGATCGAATATCATTTCGACCGCAATGATACCAATTACTCCGTTGGTGACATTTTCCTGGGCACGGTCAAGAAAGTTATGCCCGGTCTGAACGCCGCGTTCATCGACATCGGGTATCAAAAGGATGCTTTTCTTCACTACGGCGACCTAGGTGAGCAATTTCCTTCGTTGACTAAGTGGGTTAAAGGCGTTCAATCGCAGAAAATTACCGTCGGTGCCCTAAAGAATTTTCAGCTCGAAGGGTCACTCGATAAAGTCGGTAAGGCTGCCGACATACTCAAGAAGGGGCAGCAGTTGCTGGTCCAGATTGTGAAAGAGCCTATTTCGACGAAAGGTCCGCGCCTTTCAACGGATATTTCAATGGCGGGTCGTTACCTCGTACTCGTTCCATTCTCCAATACCATCAGCATTTCTAAGAAAATTGTGAGCAAGACGGAGCGTGAGCGTCTCAAACGCCTCATCGCGTCCATCAAGCCCGACAACTTTGGCGTGATCATCCGGACCGTGGCCGAAGGGCGCGAAGTAGCGGAGCTCGACAAAGACATGCAAAGCATGGTAGCCAACTGGGAACAACTCTTCCAGACCCTGCGCACGGCCAAGGAGCGCGATAAGGTACTGGGAGAGCTGGGCCGCACTAGCTCTATGCTCCGTGACATGCTCAATGAGTCGTTCGACGCTATTACCGTAGACTCAGCGCCGATGTACGAAGAAATGCGGGGCTATTTGGAGAAAATTGCTCCCGATAAAGTGAATCTGCTCAAGCACTACACTGGTAAAGTGAAGTTATTTGAACAGGTTAATATTGAGAAACAACTCAAAACGCTTTTCGGCAAAACAGTAACCGTACCTGGTGGGGGCTACCTTGTGATTGAGCACACGGAAGCGCTACACGTAATTGACGTTAACTCTGGTAATAAAAGCAACCAAGAGAACGACCAAGAAGCTACTGCTTTGGCCGTGAACTTAGCCGCTGCTAAAGAGGTAGCACGCCAATTGCGGCTGCGTGATATGGGTGGCATTATTGTGGTCGACTTTATTGATATGAAGTCGCCCGATAGCCGTAAGAAGGTAGAAGACGCTGTGAAGGATATTATGAAATCTGACAAAGCGCGCTTTACCATCTTGCCAATCACCAAGTTTGGCTTATTGCAGATTACGCGGCAGCGGGTGCGTCCTGCTGAGAATATCATAACTGGCGAAGTGTGCCCGACTTGCGGAGGTACGGGCAAAATATCGGCGTCTATTCTGGTAACCGACGAAATTGACAATAGCATCGAAGATTTGCTATTGACTCAAAATCAATCGGGCATCACCCTGTTTGTTCATCCTTTCTTGCATGCTTACTACACCAAAGGCTTGGTGTCGAAGCAAATGAAGTGGTACTTGAAGTACTATAAATGGGTGAAGGTGATGAAAGACACCAGCCTAGGTCTCACCGATTACCGGATTGAAGACGAGCGCGGCGAAGAGATTGAGCTGCATTCCTCGGCTGCGGCTATGGCTCGTCTGCAAGACCGCGAAGTAGAGATTACAGATTAACGGTTTTTCTGCGAAAACCTTCCTGAATAAGAAGAAAGCCCGTGTTGCTCTGGATGAGCAGCACGGGCTTTTTCAACGAAGCTAGGATTGCAGGCAAGCGCTAAAACTTGATACCTAGGTCCAAGGCTACTTCGTTGTTCTTGATAGTTACACCGTTGTATTTGCGCGTATTATCGTAGTAACGATCGATGTTGACAAGGCCGCGGTGATAGGAGATGCCTGCCAGCAGCTTGGTGCTTTGTCCTACTTGATACTCCACGCCAAAAGCGCCTAGCAGTGACGCATCAGGGAAGATGACATACTTCAGTGCCTTCGATTCGCCAGCCGATGTGCCGGGGTCGTCGTAAAACTTGCGGTCATTAATCTTAGCCGAAATAGCAACGTTGGCCGAGCCTCCTACCTGAAAGTAAAGTTTGGTATTCGGGGCAACGTCATTCGTGTAGAGCTTCATAGTGAGAGGTAATTCCAAATACTGGATGCTATACTCGCGCTTCTGTTGCGTGCCAAGTGCATCATCTCGGTAGGATATGGCACCGCCTTTGCCCGTCAGCAGCAAGCCTGTACTGAACGCGTAGTTCTCGCCGAAGAAGTAGTCGACTATCACACCGCCACCTAGGCGCAGCTTAGAGCCATCAGACTGGAAGTTGGTTGCAGAAGGAGAATCGGTGCGCAGATAGGACAGACTAGGGGATAGTTTCAAACCTATTTCTACCTGAGCCGAGGCAACTGTAGCGGAAGCTCCTACGAAGAGTAAGCTGAGAAGCGTTTTTTTCAAAGTCATAGCGTGATGAAATACAAAGAATATGAATCGAGGGAGTTTCTTTGGCTATTTTCGCCTCAAAGATAGAAGCGTGCACCCACAATCAAGTTAGAATGCGCCTACGCCTAATTACGCTGTTTAGTTCTTGGTTATTACTAGTTGGTTGTAATAAATCAAATACGTGTGAGCTTGACCCAGAAGTGGCGAAAGTAGACGCGCCGGTGCAGATAGAGCGGTTAGAAATACCCTTCTTCCAAATCCGGAGCCAAAATGACGCGAAGCAGTTCGTGCAGCAGCAGCAGTTGTTCGCTGACCAGTTTCTACAACAGCGTCAGTACCCATCCCAGGATGTGCTGGCCGGTACCTTGGTGCGATTGGCTACTAACAGTGGGCTGCAGAAGCTAGGTAAAGAAACTGAAGCAGAGTTTAAGGATACCAAGAAGCTGCAAGGTGAGCTGAAGCAGCTGTTTCAGCATGTGCGCTATTATTTCCCAGCGTTCCGAGTGCCTCCCGTAAAAACGTTTGTCAGCGGGCTAAGCCAGGATATGTTTGTAAACGACAGCCTAATGGTCATTAGCCTCGATTTCTTCGTTGGCCCGAAAGCTAGCTACCGCCCCAACATGCCCGCTTATATTCTACGACGCTACACCCCAGCGCATCTATTGCCGACAGCAGCGTTAGCCATATCGAGTAAGTACAACAAGCATGAGCTAACTAATCAAACTATGCTCAGTGAAATGGTGCAGTACGGCAAGTCGCTGTACTTCGCCGAAAAAGTACTTCCCTGCACGCCTGACTCGACAATTATTGGTTTCACTAGCAAAGAAATGGCAGGAGTAGCTTTCAATGAAGGCAAAGTATGGGCGCATTTTTTAGAAAAAAACCTGCTGTATAACACCAATCCACTTATTATCCAGAAATACGTGGGCGAGCGGCCCGATATTCCCGAAATTGACAAGACTGCTCCGGGCCGCATTGGAGTGTGGGTAGGGTGGCAGATTGTGCGCAAGTATATGGCTGAGCATCCCAGCGTGACCCTGGCCCAACTCATGGCTGATAAAAATGCGCAGCACATCCTCACGGAGTCGCGCTACCGCCCTAAGCGGCGACAGTAGTCTGGCAGTGTTGAGTTTAGCAGGCTAGGTGTTAAGCGACTAGTGCGCTCTAGCATAACTTAGCACTCAACATTTAGCATCCAACATTTCTAGAAGTGCATATTGCCGTCTTCAGCCAGTACCACACCAACCCTGATTGTCCTGCTACGAGTCGGCATTATGCATTACTAACGCACATTGCCCGCTCGCACCGCGTTACACTTATCACTACGCGGACCTGGGAGAAACAGCGGTTAACCCAAGAGTATGCTTGGTTGCCAGACGGCGTGGAGATGCGAGCGGCTGAGGTTCCGTACCAGAACAAAATGGGTGTAGCGCAGCGAGGACTAGCTTTTGCTCGGTACGCGGCTTATGCCATACGGGAGGGGTTGCGCATTGATAAGCCGGATGTAATATGGGGTATTAGTACACCCCTAACAGCGGCATGGGCCGCTGCACAAGTAGCGCAACGCCAGCGAGTACCATGGGTCTTCGAAGTGCAAGATTTATGGCCCTCTTTCCCAATTGCAATGGGCGCAGTACCTAAGTTGGCACAGGCCCGGTTGTACAAGATGGAAAGAAGCCTCTATCAGCAGGCGAAAGCTATTTTGGCGCTTTCGCCCGACATGACAACTTACGTGCAGCAACTAGGAACGCAAGGAAATAGTCAGAAGCAATTTGGGCCTGAGAAGGTACATACATCTTTTAACGGTACCGACCTCAACCTAGCTGCCTTAGCTACCGACGAAGCGGTTGCGGCGTTGCAGCAAAAGCTAGGTCTTGCCGGCAAGCAAGTCGTGCTGTATGCTGGCACATTTGGGCGAGCCAACGATATTCCAACGCTTGTGCAAGCGGCTGAGCAATTGGCTGCCGTTGCACCCAATGTAGTGTGGCTGTTCATGGGACATGGGTACCACGAGCCACTCATCCGCGCGGCGGCAGAGCGCTGCTCCTCCATTCGCTTGATAGCCCCGCAGCCGCGACATGCGGTATTCACGTGGTTTCGGTTGGCTAGTGTATCCGTAGTGTCGTTTCTGAACTTGCCAGTGCTGGATGCGAATTCGCCCGCTAAACTGTATGACAGCTTAGCTGTAAGCACTCCCGTTGTCGTAACTAACGAAGGCTGGACGCAGCGCTTGGTAGCACAGCATGAGTGCGGATGGTACGTGCCTGCTGGTGACGCAGAAGCGTTGGCAGCACAGCTTCGGCAGTTGTTACTTGCGCCGACACTGCTGCGACAGGCAGGTGCCAAAGGACGTGCCCTAGCCGTTGAGCAGTTCGACCGCGAAAAGATAGCCACTAACGTGCAATTGCTTCTTGAACAAATAGCGCGCCCATGAGTACTCAACAAGCAGAGCTAGCTCACACCATATCCGCGGCCGCAGCTGGTGGCAGGGGGCGGCTAGGTGCCGAAGCAAAGTTAACTTCGTAGTAGCGGCAGCAATCAGTAAGCGGACAAATGCCGCACTTGGGCTGCCGAGCCACGCAAATGTAGCGCCCATGCAGAATAAGCCAGTGGTGCGCTTTCGCTACTACCCCTTCAGGAATGTAACGCACTAGCTCTTTCTCCACCGCAAGGGGAGTAGTAGCCGTGCGGTTCACCAAACCTAACCGATGTGACACACGGAATACGTGCGTGTCGACGGCCATTGCAGGTTGATTGTAAATAACTGATACAACCACATTGGCCGTCTTACGTCCGACGCCGGGCAGGCGCTGCAACTCCTCAATTGTGCTTGGTACCTCTCCCCCAAATTCATCAACTAGCATACGCCCTAGCCCTGCTAGGTGCTTGGCTTTGTTGTTGGGATACGATACGCTCCGAATGAAGGGGTAAACATCGTCGGCCGAAGCAGCTGCAAGCTGATAAGGCGTGGGAAATTGTTCCAACAAGGCTGGCATAACCAAATTTACCCGCTTGTCGGTACACTGGGCACTGAGTACTACGGCCACAATAAGCTCGTACGGGTTGCTGTACAGCAGCTCGGTTTTGGGTTCCGGAAAGTTCGTAGTAAAGTAATCCAGGAAACGGCGGAACCGTTCGGGCTTACGCATAAAAATAAAACGGTGAGTTAATGAAAGGGTAAGTACAAAGATGCTACTTAGGTAGTTCTCTCACTTACTATTTCAACAACTCACCGCTTCGCTCTATGGCCTGAAGAAACTACGAGAATACTGCAAAATGGAATCAGTGGCTTTCTTGCTAGGCGTAGTGCGCAAGTCGTTCAGACAGCGCTGGGCCAGGAGCAAGTCGGCACAATGACTTGCTAGCTTCGGATCATGAAGCAGGGCTTGCTCAATCTCCTGCTGCTCATCAGCCGGCAATTCGTTGTATAGGTACCGGATCAGTTTCTCGTGGGTAAACGTTTTGATCATAGAAAATAGGTTGCGCGGCCATTTTCTTCCGCAGGTTGATCAGCGCATAGCGCATCCGCCCTAACGCCGTGTTGATGCTCACCCCGGTTGCATCGGCGATTTCTTGAAAGCTCATCTCGCCGTAATGGCGCATGATGAGCACTTCCTTCTGCGCCGCGGGCAGATCCTGGATCAGCTCTCGAAGACGGGCGTGGGTTTCCTCACGGGTGATGGTAGCCTCCGCACCCTCTTCTGACAATGACAACGAATTAAACGCATGGCTTGTTGTGTCAAGGTTCAACAAAGGGTTGCGTTTTTCGCGGCGGAAGTAGTCAATGGCTAGATTGTGCGCAATGCGGCAGATCCAAGAAGAGAATTTCCCCTCTTCATTATAACGGCCGCCCTTCATCGTATGGATGGTCTTGATGAAAGTATCCTGCAGCAGATCTTCTGCCACGGCTTCATCGCGAACAATCAACATGATGGTAGTAAAAACGCGGCTTTTATGCCGCTCCAGCAGGAGCTCGAAAGCTTCTTCCTTGCCGGCAATATAGAGCGAAATCAACGCAGAGTCGCTCGGCTGCATGGTTTCCATAAAAGCTACGGGTTAAGAGAACGTAGAGCTTCAAACCATAGAGTGCAGTTTGCCGTGAGGACTAGAAAAAGCCGGTAAAGAAATGAGGGGAAGGTGAAAATCAAATGTAGAAAACAGATACCTCAAACACAATGCCTCACAAGCTGAGAAGTGAAAAAATAACAAAAAAATGAAAACAAATTATTAAGTATTGTATATCAATTATATAAGCGTGCTTTTTGGCACCTTGAAGATAACAGAAATTTAGAAGATGAATGATGCGTGCTAAGATTTTTTGTGATAAACTCCTTTGAATGAGCGTACGCCAACTATAATGACGGTTAGCTAAACTGTAGCAGTACTTACTAATAGATGTTTCGGGAAAGGACTAACGGCAGATTAAACCAAATCAGGTTTCCAAATGCTTTATACTAAAACATTACTTTTCTTCTTCACGGTAGGGAGCTAGCTAATTAGGCTACCTTCGTCGTTTGGTCACCCGCTTTCCAAGCATGAATTCATCCATTTCCGGGGCGCAGCATGATCCATATGCTGCTTTGCGCTTGCCCGAATTCCGCCGATTAATTTCAGCTAGAGTTTTTTATACAATTGCCACGCGCATACAAGGCATAGCCGTAAGCTGGCAAATCTTTAAGCTCACTAACGACCCGCTTGCGTTGGGGCTCATCGGGTTATCGGAAGCTATTCCGAGTATTGCCGTTTCCCTTTACGCCGGCCACGTAGCCGACACCGTCCGTCGTAAAAATATTATTGTCGCAGGGGTGAGCGTGTTGCTACTATGCGCGGCTATGCTGTGGTTTTTCGCCTCGCCTTTCGGGATAGGGTTGCTCGCCCGTAATTCATTCTATACGCTGCCCTTGTATGGTGTCATTTTTCTGAGCGGTATTGCTCGCGGCTTCCTTGGACCCGCGCTCTTTTCGTTTATGCCACAGCTATTACCGAGCCGCGAAAAGCTGGCAAATGCTATTACTTGGAACAGCACAACGTACCAAGCGGCTTCGGTGATAGGGCCGGCTATTGGGGGATATCTTATCTACCACCTAGGTTTGGCCAACTCATATGCAGTAGCAACTGCATTATTGTTAGTGGCTTTGGTGCAGTTTTTCGCCATTGCCTCCCGCCCCTTGCCACCGGTAGAAGGAGAAAAGCTGAGCTTGAAAGACAGTGTACTGAGCGGACTGCGCTTTATTTGGCAAAACCAATTGGTGTTGGCTGCCTTGTCGCTTGATTTGTTTGCGGTGCTGTTTGGGGGCGCTGTAGCGCTGTTGCCGGTGTTTGCCTCCAACATTTTGAAAGTAGGGGCGGCGGGGCTAGGTCACTTGGAAACAGCACCGGCAGTGGGCTCGGTGCTCATGGCGACCCTGCTCACGTATTTTCCACTGCATCGGCAGGCGGGGCGCAAGCTGTTATGGGCCGTAGCTGGGTTTGGCGTGGCCACCATTCTTTTTGCACTTTCTACTAATATCTGGTTATCGTTGTTTCTGCTCTTTCTTACGGGCGTCTTCGATGCAGTGTCGGTGATTGTACGGCAGACGTTGATTCACACCTTCACCCCCGAGTATATGAAGGGACGAGTAGCCGCCGTAAATAATATCTTTATTGGTTCGAGCAACGAAATCGGATCGTTTGAATCGGGGGCAATGGCCAGATTACTCGGAACGGTACCATCGGTGGTATTCGGAGGCATGATGACCATTGCGGTAGTCGCCATCACCGCTTGGCGCGCCGATAGGCTACG
>Ga0325401_1003218_pt1 | contig 14881 bp, 15 predicted proteins | sample PopdelMetagenome_FD_205666 | JGI IMG/M metagenome (GOLD analysis project Ga0325401, IMG submission 205666) | Populus deltoides microbial communities from Bellville, Georgia, United States - Xylem-PdKOR-R2 | ecosystem: Host-associated > Plants > Phyllosphere > Stem > Wood/Secondary xylem | place...
CCTGATGATTTTGGTAGTAAAGGGGAAGGATAAAAAGAGCAGAAAACAACTCAAACAAGGTTTCAAAATATTTCTTTATGTGCCTTTGTCAATCTTTTGGTGAATATGAGCTAAACTCCTACACTCTGTTCAAAAGAGGTATACACCGTCTTCAGCATGTGGGGTCCAAAATTGAGTAACAACATCTACAATGATTTTAAAAGAAAAAACACGGAAGATGAAGACCGTGCTCACCGTAACGTCTATTTTTAAGAAGAGTTGGAGTTTCTGAAGACAAGCTTGACTCGCCTCTAGCTTACTCGAGCAAATACTTAGAAATTACTCTGGGGAAGTTCCTTCCAACCGCACTATCATCTTTGTTAGAAACCCAACAACGACTCAACCTGAAGAAATTGGGGGTAAACATGGTCAAGAGCCTGAACACAATTAAACATTTCTGCAAAAGCTTTTGTGGGATGGCTAACTGAAGGGGAATTGCACCACATTTGCAGAATGGAACTTGTTCTTGTTCTGCCAAAAATAACCATCTCTGTTTGATCATGCCTTCATTTTTTTTTTTGTTCCATGCAAATAACACATTGAACATAACCTTTAAGCATGAAGCCATTGCGCCAAGAATCTTTGGGCGTGTTTCCCTTTTCTTCCAAAGCTATGCATGATCATAAATGTTCACAAGGATTTTTGGGAATTCAAAGTTAAGTACAAAATAGAGATCTTATTGGTGTTTGTTCAAACAAACAAGTTCTGGAAATTCGGGTGATTCCTTAGAAAGGTCACCATACACATAGAAAACCCAGAAAAAAAACAAAAAAAACACCATGAAGTGACTCTAAAGTTGAGTTTTAGTTGAATGAAAAATGAGAAATCACTTTGCATACTCACGTGAAAGCAAGGCTTAGCGATCCAAAGTGCATGTGTTTGAGATGAGGAAAGGCTATTTTTTGATAATCCGTTCATGAGGCTAAAATGCAGTCCCCTTATGAGCCTAATGCTTTTCTTGAGATAAATAACCTTGGCTAGGATCACACCCCACATTAGGGGTAAGTGCAAGAGATATAGGAGAAAAAAAAAAACCTCAATGATTGAAAGTGCCCAAGCAACACTAGGAGGCATAAAAGAAAATTCTCAATCCATCAAAGGTGCCCAAACAAAGCTTAGGGGCATGAAGAAAAATTCAAAGGATCCAAAATTTTGAGCAAAAACAAAAAAAAAACCCAATACAATGATGCTCAAAATCAAATAAAAAAACAAAAGCAAAGAGAAAGAGCCCAAGCCCAACACTAGGGGGCACGATAGACCATTTTAGAAAGACATTCCAAAGATAAAAGGTCAGGAAACAAGCACAAGTGATCCTTAGTTTTGAAATCCCTTAAACATTTTTTGAGCCTACAAATATCCTTTTCTTCATAACCAAGAGCCTAAGCTTACATTATGTGCCTAATTAAGCCCTTTCTAATCAAAGGCAAGCAATCTGGATCGATAGGCAGTGCTTTCTCATGCGAACCAAATTATTATTCATGCAAATAAAATGAATGCTTTCAAGACTGGTTTTTTGAAACTCTCATAGTAAATCTTGAGCCATTTTGACCAACCAAATGTCACTTCATGTTTTTTACCAAAAGCAAAACAAAAAGTTTTCATCATTTCTGATAACCTCTTTATAGGAATTACTTGAATTTCCTCAGAATGAGTTTGCTTTGAATCGATGTCAAAATGATTATTGTGTCTGGAATAGTTTTGGAATTCCAAAAATTCTGCATGAAAACAACTTCTTGTCAAACCTTCCTTCATATAGCCTCATCACCAAACCCGAATTGAACACTTGGGGGCATGATCAAGCTAGGAGCAATAAAAAAAACATATGGTAGGGCTGGCTCCATGATTCCCTTTCTAAACAATATATCAGACAAAGTTGGCAACCCTTGAGATAAAAGATGAAAGACAAAGAAGTATGATGATATCAAGTCTTTCCTAGGGGTCAAGATCACAATAGATGACTCGAGTAAGCAAGAGCGAGGAAGCCATCGATGTTTACTACCAACACTCCAACTTTTGAGAAAAAAAAGACACCATGGGGAAATGGGGTCCTATAATTCTCAGGTAAGTATACATACATATTGATCATAATGCATTGGTTTCAACATTGTCATATCAGTGTTTCATCATCACCTTTTGGGGTAGTGCGTTTTCTTACCCTATCTCATTTCGAGTGCGCTTTTGAGCCCTCACTTCCTTTTGTGTGTGCCATTAAGCCATCATTTCTCAAGTAGTGCATTTTCTAACCCTACCATATTTTGAGTGTGCCTTTGAGCCATTACTTCTCAGGTAGTGCGTTTTCTAACCCTACCTCATTTCGAGTGCGTCTTTGAATCACCATCTCTTAGGTAGTGTGTTGGCCAACCCTACCTCCTTTAAAGTGCGCCTTTGTGCCATTTGTTTCTCAAGTAGTGCGTTTTCTAACCCTACCACATTTTGAGTGCTCTTTTGAGCCTTCGCCAACATTTTTCTAGGTAGGTCACCCATTACAACATGACCAATTCTCCATGTTTGGTTTATCTGGGTAGGTCACCCATTACAATGAAGCCATTCTTCCACTTGGGTAGGTCACCCATTATAATGAGACCACTCGTTTCTTTTTTCTTGGGTACGTCACCCATTACAATGCGACCAATTCTCCATGAATTTTTACCTGAGTAGGTCACCCATTACAATGAGGTCATTTTTCCACTTGGGTAGGTCACCCATTATAATAAGACCACTCTTTCCTTTTTCTTTGGGTAGGTCACCCATTACAATGAGACCGCATTTCATATTTTTTTCATCTTTCATCTGGGTAAATCACTCATCACAACGAGACCGCTTTTCATATTCTTTCCACTTGGGTAGGTCACCCATTATAATAAACCACCTTTTACACATGTTTTGGTTTTGGTTTAATGAGGTTGCCAGATGGGATCTCATGTAGCTTTGGTTAAAAGGAATCGCCAGATGGGATTTTAGGTTGACCGAGCTACACACATTTTTTAGTTCCAGTTTAATGAGGTCGCCAGATGGGATCTCAGGTGGCTTTGCTTAAAGGGAATCGCCAGATGGGATTTCAGGTTAACCGAGCTACACATATTTTTTAGTTCCAGTTTAATGAGGTCACCAAATGGGATCTCAGGTGGCTTTGGTTAAAGGGAATCATCAGATAGGATTTCAGGTTGACCGAGCTGCACACATTTTTTTAATTCCAGTTGAATGAGGTCCCCAGATGGGATCTCAGGTGGCTTTGGTTAAAGGGAATCGCTAGATGGGATTTCAGGTTGACCGAGCTACACATTTTTTTGGTTCCAGTTGAATGAGGTCGCTAGATGGGATCTCAGGTGGCTTTGGTTAAAGGGAATCGCCAGATGGATTTCAGGTTGACCGAGCTACACACATTCTTTGGTTTTGGTTAAAGGAGGTCGCCGGATGGGATCTCAGGTTAAGAGAAAAAGAAAAAATTAAGGTTTTTAGATGAGTGGATCAACAAGTTAGGAAAACAAGAAGACAAGTTTTTCTTTACAAAGCTTACTATGCAAAACATTGAGGAGTTTTGCTTCGTAAGCATTGTAAAGAGGGGGCATCTATTGCTACCTAATTTTTTACCCATGTTTTAATAAATTTTCAAAAAAATCCAAAAATAGCAAAAAAACATCGAAAATCCAAAAAAATACGTTTTTTTTAATATATTTGCATCGTTTTTAGCATTTTCAGCGTCATCTAAAAAGAATTTAAATTTTCAAAGGTCTTTCGAACGCGTTCAACTTTTCACGCGTCATCTTTAAAATTATTGATTTTCCTCATTGAGTCGACATTGATATTGCTTGTTATCAAAAAATAAAAAAAATTAAGAAAAATCAAATTTACAAAAAGAAAGAAGTTGAGGGACCAAGTTTGGAAACGTAGCAACATTTTTGCCTATAAATATTGGTCCCCTCAACACACTCAAAGGAGGGGGGTAATTTTGCAAAAATAGAAAAAACCATAAAAAACCCTAAACCACACAAACCCTAAAAACCATACTTCTTTCTCCTCCCTACCCGGGCAGCCGCTCACAGCCCCTGTAAAAAAAAATTCAGAGAGAACAGGGGCGGCCGGAAGCCTCATTTTCCCTGCTCACAAAGGTTGGCCGCCCCCCCTTTCACTATCAAACTCCATTCCCACAAATCTTCCCCTTTCAGTCGTTCCCTCACCCTAGACAACCCCAACAACAGCCGCCACCCTCACCAGGTTTCCACTTCTCTTTCCTAGCTATGACTCACTTGTCGCCATCCCTCCATTTCCCAAAACTCAGCAGACCGAACAACCACCTTTTCTCCCTCCAGCCGCTAGCCAAGACAGAACCATTCACCTTGTCATCTCCTCCAATCGAGAGCAGACCCCACTCACTGCCTCCAGCAGCACCGTTCCTCACCGGAGATCCACGGGCCTCACAGACGACAGCAGTGAGCCCAACCGCCACTGCTACCACCAGGAGAAGAGATCATCAACGACACAGCCCCCTCCATAGAACTTGCCGACCACAAGCCACTGATGCTCTAACCCACGACTCCGCCGCCGCCTGAAATGGAGAAGAAGAAGAAACAAATAACAAACCAATCTATAGAAAGAAGCAGATCCGAAACCAAGAAGAAGAGAAGGAGAAGCAGATCTGACAAAAAGAAGAAAAAACCGAAGCAGATTTTAAAAACAAAGAAAATAAAAACTAAAATCAGCTGGTTATTGCGTTCTTGTTGTTGCTGTAGGTCACCGCTGGCGCAGGAAAACGGGGGGGGAGAAGACATTCCAGATCCCCTGGTTTTTTAAGAGTTTCCAGCGGCGGCGCGTGAACCCACGCGCCGCCAGTGGCGGTGGCGAGTGGGAAGACGCACCGCCACTGTTCCTGCGGTTCCAGAAGGACTTCCCTGTAATTTTTAAATTTGTAATGTAATTTTTAAATTGTTTAATGTAATTTTTTTTTGTTTAGTGTGAAATTTTTATAATTTGTAATGAGAGAAAAGAAAAGAAAATACAGTGAAAGTGAATGTGTTGTGTGTATTTTTTATGAATATATTTTGTATGATAAAATTGCAAAGATTAAAGAAGAATTTAATATTTTGATTTGCTCACGATCCAGAATTATTAACTTATACGTAAGTTGTATTTCTAATATCCGATGAAAAGATAAAATTTTAAAATTTTTTTAACACGTCAAAATCACGAAGCAGCTTACCTCAGGTAGGGTGCATTAGGGGTGCTAATACTTTCCCTAACCACAACCAGTCCCTCACCCGTGAATCTCTGAGAAGACTAGTACATTCGGTTTCCTAGTAGCCCGCAATCAATTACTAGGTGGCGACTCCCAACGAATCAATCAAAGCATAACGATAACGAGAAAAATCATCAGCCAACGCCGCCCGGATTTTCAGACGTGCGACACCCTTCTTCTCTTAAGACAACAATTTCAACGTTTTTCCTATATTTTGTAACTCCTCCTAACAAAAACCATAGGCTATATTTGTGGTTAATAAATTTGTTTCCACCTCACATAACACATGTATTTGATTCATGAAGTTTTCTACTATCAAGTTATCATGCTTCCCCTATTAGTAAACTTCCTACCATCCCTAATTCATTCATCATTAACATATGACATCCCAAAACTCCTCCTGTCAAGGTTTCCCTTTGTTGTAACCCATTTTTGGTTCCCCGTAAAAAAAAAGAAGAAATGCCAAAAAAATCAAAAATATATTCGGAAGAAAAATAAAAAAATAATAGCAGTGAAAAGAGGATGTTAGAGCGCCCAAAAAATGACTAAAAATGGGTTGAGGAGGTTCAAAAATACAAGGATTTAAATTTGACAGTATAGCGTTGACTGATGAGAGCCCCGTTGACAAAGAAAATTCAATTGGAGGAAGAAAAGTCCAAAATCATATGTTTATGGACTCAATTAAATTTCATTGAAAGTTTAATTGAATTTATAAAGGGTTTAATTGGGAGAAATTAAAGTTATGAGGTCAAATTATAATTTTTGAGAGTTGTTTTGATCAACTCATGGACTTAATCGCATAAATATTGAAGTTTGATGGCCAATTAGGGACTTCATTAAAGAAATATGAAACCAAGGACCAAACTGAAAAAGACACATAAATAGAGGGGTTGTAATTGACAGAATTAGGGGCCAAATTGAAGAAATTAGAAGTTTATTGATCAATTGAGGGTCAAATTGCATAAACTAGAGACTAAGGACTAAAGTGAAAAAGGCAACAACTTCAGGGGCGACGATTGAATTTGGCATGTATACAATTGAATTGATTTTTAAAATCAAAATAATAATTTAGGACTTGATTGAACAAATTACAAATTGAAGACTGATTTGGACTTTGACACGATTTTGCCACCATTTCCTTTTAAATGAAACGGCGTGTTTTGTCCATAACGACGCCATTTCATCCACTATTCATTAAAAAAGAAGAAGTCCAAAACGATGCTGTTTTGAACGGCATTGTAGGTCTACTTCTTCCCCTGGACACCCGAGGTAGGGGAAGAAGAAGCAGCAGCCTTCTCCTCTCCCTCTCTCTCCTAAAACTCAAAAAGACGCCAACCTAAAGCCCCCACTTACCTAAGCTCTGGCTTGTGGCGTACCACGGTGTGGAAAAAACATAGGGGACATGCCCCTCTAGCAGTTTTTGGGGTGGCTGCATAGCAGCCGCCCCTACCTCTTTCTCCCCTGTTTTTCCTATAAATACAGGGGAAGAAAGCAAAAGAAAAGGAGAAAAAAAAAAGAATGGAAAGGCTCAAAAGACTAAAGGGAAAAAGAAGTAGAGGTCGGAGGGACCGAAAGAAAAAAGAAAGAAAAAGAAAAAATAGGGGAGGTTTACAAACGAAAAAAAAACAGAGAGGAAAAGGGAGAAGAACCACCACGAACTACCATTGCCGCTGCCTATAGCCTCCAGCAACTTTGCCAATGACAACAGCCACAACAGGTAAGCTGCTTTGTGATTTGATGTGATTTGAAAATTTGAAATAATAATCAAATTCTTAAGGTTTTAATAAATTAGTTATTAAATTCCAAAATATATGTAGAAACATGTTTTAATATTTTCACGGGAAGTACAACATGATTTTATTTGTCCTTAAAATACTTGACTATATACAAATTAAAACACTTAATTCTTTTTTCTTCTTTTTATTTTTTTTGTTCTTTTTTTTAATTTTAACATTAAAAGAAAACATACATAAAAAATACAAACATGCATTCATCACCTTTTAGTATGTTTACTCACACACCCACACTTATATACATCATTTTTACATGTTCTAAAATAACAAAAAATTTAAATATACCAAATACAATTCAAAAATTACCCAATAAGTCCCAAAACTCCAGGAATTGTTGAGAAGGACTTCTGGGAACGCAGGAATAGTGGTGGCGCGTGGGTTCACATGCCGCAGTAAGAAAAAACCAGGGGAGGTGTGGATCTGGAATGGCTTCCTCCCCTCTTCCCTTCCTTGCCAGCAATGACCTGCAAAACACCCAAAAAAGCAACAAGCAGTTGATTTTAGTTTTTGTTTCTTGTTCATGGAACTGTTTTTCTTTCTCTTCTTCTCCGTTTTGGATCTACTTCTATCTACAAATCTGCTCTTTTCGTTTTCTTTTCCATTCTTCTTCGTTTTAGGTGGCGGTAAGACCAAGGGGATCGCTGGCTGCTAGGATTTTGTCAGGTCTGGCCAGCAGAGATGGAAGTGTGATTAAATCAGCGGACTCGGTTTTGTTGTGCTTGGATTGTTGGCGGTGGCCTCAGCGATACTAGAGCTGACAATGGCGTTGGGGTGTTGCTATGGCGCTATTGTCGCGATGGGACTGAGAGAAGATAGCGGGAGCTGCCATTGTGTTTGGCCTGAGGAAGAAAGGAGTCGCTGTGGGGCTGGTCTCCTATGTCAGTGGACGACGGTGAGTCTAGTCGTGTCTGTGATACTGCTGGCGGGGAAGGAGACGCTGCTGCTTGGGGAGCGGGTCATCGTTGCTCGATGGTCTTCACTCCTGTTGGTGGCAGCGGTGGTTGGCTTTTGCTGCCGTCGTCTTGCTATAGAGGGAAAGGTTGGTCTGTGTGTAGCCGAGAGAGGGAAGGGAGAGCAAAAGGGGGTAAAGATCTGTTTAGCCAGCTGAGAGAGGAATGAGGGAGATTAGGGGTGGCTACCTTGATCTTTTGGTTTGTCCTTGGCTTTAAAGGAGGGAGGTGGCAACTATGATCCGTGAGGAGAATAGTTTCTCTGGATTGTTTTTTAGAGCGGGGGGCAGGCGAAAGATGAAATGGGTTTAGGATTAGGGTTTTTTTTTTTTTTTTTGCTTTTCAAATGTGCAAAATTGCCTCCTTATCAATTTTTTCCACTTTTTATGTGTGTTGTGACCTCTATTTATAGGCAAGGTGGCTTGGTCTCCAAAACACATTGGTCCCTCAACTTCTTTATTTTTTGTCAATTTTGATTTTTTTTCTTATTTTTTTGTATTTTTGAAAGCGAGCAATATCAACGTCGACTCAACAAGAAAAATCAGTGATTGTAAAATTAACGTGTTAAAATATTTCTGAGATGATGTTGAAAATGCTAAAAATGATGCAAATATATCAAAAATGCATTTTTGGAGGTTTTCAATGTTTTTTTTTGCTATTTTTGGTTTTTTCTGAAAATTTATAAAAAACATGGATCAAAAATTGGGTAACAACAAAGACCACGAACCACATATAAATTGAAATCTTCAAGAGAGATTGGTCGACTAGTAGCAGCCAACTTGTCAAATAATGATATTTCCTTCTGCATATATATAGCAATCGAAGCATCACCTTGCTGAAGATCTTGAAAGGACCAAGAAGTTGCATAATGCAAGAATTAGATGGGGAAGCAAGAGCTTGCTCAATAGTACGCCAAACACAATAAGAGGACTAACAATCAACAACAAGATGCAGTACATCCATTGAAAGAAAAGAAATTATTGCACTCAAAATAAGTTGATCCTATTGTTTCCAACGAAGAAATTAATGCACTCAAATTCATTGTTTTATTTCATTTAATGTTTATACTAGATTTGATCCTCATTTTTTTTTATTTCTATTTGTTTTTGGATGATTGGAAATTTTTCTTCACGATTTTTTTAGGTTTGTATTATAGGGGTAACCTAGTCTCGTGACCCGGGTCACGGGTTTTGAAAATTAGCTCAATTCGACTTTGATGTTTTTTTAGTTTTTTTTTAAATAATATTTTTTTCAATTTCATCATTCGACATTAAGTTATTAGGCCTTTAGCTTCATGATTTTTGTCACTTTTTTCCTATAGGTTATCCAAATCTCATATCTCGAGCCACAAGTTAGTCGAGTTAATCCAGGTTTACTTGGGTTTTTCTTGACATTTTTTATTGATTTATGTTCAGTTTCGTCTTTCATTATTTAGTTTGCTTGAAAGTTAACTTGTTTTATTTAAATTTTTTTATATGGGGTTATTTCGACCTTACAAGCAGGTCATGAGTTTGTTATGCTAACTAGAGTCAAGATTTTTATCCTTTTTAAAATTGATTTTTTTTTCAATTCATCCTTCAGCATTTGATTTATTAGTAATTGAACTTTTTTTTATTATTTTTATGAGGTTAATTATTTCTTTCTCTTTTAATTTTTATTTTGTTATCGAATAAGATTATTGAGACTTTTTAAGAATATTTAAAGAGTATTTTTTATAATGTTGGCAAGCGTTAATTTTTTTTACTAGTCATTATTTTTTGTTTTCTTTGTTTTTTTATTGTCACTAGCTTCTTTTTTATAATTATATTATTAAATCAAGCAAGTTTATTGAATCTATTCAAATCCTAAATTTCTCTTATTTTTTTTAAAATATTATCATTGCTTGAGCTTTGTTTTTTTTTTTTTTATGTTTGAAAAAATTTAACCAAGTCCATGTCATGTCATATAGCAAGCCACCTATCTAATGCATACGACCTGCTATCATATCCACATTTTTATTTAAAGCATTGTTATTAAATTTGAAAATATCGAGCATGTTAATCTAGTGGCCTATTGATCAGAGATCTGATTTGCGCTAGGTGTTAAATTAAACGAGTATTTCAAGTTAAAACCGAGACAACAATTTGTCCCCGCGGAACCCAAGAGCAAAATATCACCTGAAGCATGGGGAGTGAGGTCATAGTGGAGCTCCAAAGAAACTCAACCAACTGGGCCAACGTCGTGGGAGAGATTGTGAAGATAGAAAGAAAGATCTTCCCGAAACATGAATCACTTGCCAGATCATTTGATGAAGAGCTTAGAAAGAAGAATTCAGGGCTTCTATATACAGAACTAGATGGAGAAGTTGCTGGCTATGCCATGTATTCCTGGCCCTCTTCTTTGTGTGCTTCTATCACAAAACTTGCAGGTTTCAATACCCATTACTTATTTCTTCCTCTCTCTTCATTATTTTCTGGTTGTATCCTTCTCTTTTTGCTGTTTAACAAACCCATAACCTGTTTGATGAAAGTACTCAAAGAGGCATGGTTTTCTTTTCTCTGAATAGAGTGATTGATTAGGCAAAACCCACTAAAATCCATTTAGTATAATTTCTTTTTCTTGTTATCTGATTGGCCAGGACTTGATTTCTTACATGGTTGTTAATGGCAAATATAAAACAGTGAAGGAGAACTATAGAAGGCAAGGCCATGGAGAGGCATTACTTAAAGCAGCAATTGAGAAATGCAAAAAGAGAAAGGTACAACGTATATCACTACACGTTGATCCACTGAGGACTGCAGCTATGACTCTATACAAGAAACTTGGTTTTCAAGTTGATAGTTTGGTAGAAGTTTATTACTCCTCAGACAGAAATGCTTATAGAATGTACTTGGATTCTGAATCTGACTAGTTTGTAATACAGCTTGAAATTTACACCAATATCACTATATCAGTAATTTCTCCTTCCAGTACAAGTAGGAGAGGTCGAGCATGTTGTAGCCCGATGAATAATAATAGGTTTCAGTTTTCCTGCTTTTTTATTTAGGTTTAGCTTGAATGCTTAGATGTCTCGGGTGCTTCTTTGTGTGATTCTATGGGCTGAGCACCTGCTTCCCAAATGGTTTATCCCTCCTTTCAATAATGAAATTTTTTGTGATTAAAATTGTTTTGACCCCGAAACAATATTTTTACTGTTTATGCTTATTTTAATGTGTCATTTTAAATTTTTTAATTAATGTATTCACTATCTACTCTACTAACTCTACTAAAAGAACTTTCTTTATGTAAATATAAATATTGTTCATATAAATAGTGATAAATAGTGAAGGAGATATTTTTTATTTCTATCTTTTGATTAAATTCTTTTTAGTTTTTTTTATTTAATTTTATCCTTTAATATTATATTAATTTTGAATTGATCTTAATAATTTATTTCAGTTTTTTTGTAAGGTTATTATAGTCTCAAACAAACATTTTGATATTTGGTTAGTGCTTAATTTTGTAAATATTTATTTTTATTATCATATCATTAAATAAAAAAATAGTCGCAAAAAAAAATATTGTTAAATCTAATGAAATTCATGATTCAGGTTGCAGGTTTGACAGGTTAAGTTGTGAAACTCGAGTTGATTTAATATGTCAGTATCTCAATATTAAAAAAAATTATTTCTTAAAAAAAATTAAAATTAAACTATATTTTTTACAAGTTGTTTGGATTATTTTTGGACCTGTCATATCATGACAAGACAATTCCTATGTGTATGCTGATTCTTTTAAACTAAGTTAAGCATAAAAATAGTATGGATTAAATTCGGCAACACAAATCAAACTCTTACAAACCTCTAATTTTAACAAAATTAAGTGAAAGACACAAAAGAAAATAAGAAATTGCGGATTAAATTCTGCAATACAAATCAAACTCTTACAAACCCCTCATTTTGACAAAATAAGAAAGTCTTGTGGTATACATGGCTTTATAATTTAACCCTGTCACTTGTATTTTTTACCTAAATTTTTCAAGCCTACGCCACAAAAAATTAGATTGTGTAGAGGAAAACATTATAAAATGTTGCTGCCCAGGATCGAACTGGGGACCTTTAGTGTGTAAGACTAACGTGATAACCACTACACCACAGCAACTTTGCGATCACAACTGGAAGATGCGTTTATATATTCGTAATACATTGTGAGATTTTTAGCAAACGACTCCTTAAAACACGGAAAGAAACCTTAGCAAACACGGAAAGAAACCTTAGCAACAACGATCGAAATTAAAACCTTAAAAACACACACAAAAAAAAAAAAAAAAACGAAAATTATTTGATTTATCAAGTATTTGAAGCCCCCAAGATTTAAAAAATCTCGGGGCTTTCTTATTTTCTTTTTTAATTTGGTGAAATTAGTCAGTTTGGTTTGGGGTTTTAGCAGTAATTGAATAAAGGAAAGGAAAAATGGTGAGTGTAATGAGGAGTTGCATTCAGTCAATATTGAAGTTAGTGAATTGTTTGATAGGAATGGTTGGTATAGCAATGGTGTTGTATTCAATTTGGCTTATTAGAGTATGGGAAAGAGAAATGGGTGGTTTTCCATTTTTTGAAGATGATGATGACTTTACTCCATGGTAAGCTTTTCTTTCATGTTTCTTTTTTTAAAAAAATTGTTCTGTGGGTTTTTGGTTTTATGTTTTTTTGGTTCATGGGTTAGTGTTAGAATTGGAAAAAAGGGTTTGAATTTTAGGATTGGTTTGTTTGATGTTTTGACGGGTGTTGTTATTTTATGTTAGCCTTACTTGTATGTTTGATTGGTGGATTTTGTGTTAATTGGATACTGTTTGGGTGGAGGGAAGGCTGGAAAAAGGGGAGCTTTAGAAAGTTGAGGACTGAATTTCTGTTGTTTGGAAAGAGAGGAGCCTGGCTTTGATTTTCTTTTATTATTAGTAAACTTTTGAGGGGGGGGAGGCCTCATCGGTTTTGCTTGTGAGTTGTGAGTGAAACATCATCAAGGCAGAATTCTGTTAATATTTGCAGCTTCTTTACTCCCCCGATTTTTGAAGTGCATATGTGTATTAAATTTGAAAAGGAAGTTTGCTTCTAGTTAATGGAGGATGGGTGCTGATCTTTTCAAGTGGGTCAAATATCTTTACAACCTTTTGGGTCGTCATTCATGTACTTTTTTTATTTGCTTTTTACATTTTCATTAAGTTGCTGACAACCAATGAAAAGGATGGTATTGAAATTTGGAAGATTTTGGTCATCCTATTTTGCTTGTTATAGCAGGAAACTTGCATCTCTTTAGTTAAGTACTCAGTATAGTGGAGGTTCTTAATTCTTAATTGCCAAATTGATACTGCAAAATTTTTTTCCACTACTTTTCCCACTATGTTATGGACAATCAAGAAGAGCTTTCTTTTCAGGCTTTTATAGAGTTCTTACAAATTTTGTAATTCTAAAGTTAAATCCATGCTCTGATTTGTATTATATGACTATTAAAAATGATAAAATTGTGTTGTTGATGGAGCTGTTTCTTTGAATGGAAATATAATAATTGATTTTGGTTGGCAATGGATTATTAATTTGTGATGATAGTTAAAATGAGAGATACAAGGGCTGTTTTCGCTTTTGATTTTAAAGTAGTAGTCGGTGGTCAGCTAATTAGAGCTTATTAACTCATTCTCAGTATATGAATGGTGTGTGGTTGTTGATGTCCTTAAAGCAATATATCCATAAATTGCAGGTTCATTTACACATTTCTTGGCCTAGGTGTCGCTTTGTCCGTGATCACATGCTTTGGTCATATTGCTGCTGAAACTGCAAATGGTTACTGCCTTTATCTAGTATCCTCTTATCGAATCAATTAAATGAGTTTCTACATTCCCTGGTTTATTATTCTCCTAATTTGATTATGCTAATAAATATTGGTGTATAGTCCCTGGATGATCAGCATCTTAATTTCAGTTTGACATTAATTGAACTCCCTCTTAGATTTAATTTTACCTGTGGTGAATAATATTATGAACTCAGAAAAACCAGTTCTGTTTTTATGATTTTTCATTACTTCTTGAGAAACATGAGTTTTAGTTCCATGGAGCTTTAGTGTCTTAGAATGCATGACTTTTTTGGCCAATTTTGACCTTAACCAGGATTCAGTATATGTTATTTATATTCTTACTCCTCATGCTGGAAGCTGGAGTTACTGCTGATGTAGTTTTAAACCGTGACTGGGAAGAGGCATGTTCTTTGACCAAAAACTCATTATTTGATTCTCATCTTATGGTTTTTAGATTACAAGTTACCACAAATCCTTACTGACAATTTATATGGTTATCGTTCTATTTTATCTGACTTGGCACCAGGACTTCCCAAAAGACCCAAGTGGGAGTTTTGATCAGTTCAAAGGTTTCGTTAGATCAAACTTTGAGCTCTGCAAATGGATAGGCTTATCAATTCTGTTTGTTCAGGTGTCTCTCTCCCTCTCCCTCTCCCTCTCCCTCTCCCTCTCCCTCTCCCTCTCTCTCATTTTCCCTGCATCTCATTGACAAGGTGGTGAGAGTGAGGTGTGATAATTAACTCATTTGAGTATTACAAATGATTCCATTTACATGTAAGGTTGCAGATAAATTAATTGTAGACCATCAAGCAGTCCCCTGTGTACAAAACCACTGTTAGCTGTTCCAAGAGTCCATTGGCTTGATCAAATTGCATAGTGATGTGTTTCCTCTTGGTTCATGTGTTTGATTGGTATCTCACTGTACTCTGTTTTAACAATTCCCTGGATGACTCAAGTTTTTAAATTAAGCAGCAATATTGTTTTCCATGTTAAAAATGAAAATTTAACATGTGGATACACTTTAGGGTTTGCAAGTCTTGGTTTATTATTTTTCCTTGTAT
>Ga0325401_1003219_pt1 | contig 14880 bp, 7 predicted proteins | sample PopdelMetagenome_FD_205666 | JGI IMG/M metagenome (GOLD analysis project Ga0325401, IMG submission 205666) | Populus deltoides microbial communities from Bellville, Georgia, United States - Xylem-PdKOR-R2 | ecosystem: Host-associated > Plants > Phyllosphere > Stem > Wood/Secondary xylem | place...
TGAGGCAATTAGAAGAAATATCTTGTCGATTAGCAGAGATGAAGAAGAGAATATTAGAGGATCGTGAGACATTTCCAGGATATTTTGTTTGTTGTATGCTATTAAATAACCATGGTTTGCATAAGTCATAGAGCATAAAGTGTTTAGTTTATAAAGGATAAAGAGATTCCCCCTCTGGAGAGAAATACTGAGGAGCTGGTGATAGAAGACATGCAAAGATAAATTACAAAATTAACCGTCAGCTAGAGATAATAAATATGTGAGGCAATTAGAAGAAATATCTTGTTGATTAGCAGAGATGAATAAGAGAATATTGGAGGATCGTGAGATGAGTGATCATGAATCCATGACCAGTTTTGAGAACCTATTTCAAATGCACGAGTAGAGGATGCAATTTCTTGATCGGGATACGTATTGTTGAGATTTTAGTAATCTTGTTTGCTTTGAGATAGATGTGGATTGAAATTCCCTATCAATTTATGATTTTTATTTTGATAATGATACCATTGATGATTATATAAAAATAATTACAGTAATAATAATAGTGATGATATTATTGATGGTGTTCTTGTTGATGAGTTAAAAGTTGAGTGAAAAAAAAACATGAAAGGTGCTCAATAATTTTTTTATTGATTTAAATCATGTTGATTCTTTTGATTACAAGTTTAATGTTATCACAAAAATAGATATATTCGAGGTTTATATGAATATAACACATATTCATGAAGTAGGTTTGAGATTTGCAATTTATTACTCTAAAAGTCATTGAAAGAGAAATAATTTTTTGATTGTTATTTCTTGTATAAATGTTAAGATAAAGAGACTAGAGTTGATGTCTAAAATTATTATATACTTAAAGAGAAGAAAAAAAAAAAGAATCAAAGAGTTTTGACTAAATATCCACAAGATCAAAATAACAGCAACTTGAACTCGAGGAAGAGTTCTTTCCAACCTGAAAAGATTGATGAATAAGATTTTTTTTTAATGTGTAATTTTATGTTATTAAGCATAAATTTTGATCAAACTATTGAATTGGACTATAAATTTTAAAGAAGATTTTAGAGGATTTGTTTCAAACAGAGTTAAAATTTCACAGTAATTAGATATTATAAAGGTTTTTTGATAATTCTCAGAAGTTATTATTCGAAATTTGCTATATTTTCCTAGATGACCTAAAATTATTTTATCTATTTAGTTTAAAATTCTTTTATTATTTTTTCAAATTTATATAGGACTTTTTTTTCCTAGTTTGTTTAAAAATTTAATACATTTGTTATATTTTTAGGTTTTCTTATTAGTTATATAAATTTTTAAGTTTATTTAAGGGGTTTTAACCTTTTCTAGATAAGCAGACTACTTGAAAAAAAAAATTTAATAATAAAATTTTAATTTAGGTTTTTCGTGTAGTTTTTATTCGGTATAATTATGTGTTATTGAACTTGTTATTTTTTTTATACTACTTTCATTTGTATCATCAATTTTTGAAACCCTGAAAATATGATTTTCAACTTTTTTTTTTACTTGAAAATACCATTTCAACTTCAATTTTTCCCCCAATAGGCTTAAAACTATTTCAACATAAAAAAGAATAATTTTTTTTTAAAATATTTTAGCACCGTAACTGAACAAATTTTCAAGCACCAATAAAAGAGACATTGATTTCCCTCTTTATTTATTTTATTTTCCATGTAATGTAATTATCTTAAAAAAATAAAATACATATAATAAAATATTATTTATTATGTAAATTAGTAAATGATTAAAAAATATTAGGTAAATTAGTTAATTATGTGGATACAAAATTTGTTTTATCTTTTCAGAACTCAATCAAATACTCCATGATTATGATAATTACAATAATAAAAATAATATCTTCAGAAATCAAGTTAAATTTCAATAGATAAAAAAAAACTCTGTTTCCCTTTGGAGGAAATGCTAACATGGCACGAAATCGTTGGCTATTCAACACCAGATGACGTGGCAACTGCCAAGGAAACCTATACGTACTTCAACTTAAAAAAAAAAACACCCCTTCGTTTCTCTCGGCATCAAAATCGAAATGCAGAAATACAATCTCACTCTCTCTCTCCTAATTTTCTCTCTCCTCCCCCCATCTCTCCTCGCCGGCCCAGTCGTTCTCATCCTCTCACAAGACGACCTTAAAGACATCCCTTCCTCCGCCACCACCACCGATGCGGACCCCGCTGAGTCACTGCCCGAGTGGGACGAGTTCGGCGACTCCGACTCGAAACCCGAACACGAACTCGAACCTGGCTCCTGGAGCCCGATCTTTGAACCCGACGCCGTCAATTCCTCCACCTCCGAATCGAAACTCGATACGGAGATGGAGCAGTATTACTCCGCCGTGGAGAAGATGTTGTCGGCGGTGAGTGACGGCGAGGTTGGGGTTATGGAGGAATCAGTGGCGGAAATTGAGGAATTGGCAAGTGTGAAGGGGAATTCGCATGCCCAATCGGTTTTAGGGTTTTTGTATGGGTTGGGGCAAATTAAAGAGAGGAATAAAGCTAAGGCTTTTTTGTATCATAATTTCGCGGCCAAGGGAGGCAATTTGCAGTCTAAACTGGCTATTGCCTACACTTATTACCGGCAGCACGTGAGTTGTTTTGATATTTTTTTTTATTTGATGTACTGTTTAATTGTTGTTTTGATAATGATTTCATGTTATTTTTTGGTTTTCAGATGTATGAAAAGGCAGTTAAATTATATGCGGAATTAGCAGAAGTAGCAGTAAATAGTTTTTTGATTTCAAAGTATTCTCCCGTGATTGAACCAGTTAGGATACATAATGGGGCTGAGGAGAATAAGGAGGCCTTGAAGAAATCACGAGGGGAGGATGATGACGTGTTCCAGATTTTGGAATATCAAGCTCAAAAAGGGAATGCAGGTGCTATGTATAAAATTGGGTATTTTTACTACTTTGGATTAAGAGGATTGAGGCGTGATCATGCTAAAGCATTGGCATGGTTTTCAAAGGCTGTGGAGAAAGGGGAACCTAGATCAATGGAACTTCTTGGTGAAATATATGCGCGGGGAGCTGGAGTTGAGAGGAATTATACTAAAGCGCTTGAATGGCTTACACTTGCAGCAAAACAGCAGCTTTATTCGGCTTATAATGGCATGGGGTATTTGTATGTCAAGGGCTATGGAGTGGAAAAGAAGAACTACACTAAAGTAAGTTAATTTTGTCTTCGTTGTCATCATATTGGCTGAATTTGGCGTTTCTTGTTATTGTTTTGTGAATTAAAGACTGGATTGCTTGCTTACCTGTTTTGGTCTACTTACGTGGCATGTGCTGTTTTCTCTTTGATATGATAATTGCCTCATCAGATTGAGATTGCTAGGGAGGCCTAGTTTGTAGTTTCTAATCAAGCTGTGAATTTATCCCTGATTATAGTGCATAAATTTGTTTTGATATGATCATTGCCTCATCAGATTGAGATTGCTAGGGAGGCCTGGTTTGTAGTTTCTAACAAGCTGTGAATTTATCCCTGATTATATTGCATAAATTTGTTTTAAATCCTCAGTGTGTTATTTGTGTTGCTTGGCTTCCTTTGCTATCTAAATACTAGTGTTAAGATTTAGTTGATTGGATGCTCTGTACTGGTTATCCAATTACATCAAGAGTTTCAGGTTAGGTTCCTGTTGTGGTTTTAGCTGTTTCATACATGAGAACTTTTGTACCTATAATGTCTATTGTTACAGGCAATGGTAAAAGTCTCAACTTTGCAACCACAAGGGTGCAAGTTTGAGTTTTGGGAGTCGTGACTTTAGGAAAAAATACAGGATCTGAACATGATTAAGTTATGGCCTTTGAACATTCTGTATCAATGCAATGTATGCACATCTCAAATCTCTCAAAATTTATCTTCTTTGTATTTGCCTGCATGTTGTCATGTTTTATTGCATAGTTTTAGAATATGCGTCAAAGCTAATCCTTTTTTTTTTCTTACAGGCAAAAGAATACTTTGAGAGGGCTGCTGAAAATGAAGATGCTGGTGGGCACTATAACCTTGGAGTAATACATCTTAAAGGGATTGGGGTAAAGAGAGATGTAAAGCTAGCATGCCAATATTTTATAGTAGCTGCTAATGCAGGTCAACCAAAGGCATTTTACCAGCTGGCAAAGATGTTTCATAAGGGTGTGGGGCTTAAAAAGAATCTTCCTATGGTAAATTTGCTTTCTTTACCTTTCAATGCTCTTACCCAGGCTCTTTATGACAATATGCATCTCAAACTTTTTATGTGCTTTCTCCTTTTCCTCTTGCTCCCATAACTCCATATCTTATTATTCAGTTATTTCCCGCTTTGTCAGATTAGTGAAGGATCAATCAGATTGCCTTAGGGTTGTTCACTTATTTTCGCACTGCTTTCAGAATCCTTGCATCTCCTGGACATTGTCTTTGTTGATAATTTCCAGGTTCATCAGAGCACTTATATTAGGAAAATCTAGTGACATAATACTAAATAAATTCAAAAGAATATCTCTTTTCCAAGCTATTGAGAGTCCCCGGTGGTAATTTGTTAATAGATCAGGTTATTGATTAGATTCCTGACAGATGATCCATAAATCTGTATCGGACCCATGTTCTGAAGATATTGAGTGTCTAATAAGTTTTAATCAAATGTGTAATCTCTATTGCCAAGGTATTTTGTTTGGGATCTACAGGAACCTAGTAATTTGGATTTCTATCAAGTGAATGAGTTTGGTTTGAACTCTAAATCTTCTAACTAATGTAACTTGGCAAGATCCCAAATACAATTGTAACAGTAGCTCACTGTTTTCTGTTCTTTAAATTATTTTATGTTTCTTGCTTCTTTTAATTAGAGGCTAATAATGACAATCATGCCTAGAGTATGAATGCTATCCCACCACCACCCTACAATTAAAGTGAGATTTTGAGATTAGATATTTTTGGATCTTTGAGAAACATATATGTGTGTGCGTGTGCGTGCGCGCACGCCTTTTGACCCTGCACTTCTAGTGATTGGTGTATGTTTGCAAACAGTTTTAAAATGTATCAACATCTGTATCCCATTCGTTTACTAGAGAGCTTTACTTTGTTCAGGCTACTGGATTATACAAACTAGTAGCAGAACGAGGCCCATGGAACTCCTTGTCTAGATGGGCATTGGAATCATACCTAAAAGGCAATGTAGGCAAAGCATCCTTGTTGTATTCAAGGATGGCTGAGCTGGGCTATGAGATTGCACAAAGTAATGCTGCATGGATTCTTGACAAATATGCAGAGCATAGCATGTGCGTGGGAGAATCTGGATTTTGTACAGATTCAGAAAGACACCAGCGGGCTCATTCTTTGTGGTGGGAAGCTTCAGAGCAGGGTAATGAACATGCTGCCTTGCTGATTGGTGATGCATATTACTATGGTCGGGTATGTGATGTCTTTCACAAATTTGATGCCTTTTGGTGCTTTTTTGTTCAGTTTCTGAATTGTTTTTTCATCCTATAAATTTCTCAAACTCTTTTCTCCTTTTTTAGGGCACTGTGAGGGATTATGAACGAGCAGCAGAGGCATACATGCATGCCAAATCTCAATCTAATGCACAAGCTATGTTCAATCTTGGTTACATGCATGAGCATGGTAAAGGACTTCCATTTGACCTTAATCTTGCCAAGCGATACTATGACCAAGCTCTAGAGATCGATTCTGCAGCAAAGTTACCTGTCACACTGGCCCTCACAAGCTTGTGGATAAGAAAGAACTACGCAGACAGTTTCATGGTCAGTTTATTTATCTGCTTTTCATGCTGTCTTCTATAAGCATAGATGTGAAAATTAGATGATGGTGCAAATTAGACATCAGCTTCTATCAATTTATCAGAATTCAACTCTATAAACTGGATAAAAAAATCAATTGATCAGAATTCCTTTGTATACATGAGCCGGTCATATTCCACTATTTCCCTGTTAATTGTGTCACCAAGTGCTTGTTTTGATGTTTCAAGTTTATAACCACTGGAAAGTCTCAGTCCTAACTTGCTAAAACTTCTCTGAAAAGTTGAATGAATATTTAGGACTCGATATGCATTTTATTTCAATTATTCAAATCATGTAGTTTACTGCTTCAAATAGCATGTTTTTTTTGTTGCTGATCAGAAGCTTACCGTCCCTTGGGTCTCTGGGGGTTTTCTGTAGCAGAAAATTAGAATGTTGATGCAATAATCATATTATCACAAGGATAGATGTTCTTTTGTTTTCTTCCTCTTAGTTTCTCAAATTCCTGCAACATCTGGTGAAAACTTTTGCCTTCTGTTGGTGATCCTTCTTGCTAGAAATTGTCTTTTATCTCATGCAAAGTTCACCCCACCAATACAGTCAGTTTACAATGGGAAAAATTTTTTGCTCTTGGTTTGCTGAGCAATTGGATGAGGGAGAAAATATTTTTTTTTATTGTGTCCTGGACAACAGAATAAATCTTTAGTGAGTTTACCAAAAAAATATAATGAGGAGAATAAGAAACTGAAATCTTTTAATTTCCGTTCTATCTAAACTTTGGTGCAAGATTGTTTCTCTCTTGTTTAGTTTCTTTCTTGCAAGTAGTATAGGAAATGATACAAAATATTATTCCTCCTTGTTTTTCCACCAATAAATGTGCTACAATTGGAATTTTGTGGACCTTTAATTTTTAAATATGCTAAAATTGGAACTTTTTTGGACCCTCAATTTCTTAATCTGTTTTAGGGTGCAAGTTCCTTTTGATGTATAATGGCATTCATGTGACTTCCTTTATAGTGCAGTTGATTCTGTGAATCTATGCCCTTCTCTCTGTGGTTGGGTAGTGGGGAGTTAGGTTACCGTGAGGATTCTAAAGCTAAAATATAATTTTTGGAGGGCTAATATGAAAATCAGGCAAAACATTTAGGGAAGACATTGAATGTTTCACAGCTCATATCCAATGAATGTGAAACTTGCAGATAATGCTTTCTGTAGGAGGGCATGGGGGGGAGATGATACCTGTAGTCAAACATAATTAGTTTGGTATTTAGGGTTGTGTTTCAGAATTGTTTTATAATACTTCGACTAACCGATCCAGTGGTTCTTTGTCTCTGTTTTAGGTATACGTGATTGATTCGTTGCCTGAATTCTATCCAAAAATCGAAGCATGGGTGGAGAATGTTATCCTGGAAGAAGGGAATGCAACAATACTTACTCTATTTGTCTGTCTTCTTACGGTTCTCTATTTTCGTGAAAGGCAACGCAGGAATGCTGGTGTTGCTGCTGGTGAGGTTGGCATACCAGACCAACCTATTGAGCATGCTCCTCCTGCACCCAATTAGTTGGCAGCTCACCATGATCTTCAAAAACACAAGGCTTTGTTAGTGCTCATCTGTGGAAAGGTAAAGTTCATGTTGCAATTGTGCTGTCATCTGGGAGAGACAAAATTCACATTGCAATGGCATGTACAGGTGTTTAGATCTCTTTCAAAACAGCTGCACTGTTTCTGGTACATTGTACATTACAGAGAAGGAAAAGGCAGCCATAAGACATGCTTTTGTCTCACATGTGAAAAGACCATGTATTTAACATAGGATCATCTGATGCCTGTTTCAGGGTGGCGGACAGAGATATTGTGCTACTAGTCACATTCGTTTATACAGCAGGTTCGTTCTTTCATTCAAGAATTCTGCTTGTGACGAGCAATGATTTAGGGGTAATTTTGTGCAACGAATAGCCGAAGTTGATCACTGTGTCTTCCTCTCTTGACTGCAAAATGAATATCTAGCTGACTATTTTCACCAATCTCTGGATGCGTTGTTATTATTTTCCTTTGTTATTGCATCAGTTAGCTTCCTTTGACTGTGCGTACAAGTTTCCTTTACTTTTTTGCATCCTCCCAAAAACTTTTTTATCAGTTTGCGTGTCTTGATGTTTATAGAACCATCTTAAGGTTATAATACAAACGAATTTATCTACCAAGAGCTGAGCAGCTTGTCTCCATGGCTTTAAGCACCTCTGACAGTTTTATCTACTCGTTGACAATTCTTGACCGATTGTCCGATATCAATCAAAAACAGGTAAATTAAAGAGAGAATTGCTGCTGCTATATCTTTCTTTGAAACCAAGATGATGAGATTAGGTTTCATTTTAGTACTGCTCTGGGTTGGATTAAAAATTTCTTGAACGTGAAAAGAAATGTTTAGGATGAGATTAGGTATCATTTTAGTACTATACCAAGCAAGTTAAACTTTAAATTTTTTTACTTGATTTCTTTTCGAGTTTGGAATTAAAATTAACCTCTATGAAAATTATCTTAATGTGATTTAGTTCATTTGATAGGTTCAAAAGCAATTTAAACAACTGATAAAGAGCATGGTTTAACTTTAAAAAAATTTCAAGATGACATTTTTATTTTAATAGTAAGACGATTACATATTGGATTTACTTGAGTTTTGGAACTTAATCTATCAAACTTGTAACTCAAATTATGGACTTCATTAGATTTAAAAACTTTGTTTTTTTAACTAATTTTTACTTAATGATATGATTATACAAATAAACGTTGGCAAAATAAAGCATCGGCCAAATATTGAGTTATTTGCTCGAGATTATGATAATCTTATAAAAAAATAAAAAATCAAATTGAAATAAATTATGAAAATCTATTCAAAATTAGTGAAATATTAAAGGATAAAAGTTTTTTTTTTTAAAAAGACAAAAAAGATTTAATAAAAAGAAAAAATAATAGATTTTTTTTATATGAAAAAAAGGATATGGTTTTCCTCCACTTCTTTTAATTTTTAGGATGTCACAAAAAGAATTTGATTGCTTATTATAAGAAAAAAAAAACAATGATTCACTATAGCTTGTGGGATGAATCATTATAGATTTACACAATGATTTTTTTTTCCCTTTAATTTTTTTTTTTCATTTTGGTCTATCAATTTTTTTATTTGATCATTTAACATTGTGTTGATTTAGGATTGATCTTGATAATTTATTTTTTATGCCCTTGTACGAGGATCTCACAACATTAAGAAAATGTTTTGTCGCTAAGTTAATGTTTTGTTTGATAAAATAAAATTTAATTTTATTAATTTAAAAGAATTCGAGCTTTTAGTACTGAAATTGAAGCTTAAAAAATGTTCAGTTCCTTTTTTTTTTTTGCTAACATTAAGGATTGATTTGCATGAGAAAGGAAAGAGGTCATGTTCTTGTTTTAGGTTATAATTTTGTTTTTAATTTTATCATTTCACATTGCTTTTGTTTGAGACTTAACTTTGGAGTTTGTTTTGGTTTTCTAGATATTAGGATCTCACAATATCAAGGTAAACTTTGGGCGCTTGATTAGTACTTGATTTGAAAAAATAAAATAAAATAATGTTGATATAAAATAATTAATCCTTAAAGGATAAAAAGTAAAACTAAAATGAATATGGTGGGACAAAGTCAACAAGTAAGGCATCTTGGCTAGCGCTAGCATCACATGTTTCAATGTGGAGGAAGTTATCATGTGCTAGTGGCACGTGCATTGTTCTTAAGCGATCAAACACCAGCTTCCTTGGTGGCATTAAGAACGACGTGGCGAGGGATTCCAAGAAGGCATCACATGGTGGAGGAGCAGTGGTGATGTTTTAGCGACACTTTTCATTCTCTTTCTTTTTTTCTCTCTTCTCTCCTTAGGATTCACATTAATCTAGCTAAAATTGAAAGGTATCCTGTCATTATATTTTTATTTCAAATTTGATCCTCATTCTTTTGATTTTGATTTTTTTGCATTGGATCCTTTTTTAAAATCAAATTTTTTTTTTCATTTCATCTGTCATCATTGGACTGGTTAGGAATTGAGCTTCATGATTTTTTTGATGAAGTGATCATGACCTCTTGACCTGGGTTACGAGTTTGAAAGATTAATCTGGGTTGATATCATCCTTTTTTTAGATCTTTTTTTATACTAATTTTTCTTTTTAATTTTATCCTTTAACATTGAGTTTTTTTTAAAATTAGATTTCATGATTTTCATTGCTTTCCTTTTAATAATAGGGTTATCACAGTCTTATGACTTAGATTGTAGGTTTGATGGGTTAGTCCGGGTTTACTAGAGTCTTTTTTGGGTCATTTTTTTAACATTGAATATTTTTTTGATTTCATCCTTTGATATTTTGTTGGTTTGAGAATTGGGCATCGTAAGTTGTTTTATTTATTTTTTAGAGTTACATGACCTCATGATCTATGTCAAGACCTATTTACTTTTTCTTGTCCTTTTAAAAAAAATTAATTATGTCCTTTAGCATTTGGTTGTCTGGGAATCGAGCTTTGTAATTATTTTTTTTATCATATAATTAAATAAAACTAGCTTATTTGACCCATTCGGGTTTATGACTCGAGTTGTGATTTTTCCTACTGTTTTTCAAACACACTAGAACGCATGCACATCCTTTTTATATGACAAAAATCTCAACCCGACCAATGATGTAACACGAGCCATATATCTTACCTACTTGTGATGAAGGAAAATAAGTGGAAATCTGGATTTTTATGGCTTGGCATTATTGCTAGTTGAATTAAGCATGGTTGTTAAGACTAGATTCTAATTTCAAATTGGAAAACCTATTTTAGATCGTGAACCTTGAGATTTGATGAAGTTGGGGAAAAACCTCAAATTAAATTGGGTCTTTCCATAACCAATGTGATCGGCTTTATAGAAGTTTTTATTAAGTTGGATTGGAGTGATCTTCAAACTCTAACGAAACTAGTTTCATATTGAGATAAGTGACCCTCTGATATTTAAGTTAGCAAATTATAGAAAGAAATTAATGTACAACAAAAAGGACAAGAACAAAAATGAGGTGCATAAGAGAGTGAATATTATGAATGTCATATGTTGTGTTTAGTTGTTTGTAGTGACCTGACATAATATGCACTGATCATATGAAATTACCTCGTAAAGTATGAAGTTGCAAGCATACCATCTTAGAGTAATCATAGAAAATAATTACCTTTACTGCACAGACAATTTGTAAAATAAGTTATTAGTTGTTGCGTCTTGTTGTGCAACTTATGAGACTTGTAGGTGTCTATACTGATAATTCATGTAATAAAAAACTATGTGTGCATTGTGTAACATCAAGAGTTTTGTGGTGGCGCTGTATTGATAAAAAGTACTCCTATAACTTCCATAACTTTTGTAAAAGAGAATTAGGTGTGTTTTGTGTAGCACTAATGGGTGGTTGTATGATGCTGTATTGATAAAGCGAATGTATACTAGGTATTTGTATAGTTAGATTACTGATAAAACATTATTTTTTTCCTCTATTTTCCCTCATTTTTTGCAAGTTTTTTAGTTAAGAAAATTTAGGACTAAATTGAAAAGTTATTGAAGAATAATAGATTAAAGTATAAAAAAGAAAGGAAAAGTTGGTTGGGAGTTGATGCGATCATAACTTCAACACCAAAAGACTCATTAAAGGTTTCATTGAGTTCAATTTTAAGATTTAAAGCAAAGAGATTCAATGAGGCAATTAATAGACTTCTTCAAGATACATGAGCTAGAGTGGACTTCAAGAGGATATCAAATAATAAAGAACAAGTCTTGATTAATTTGATTCATGTTCAAGAAAGGCTTGTATGGAAGCATCCAAACATTACAGAAAGATTGGAATAAGAAGATTCAAATCTGCCAATTTTGACCTTTCGCTATTATTTTGGCCATAGATGGAGCTATAAAATAAATTTGGATACGATTATAGTTGCATTGGAAAGTAGACATCCATATATTTCTAATAATATATGGTAGACCTTATAATTCATCAAGACGAGGGAGATATATTTGTTTGAAGTTGGGCTTTGATTCTGTCAACAAATTATGAAATTTGACTTTAGTCTTGTTTTAATTAGTTGAGTTATTATTTATTTATCTTTTAATTTATTTTAGGGCTTGCAGAGTTTAAGGGTTTATTATTAGAACCGAGAGTGTCCTTGTCCGGTCACACTTGCCTTTTCCACTCGAATATAGTTTTTCATTACCTATTTCACTTTAAAGAGAATTTGGTCAGAGAGAATATACACATTTCCATATAAAATAGGTGTAGACCTTACTAACCAGGGCTTTAGTGGTAATAGGTTGGAGTAGAATTTTTGCACTAAGCATTTCTAATTACGCATTTGAAGATATATTCTAATGCTCTCATTTTCTTATGCCTACTTTCTTGCATGTCATTCTATCATGTTTCTTTAAGAAACTAGAGGTGTTTATGTGCATTTAATAGTGAATGTAGTTGAGCTAGTTGTTGTGTTATTCATTGAGGTAGTGGTAGCATTCAAAATTGTTATTGAGTGGTTAGAACAACTTTAGTAAGCAAACTCATTTCAAAGAAGATTTATTAGAGACGTGAAGGAGTTGTTGTACATATGATGGGGATTGTAATTACTCTCACATGGCTTGGTGTTCTAAGTTTTTATCCATGGAAAGAACTTTTGATGTGTAAAACGAGAATAAACTAGTTTTTGTTTAAGTTCTCATAAATGACACAACTGATAAAGTAAAAAAAAAGTCAAATTGAATTGAGCATTTCCACAACTAATGCAATGAGCTTTGTAAGAATTTATATTAAGTTAAACTGGGTTAGCCCCTAAACACCTACACAAAAAGTATCATATTAGAATAAGGGACTTTCCAATATTTAAATTAGTAATTCACAGGAGAAAAATAATGTACAACAAAGAGGATGAGAACAAGTTGCATAGAAGAGTGATTATCATGTTTTAGTTTAATTGTCCATGATTACTTGGTGATCTAAGGTATTTATACACCTTAGATGCGTAGAGTTGCAGGCATATCACTTGGGAGTAATCATGAAGAATAATTACCCTTACTGTGTAGGTAACCTGTAAACAAAGTCATTGGTTGTTGTGTCTTATTGCGTTGTTGGTGAGACTTGTAGGTGTCCTCATTAATAATTCAAGCAACGTAGAACTAGGAGTGCACCTCATAACACCAAATCGTTGCATGGTAATGTTGTACTGACAAGGCCAAGCACCCGGAACTTCCATAATTTTTGTAATGAAGAATTAGGCATGTGCCGCCTAATAATAATGGGTGGTCAAGCGATATTGCTTTAACAAAGCAGGTGTGTACCCAATATTTAGGTTGTTAGAGAATGTGTAGGATAATTTTTTTTTCTTTTCCTTTTCCTTTCTCTCTTGTAAGTTATTTGGACAAGCAAATATGAGGAGTAAATTAAAAATTTATTAAAGAATTAAGGACTGGAGTAGAGAAAGGAAGGGAAAGATAATTAACGCATGCATTACACAAGTTAGCGTGTGAAAAAGATCTATCACCTTGTGGCAGTGTGTATGATTCTGTTCTAGCTTCAATGACAACCTTTCTTGATATTGTTAGATTCATCTTGTTAAGATTTTTATATTATATGATATGCGGTCTTATCAAAGCTATTGCAATGCTTCAATGGCCTAGTATTTCTCTCCTTTCTTTTCATTTTTTTCTCTTTCATACCTTGATTTGCTCACTAGCCATTTTTCTTCTTTTTACTATTGTTCTACTATTGTTGGTTCGGTCTTTAACTCAACTTTATTTTTCTTTTTATTTATTATTTTTTTTAACTTTGGACTTGTCCTTCGGCCCATCAAGATTTCACGACAAATAAAAATAACATTCAAAAGATAAATAATATACTAAATACTTGTGAAATAAAGAAAAACTGATCCTTTACAAAACTAAACATGCATCCATTCATTTGATCTTTTAGTTCTTAGTCATTAAATGACCCCAAAGTTTCAGAATCCAACATTTGTTGATTTGGTACTTGATCTTTATAGAAACTCAATAATTATCTAAAAGCTATAAGCTATCTTTTAAGTAATTAAACTATAGATCTGCTAATTCCAATAACAATTCCAATAAGAAGCTATCTTATTCCTCCCCAATGTTAATATTATTGTGTTTGATACTCTTTCTTTCTTTTATGTTTTCAAGAATATAATCTATAATTCGTTTTAGTTTTAAGTCGAAATATTTATCAAATAAATCACAAAGAAGCTATCTTATTCTTTTATGGTTTAATCAACAATGTCAGCCTCGAAAGAAACGAAATCACAAAGAACCCACATCTCGAATGTCATAGAAAAGCATCTTAAGCCGGTTGTTGAATCATTGAAGGTTCAGAATATCACAAATCACCATGAAACAAGAGAATTACAAAGAAACAAGTAAAAATCCTCATCTCCTTCCCCGCATGCCAATTTAATCAAATGTTCTCGAGAAAGAAAAACAACTTGCGATAAAAGATACCATATGTAATTCTCATACAGATGAACAAAACAACGTTGGAGTATTATTATACTACATCAGGTCATATGTATACCACGGCAAGAGAAAGCTTAATTATATCTCCAGGTGACCTAACACTAGGCAGATTTCCCACACTTTCCAAAAAATATTCAGCCGAATTCCAGGTTTCGGATACGATTCATCAACTATTTTCACTGTGCAAAAATAATGTGCAAACAAATCCTAAAAATATAAAAATTTGTAAAAACTAAATACACACGCATATGCATATATAAGAAAGTGGCTCAGAACAGACACCTTTATAAGAGAAGTTCATCAATCTACTACCGACCACGAAAAATTAATTAGTTTTCTGGTAGCAGCCGTAAGTCCGGCCTTTTTTATCATCATCGCCACTCAAAAATCAGGATTTTTTTAAATCGATAAAAAATAAAAGCTGAAACAGGCGAGTTTTTTTTACACAAATCCTGTACCCGAACTCGAGATCGACGCCGATTAGATTTCCTTTTGCTAGTTAATAGCAGAAACGGCCTCCTTTATTTACAGAAACTTATAGTCGTCTCCCTCTTCCATCTCTCTCTCTCTCTCTCTC
>Ga0325401_1003220_pt1 | contig 14876 bp, 6 predicted proteins | sample PopdelMetagenome_FD_205666 | JGI IMG/M metagenome (GOLD analysis project Ga0325401, IMG submission 205666) | Populus deltoides microbial communities from Bellville, Georgia, United States - Xylem-PdKOR-R2 | ecosystem: Host-associated > Plants > Phyllosphere > Stem > Wood/Secondary xylem | place...
ATTTTACATATAAGCACTCCTGTTTTTAATAATGTAAAGGATTAAAGTTGTTTTTTTTTAATTTTTCATATCTATCCAGCTTCATAAATTTAATTTTCACTACGAATCTAATATAAAAAAATTCATTTTTTTTTACTTATAATATAATTTCCTATGATATTAAAAAATTATTGACGCTATTAACATGGATTTTGTATAATTAAAAAAAAAATATTGTCAACTACCAGGTAAAAAGTAAAGAAAAGACAAGGGGAGCAGTACAAGGGCAACCCAGTCTTTCTGAAAGGGAAAAGTAAGGTTAGATGAGCATCAGCCACGTAATTAAAAAATATGTTCAGCCTGGTATTTAATTTTCTATAGAGTCAAAGGAGATTTTATTTACATATATACACACACAAGAAAGGAAAGCACAGAGGGAAAGAAAAAAAAAAAAAAAAGGAAGGAAAATCCTGACTCCCACGGCCATGGATTTGCTCTGCTAGTTACCACCTTGTCTTTCTTCTCGCAAATTAACTGTCTTTTTTGAGAAATTAAAAGAATTCGCTAATCGAAACGTCGTTCCTTTGGGTTTGGCACGGACGGCACGATACGCAACCTTGTACGTTCGCCGGAAAAGACTTGATCTCACCCTTCTCTGCCTTCCTCTTTACCTGCATTGCCCGCTTTCTGCTCAAACTCAGAACCCTAACACGCTGCCGTTCGCTCTATTCTCTTTCAAGCTCTACCTCTCTCCGCTTCTGTTATCTCCCAAAGGCAAGCTTTTACCACGTTTTTTTATTTATTTTTATTTTAAATCTTGAATTGTTTAGTAGTTAGGTTTAAACATTGAAAATCTTTTTCTTGAAAATTAGAAATAGATTTTTGGGATTGATTATTCTTTTTTCTTTATTTTTTCCCCTCCTCGCGAAATACTTTGCAAGAGGCTAACGGTTTTTGCCAATATTATTAGAGAATTATGCATATATTTTATTTGGATTTAATCTAGCGTATAATACTTCATGCATGTTGCTGGTCTATAGGGTGTGAGCTGGACGAAAAAGAAAAAAAGCGAAATGGAAGATAGTGAAATGGTTGCCGTGCAAGACTTGCTGGGAGACTCGGATGCTAACAAGCCTTCTGATGCCACTGTTAAAGAGCAAGAAGAAACTGCTGATGTTTCGGAGGATCAAGAGCCGAATGAAAATAGGCAGGCATCAGTTGCTGACGATGACAACACTGTGAGTTTGGCAACTGATGTTCCTATGACTGACACTCCAGCTTTGCCTGATGATGGGAAAACTGCTACGGATGAAAATATTAATCGGCGAGTGGTGGAAGAGAAAACTGATGGAGATGATGGCTCCTCTGTTCAAAACCAGCCACAAACGGCGACTCCATCTACCCAAAGGCGGTGCTCAACTCCTAGAACAAAGCTTGATAGTGCGGCAAAGTCCAAAAATGTATGGACTGATATGAAGGTGATTGAACCCAACATCCTTAGCAAACTAAAGTATTCATTGTGATCATGAATCTTGTAAGTAGAAGTATTGTTTGTGCTGAATGATTATATGGTGTTTGAAATGTAGATGGGGGAGACTGATGTTGCCGGGACCCTAGAGGAGCAAGCTGCATTCATGAAGGACCTGGAGGTTTTTTATAAGCAGAATATCATGGATTTCAAACCCCCTAAGTTTTACGGAGAGCCATTAAACTGCCTGAAGTAAGTTTTATGTGAAAATAGTTTTTTTTCTCTCCAATGATATGTGTCTAGAGTCTAGGTGTGAGCTAATATGGTCGTTTTTTCCATGGGAGTTAGGTTATGGAGGTCTGTGATCAAACTGGGTGGCTATGAAGTGGTAGGTGTCTTTTGCTTCCCTCTTTATACCTTTTTCATGTTCTGTGGGTTTTAGGCATTGGCTGCCAAAAAAAAAAAGGAAGTCTGCACTTGAATGGATTTTGCTGTTGTATGTAGCAGCATGGTTTCTGGAATTGGTGTAAGAAATAGGAATACCTTGCAACATAAGCTATTACACTAAATCAATAGTGTTTGCCATACACTATGGGAAATTTAAATATCCCATATCAGTGGCTAGATAGAATTATAAATAAGTAAAGGGATTGAGTGTAGGAGTTGTAGTTGCTTGAAAACATATCAGGTTGCTCTACTGCTGTTGTCAAGCATAATGGCTTTGTGCTTCAAAATGCTCACATTTGTTGACAACCTCTTTTCTCACACAGCTTGCCTGGAACCATGTTGGTTTGTCCTTCTGATTGGAAGTTTAAATCAATTAAATTCACTTCTATTCCTCCTTAGAACTTAAAAAAATCATACATGGTTACAAGTATTAACGAATTCCCCTCCAAATTAAGCTGACATTACCAAATTCCATTAGTATTCACTTCTTGCTGGTTAAATATAGGATAATGAAAAGGCAGAAAATTCAAGCGATTATTACATCGAACAAAATTAAGAAGCAATCATGATAGATGAGATTAACCAAAAGAGAAGGGAATTCAATGAGAAGGTTGGCACATCCAAAGAAAATCAGTATCACTAGCAGAGAAAATGTCAGCATTTTATGAAATGCAAGAGTTCAATTATGAAATTATTGTTAAGAGTTGTACAAAGCTATGGCCCATATTTATTCAAAACTTAAGTTTTCTCCCCTTTTAGTGAAATTGTTGAAAATTTATGGTTTATGCTTTATTTAGAAAATGGTTAACTATCCATGCTCACGATGACCAAAACTATTCCTGGAAGGTTTGGTTTTGATTGGAATCAAAATTGCACCAATGCTAAAACCATTACTAGAAACTAGTTCGTGCTTGAGATAAATTAATTAAAAGTAGAAAATGAATACATAATGAATTGATATAAGTGTATATCAACTCGTATTAATGACTGATGATGATTCTGAGGCTTCATGCCTAATAGAAGGATGCATAACTGATCCAATTACTATGACCCCTCACAGCTTACAAAGCACTAAATCCTCAAAAGTTCTGGTTCAAAGTGACTTTCATCAAGTCAAACCCTGTAGATAAAGAAGCAAGGAGGTACCCCCAATCGCTTAGTGGTTAAATCCTTAAAAGGTCTCTTGAAAACTATTTATCCTAGTCACGAAAGAGGCTATTCGTAAAGCAGCTTGGTTACAAAGGTGCTCACGAAGCCGCCTGGTAAAATAATTACAAACAACTCCCAACAAATTCAAAAAGCAAACCTTCATCTCACTATATTCCTTTTGTTGCTATTTGAGAATTTGTCTCCTTTTTCTTACAAATATTAAGAGGATTTGCTCCCCTTCAGCAAATGCTTTAGTACTTAGGTTATGCCCTTCGGATTGGAAAAAAAAAAGAAAAAGAACTTATTCTGAACTTATGTTTGACCAGGGTATTAATGAAAAATGTCTGATCCCCCTCCAGCTTCTGGAATAAAACATGTGGATACATGATATGTTTCAGGATCGTAACATCTGGAGTATATGATTTCAGAGATGTAATGTAATGTTGTACCTGTAGCTAGAGTTGTACCACTTGCATGATAATGTTTTTTGGTCACGTGAAATTGCAGTTTCGATGCTCTTATATGTTGCATTTTAATAATTTTGTGTCAATAATAGGTTTCGTGGATCTTTAGGCTTTTATTGCTATTAACTTATGACAGCTGCTTTTGATCTCATATCTGTAGGTTACCGCAAACAAGTTGTGGCGGCAAGTGGGAGAGCCTTTCCACCCTCCCAAGTAAGGAAGGATAATTCTTTTAAGCTATCTTGTAGAATTTGCATGGATTTAACAAAGGATTATTAAGCCAAATATATTTTTTAAAGTTATTTGTAAAATTTGCAAGGATTTGGCATGGGATTATTAAGCATTTTCAGTTACGTTTCTTTTCATCATTTGTTTTTTAGGCTGCAGACAGTTGACACTTTACTATAATTATTTTCTGCTCTTCACATCTTGGATGTGGGCTATGAATGGCAGCAATAATTTATGTGGATTATTAAAATATGGAAAATATTTATCATTTAATTCATTCAACTTTTCTCTGTCTCTCACAGGACTTGCACAACGGTGTCTTGGACATTCCGCATTTTCTATGAGAAGGTAATGTTTTTTTCTGTGGTGAAAATGCTCTATATGTAGATTCATTTGGTACTCAGTAATTGGTGTTGGAACTTAATATGTTAGATAAAATCCTAAATTAAGACTTTGTTTTGTTTTATTTTAACACAGGAAGTGTTGGCTAGGGAATCTAATGATAGAAGCATTAGAATAGACTCAGATCATACAATTTGTCAGTGTTGACAAGTGTCCAGGCTTATCTTTGTTGGATTTGAAGTGAGTTTAGCTGTCCTTGTATGGCATTTGAATGCCATAAAGATTCAAATGATTTAAAAACTAGGTTGTGGACTAATGGATTATTGCTCCCTGCAACTTTCTTGTGACTTCTATCCCTGATCCTTCATTTACCACAGGCAATTCTGGAATATGAAAAGAATAAGAGGGAAACTGGTGAGCTCCAACTTCCCAGTCCACCCCTGCATCAGGCTGCCAGTGTCGAAAAGGAGGTAAACTGCTGTTCTTGCCTGTTTTTGTTTGTCTGTAGTATTTCCAAAATCTTTTACCCGCTCAGAAAACAGAGAATTATTAGAGCTTCAACAGAACTAATCAGTGCAAGTGAATAAAAGCTCGGCTTGTGCTTGTTGGTTTGCATTATTGAACTGAACTTAAACTTGAGTGGTTAAACTCTTGGCTGGCTTAGTATCAAATAGTCCTTTGAATTTTTCTTGGTACCATATGTGGTCACTCTGTTATATGGAAGATAGAGTTGCACTTAATGAGAGAAAAGTGAATTCTACAATTAAAAGCTATTAAAGTTTACGCAGTCCATAAAAATCCATGCATCTTTTTGGTTGCATACATGTACATTATGTAATTGATCTACGTAAGATGATAGAGTCTGTTACACTGGATGAAAATGGGGATGATAAATCCTGGCATATTTCTGAATGTGAAATCTGCTTGCATCTATATATGGATGCATCTGTGAAGTGGTTAGTTATCATTGTTAGTGCTTGTCAGTCATGCAACTTGTAGATAAACCATACCAGATTTAACTTAGTTGTGCTCATAAACCATTTATACAACTATGAGGAAACCAAGTTGAGTGGAAAACTACAGGCCCAAGGCTAGTGCAACTATAAATTTTGTATTTTCTTCTGCTCGTGGGATACAATGTTTTCATTGGAATCTGTATGCTGATAATAGTGTGAGCTTGTAAGTTGTTAAATTCAGTTCCTGGTTCTCGTTCCTTTTTATTTTGATCTGGTTTGTTGAGTCAGGTTTTCACAAACAGAAGACAGATGAGAGACCTGTGAATGCTGAAACAGATAAGGAGTAAAGATTGCTCTTTATTTCCTCTCAATTTATTTTTCTCAGTTTGGCTTGCAACTGTTTTCATACTAGTAATTAAATAGTAATTAGTTGATCCAACTGTTTCTTATGAAGTCATCGTTCAGCATAATAGCAAGTGTAGATCTTATTCTTTCAACAAATGAACCATGGCGTATTTTGCGCTATCCTCTTAGTTTCCTGGCTTCAAGCTACAACTAGAAAGAAAAAAATCCTCCATAGAATTTGTACATCAGAGTCCAAATGGTGCCCCTTTTATGCCTGCACACATGCCATAAGGTGTTTTCTTTTTTATGAAGCAAGGCTAATTGTTTTTTTTATCATCTTAGAGTGGATACTGAAATCGTTGATATTGGCCCCCCTGCTGACTGGGTGAAGATCAATGTGTGGGAAAGTGTAAGCATCTTCTGTTTTCTTTTCTCAAAATTTCTGTTATCCTGAGCCTTAGTTGTCAAGTTCTCACTGCTGGGTTTAGTGACTAACATACTGCACCTATACACAGAAAGATTGCTATGAGATATATGCTTTAGTCCCCGGACTTCTGCATGAAGAGATAAGCACCTTCTCGTGGTATCTCTTTTGCTCCCCTCTCATGTGTTTGTCTTTCCTGCTCTTATTCTTACCTCTTTGATTTCTTTTAGATGGAAATTATTGATAGAATGCACTATGCCATGGATGTGTGCTCTATCATTTCCAGAACTTAAAATGTTCCTTCGTAACATATCAATTCTTGGTTATACCACTCTCCCTAGAAGATACATGAAATCGCTATTTTTGGTGGATCAGGTCCGAGTACAATCAGATCCTGTAGGGCGTCTGGTTATAACAGGTCAACCAGAGCAGCTAGACAATCCTTGGGGTATAACACCATTTAAGAAGGTATTGTTTTGATCTCTAACAGAATAGTAACTTTAAAAAAAGAGGTGTTTCTGCTTTATAATCCTTGACTGGAGCAAATGGTACTCCTATTCCAATATAGATTCACCAGGGCTTTCATGCCCAAGGGAAGACTGTCATAAGTGAGAGTATGGGAATCATTTATTTATAACTACAACATGGAACATGTTAGTCGCTGACCCTGCCAGGCAGGTGGATTATTCATCTTGTGAATCAACTCTTTAGAGGGTGAATTCATTGTTTATGGTATTGGTGTGGTCTTATTGGCAGGATGTTAATGTGGTGATGGTCCATTGCTTTAATATATTTAACTTGTATGTACGTGAAAAACGTTTGAAATGTCTTTTTTGGTCAGGTTGTGAGCTTACCTTCGAGAATTGATCCACTTCAGACATCTGCTGTTGTTAGCTTGCATGGACAACTCCATGTTCGTGTCCCATTTGAGAACAGATCAGCCTGACTCCCTCCTCCTCGTGTGAGCTGGATCCACTAATTTTTCTAGGTAGAAATGCCAAGTTTTGGGAGAGACAGAGGCTCGAGAGCTGAGATTGTTTTTGTTCCTCCCAACTTGTTGAATTAGAGTCCTAAGCACCCATCTCTGTAGATGCATGTTTATCACATGTGCAGAATAGTTTCTCGAGGTTCACGAGAGAAGCCATCTTGCGGATTTTGGCTGGACCCGTGTACGAATTACTGGGGCTGGCTGCTTTAGACGGAAAGTAGAAAGTACCCTTTTGATAATAATTAGTTGTGGGATTTTAACAAAAAAAAAAAAATTAACTAACTGTGGAATTCATGTGGATCTCATATTTAATAGCCTGAGAGGCTGAAAAGGCTCTATTTTGATTTTATTTTTATTTATTTTTGCATTCAAGCTTGTCTTGTTTCTTTATTTTCTATATTATTTACAATCTCTGTTTCAATAACTTTTCTAACCAAATATTTTTTCCTCGACCACACTACAGCCACGGTTAAGAAATATAGTTACAGCCAGAGCCCAGCTGATCCTCTTAATTATAATTTGCACAGTGTTGACCTTTGCGCCGCCTTAAATTAATTCTGTCATCCGAATCTTGTAGCTTCAATTTTATTCCGAAGCGTTTCTCATTAATGGCAGGCTTCGCTTCACCACAGAATTGAAAGCTGACACAAGTATGGAAGGAATCATTGTTATGAACCTTGTCCTCTTTGAGCTTAATGAACCTTTACATCCTTAGCTGCAATGCTAGTGTGTTATTTATCATGTGGTTGGATTACTGGGCATGTTCTAATTAAGGCTAATTTGCTCTTAGCTCTGATGGGAAAACCATGCATCATCCGGAGTTAGTTTCTCTATATGAGCCCTTGTTACGATCTGTAGATGGTAATAAGTGCATTAATTGGCCGAGATTCTGTGGAATTTTGCCGATCTCTACACTGAGTGTGTATGTGTGTGTGTGTGTAAATGAACACCGGCTTTTATCGATCTTAATTACTGCCCCGGCCGAAATTATGAATTGGTCTCTCTCCGCAGTCATGCATTCGTTTATATCCTACTTACACTCCGTCGCCTACTACTATAGCTTGAATGGATGGCTCTAAGAAGATATGGGGAAAAGGTGGGAAACCAAACGGTAAGACCTGCTACCTGCTTTCATGCATGCTATAGTCAACAATATTAATGTGCGAGAAAGCATGCCCTAAATAGGCCCAAATTAATCTTCAGTTCTTCTCACTGCATTACATTGCGGTTTGCACTAACATTAATATTGTCGGAATATACATGGACACATTTTTGTGCATCCCTAGCTAGCAAAAGGAGGGGGGGAGGGGGGGGGGATCATTAATTCACCTGCCTCCTCGCTGTATTTTTCAGGGATATATAGAATTCATATACTCATAAGATTCGTGATTCTAAGATATCGGGTGAAACATATATATGTTGAAACCATGCATAAGGTGAACATATATACAGATCTAGCTAGATCATGCAAGAATTGGATGTGTGCGCGTGTCAAAGGGAGGAAGAAGCTGAATAGTGCCGTGTCACTATTCTGTAACTAACATGAACCTACTGTGTTTTTAATCACATGTAGACTTCATGTCCTTCCATTAATCACATCGTGAGAAACAAACATGATGCCATATATATATGTACTGCTCGGTTTTATTCTGCAACAAGAAGTTAATTCTTTGCTAATCTCTTCTTCTTCTTCTTCTTCTTCTTCTTCTTCTTCTATTTAGTTAACACTTGAGTTAAGATCGTGGTGTTTAGGCGCTCGTACGTATCAACCAAGAATGAAAGAAAGTGTCTCAGCTGTTGCATTAATTAGCTAGGACGCATGGCTGGATGAAAAACACTCTATGATTAATATGTTCTTAAAGAGGTGGCAATTACACACACACACACACACACACACACGCCAAAGGCAACGCCTATCTCTTATTTCAAAACCCTAAGCAACTTTATCGATTGACTGATGCTTACACATACAATGAAATCACTTATTCATGAAGTTTATGACAATTGAGCAATGCTAGACACCTCCATATATAATTAATTCCACGACAATATATAAAATATATAATTGACTTGAAAAATTGGAAGGAGAGGAGAAATGTGATGGACCGCGTGCTCAAGGCATTCAAGCTTAAATCAAGATTTCATCAGTAGCCAGCTTTTGAATGTACAATGTTGGTCCGTAAGCTTTTTTTTCCTTCCATTTCAATGTGCTTTTGTGTGTGGTCAATATACAAAAAAACATGTAGCAAGTACAACAAATATTAATGTTGTCCGTATTCTTCTCTTTTACGTACTATCAGTTGCTTAGTCATCCTTAAAACTATCTCTCTATCGATGATTACCCAAAAAAAGAGAAACAATGTTAATGTGCAGAGACCAGAATGTTAAAACCAATTATAGGCAAAACAAAAACAAGAAATTTGTGCACATATGGGATATGAGTACTGGAACATTTCTTTTGCCTGTGAAGATTGGTAGTAGTGATATTAATGATAAATGAATGGCTAGAAAATTAAGGAATTGGGAGTTGGGGATTTTATGATTCCTACATAATTGTTTCTGTAATTAAGCTATTAATTAATCTTGCTAGCTGGGCTCGGTACTACTAGATTAACATTATATTAAACTAAGATGGATACAATTAAGTTTTTCTAGAAATCATGCTATACACATGGTGCCAACATGTTTTTTTTTTATTTTTTATTACACTTCTCTCGTTGGGAAGTGAGTTTTTCTTCTTTTCATGTATGTTAATGTGGGCACTTGACAACCTAGAGGCTTGAGTTCCATGGCTCAGAAAACTGAAGTTTGGGGGTAGACAGGCTTGTTTTACGACCGTAACAGTAGTCTTGTTGGTTTCATACATTGTAACTGACAAGAGAACTCTCTAGCTACTGCTGCAACGCTTGGTCAAAGAAAGAAGTGTGAATTGGGCATGCAGGAGATGGAGAGAGAAAAGAGAGTAAAAAAAGAAGAGGGAGAGAGCGAGACACCTTAAGTAGGGCATCAACTGTTCTCGAAGCTCAGGACTAGGTTTTCTCTCTCTCTTTTTTACTGTAAATAGAGCAACAGGCTTTTAAGGTTCTTCGCTGTGCTTTTCCTCAGTTGGGCAAGCAGAAATGAAATAAAGGAAGAAGACAAGGCCACATGCAAGATCACAAACAATATATGTGGATACCGGCTGCAGCACGTAGTGCTTTGGGATTGAGCTGAGCTCATGAGCTGCTCAGGGGGGATCTATATATCGTAGGGTGCCCTTGCCTACAAACAAAGAATGTAATGCTAAAGACAAGGCACATACTCTAATTAAGCATTAATTACTAGCTAGGTTACATGAATATTGATATATATTATTAAGTTGACATTTGTTTATTGTTTCGAAATAAATATATAGAGACTGAGACAGCGATTTAAAAAAAAAAAAAAAGATAAACAAAACATGTACTTCCTTGTATCTCTATCTCCTGTCTTAAAAAAATAAAAATCTACTCTGAAATTATATATTTTATATCTCTATGTATATATTTTCATTCTCCAATATGTTCTTGCTTTATTCCATTGACCAAACTCATAATTACACTATATATTGTATCAAGAAAACCCCCCCGAGTGTACTTATTTTCGATATGAAGAACAGGTACTATATATTTCATATATAAACTGAAGCAGCACATTTTTCTATTCAGATATCAAAACAAAAACATATTATAATAAATAATATTTCTTGCACTGGAAAAGGAGACATGTATTGATAAAAAGAAAAAGAAAAAAGAATTTAAAAAAATTAGAGAGAGACATAAAATTATGTATATATATATTAAACCCTAGCAAGCTAGAGATCGATGGGCATCAAAATATATACTATATTAGAACTTCCAAATATAGCTACAAATTATTGATAAAAAGAAAAAGAAAAGACACAGAAGAAACCCAAAATGGTTTATACATATGAAGTTGAACTTACTGACCTTGACAAATCTGTAAATCCATAGCTCCAGCTCCTATCTGGGTTCCAAAGTAATTATTAGTACCAGGCAGCCTCCATGAATATACATCTTCTTCTTCTATCTTTATGGACTTGTCAATGAAGAAATTAGATAAGACCAATCTCGATCTTTTTTATCACCACATCACAACCATGTTCATACATTAATACAAAATATATGCTAGCTAGCAGCTTAATTGTTCTATATATATATATACCCCCTCATGATCGATCATTAATGCTCCATCATCAATTATTGAAAGCTGATCAGAAACTGTCTCGCCCAAAATCTGATAGTACAATGTCTCTAACTCGTCACTCGATCGTTGGAAAAAAAAACCTTGGTACCCTAATTAAAATGGAGGCCTGGCAGCACTTCCACCCCATGGTCCAAACAAATCACCTGAAAATGGATAATTCCCATGATGAGCTCCTCCGGCCATATTAAAAAAACCACTACCAGCTCCTCCAGTACCGCTGCCTGCTCCTCCGCCATCGCCCATCTGTCCACCACTTCCAGTCACACCCGAAGACTGAGAAGCTGTGGGCTGAACCTGCACCGCCCCAGCTTCCTCCTGATCATCCAAAGGCAAACGCTCAAAGACTGCATTAGCAAAAGATGCAGCCATCAAAACCACTGGACCTGCAGCCATCAAAGGCCCCACAACATTCCCTCCAACAACTTGTCCTTGTCCACCGGACAAAAATATGGACAGCCCTCCCGCCCCAGGTGGCGCAGGTGGCGGAAGCACAGTTCCAGATAGCGAAAGGATCTCAAACCTTCCGTGCAAAGTAAGCACGCTTCCTGCAGGAGAAGCTGGTTGCCTTAGAGTAACATTAGCAACTGTCCCACTTCCACTAAGAACACAAACTCCTCTTCCTCTTTTCCTCGCATAAGTGGACACGCTTTCCACTATATCAGCACCATTAGAGATCTCAATCACATGGGATCGGAGGGCATTAGGGCTGTCCCGGGTTACAATAATGGGTGGCTTCGGTTTGTTCTTGGAACCAGCAGGACGACCTCTAGGACGGCGATTCGGATTGGTGCCGCCGCCAGAGCCAGTGGTAGCACTACTATCAGGATGATGATGAGCAGTTTGGTTGGCATGATCTGGTGGTGATGGGGTATTGTTGTTGTCTCTAGAATCAGAGGAAGGAATGGATGAAGGTCTTTGAATCAGATGAAGTTCAGGTCTGAGAAGGTTGTTGTGATTTTGACCATGAACGTATCGAGAATTATTACCTTCAAAACCAGCCATGGTTCTACTTGCCACATCTACTCTCTCCCACCACTTGCTATTATTTGCCAGCTTTAATCTGATCTCTTCTTCGATTCTTCTCTCTTGATCTCCCTGCAAGTTTCTTCTTTTATTACTGATCAATTTAAACTACCAAATACTTGATCTTCTCCAGCACATATATATATATATTCTAACTTAGCAGAAGATTGAAAGCTGGAAGTTAATCGAGATTTAAAGAGAGATTAATTAAGATATATAAAAAGTTGGAAATACTAATATTTCTCGTGTGTGTGTGTGTGTGTGTATCAGTTTCACTGTTTCAGATCATCAAATCCAGAAACAGAAGCCATGATATATAGAGTAACTAGATAAAAATAATTTTTTTCATGTCAAGGGTTTTTCAAAGGTAAATAAATCACAGAGAAGAGAAGAATAAAGGCTGCTATCAAATATAACAAGGAAAAAAAGAGAGCCTGCGGGACTCTACTATTCTTTACTTGAAGAGTTTGAGCTGCGGGGAGAAGGATAAAATATTAGAAAAGGGGATTCAGCGGCAAGGAATCATTCATATGATATGAATGCATACACTGGATTGTTACTCCTTTGCCCCTTGAGACCAACCAGGTTTTGCGCATAAATATTTGATATTCTTGTGTTCTGCTCTACTTTCTACGAAGCCTTGATTTGTTTAAGAATAATAATATTAATACTCTTAAATCGCATTTTCAAAGCAAAATAAACCTTAAATGAACAGTGGTTTTGGATTTAAAAAAATCAGTATTTCTTCAAAAATAAAATTATTTTATATTTCTTTATTTATTGCATTCTAAATAAATCATCCACCTCACCTCCCTCTCTTATTATATTTTAGTGCATTTATCATTGAGAACATGAGGGAATAAACACTGGCTACCACTACCACCAGACTAATCCTCCACAGATACAAAGAAACTATCACTCCCTGCTTGTTGTCAGAAATCCACGCGCCCTATCATCTAGCTAGCTAGATAGGGATAATTCGGTGTGCAAGCCAGTTTTGAAGCCAGGAGGAAATGTCTGTGTTATATAAATATAAATATTAAAAATTATATTTTTTTCTAATTTAAGTTTTAAAAAATTCAATTGAATATATATATATATAAAACATTTGTACCCCGCCGTATCATGGAAACAAACAAAACCTAGCACTGGTTGTTAAACGTGACCGCGTAAAACTAAAAGCATGTCGTGAAAGACAACGCTCATTTATGGCGCGTTTGATTGGTGTCCCACAGCCTTGAAATAATTCTTCATAAGATATAGAATAGAGCCAAAAAACATTTGATGCGAGGATCATGTGCAAATATTAAATTAATAAAAACAAAATTGACAAAAACTATTCTTCGAAAGACAAAGCGTCCACTGAAAATAAATCACCGCTTTAAGCCTGCCGCTTAGGGAAGAGAGGTGGTTTGGGATTTTGAAGTGGTTTTTCAAAGTTTAATGGAATTAATTTTGAGGTGGATTGTGTGGTGATGCTAGACTGTGGTGTAAAATATTTTAAGAAAATATATATTAAAAAAATATTAATATTAATACATTAAAATTAACAAACGCTAAAAAAAATTAATTTAAAATTTTATCAAACCAAAAACACCTAAAAATGTCATTAAAAATTGTGTCAAACACCCTCTAGGTATATTTAATAATGCGGTGCTGATTTCTTTTAATTTAAATATATTAAATTATATTTTTTTTTAAATCATTTACTTTTTATATTAGTATATTAGAACTACAAAAAACAAACACTTCTTTAAGTTTTTTTTTTATTATATATTATTATATTATATCCAAGCTAGTCAAAATCAAATATCATCATTGTTCCAAAATGTACAATATAACGTCTTTCTACCTAGTCAATATACAACATAATTTTAATTTCTTGGACTCGGTCAGTCAAAACCTAGCTTAATTTATTTATTGTATACTGAGTAATTATAGATAATCACTAATTATTTGACTTGTATTTTGATGTGAGTCAAATAATATTTTTTAAAATATATATATATATATATATATATATATATAAGCTTTTCAAATATATTTCTCGCAACAAATTAGAAGTTTTAATTATAAATTAAAAAATACATGCATGCATTTAAACAAATGAGTCCAGAAACATTTCTAACAGTAAATGATAAAAATATTAACATGTTAATTCAACTTGCTAGCTGCAAATCAAATAATTTTTTTAACACAAACGAATTAATATATAGATGTTATTAACATGTTTTTTTTATAGCAAGTAGAAAATATAACTATAAATCAAAATATCAATACTTACATATAATAAAATACAATAAAGATTATATACGTTAATAAAAATATATAAATTCTTTATCTCGTTTTTAATGCTGTAGAAAAATGGGATAATGTTACAATTGCTTCATCAAAACACTATTTTCTTGGTTTTTATGTAATAATATTTTAAAAAAATATAAATAAAATAAATAAAATTACAAAAGAATAAAGATAAAAATAAAAAAAATGATATAAAAATATCAAGTCTAGAGTGATAAATATTCTAAATATGGAGAATAAAATGAAAATTACATATATATCACTACTACAATACCCACTATAATGAAAAATTCGAGAAAAACTCAATTGTGTCCTTTCTACGGTAAAAGACCATTTCATTTTAATATACGTATAATTCAGAAGAAAAAAAACTACTCATAGATAATGAAATTCTTTACACTAATTAATTAAAATTAGTTCCATACAATGAACCGGGTTCATATATAAGAAATAACATAAATTACATGTCACGTAAATTAATTACATTGGTTAATGCTCCGTGAGTTGTAATTTTTTT
>Ga0325401_1003227_pt1 | contig 14858 bp, 9 predicted proteins | sample PopdelMetagenome_FD_205666 | JGI IMG/M metagenome (GOLD analysis project Ga0325401, IMG submission 205666) | Populus deltoides microbial communities from Bellville, Georgia, United States - Xylem-PdKOR-R2 | ecosystem: Host-associated > Plants > Phyllosphere > Stem > Wood/Secondary xylem | place...
TTTTTTACGTTTTTACCGAGTCAACCCGTTTTTTTGCGAGTTTGACCGAGTCAACCCGATTTTGCTGGTTTTCGAGTTTTAACCCCGATTCTACACGTTTTTTGTGTTTTAACTCGTAAAATCGGACGATTTTACGAGTTAAAACGCATTTTTAACAACCATGGTCAGCAATGCACTAATTGTCTTGTGCTGCTAGAGAAGAAGTTAAATATTGAGTCATTGACATTCGACACTCTTTTATGATTTTATCCCTCTCGCCAAAGATAAATGTCGATACAGTTAGGATTGACGAGCCGCCGGCCTCTGTTGGGGGGCAATCCGTAAATTCGTCTCCACATGCGAAACGGGACAAAAACCGGTTCATTCCTCGCCTTCGAATTCGAGTCGCTCGACATTCTTTTATCATTCCCACTCGATCGCCAAAGTCGGGGCCAGAAGGAACCGCCTCTCTCTTTCTGCTTTCTTCCCTTTTCCTCTCTTCTCAGAACTTGGTATGCAGTAAATTGGCGGCTTCTAATCATTTAGCGATGAGTGTTGTCAGGGCCCGGGGTAGCTGCGTGGCCATCCGTACTCTCTCTCCTTCTACAACCACCAACCGATCTTGCGCTCACGGCTCTGCTTCTTCAGGTTTTATCCCTTTTCTTCACTCTGACAACGCGACTCCTTCAATATAAGCAGAATCCATTTTCTTGATTGCATGCAGAAAACCAGAAACCATCTGATTCCCTTGCATTGATTAATCTCTCTGTTTCTATAACTTCACGTGATCATCAACTATAATATTTCCAGAGCTCTGCGTGTGCGTGTTTAATTCTCCGTTCGTTCTTTATGCAATCAGACACTCTGGATTCTTTTCTCTGTCAAATAATACTGTCCAGTCATTTTTGACACTGCAATGTTTGATTTATTTTTCATGCTCTTAGGAATTTGTAATTATTCAACAATAAAAAAGCTACAGGCAAGTGTTTGTGTAACAGTATCCGTGCTTTACGAGAACATTGTTGGCGATTAAACTTCAAAATATCAGTGGTAGACACGGCTTTAACAATAATTTATGCACACTTTTGTACTTTTAATTTAATAAATTATTATTATTACGCAAATGTAATCGGTGTATAGTTACAGCAAATTTGGGATTATCGTGGAATGAAATCAATCTTTGATCTTGCCGGATTCGGCGCGATTGAGAGTAGTAAACTGGTGACTAAAACAGTCAGTGTGTGAGGGAGAAGGGGACTAGGGTGCATCGGACGGGCTAGTGGGCCAGTGATCAAAGCCGGTACACTTCACGGTGACTGTCACTGATTGGAATGGTGGTCCAACGTCCCCAAAAAGGTTGTTGGGATTAGGCGTAACAACTTGTGTTGTCAGACATAGACCTTCACGTGAAACAAATAACTACCAGTATATAAAAAAAAACTCACTCATTCTCGGGAAATCAACCTCTTTTGGGACCGGTTGACCCGTGATTTATCCGGGCTAGTTAAAAATTAGAGTTGGAGTTGATCCGCTGAGTTACAATTAAAACCTAATCAAAACATGTTCTAGCAATTTATTTTACTTGTTATTGATATAATACTTAAGAGGGTGGTATTAGTTATTTTTTAAAATATTTTTTTAAATATATTAAAAAAAATATTTTTAAAAGAGGGTGGTATTAGTTATTTTTTAAAATATTTTTTTAAATATATTAAAAAAATATTTTTAAAATTAATACATCAAAATAATTTAAAAATATATATAAAAATTAATTTTAAATAAAAAATAAAAAAAATCATAAAACACGAATTACACTGCAACCCATCACTCCTAAACCTTATAGTATATCGGGTTAAAATTGCTTTTTTTTTTCAAAAGCAGTTTGAAAAGTTTTAAAACAAATTTATTTTAAAATAATTTTGATATATTAATATTAAAAATAACATTGATTTTTACAACCTTTCACGCACGGTATTACCTATAGATAAAAATATATGTGAATGGCTTACTAATTTCTCCGTGGATGGACGGTAAACGTGGCAAGAGAGTGAAGGTTTGTCTTTATTTGCAATCTTGGCATGGAAAAAGAAACAATGAGTCAGTGCTTTGACATGATTGGAGGTGACAGACCGTCTAGACTTGCTTTCCGTTATTAGCGCGTGGAAGACACTTCCGACCCTATTAGATCGAGTGCTCACATGGATACCATATGTTTCCCATGTGGTGGGATTTCCAACTCAGCGCGTGTCTACACTCTCTCTTCTTTATGCTGGCCGGTTAAACGAAGACACTGCATCGGGCTCTGAGACTGTCACGTATGTATCGGCCCGGACGCAAATGATAGCAGTAAAACACAATTGATTATATACGTATAATTATGTTGTAGTACACTAGCAGAACTACCGTCGTGCGGCACGTGACCTTGATATCCAGCCGCCTTGTCGGAGGTCCCCACTGCCTTTTCAGAGACAAAACTGGTCATGCAGCAGACTGCTCCATGCTCGTTACCAAAAATATGTTTGTTTTCATGTTATTATACTGTAATAAGCTTATGTTATGTGGGATTCATCACGCCCTGAAACTTCAGGTTTTAGAACTGGGAGCATTGCTTTTCCATATCGCTGATATGAAATGCTTTAGCGTGGCTGTTAAACCAGGTGGCTAAAGATTGTCTTGCTCTGCTAGTTGGTAGCCTTTTTTAAAAAAAAAAAATTCCCCCCACCTTGTTTGTTCTTGTATTTTGGCTGCAAATTATTGGGCCACTTGTCATTGGTTGCTAAAGTGAATATTGTTCTTTATGATTGAAGCAAAGATATTGATGGTTGTATGCAGATGATGCAACTTGTGGGTCGCCTACTTGGATTGGTAAGGGCCTCACTTGTGTTTGCTTCAAGCGAAAGGGAGCATATGAACGAATTTGCATTAACTTGACCCCTCAACAGGCAAGTGAACTTACAACAAGAATCATATAGTATTGAAGAAAAAAAGATGATAATTTTTATTGGTTTTTCTTGTTCTTTTTGCTGTTATTTCTCTCATCTTATTCTAACACTAAACTCTAAACATCTGGTTTCTGTCGATTCTTACCAATAAAGATGCCTTCCTTGGTCGTACATTGTCCAAATGGAGCTGATCTATGTGATGCTCAAAACTGGTCTGTTCTGGCAAACTTCGAAGTGCAGATTAATAAAGCTTATTTGTTTAATTTAATCAATCATCCCTCACTGTGATGCTTCTTAACAAATCCAGAACTCGTTGTTTAAGTCTCTAGTCTCTACTAGGGGCTGCTTTCACTTTGCAAATAGTTTAGCAAGATCAATTATATAAACTCGCAAATGCAGGAAAATAGAAGTAATGGACACATTGTCTTCCCATGTCAGCCATTCGTGTAGATTATGAACTGAATTTGTATATATGCTAGTTACTGGGTTTCCACTCTTGCGTTGTCATAATAATGCCTTTGATTTTACAGGTAGTGTTGGGACCGGGCTCAATTTTACGATCTAGTTTATATGAAATCGTGAAACTGAGACTTCATAGAAGTTTGTTATAGCTTTTCCAGTTTTATGATCTTTAGCATTTCTCTCTCTTTTCTTTATGATTGCCAACCATGATAGATTAGTCTAAAATCTTGCAGGAAGAAAGATTGAAGAGGTTGAAGGATAGGATGAAGGTTTATTTTGATGCTTCCAGGCCAGACCACCAGGTATGGTATTGTTTTCATTTCTCTGTCATTGGAATTTTTCGTAGGAGTAAACTCCAGACTTGAAAACTATGGTTCATATCTTAAATCGGAAAATATGGACTGGGATATATCACAGAATCAAATCTGTAACATAGGTGCAGCGGTTGAAACTAAAACCCTGAAACTGCATCCCATATTTCCATTTTGCTGCAAGTTTTTTTCTGACTAATTAAGCCCCTGTTTGGGCCGCAATGGAAGTTTGTGAAAATTCTTTTTTTTTGTTTAAAATTATTTTTTTTGTATGTTTTTAGATTGTTTTGATATGCTGATGTAAAAAATAAATTAAAAAAACAAAAAATAAATAAAAAACATTTTAAAAAGCAACTATAACTATATTCTCGAGTCTGGACACCTCCTAACAAGATGCTTTGACGAGAACAGGATGCTTTGAGAGCTCTATGGTCTGCCACATATCCTGATCGGGAGCTGAGTGGTTTAATATCTGATCAATGGAAAGAAATGGGATGGCAGGGAAGAGATCCATCTACTGATTTCAGGTTGTTTTAGCTGCTTGTCATTTATTCAGCATATCTGGTGTGATTGTTTTCACTTATTTAGCTGCGCGTTTTTTCCTGGTGAACAGAGGAGCTGGATTCCTTTCTCTGGAAAACCTAGTGTTCTTTGCGAAGACATTTTCAGTAAGATTCTTATTTGGCAGTGCAGAGAAGTTTGAATAAATAGGCTTACACTAGGCTACGTTTTGCAATAACATTACCTGTTTTTTTCGTGACAGATATCATTTCAACATTTGCTAAAAAAACAAGGAGGAAAACGATCTGCTTGGGAGTATCCATTTGCTGTTGCTGGTGTAAATATCACATTTATGATTATGCAGATGCTTGACCTTGATGCCAGTAAGTGTGAAATGAATATTAGCTTTTCTCCAGAATTTCACATCAACTGCATCTTGACAAACATCATAATTGCTATTCTCATTCTTTAATGAATTAATTTAAAAAACACAAAAGGTTATGGCTAAATCAAATGTCTCACACACAAAACACTTCTCCTAAATAGTGTTTTTTTGTTAGTTTTTTTCCTTTTAATTTAACGATTTCACCATCTAATTTATTTTTAATATCAGTTTATTTTATAAATTATACTTTGTAATTTTTTTTGATTTTTTTAAAATCATATATAATTTGTTTTGAACGGTTATATATAAGTTTTATGGATTTAGGATTTTTTTTCTCTTGAATTTCAACCTCTAACAAAAAATACATTGGAAATAGGGTTTTATAATTTTTTTTATTTGCTTTTTATGAATTTATTTCGATCTCCAAACCTAAGTTGTAGGTTTAACAAGTTAATTTGGATTGACTTGGATCGTTTTTTACCCACCTTTTTTAATTAATTTTTTTTATTTTATTTTTTAATATTGAGTCATAATTGTTTTTCAATTAGCTTTCTACGGGGTTATCTCGATCATGATTGACTTGGATCGTTTTTTACCCACCTTTTTTAATTAATTTTTTTTAATTTTATTCTTTAATATTGGGTCATAATTGTTTTTCAATTAGCTTTCTACGGGGTTATCCCGATCTCATGATCCTAGTCGTGAGTTTGACAAGTTGAACTATTAATTTTTTTCGGTTTTTTTTAATTGGGATTCATAATTTTTTTTATCTGCTTTCTATGAGATTATCCCGGTCTCATAATCTAGGTCGTGAGTTTAGTAAGTTGACTCGAATTGACTCAGATTATTTTTTTGGATTTCTTTTTAATTTGATTTTTTTTCAATTTCACCCTTCAACAACTCAATATTTATTTTTTATTTAATTTTTTTAATTTCATCCTTTAATATTAAATTGTTTGAGAATCGAGTGTCATATTTTTTTCAATTTATTTTCTTTGAAATTATCTCAATCTCACGATTTTTTTTTTGATTTCAACCCTTAACATTTGATTTGTTGGAAATGAGCTTTGTATTTTTTTTATGAAGTTATCTTGGTCTCATGATTAAGATTGCAAGTCTAACAGGTTTGTCCAGGTTGACTTGAGTTATTTTTTATTAATATTTTTTTAATTAATTTTTTTCTACTTTATCTTTCGACATTGAGTTTGTTAAAAATTGAGTTTTGTAATTTTTTATGATTTACTTTCTATAGGATTATTTTGATTTTATGACCCAGATTGCGAGTTTAGCAGGTTAATCCAAATTGACTCGGGTAATTTTTTTTTTTAATTTATTTTTAATTTCATCATTTAATATTTTATTGATTAAGAATTGTCCTTAATAACTTATTTTTATATGATTTGTATAAGGTTATCACAGTTTTATAATTTAGGATGTAAATTTGATAAGTTGATATCGGTCCAATATGTCGTCTCAATATTATTTTTAAAATATTATCCAAAACATTGCCATATCAATATTTAATAAAAATATCATTCAATATACATAATATTTTATGTTCATAGTTAAGTTTTTTTTTAAGTTAAAAAATACATTAAAAATGTTTGGATATTTTTTTAAGTTAAAAAAAATTGCTACCAATGGGGCGGAGCGGGCTAATGATACTCCTAGAAGATCTTCATGAACCAACACATCTTTATTTTGGCCTAAATTTGCTGTTGTTTTTGACATGTTTTAATTCGGTGAGCTTATTTTATGCAGTGAAACCTCGAACATTTGTCAGACCAGTTTTCTTACAGATTCTGTCAGGTAAGAAGCAGCAGCTATATCCAGTAAAACATTAAGGTCGTATAGTCATGTCCTAAAGAGCCCTATGCAACTCCAGTCCATTAGAAAGGCTAAGTGGAGGTGCCTTTGTGATAGGTGAAGTGGTTGAATATAGAGTTGGCTACTCAACTTTGCTATTATTATCCCAGGACATATCAATTCACTTGTTTCTATGGCCGCCTAATGACTAAAATTTGTGCTTTCAGAAAGCGAATGGGCATTTGACCTTCTCTATTGTGTGGCTTTCGTGGTGATGGACAATCAATGGCTACATAGAAATGCTACATACATGGAGTTCAATGTGAGAATCTATTTAGCCTCCTCCATTCCTTTTTGTGTCCATATGGATTGATAGCTTGGTTTTGCTGATCAGTATATCAACACGTCAATTCCCTTTATGCTGCATGCTGATTGTTAAAGGTCACTGATCAAATGATACATGTACTAGGATGTCTTGAAATCTACTCGAGCTCAGGTAGAGAGAGAACTTCTAATGGATGACATCTTACGGATTGAAGACATGCCTTCTTACAGTCTTCTCATTTAGCAATAACCTACTACAGTTTCAGACCATGCTGGTTCAGGCCACTGGTGTATTTGTTAACATTGAAGTTGTAAAGTCCCTTTCCTTTTCCTTTCATCTACTCCCATCTCCTCTCTTGCCAAGTTAATTTGTGATCCTGTTGTTTTGATACATGTCACAATCTGATGGGAATACTCTGTCACGCCAACTACAACATTCTGTTTTAAAGGTGTCCGAGGTGGGTGGACATGCAGAGAGTTGTGATACTGATGAGTAATTTTGTATATTTACATTTTTTGAAGCCCCATTTACGAAGTTCAAAGGGGCAGAACTATCAACAGAAGCTAAAATGTAAATGAAAATTTGAACACTGTTCTCCTTTTACTTCTACGAATTAGTCATCCAAATTGACACTTTTTTCCAGGTTGGGAGTTCTACACGATAAAATGGGAAAAGCTGCTGCATCTTAAAACGAGGCAAAGATAGCACAGAGATCATAGAAAATAAACAACCTACAAGCAGAAGAATAGGGTGGGAAGAGAACTCAAATCACAACTTAGAATGCCATCTGTGACAATTATATTTCTAGGAAGAGAACAGAAAGGAAATCAGTTCTTGAAGTCCCAGGAAGAGATTCATGAACAGGTTGCTAAAAAGTAACAGAGGTTAAAAATCAATCTATTCGTGGTTGTCCAATATGATCATGACAGACGAGCAATCAAATTAATGCTCCACAGCTGAGAGTTCTGTGAGCAAAAACATGATACGATCCCAAGGATAGAAGAGAACAAGAATGCACTTTATACTGTGAAAATCACTTGCACCACTCTGACAGAAACAATTCTTCGTTTATATAGTACAGAGAATTCTTGTTGTAATAATGATTCGTAAATTTATATGCTCAGGGAAAGTAGTGTTAAACACACCATCATGATTCAACACATATCCCTTGAACTCTTCAAATTTTATCAAAAGAAAGTTCATCTTATTCATATCGATACCTAAGAGTATATTCTGTAGACAGTACAAATCAAATGCCTCAAAGCATGACTAGGTATGCTGTATTATTCACATAAATCTGTACACAAAAGTTGTCATTTCAGCTACTGTTTTAAACAGCGTGCTGGATAGAGGAAACTAAAAACAACAATTATACATGTTAAAGAGGAGAAATATTTACATAACCAAAAAGAGTGGTCCCGTTCCACCTTCCTTGTAGGCATCTGGAATACTTGAGTAACAGAAAAGGTTGTTGGTCATTTCCCAGCTCCAGTCCTGTTTCCTGGACACAGCAAGAGGACGCCACCGGTTTATCCGAACATAGTGCTCCCTGATCTTTCCTTCGCCAATAATACTAGTCACGATGGAATAGCAGCTTTCATGACCACCCCAGACCTTGTCACCAGGATCTGCAGTTTGGCTTCCATCTGGATGAAAGTACCGGTGCATGGGAGGGCCATTGCCTTTCCAGTAGGGATCAAGATTGCGCCAGTATTCTGGAGCTGCCTGAGGATTGATATTTGTCAAACTAAATGAGCTTCGCAAGAAAGAACGGTAACAAGACTCAAGCAAGCTATGAGCTAAACTTTCAAAACAATGTTCCACGGGTTGTAAAAAATAAAAAAAAAAGGTTGATGATTGTCCGTTATGAGAATTATTAGTTTAGAGATGTCATTCACAACACAAGAAGCAGAAATTATTGGAATCATCGGAGAATACACAGAAGAATGGGCTTTTGACTTACCAAGTGCTTTCACTAAGTAGGCAATCGAGATAAAGCACGTTAAGAAAGAGACATGTAAAAGAACCAAGGATTAATCATGAGAACATGTGAACTGAAACATGACCTTCTCTTGGTACTGGAATGAATTTTAAGGCTGCTTTGCATGCATGTACTTGTGGCATGCAGGAATTGTGATCAAACAATGAAACAAAATACAAAAGAGCTTTGGCTTTGTAAGACTATCGAACACTTCCAGCAAGCTTCACATTGTTGAATCATCACTGCACAACATGGGTTTGACTCTACCAATATGAGACTGCAATCTACATAGAAGAAGCATACCTTGGTAAAGTGAAACTCCCAAACGTGATCACATAGATCATCCCTCATGATACGATTCTGACATAAACAACAAACAAAATAATCACTTTGGTCGGGGCTCCCCCATCACATTCGCAAGTAAAACACACGTATGCACAAGTTTCTGAATCAATGAGGACTATGAATTGGAAAAGGAGACAGAGAGCTGGGAATAGGGGCACAGGTTACATGATACTCACGCGTTTGCCATCCATAACAGATAGTGAATAAGCATCCAACTTAGAAATTCCCCGGACAAGAGACAAGCGCGGTATGTGTGCCTTCCCACACCACAATTCCTCACACTAAAACGGACAGCAAAAGTAGAGTCAAATTTTATAATGCAAAATTATCCTAAATCAATACCACAGCAGCTGTTCTCATGAACACATAAAGTAACATTGACCATAGAACAAGAATGGAAGCTTCATGATTGCACAATAAAATTATTTTCTCAGAAAGGAAAGGGCACTCATAACATTCACTTCTCGGGATTGGTGAAAAGCACTGGAACCTATCAAAATTTAATTGCAGATGGTAGCATCCTCAAACCTGCAACAAGGCGCTCAACTCAAGGTCTCTTTCAATTGTCAATGACTTCATTCTGTAACACTATTCGTGTCATCTTACCTTACCTTAAACATTCTCTCTATCTACCACTCTGCTCTAGGATGTCCTTTAAATATTCTATTTTTGGCTCATCGTAGTTAGGTGCCTTTAAGAGCAGCATTCTTGTTGCTTATGTACAAACTAGAGAGATAGATCGTAATTCTAGTTCAAAAATAACTTGAATTCTTTTAACACCCATCTCAAGCAAGATACATTCATAGCACATGCCTAATCCCACAACGACAAGCTCAAAACACCGAAGAGATTTCTTAGCTACAAGGCTCAAAGGTTGAAAACAACATTTGTATGCTTGATATTTCCAACATATGTTCCACATTAGGTGAGATAAATGCATCTTCATACATGATGGGGTCAAAATAAAAAAGCCCAACCGGGCCCGTGAAGACAGAAAAAAAGAAGAAGAATACAAAAAGAAGAGAGATAAAAATTCAGGCCAACCGAGCCCGATTGGGAAGAAAAGAAAAGAGAGGAAGAGAAGACGAATATGAAAAAAGGGGAGAAGGAAAAACACCCAATCGAGCTCAAAAAGAGAGGAGAAGATAGAAGGAGAAAAGAGAGAAGAGAAGGAAAGAAGAGAAAAGAAGAGGGAAGAAAGAAAGAAAAAGGCCCAACTAGACGTAATAACAGCCCAACCGGCCTAGGAAAGAAGAGAGAAGAAAAGGGGGGGGGGGGGGGTAGGCTGCCAGAGCTACACTAGTAACTTGCCATCGACACACCCGCTAGGAACAATTCCCTCGCCAAGACAAAGCTAACGATACCATAGAAGACCACCATTGGAGGCCTAAAGCACCCAGGCATGCAGCTTGAAGACGACATCGAGCATGTATGACGTGCTAAACAATGTTCTACCCCTTCTTCTATTTTAGTCCCTAATCATTTAATAACTCTTCAATTCAACACCTAACCTGATCCAACTAAGCCCGGTAAGAAAGAGGAAAGGGGAAGAAATTTTTTTGGCTCAACCAGGCAAAAAACCCTAACCCAACCGAACTCGCCTCAAAAAGTGAGGGAGAAGAAGAAAGGAGAAAAGAGAAAGAGAGGGAAAAGGTGGCCAACCCAAGCTGGCGACAAACACATTGTCTCTTTTCATATTGAGCAAATTTCAAATTGGACATGACACATGGTTCAAGGCATGCCCAATATATTCACCCCTTTGAATTCTCTGTTTTACAAGTTATCAGTCACACTTGAATTTTCTTCTTACAAGGTTATTAATACGATGCCCACTTGAACTCTCTAAATTATCAATACAATGCCTACCTAAAAGCCTTGTCTCACAAGTTAACATGATGGCATGAACAACTTGTCCTAACAAGTTGTTTGTGCAGACATTCACGGTGAATTAAATATTCTTTGATTCCTGCAAGTAGGTGTGCGAACCTACAACCTATAATGAAAATACAAGTGATGCTATAATGAAAATACAGAAAATACAAGTGATGCCAGGTATATTAATACCAATGACCAACAGGTATAAAAGAGAACTGCATAACATTATATATCCACACATATAGAACACAACACATTCTCCTACATTTTCATTTCCCTTCTTCTATAAATTATGCTTAGGCATTGGAGGGTCCTATGAAGGACTTGTTTCATAGGAGAAAATGGATTATTAACCCAAGCACATTTTTTTTTTTCAATCCCATTAAGCAGCCGTGGAAAGGTCCGTGTGAAGTTTTTCGAACTTCGTCAATACACGTTTGCAAATTATTTAATTATAGGATAATAACTGCATAACATCCAACTCTATTAACCTTGATCAAACCACTAATTCTTTTTCCACTGAATGAATATGAAAATAACTTAAATAACACATTAATCTTTTGTTTTTTTAGCATAAACTGTAGACTTGTTGGTTTAGCATCCATCCTTTAGAATCAAAATTAAAATGTAAAAACAATACAATTCCCTGCAAAAGGATCAAAAGCAAGCAAACCCCCAAAAATAAATTAATCAAAGACATAACCAAAACACCAAAATCCCTCAGGTAATTAAATCATAACCAATCCCATCATCCGGTATCATAACAAACATCAATTAAAAAAGAAAAGGGAATAAAAAAACTGACCTTGGAGGTCCAAAGAAGATCACTAGAAGCAACACGGTTCCAGGTACGAGAAACGACGAGACATAGTGCCAAGCTGCGTGCGTCAAGGTTGTTCAAAACCCTCAACATCAAGTCCCTACCAAGCACATCCAAAGGGTCTTGACAAAAGGGACGACCTCGATCCTCTCTCATCTTCTTTCTTTTCCTTTTCTTTCCTTTCCTCTCCACTAAAGCTAAGCCCTCTTCCATGTCCTTGCTCTGGTTCTCCTATAATTCTTTCTCGTTGGTCTGTGCCACTGAAGAGGAGCGAGACAGAGAAGTGAAGAAAGAAGGAATGTGAATCAAGTTTGGCTTTGCATTTTTTAACGTTTCTTTTATTTGGAATTTTTCTTTACTCTGTTGTCGTTTGTGGGATTGAGATTCTGTCCGGTACAGTTTTTGTTTTGGATTTTAAATTTTTTTTAAATAAATTTAAATTTTTTTATTTTATTTATTTCAAATTAATATATTTTTAGTGTTTATAAATCATTTTAATATGCTAAAATTAAAAATAATTTTTAAAAAATAAAAAATATATTATTTTGATGTATTTTAACATGAAAAATTATTTGAAAAACAACCATAACCACACGTATAAATTCAGAAATTAACATGAAAAATGCAAATAAAAAAAATAAATGATATAAAAATAATATTTTTTTACAGTAATATATATGTTATAATTAGAAAATATGATATTTAATTAAATATTTTAAATATCATAGTTTTCAAATATGATATCTATTATATATTATAGTTGGGAATTACAATAATTTTTTTAATTAATATTAAAAATAATTATAAAATTATTAAAATTAGAAATCCCATATAAGATTTTTAAAATCTAAATATCCAACGGTTAAAGCAGCAACTCCATGTTATTCTAAAAAAAAATTTCTAAAAAATCTTGTAAAAATTTAAGAGTAACTCAACGGTCAAAACAAAAGTTAAGATTTTTTTAAATCATTTTTATGGTTTGGAGTGATCAGACCTCCTTATGTACTTGCTAGATTATCAATATAATCTATCTAGAATAAATTCTTATCTAATTATAATAGTCTCACATCTAACCATTCAGAATCACATGTGAAAATTACCATGCGAGCAATAACTTTTTATGATTTTAATTAAAATATGTTTTTTAATATACAAGCTAGACAAAAATATATAATTTTATTCATAAAATATATTTAGAAAAAAATCCATAAATTTATGGTTTTTGTATAAAACAATCGATCAGTTATATAATTATATTTGATTGGTCAACTAACTGTTTGTTATATTTAAATATTATTATCTAAAGCAAGAAAAGATAAAAATATATTATTTTATTAAATCTTTTAAAAATACTTTTAATTTAATGTGGAAATTTTAAAAAATAAAAATCCCTTAAGGTCATAACTGCCACTTATGCAGTCGCTGCTAGGTCATATTCCTCTGCTCTCTCTAACCCATATCAAGCCCCTTCAAATTCAATCAACAAACTGTGACAAGTTCACCTCCAATTCTCTTTCCCTTATCAAAATGACGTGGCAAATTGAATTTTCTTTTTATGGTCTATTATGCCTTAAAGTGTATACCAATAATAGCTTTTGCGATTCTGTTTTTAGATAATAGATTCTAAAAAAATATTTTTAGTTATGATTTAAAAAAATAAATTTTTAAAAAATATATTATTAATTAAAATTGTTATGAAATGAATTTTTACATGTACAATGAAAAAAGTAGATTTTAATGAATAAAAAAAACAAGTTATTTTAACATTTATAAATAAAAATTTGAAACACAATTATACATAATATCTAATATAAAAGGCAAAAGCTATTCAATCAATAAAATGATTTTTTCTTCTGAGTTAAGCAAAAAATAGAAACTACCACAATACTAAATAGTTTCAAATTTAATTTTAAAACTGGTTGAAGGCTTGAGTTATAAAATTAATTTGGATAGAATATTTTTATAAAAATAAAATTATTTTATTTTTATAAAACATTTACTTAATTAATCTAAATTTGATCGGACAATTGAGATATTAAACATCAAGCAATGTCAACTAGGTTTGTCAAGTAAATTATTTGTTTGATTTAACTAAAAACCCAATAAATTTTATTTTATCAAAACGTTGGTGAAATTTGAACCATTTAAAAACCAACAAAAATAGATATTGGAGCTTATGTCAACTTCCAATCCCTCGTGATTATTATGCTATCAAAACGTTGCTGAAATTATTGTTTTATGATTTTGGTTAATTAAATTAAACATTTGTCAATCTCCATTCTACGAAGTAGAGGCAGGTTAACGAGTTCTTTTATTCCTTTATTACTTCCTTCACTCATGGAAGGTAACAAAACGAGTACACGAGACTCGAAGACGGGCCTAGGCCTATCACAAGAACAGCTGAAAGACGACACGAATGCAATAAGGAGACAGACTAGACACGAAACAAGAGGTCCTGAACACTGAAAAACGCACCACAGATCCCGTTATTATCTGTATCGCCGCTGCGATCAGGCAGATGCAGCCAATATTGCTTCTCTGCGACGCTTAAAGAAGGTAACCGACCAGCCCCTATCTGGAAGGTTTTCTTTAATTATAGGCGCTTGCTTGAAGTTTTGAATCCAGGCATGCAGGCGAGGAAACTTGTGGGCTTCAAATATTACTCCTTCCCCTACTACTTCTTCAATGAGTCCCAACCAATAAATAACAGAACCAAAGGCTATATCTGCTATCCCAATACTGTCTCCACCAAAAAATTTCTTCTCCCCTAACCCGTGTTCTTCAACGTTTTGCAACATTTCCAGGGTTTCCTTCCTTGTATTCTCAAGCTCTTCCCCTTTAGCACGAAACAGTCTCCACACTGATGTACCCTGAAGCCAGAATCAACCATGACATTAATCACTGGAAACTAAATGGAGTGCCAAAGAAAATTAAGCTTAACAAGTCCAGTTTAATTTATAGTATTGTATGAATCATGAAATGTACAATAATGTCTGCAAGCTGTACCTTATCTTCGGCAAATTTGACCCAGAAACGAGCCAGAGCTCTCTCGTAGGGGTCATTTGGCAGCAATGGATTTTGGGGCCACATCTCATCGATGTATTCCACAATGATCATGGACTCGCA
>Ga0325401_1003228_pt1 | contig 14858 bp, 4 predicted proteins | sample PopdelMetagenome_FD_205666 | JGI IMG/M metagenome (GOLD analysis project Ga0325401, IMG submission 205666) | Populus deltoides microbial communities from Bellville, Georgia, United States - Xylem-PdKOR-R2 | ecosystem: Host-associated > Plants > Phyllosphere > Stem > Wood/Secondary xylem | place...
AAAAAAAAAACAAAGTGCGAATACAAATAAAAAAATAATAATTGAGCAATACAAATTCAAATGAATTGAGAATCCAGGTCCAATCCTATCCAATTATTTTGAGTCAAATCAGATAGCTTTCAGGAGAAATTTTATTTTATGATGACCGGGCCACCAGTTTTGTGATACTTGGATTTAAATAATCTTTGTAATATGTAGGGCTCAACTCATCATATGCATTCTGTATTTTCACCGATGCATTAAAAAAGCTTTCCTTTTATCAATTTAACATTCATATTTTCAATTTCTATTAATTGAATATAATTTATCTAAATGGAAAAGGAAACTACTTAACAGAGAGTGTGGACCAAGGCGATCTAATAAACTCGAATGAAAGAAAAAAAAATCATAATAATTCCCCATGTCTTTAAAAAGATTTTACTCAATTGGTTGAGATAGATTTTTCACTACTAGAAAATCAATGAATATAAACAGAAGTATTGATAGATTTTTTCTATTAGTATTTTACGATGATCTTTACCGACCAAATTTTTTCCATCGCTAACTTTGTTGATAAATACCGATGTAAATATATCATTGGTATTTTTTTATGTGTTCACCGACGTGTAAGTTTTTACAGATGTTGTTACTGATAGAATTACAATTGGATTCAAATAGCCAAACTATACAGTGACGTGTCACTTAGACTGACAGAATTGTCGACAGATTGATAGACGAAATAATTCCATTGGTAATATTTAACATATGACCTGGCGCTCGACCTTTCTCTCCCCCTCCTATATTTCTCTTTCTACCTTAAAAAACCTATGCAACAAAACAAACAACCCCCCTCCCCCCCCCCTCATCTCAATATAACTCATCTTTCCATAGCTTTTCCAGTCACAACAACACTCTGTTTAACAACATCCATGTTCATATTGAAATTTATTGCAGATTTTTCATCTTAAGTAATGCATCTATCCTTTTTAAAATTTAAACATATTTTTAAAATGTTAATTTTTTTAATTGTATATTTTTGTAGTATATGTATTTTGTTTGGGTTCTTACTTGTTTTATTGTTTTTTCTCAAATAAACTTGTTGTATGGATTTATAAATTTGTACATGTTATGGTTTGATTTAGATTCTGTAAAATTATATTTGTTTGTAAATTATTGAAGCTTATGTCGAATTACCGACTTAGGTGTGTTGTTATAAAATAAATAATAACTTATTTAACGGGTTCGTTTTATATTCTGTCAATTTTATTGTTGAGTTGTAATTTTTATAAATTTGTATAAATTTATATCTACATAGATAATTGATAATGAATTAAGAGAAGTATTAAAGTAGATTGAATAATCTTGAGCTAAACCAATATTTTTGCAATTTTATTTACTTAGCGTAGTTAATTAATACATGTTGTCATCATTATCTAATATAGATTTGATAAAAGTCATGGATGATGATTCATGAATGTATTGAGGTTCACCCCAAGGATTATAGAGGATGGATTATTGTAATGGGGTTCAGGGTTTTATTAATTACGCTACATCTAATTCGAGAAATATTAGTGAAGGCGGTATTAGATGTCCATGCAAGAGGTGTACAAATAAAAAAGTTTTTCGATCTAAATGTTGTAACGATGCATCTTCTACACAAAGGGTTCATAAAAGAATTCTTGTGTTGGTAAGCACAAGGTGAACCATTTGTTCCTTACAAGACCATGGTAGAAAAGATGGTTAGGTTAACTTCTAGTGCTAGTAACATGCATGAAGTTGTACATGATAACAGTAATCCTTATAGGACTATGGTTATGAATGCGATAAGAATGAATTAGGGTAATGCCGGTTAATGTCCAATCATAGATGAAAAATCTAATGCAGACGCAACCAGGTTCTTTGATCTTTTAAAAGATTCTAACAAACCATTATGGGATGATCGCATAAATCACAGTAAATTATCATGCGTTGCACAGGTGTTTACAATCAAGTCAGATTATGGGTCGAGTGAGGGTGGTTATGACAGATTACCGAATCAGCGAGAAGCATTTTACCTGAAGAAAACAGGCTGAAAGAGAACTTCTATACTGATAAGTCCATGATAAAACTCATTGGTCTAAAATACCATAAAATTGACATGTATCTAAATTTCTGCATGTTGTACTACCTTGAAAATGTTGAGCTAACCGAGTGTATGATATGCGAGCATTCTCGTTATAAACCTATAATTGGCAGAGGAAAGACTTTTGTCGCACATAAAAAAAAAACTTAGATACTTCCAAATCACACCTAGACTACAGAGGTTATTTATGTCACTAAAGAATGCTGAGCACATGACATAACACCAATCACATGATACGGTGGATGAAGTGATGGTGCACCATTCTGACGGTAAAGCATGAAAACACTTTAACAATATGCATCCCTACTTTTCAGCTGAATCAAGAAATATACGTATTGGGTTATGTACAAACAGATTAAATCTATTCAGGTCATTTGCTGCTTCTTATTCTTATTGGTCGGTTATACTCACGATTTACAACTTGTCACTGGATATGTATGAGGCTGGAGTTTGTGTTTTTATCCACGGTCATACCCGATCCTAATAGTCCAAGCCAGAATATAGATGTTTGTCTTCGACCATTGATTGATGAGTTTACATAGTTATGGTCCTCTAGGGCTTTGACTTATGATATATCAATGGAAATTTTTTTCTTATAAAGACAGCTTTGATGTGGACCATCAATGATTTTCTAGCTTATAAAATGGTTTCTAGTTGGGGCAAGTATGGAAAACTAGCATATCTATACTGTATGGAAAATAAGAAGGCATCCACACTAACAAATTGCATTAAAACGTCTTTTTTTTTACTACCACCGACGTTTCTTACCAACGGATCACAAGAATAAAAAGAACAAAAATGATTTTTTTATTGGTAGAGTTGAAAATGATGTTGAACCCCCGTGTCTTTCTGGTGAAGAATTGTATGACGTGGTGTTAGAGTACGGTGATATTATTTTTTGTTTTCAATTTGGTAAGTAGAAGTTCCTGGTTTTAGTTTGACCCATAATTAGGTAAAGCAAAGTATTTTTTGAGAAATTTCTTATTAGAAGACCAATCTCCTCCACCATAACCTTGACGTCATATACATAGAAAAAAACATGTTTGAGAATCTTTTCAACACGATCATGGACGTGAAGGGGAAGACAAAGGATAATATCAAGGCTAGAAAGGATATAGCGTTGTTTTGTCACCGTAAAAATATGAAGTTGGTTTATATTGGGTAATGAGTCGCAAATCCCAAAGCAAGCTTCGCCTTAGATAAAAATACACAACTACTAGTCTACCAATGGCTTAAGAGTCTATGTTTTCCGGATGGAATGCCTTAAACATATCAAGAGCCATGTTTTCCGGATGGAATGCATTATATGGAATGAAGAGCCATGTTTGCCACGTGTTTATGCAAGCACTCATTCCATTAGCTTATCGTGATTTATTGCCAAAGGGGATATGAGATGTACTTACGAAGATCAGTCATTTTTTTAGAGATATATGCTCCAACAAGTTGCAGATAGTACATTAAGAGGCTTGAAACAAATATGATCCAAACAATATGCAAACTTGAGATAATATTTCCTCCATTATTTTTTTTGACTCGATGGAGCATCTCCCTATACATGTACTATATGATGTAAAAGTTGGAGGGTCAGTCCAATATAGATGGATGTATCAATTTGATAGGTTAAAGATTACACATACAATGTAATTAAAAATGTATTTTCATTGTTTTTGCTAATTAAAAACATTTGTTTAATTCCATTTAGGTACTTCTTCAACCTTAAGAAAAAAATATTAAAAACAAGGCACACGTTGAGACTTCAATATATGAGGCCTATATTATTGAGGAGATCTCAATAATTATCTCATATAATTTTAAGCCTCATTTCAGAACAAGAATTAATTATGTTTCAAGGTGTTGTGATATCGCGGTCATACAAATTAATTACCTTAGCTTAAATAAACAAGATAGAATAGAGCAAGTAAAGGGTTAATCCCACGAAAAAGATTTAGTTCAAATTTTTATGCTATACAATATGCAATGGGGGGATTTTGAGATTATCTAGGCTATAGTATAACAAAACAATCAAACTAAATTAAATACATCAGAAAACTATCAAGAGAACAAACCTTGGTTTCAAGTAAACATCCACCTACAAAACTCAGAATCGATCATTGAAAGGAAACATCAATTTATATTTTGAATCTTTATCTTTTTAATATTGATTAGTTAACAAATATATCGTATAACTAACCCTAACCAATAAACAATCACAGTGTTCGCACTAGTAATTTAATTCAATGGCAGCCTTAAGAGCAAGATAAATTGATTAATCTAGACAACATAACTATCCACAGTTCAAGTTTGATTTGTTCGAATGTTCTCCATAAGATTAATAACGGAGATCCACCACAATTATTAAACTCAGTTGCTTCACAAGTTTATATACCTCAACTCCGGTTTGGATATCAAACTTAGCAATAGATTATTCACAATAATAACTTAGAGTCAGCTCTAACAATTAAAATAAAAAAATCATAGGAAATAAGCATAGGAAAACAAACATATTCATCATATAAACTGAAAAGAAAGGGTAAGAAATTCAAAGGTTTATGTGTCCTTGCAACCAAGAAAAAGAGCTTAGTCTTGCATGTCTATTAAACAACTAATCAAAAGGAAAGAAGAATGCATGATTTCGGGTTATTGGAGGAAAGAGTGTGTTTTTCTTCTCTTCTGGTCGCCTCCTCTCTTCTTTTCTCTCTTTCTTTTTATTTGATAGAAAACCCTAATCCCTCTTTCCTACAAAATAGTCCTTACCTAAGTAGACAATTTACATTTAAGTAGTAATAACTATTTTCCAAAAAAAATTGAAATAGCCTTGCATAAAATCCTTAAGCTTTGACTTTGGACTTAGAAGAGTTAAATTATTGAAATAAAGACTTGGATGTCGGTTTCGATGCTTTGGAAAGTAATTTGGACTTGTTTCTTCACAAAACCTGTTTGTTGGCATAATTCATGTGTCATCTTAGAAAAATCATATATCTCTTATATGAGATTTTTTCTGTTGAAATTTGGTATGAGGATAAGTCTTTGAGTCAGGAATTTAAAAAAATTGAGTTTGCATCAAATGGACTTCTCTAGCTTAAGATATTCAAATCGGATGGTCAAACGTCAACACTAGTAAAATGTGAGATTTGTCTTTGAAGGCTGCGATTTCCATGCTATTTCTTTTTATTTTTCGTGCTATATATGTATAGAAAGGTATCGATGTTAGCTTTCTAATGCCATAGGAATCACTTCGTTTTGACTTCTAGAGCTCAAGTTCTGCATAAAACATCGATCAGAGGTCAAATCTGTCAATTATCTCCAATTTACTTCTTTTTTAATCTTACATCTAAAAGTACCTTAAAAACATAAAACAAAGAATATCAATGCATTTTATATATAAAACATAGACAAAATACTACGTAAATATGAGTAAAACTATCAAATAATATGGTTGCATTATAAGACATGATGATGATGGTAAAGTGCCTTCGAGTAGGAACTTGTCAATATTCTTTAATCCTGGATGACCTGCACCAAACAATGTTGTTAGAAGAAGATATTTGTCTAAAATAGAATTCAGATAAGCATATAAGTATTGCCTATTTAACTGCGAAGAACTGAGACCTTTTATTCAGTAAGTATATTATTTAAAATTTGTTGTTAATAGACTATTTATCTCTTGTAATATCACAAACTCATACATTATTAAATACCTTGTAGGCAACATCGTCAATATTTACTATCTAAAAACTCACAACTGATCGAATCTCAAATATTTTTATTACAAGATGAATAATTTGTCACGTGGTTCAGAACACATGTAAGTAGTATTTAATTATCATTATCTATCGAGATACTTAATTTCATTACACATTTCTCGTTCACTATTGTACTCGATGTACCACCTTTATAAATTAGAAGGGAATGCTAGTGCTATATTGTCTTTACTAAGTCTAGGTCTTAAAAGAAAGATGAAGTGCTACAATGGGTATTTTTTCAATGGATACTTGTTTCATACTGAAGAATATGGGCAGGGTAGAAAGACATGTGACAGTGAGGTTTGTGTTAAGGGATCAACTTCAAGTGAGTTTGAAGTTTACTATTATGAGAAATTAGAAAAGGTAATTGAATTGCAATATCATAGCAAGCATAATAGAGTATTTTTATTCAAATGTTATTGGTATAACACTACTGGCAGAGGAATCAAAATAAATCCCTATCATGATTTGGTCGAAATTAATTTAAAAGTTAAACTTCGCAACGTCAATAATGTCTTTGTTTTTGCCAAGCAATGCCAACAAGTTTATTACACATATACCCCTTCCTTTGAAAATGATCGTTCAAGAATTGATTGGTTATCTATATTGAAAATCAAGCCCAAGGGTCGTATCGAGGTTGTTTAAGATGAGAACAATGAATCAAATGTAGGAGATGATGTCTTTCAAGTTAATGAGTTGGTTAATTCATATTGAGTTGCTTCATCAATTGACTTAGAAGAAAATTCAATGTTTTTCACCTTTGATAATATTTTTGTTGATGTTGATGCTGAAGAGTTGAATGTTGTTCTGAGCACTAGCGGACAAGCATAGGTTGATGAACATGATGATAGCAATGAAATCAACGTAGAAGATTGTGATGGAGCTGATGACGATTCAATTGAATAAGAAGAAGAAGACAATTTTAAATAACTATCAAAACACGAAACTATAATGCCATAAACTATAATATAATATTTATTGATGAAATTCTTTATAAAGAAGTATTTATTTTATTACTGTTTTGTGAACTTGTGTTATTGTGTTGTGCTGCAACATTCAATTTAAGTATCTGCAAAATGGATAGATAAGGAATACATATATAATCAGGCGTCAGACCTTGTTTCATGCCGATGAAAATACCGACAGACTATACATCACACCGATGGAACTATTGACGGTTCGTGTCTGTCAGTGTATTCTAGAGGTGAAGGGAATTGTTCCCCTCCTCTTACACTATTCATAACATCGATGGAAATATCAACGGTTTATATTTTTTGGTGTATTCCTAAGGCGAAAGGAACTATTCCTTTTGCATGTCAGTGATGACAATTAAAGTTTATTGATTGAATGGTAGGTTCTAGATGGAATCACTAACGGACTGTGATTTCCAACGTGCTGGTAATTAATGCATCTTTGATTGTTTACTATTCACTATTTTACCAACAGAATCATGGACAAACTGGAAAAAATCTAAAGGGCTTTTTGAAATTTTTAGTGTGAAAAAAAATTTCAAGGGGACTTTATCGAGAGAATCACCAACATACTAATAAAAAATAATAATATTTAATAGTCCATCGGTAATTTCCTTGGGAAAATGTAATATAAAAACCAATAAGCGCAGCAGAACTTCTTTTTTTTTCTTTTTCTTAAGGCTCAAAATCACTCTCAGTCTCTCAAATCCTCTCATCGATTCTCTACATTCTGTCTTTCAAACATAAAGGCTAGAAATCAAGCTTTTTTTCTCTCAACACAATCAACATGTATATATGGTGAATCTTTTGACACATTTTCTTCTGTTTTTTTTTCTTTTATTCAGTTTATTAACAATGTATCTTTTTTTGTTTTTTTTTATCACATGTAAATAAAATCTTAAATTAAGCACAACATTAAGGTAAGAATTTTTCATTCCTAAGGCCTATATTTATTTTTGTATTATTTTTTTGTCTATTTTTTTTCTATATTGCAATAATATTTTTATTGTTTTGTTGAATTTTAATTATTATTGTCAAATTTGTTGTTCAATGTAAATTGAATATATAGGATTAAATTTAATTACAAAAAACTCTTATCAATTTAGGATTAAAAATATTATCACATTGAAAATAAGATGAAATTGAATTATTCAAAATTGTTGGTAGAAATAAAATAAAATCAACTGGTTTATGGCATATATATTGTCTATTTACAGAATTAAAATTTTAGGTAGTTTCTAGTATAGGGGAGGTGCTGCCAAATATTTTTTTAAAATCAAAATTGTTTATCAAAATATTCATTAAATTTGTGTAGATGCATCGAGGAAAATCAATTGCACATCGTGAGCATAGATCGCAGTTAGTTCTTCTAGCAGCGATAATGACAACGAGTTATTAGGTGCCGACCAAGAAGAGGCACACCTGAAGCACACACATCTACTGAATATGTTGCCTCTTTAAGTTCGATTTCGCAATGTAGAGGCACAAGTATAAGGTGCATTGGAAGAACAACCTTTCAATGTAAGTTTGTTTTGCTTTAAATTGGTTTATATTTAACAATTTATGAACAAATAATATTTCATTAAATTTATCAATTTTCAGGTTCACAAGCATTGAGGTTACCCGAGTAATAACATTGGCATTTAAATCGTCGATGAAAATTCTATTGTTTCAATAGAGTCACGTTTCCAAACATCTTGATTGGAAACCACATGTCGATGCATGATTTACAAGATTTAAGATTAGTGTTAACTTAATATTTTTACTTTTTTTTAAGTTAATTCCTTTACCTTATTGAAATTATTGAATTATTTTATATAAATTTTTAATGCAAGGCTAAATTTGAGTGGGATAAAGCAAATGATAATGTTGTGAGGAGAGTTTGGGAAAATCACGTTGCAATTAGGTAACATCAAAAACAATATGATAATATTTTTTTATTTTAAATATTAAAATTTCATTTGTCATTAACTCATCTAGAATACTTTTATATCATGTAGGTTGCGTGATTTTTTATATAGTGCAAAAAAAAAATCTAAAAAATATGCCAGATAAAACGCTCTACTAGGCTGGAATGACGTGGTGGTTTTGAAGGATTTCAGGCCGCCATACATCTCGAAGAATATATGGGCATAATATATTCAGCACATGATGTTCGAGTGTTTCACACGACGGTTACAGTCTGGTGTAAGGAACCGGAGCTGACAAATTCACGGTTTGGTTACCACGCACACCGGCGACTCCATTCCGTTCGTTTCTCATGTGAAGCGAATGGTAAGATTAATTTTAAATACATCTATCCTTAATTAATTTTTTGTTATTTATAAATATATTTAAATGAAAATATTTTTTTCTTACAGGCTACGGCTCTTGGATGTTAGCCAAGTCCAATGGAGTTTTTTATGGAGATGCACATGCGGAATATAGGCCGCCAAAAAGGGATACAACAGTTTGTTGACAATTGTGCTTAATGCTTTGTGGTACGTTCGTTCAACCATTTTCTTTCGTAAGTTATTATTTTCTTGAATTTGATGATTTCATTTTTTATTTTCAAGAGACATATAACAACTAGTTGAATGAAAGATACAAGGACAATCCTTTGACTCACCCGAATTTCGATCCAAATTTGTGGATGGAGACAGGATCGTCTGGTGGACCCGATAGAAATCGGATGTACGGACTCTCCAACACTACGACCAAGAACTTACTGATGGCTCGTAGTGTCTCAACCGTTGGGAGCTCGCAATCGATACCGAGCACTCAGTCTCTGGAGATCAAAGCCTTGTTACAATAAGGAGTGCAAGAACATACGGCCCATCTAAATGAAAAATATGAATGACTCTCTACTGATTATGAATAACTTCGCCGAATGGTCATGGATATTAGATCACAGATGGGTGGTACATGTACACCCTTTTATTGGCCCTATGATCCCGGAACGACCATTCTCCTCCTCCAGCACCACCTTTGTTCTAGTTTCATTGTATTTGAACATATAAATTTGTAATAAATATTTGGCTTTTATATTAAGATAATTTGTTTTTACATACTTGAATTTTATACAATTTTAATTTTTTAAATTGTTTTCTTTTTCTGTACAATAGATTTTTTAAAAATATATATTTTTAATTATTACGAACGGGGTTACCGACAGACTCAATCCGTCGGTATATTGTAAAGAGTTGGAAAAAAATTACTGCATGTGCCATTTCAACTGTTACATCACCGACAAAATTATTCCGTCGATATTTTACAGAGGGTTGGAATTACTTTAAATGCCACTACCAATCATCAATGCAATTCCATCGGTATATTCCAACGAGTAAATTTTTTTTGATGTGTATTGTCCGTTTTTAAAACTATTGGGTTTTATTTTTAACGACGGATATTTTAACAGACCAAAAATTACCAACAAGGAGTTTTTCGAAAGCCATTTTCCGTCCATGAATCCGTCGGTAGAATATGCTTCGAATGAATGGTAGAGTAAATACCAATAAAACGTAGTAATGTTTTATTTTGATTGCTATGTTTTAAGTTTTTTAAATAACTTGTAAGAGGAAAAGGAGGTGTAAAGATTTTCTCCATAAGAACCAATTATATTTCATTCTTAAGTTTTTTCTTGTTTTATTTTAAAATCTTGATTTTGATTTTTCTCTTTTCTTCTAATTTATGGATAATGGGTTTATTTAATGTACATTGTCATCAACAAAATGAAAAAAAAAAATCGAAGTCTTTTATTGAAAGAAACGAAAGTATATACACTTAAATAGAGAAAAAAATAAAAAGAGCCCTGATTAAAAAATTTGTACATGACACTGAATTTTGCATTTACCTCCATCCATATCCTTCAAGAGCAATGCAGCAAGTTGTAATTGGACGACAGATGCACAAATACAGGAGGATTTTCAAATGTCCATGGCCCATATTGCCACTCTAGACACTACCCAGCTGGGGTCTGTATAACCATTTGTTCTTGGTGTAAAGGCTCAAGAGCCCGCTTCTTTTCTAGACATGGACAGGTCGTCATGGATGAGACCAAAGGAGCACCAGCCTCATGAGCCCTCAAATCTAAGAAGTAATGGAAGCAACTAGGGACTTCCCTTTCCTCCACAACTTCAACTTTTTATGGCATGAATGGTTGGCCCATTTTTTATTTATTTTAATTTACTTTTTTTTGCTAAAGAATGGTTATTTCGAGTCTTATTTACTTACTTGTGTTTTGCAATAGATGGGTTGGTGGTTAGGATATTGTTTGTATACTCTCAAATTCGTTGGCCCACTTGTAGAATTCTGCAATCTACATCTTTAGTTTCATAGTTAAACAATTCAAATTAGGAAGACAAGCATGAAATGGTGATTCACTAATTTTAAATTTGAAACGAGTTTTAAATTGAATTAAATAAAAATTAACTTGATTAAATTCAATTTATTTAGTAAATCAACTAAGAATTTGGTTACTTGGTCAAAACCTGATTTGATTTTTTTTAAATTAAAAATAATATCGTTTCAATCATTTCTTTTTAAGAATTAAAATGATATCATTTTAAATTAACCTAGTCAATCCATCCACTCGTGAATGACCTGAATCTTGTGTAAATTTCAGTTATTTTGCTTAATAGCAAACTGAATTTCTTAAAATTATCATCAAAATTCATATATCTAGCTAAATATAGGTTAACATAAAAAGTAAACAAAAACCTCAATTTACATTACTTCTAAGTAAGGGGTTAAAAGAGAATAAATTATTTTGTAGATAATTATTAAAATTAGAAAAAAAAAATAAAACAAAACAGGAAAGTGCTACTAAAATAAGGTGAACCAAAATTTAAGATTGTAAGTAAATTGTGGATAACCTCTTAAACTGGAAACAGTTGAGAAGCACAAACTATACACCTCTTTCCCCCGCCCATTTGGAGAACCACATGAATTGTGTTGAATTCCTCATTTCAATCAATTCTCGCAAGCGTCAATCAACTTATAAGCATGAACTACAGCGAAAAAAACCTGCCATATTTAAAGCTTCCCTTAATAAATGATTATTGATCAATGCAAGAAACATCTCCACTCCTCTAAACACCATGCTCTTTGCGTTTCCTTAGCTTTATGCAAGACCAATAAAGAGTCTGTCTGCCTGGACTCCTATGTTGTAGATTGGAGTCCTGATCCCTCGCATGAGAGCTGTTTTCATGAAAATGAAACACTTACTTGAGGAAATAACATCTGCTCATGTTCCAAAGACTGCCGTGCTACCACCTGCATCATCTAGTAGCTCATCTACTGATGATCAAGAGATGGGTTCGAATTCAATGCCAATGAAAAGGCATATCTTTATTAAAAAATCTAGTTTTTGCAGCTTTCTGCAGGGCATGGATCTAAATCCAGCACGCATGGTAAGCAATCCAACTCTCCTTGATATTCATGAGCCTAGCTAGCTACAATTCATCAGTGATGATTGGTTTTCGTCCTTCTTACAAAATAATCTACACTTCTTGCATCTTGCATAATTCCATTGATTCCTGCCAATTAAATTCCAAAATCATTTACAATCTCGTTATAGACTATAAGACATACTGTCTTAGCGGAGAAACTAAGGTAGCGCTCGGTTGCTGTTTAAGGATAGAAAAGATGAGAACAATTAGGACAAATGAGACATATCCTTTCTATCCTTCCCTGTTTTGGAAGGATATAAATTCACTCCACAACAAATATACAGTTGATGGGATATAGTCGAAACAAATACATCTACAAGAGGTTACTAAGAATACACCAGATTTCGACATATTGATCCTCACATTTTTCTGTCAGCAACATTTTCATGGAACTGCTTGAAACAGTAAATTATGCTAGTATAAATCTCAAGTCCAAGTTCAAGTACCCAAAATGTTGTTAAAAACATTATTTTTCAACTACAAATCTAAGTCCATTTTCGCAGCCGATCAGTTTGATTGAATGCTCTTCTTTCTGCTGACCCTGCATTCCGAATGTTTTGCTATATCTAAAACGTGTAAGCTCCATTATGATCTGCAGGTTTTAGCAGAGATGGTAGGAACCTTTCTTTTACTGTTCTGTGTATGTGGGATTGTAGCATGCACGCAGATATTGAGAGGAGAAGTGGGTCTGATGGAATATGCATCCGTAGCAGGATTAACAATCATCGTCGTGATTTTCTCCATAGGATCAATCTCTGGTGCTCACGTTAATCCTGCTGTTACCATTGCCTTCGCAACTTTTGGCCATTTTCCATGGTCCAAGGTAAAAAATCATCCAAATTCTATTTACTGAGAATTTCTTCATATTTTTATACACCAATTTACATATACATGATACCAATATTGGTTTCTTCCAGGTTCCACTTTACATTTTGGCTCAAACAGTAGGTTCAGTATCGGCAACATATGTTGGAAGCTCAGTATACGGCGTAAAAACAGAACTTATGACAACCCGGCCAGCTATAGGCTGCAGTTCTGCCTTCTGGGTGGAATTTATGGCCACTTTCATGCTCATGTTCCTTGCAGCCTCGTTAACAAGCCAATCCCGATCCGTAAGGCAAATCCCACATGTTTTTGTTTCTAAATTAATTGTGTTGTTTTTACCACAAACATGCATATTGTTTTTTATATTTGCAGTCTCTGCTTTTTTTCGGTGAATTTCTCAATCTCTATGGGAGAAATCTCCAATATTTTATTTTTTTTGAACTTTTATTTATTATATCTTTATATAGTACATGGAGATATGTTTTTCCATCCAATTTAATAAAATTATATTTTTTATTAAAAAAATGCCATGACGTTTTATAAGAATATAATAGCAAAACTTTATAAAATTGCTAAAAATTGTTTTGAGAGATAAAAAGTTTCAAAATTACTCTCCAATTAAAATTTTGAAATTTTCAAAAGATAAAAATTATTTTCTTGAAAACTCATGGAAATTTTTAAAATAAAAAAATATAATTATATCAATTTGAATGGAAAAAGAATTGACATAAAAAGAATTAAATATTATATAAGTACATAAAAAAAGGGATATAAGGAAAACTTTCCCAATTATATATTAAATAGTTGTAAATTATAGTATTTGAGTTCGAGAGTCATGAATACATGAGATTCGAGTTTGGATATGAACACTATAAAACCCGATTCATTGGTATCCATTACCTCCCCCAAGTGAAAATGCTTATTCCTCAAACGGAATTGCAGGACTCTGTCAACCGCCACAAAACCTGTTCATGACTGTAGTTGGAAAACTTTTTTGCAGATAGGCCCTTTGTCTGGTTTTCTTTACGGCATTGCCATTGGACTTGCAGTGCTTATTACAGGGTATGAACAATGAACGGCTGGAAAACACTCTTAAAATATCGTTCCTTCTAATTTTCTCTTGGTTTTTTGATCTTGTTAGTTTTTCTTCTTCTTCTTCTTTCATTCCAGGCCTGTGTCAGGAGGATCATTGAATCCTGCAAGGTCATTGGGCCCTGCAATTGTTTCCTGGGACTTCAAGGATATATGGGTATACATCACTGCTCCAACCATTGGAGCTGTAGCTGGTGCTCTCATGTTTCATCTTTTACGGATTCGACCCCAGGCATGCAGTGCCAATTCCTCTCCTGATGATGATCTACTTGTTCACTCCATAGCCTTCACTGAGAGCTAATCCATCGTGGTTTTCTTCTTTCTTTTCCTATTATTTAGAATTTGTTTTCGAAATATATACTTGTCCACCACACTATAATGAAGGTGGCACCGTGTACATTGCAGCAACGAAAAAAAAATCACTAGGAGGTGGTTGGTGATTAATACAGAACTTATTGTTGTTTCGAAAATAGCAATTTTTTAGGTTTTTGTTCGGGAAATCAATGTTATAGAGTCAGTCACCTGGGCAAGGAGGCTTAATAACCTAGTTTAAATTAATGGATTATGAGTTTATTTTTTTTTATTTAGTATTACTTTAAAATACATGGGGTTTTTTTTTTTTTTTATTATGCAAGGCTTTATTGTTTAGCCTTTTACTGATTACTATGGATGGGTTGTGCAAAATTTTATATTTTTT
>Ga0325401_1003230_pt1 | contig 14856 bp, 6 predicted proteins | sample PopdelMetagenome_FD_205666 | JGI IMG/M metagenome (GOLD analysis project Ga0325401, IMG submission 205666) | Populus deltoides microbial communities from Bellville, Georgia, United States - Xylem-PdKOR-R2 | ecosystem: Host-associated > Plants > Phyllosphere > Stem > Wood/Secondary xylem | place...
TATTGAACTTAATTAACTATTTGGGTTATGAATAATTAATAATATCGATGGACTACATTGATATTAGCAATTCCATGAAACTTGCATAGTTATTCCTAGTGTGGAGGTTAATGATGTCAAGGATCCTAGACATCAACATTTATGAGGATATCTCAAAGTATTGTTGGGACTTGATTAACTATTTCAGGTTAAGAATAATTAATAATATCAATGGGTTACATTGATATCAACATTTACGATAAACTAGATTAGTTGGTCCCGATAAGGGGGACTAATGATACCAATGAGATTTATTAGTATCGACATTAACATTCCAAGGTTCCTAGGAAGAAAAAGATTTGATTAGTTATTTGGTGAAGGATAGTTAATGATACTAATAAATTGGTATCGACACTTTTTTAAAGGAATTGTCCTTCAACATTAATAAATAATATTGATTGGAAAATTATTAACTATCAGAATTAATAATATTAATATAGTAGCTGATAGATCAATGAATTTATATATGTTATTTTTGCTTTAATCCCATGTTTAAAAGGGCCAAATGCAAGGTAATAACCCAAAATACCTAGACTTGGTGTAACAGCCCGACCCAACATGTTATATATTGTCTGCTTTGGGCCTTATCGCCCTCACGGTTTTGTTCTTGGTGATGTGAGCCCACTTCTGAGCTTGACTCCTAAAAACACGTACAACATGTTAGCAACCAGCAATACTAATAAGGTTAACAACCAACTCCTCACTCGCCGATGTGGGATATTACAATCCACTCCCCTTAAGAAGCCCGACGACCTTGTCGACACCATCGAACAACCGATGAGGTCGACTCTGATACCAAATGTAACAACCCAGCCCAACATGTTGTATATTGTCCACTTTGGGCCTTACCACCCTCATGATTTGTTCTTGGTGACGTGAGCCCACTTCTGAGCCTAACTCCCTAAAAATGCATACAACATGTTAGCAACAAACACTACTAATAAGGCTAGCAACCAACTCCTCACCCGCCGATGTGGGATATTAAACTTGGCAACATGTCAAGCCCAGATGACATTGGTATGACTTGCTTCCAAACCCAACATTCTTGGATTAATTTACTAGTGAGTTGAAGTACATATGGTTTTAACGAGCTACCAGACCCATCTTCGAGCTTAGCTATCTGTTAAGCCAGAGTACATGTGGGTCTGGCGAGCTATTAGACCCAATATCCTTGAGCTCAACTATGCAGTGAGCCAAGTACATGTGGGTCTAGCGTGCTGCCATACCCAACATCCTTAGGCTCAACTACATACTGAGCCCAAGTACATGTAGGCCTGACAAGCTGCCAAACCCATCACCTTTAGGCTTAGGATCATTTAAGGTCTAAATACATATGGAACTGATGATCATTATAGGCCTTATATTGGGTTATGAGACCCTATAATAGGCCATGAGGCTTTGTTTGTTTATTTTAATGGCTCTTAACATAAAATATTAAAAGTCAAAAAGTGGTGGAATTATTTATTGCTTTAATCCTCTAACTCATTTGGATTTAATTTCTTTACCTATTAATGAAAGGGTTAGTCTTGATAGCAATAGAAAGCACAGGTAGTGAAAGTTCTTTATAAAAGTGTGCGGCTGCAAATATAGAAAAAGAATAAGCAATACGCATTCAAAGTTAACAAAGGCCAAAAAATGGTTATCTTTAAACCAAGTGATTGAGTTTGGGTGCATATGTGAAAAAAGAGGTTTCTTGAACATAGGAGATCTAAGTTGATATCTAGAGGAGATGATAAATTTTAAATCCTTAAAAACCATTAATGATAATGCCTACAAAATAGGTGTACCAGGTGACTATGGTGTTAGTGCTACTTTTAATGTTTCTGATCTCTCTTTGTTTAATATAAATGACGATTCAAGGTTAAATTCTTTTAAGAAGAGAATGGATGATGCGATCCAAACTACACCAAATAATTAATTAGAAGTGCCAATTAGACCAATTATGTGATCAAAGGAAAAGAAACTCAAGTGTGCATTTAATGAGCTCATACAAAGTATTTGGACCAAGGTGAATTTTGAAGAGGCTACAACAAGTGATGATCGAACTTTAATCAATTTAATTTATCTCTAAAAAAAGCCTAATCCATCTATAACATGGGCTTAATTATTACATAATAATGGGATGTCCAAATAAAGCATGTGGTAGCCTTGATTAATTAATTGTTTTAATATATTTTTATTGATTCAATATTAGTTTAAGAGTCCTTATTATGTGTGGAAACATATATGACAATAAAAGAATTTTATATTGGATAAGTTTGACAACTCAACAACTCTTATCTGATGTGGAAATAAAGTTAACAAAGAGCCCATGTCCTTATTTGATCATTGAATCAGGCTAAAATTATACCAAAAGATTCTTAAGGCCTCATTTTATATATGGTTTAAATTTCATAATAATAAGATATTGGAAAGGTCTTGTGGTAAGGTCCAAAAGCTACTATGTAGGATTTGTAATTAGTCTCCTAGTTGATTTATTATTCTTTTTTATATTTTATTTACAACTCTTTTATTATTTTTTTCATTCTTATTTAAAATGGTTTTACGTATTGTAAATAAGGTTATCTAGCTTGTATTTAGGTTTTTCACAAACATTGATTTTAGAATAATATTTGTGTGTGTGAGAGAGGAATTCTCTTATTTTGGTTTTTCATTGAACTGCTTTGATTTATCAAAGAATTAATCAAGTTTTATGACATCTTTCATACTTCTTGTTTACATCTCTTTATAAGCATTAGGTGAGGGTTCAATTTATATAGTCTTGGTGCTTCAATATATGTTATCATTGTATTAGATTCAATCACAGGCCTACATTTAACTTTCTTAGAAAAGGTTAATTTGACTATGGATTTCTGGACTTTATATCCATGGAGTTCACATCAAATGATCAAACTTAAAATGGGCTTATCGAACCTTAATCATCCATTCAACATTACATTTTTTAGGTTATTGAAGATCCAACCACGTAAAGAGATGAAAATATAACACTCCTTATGAGAGAGCGTATTAGAAAATTCATGCTCCTTCTTATTATTGAGGGAGAGGTAGCATCTTTTCGTGCTTAAAATCCTTTATAAATGCAAGTATTCTACCACATCAAGTCTTTTCTTTATAGATAAGACTAGAGTTATGGCCCACATTTGCCATGGACCAATTAAAAAAAAATTAACATAAAAACAAAAAGCTAAGGGAAAAAAAAATCTAAGACCCAGTCATTGGTTTAATTGTTAATTTAAATAATATAAATAAATAAATGCAACAACAAAAAATAAATAGACAAAAAAATGACAATGAAAAAAAGGTAAAAGGAATCCGACCTAAGCTCACCTGAATTATCAAACAACTCAATATTAAATGATAAAATTAAAAGAAAAAAACTACAAATAAGAACCCCTGTTCAACTAGGTTAAGTCACAAACTCTACGATCATGAGCATGAGATTAAGATAATATCAAAGAAAGAAAAGAAAAAACAAAAAAGTATGAAGATCAATTCCTAATAAATTAAATGAGAACATGATAACTTCATATAAAGAAAAATGAAAAGAAAAAAAAGTTGAAGCTTAATCTCTAGCAAAAAAAAAATGTTGCAAGATGAAAATTAAGAAAAAAAATATCATTAAAAAAAAATTAAAAAAAAACCTTGATCTGAACCCAACCGGGTAAAGATGCAAAATCTTTCACTCAGTCATTATACCAAGGTAACTGCATTCGAAAGCAAATTGAATAAAATCATGAAGCCCAATTATCAAACAACCCAATGTTGAAGGACAATGATGAAAAAAAAAAGATATAATTAAAAAAAAGCAATGGAAAAAATATGAGAAAACTTGGGTTAACCCGCTAACTTCGCGACCTTTGGCACAAGATTAGGATAACCCAATAAAAACAAAATGCATGAAAATCAACTTCTAGTAAACCAAATGTTAAAAGATGAGGTGAAATAACTCATTTTAAAAAAAGAAACCAAAAAAGTCAAAACACGTTAACCATTAAAACTGGTAACTTTGGTCATGAACCCAGAACTAACCCTATATAATGAAAATCATAAAAATAAGAAAGAAAGAAAAATCTAAAAAGGGATAAAAAAATTAAGAAAACGTCAGTTTAAAAAGGGAAAAAAATCAAGCAAACCCAAACATTCCTTCTAAACCTGATTTAATCTTTAAAACTCACAATCCATGAAATTTTAGACCCGAGTTCAATCAGGAAACTTAGTTCCAAACCAATTTAATTTTGAATGATGAAATTGTGAAAACATATCATTCTAAAATATATGCCAAATAAAAAAAATAACAATAAAAAGAATAAGGATCAAATTTAATAGAAAAAACCCAAGAAGGATGAAATTGTAAAAAAAAATCTTAAAAATGATCCTAAAACAAAACAAATAGCAATCACAGGAATTGAGATCAAATTTGAAAGAGTAAAAATGGTAGAGGGTGAAAATGAAAAACATTTCTAATTTTATAGATTATTCAAAATTACAAAAATAATAATAAAAAGGATAGGGACCATATGTGAAAGAAAACAAATTGCAAGGGCTAGCACTAAATTGAAGGAAGAGAGAAAAAAAAATGGCTATCGATGCTAAACCAAATATGCGTTTATTGCACATGTCGTCCCATCATAGAGGGAGCATTAAAAACTTTAAAATTTCATCGTGGAAAGTGATATTTGATGATTAGACGACCCCACATGCATCGCCTAAAAAGCACTAAAGTTGTCACGAGCTAGCATGTTTTTTTCAATAATATTTAATATAAGGTCATTTACAATAATCCCCTCTAATTTATCAAATATACGTTTACAAATGATTAAAAAAAAAACTCTTAGAAGAGAGTTATATTAATTTTGTCTTTAAGTTTAACAAAGTAATTCCACTATTTTGAAAAAAATAAAAATAAAAAAATGAAATTATTAAACCCTGCACAAATTATTACAAACAATTATATCATTGTAAAGATATTACTCTACTCCAATACCCCATTTAAAGGTATTTTTTTTGTGCCATGATAAATTTCATCGAATCACTATTTCAATAAATAGTTATTTTTTTCCGAGAGCTACAATGATTTTTTCTTTTAGTTTTTTTTGTTAATATAAACGAGTGTTCTTTTATATCCTATAGAAGTCGCCCACTGCTTCGAAAGCAGCACCATGCTGTGGCATGTCTTCTTTGTTTTTTTGACAAGGGAACCTTCCGCCTTGTCTCTCGTCGCATTCTTTCACTTTAAAATAAAAACATCTGATGGTGGAAACCAGTAGAGTCTGCAAAATCATCCTTTTTTTTTGGGTCACGTGATGATCAGAACCTTATTCTAATGGGAATCTTGTATTATATATGTTTCCAAACTGTCGGTTATTTTTACAAGCCTCTTAAATTAATTAAGTCATTCTTTTTTCTTGTAAAAACTTAAAAACTCCATCATGGGAGACCAGTTCTGAAGGAGACGATGAACAGGCTCACAAGTGAGTCGTCAATACTTGCAAGCTCTTTGACTAGGCAGTACTCATCGATAGTAATGGGATGTAAATGAAAGTTATGGAATGGAAGGTTAGAGACAGGGTCCATCAAGGTCTAATCCACTTAATTTGACCTTTCGATCTTAGTGAATAAAGACAGCTAGCAACCCCTTGAATACTTTGCGTTCTAAACACGAGTCACGAATTCATTACTTATCACACCTCTTCCACTATCAATAAATACCCCTTTGCTTTTCCCAATAAGGTAAAATTAAGAAGAAAAAAAACCAATTTAGCTTGTATTAATTGAACCCACATATTCAATCTTAAGGTGTATTAACTTACAATATTTTCTCAATCTCGATCCGAACCCACATCACCTCTTACAAAAAGGGTTAGCAATGTAAATAATTAAGGAAACACCACCGTCTACAAGAGTATAAATGAAAAAGTTTGTCATTGGCTTTATCTTTATCTATTGATTAATTAATACACTACTAGAAAATTAACAAATATAAATGAAAATATTGATAAAATGTTTCCGTTGATAAATTACAATGAATTTTTTCAATAGAATATTCTCTTGTTATATCCATCGATAAACATCGACGAAAATATTCTCTCCATATATATATATTTAGGGAATTACAATAGAAAAAAAAATTAAAACAAAACCAAAAAATACAATAATGTGTCATTTATATCATCCATAAACTCTTTAGTAAATTGTTCACTTCTTCCTGACACTATTTATTATATCAATTACAAAGGGTATCACCGACAAATTAATCTAGTTAGTATATTCCAAAGAGCTCTAGAATTGTTCACTTCTCAATTGTATTGTTAATTACTTTTATTTACAGATGAAATTACTGATGGATTGAAAAATCATCGGTGATATTTGGGGGGTTTCTGAAAATTTTTAATTAAATTAAAAATTTAAATTAAATATTACAAACAGAATTACTGATGAATTGAAATGTCATTGATGATACTTGAGAGGTTTTTAAAATTTTTTGATTAAATTAAAAATTTAAATGAAATATTACAGATGAAATCACCGACGGAATGATTTAAAATATTAATATTTAATTATCTATCAGTAAAATACCTTAATAAAAATACTAGAATTCCACATTTCATAAAAAAAAAACACGCCTCTTCTTCTTCTCTCTTCTTCTTCTTCTTTCTTTCCCTTATATAAAAAACTCCAACTTCCTTTTCTTGTCTTTCTCTTCTCTCCTTTACTACTTTTCTTCTTTTCTTTTATTCTCTATGCGCAGTTATGTCTTCTCCTCTCTTCTTCTTTTCTCTTCTTAGGTTTTTTTTTTTAAATATTAACATACTTTATGAATTTGTTTTTTTCTTTTCTCTTCTCAGCTTCATGCGCAATTATATTAAGGTAAGATATTTTTTTCTTCTTTTCTTGTTTTTTTTTTTCATTATATTTTTTTATTATTTTTTTTTAAATTTTTCTGTTCTTAATACTTGTATGAATGTTGTTGTAGGGTTTGTTTTTTATATGAGATCAATTTTATTGGATTTTAGTTGGATTTGTTTTTCAATTTTGTTGTTTAATTTCAATTAAATTATTTTATTTGTTGCTGGATTATAGGTTCTGAAATATTAGGATTTACTATTTCATTTGCTAGTTTTTTATTTTTACCTAGTAAACTTTTCCAACCTTGCACCACAAACAATTTTTTTTATTTTTTAACCAATGAGTTAGTAATTCCATTGTAGTCTTGTATAAGAGGAGTAAGGCTAACATTTGTCGATTTAACTATTACAATTGGATCACAATAAAAAGAAAGAAAGAGCACTGGGATTGTTATGAAACTTCTTGAAAGTTGAGAGATAGAAAGAAACATTTCTAATGAAATTATGGGTTTTCTCTAAAGGTATATTCAATCAGAACTATGGCTGATTGACAAAGTTTGGTATAACAGCACAAATAAAGTGAAGTTTTGTTATCCCACCTTTATTTTTAATTGATAAGATGCTGTTCTTATGTCAAAAATCCTAGTAATCTAGCTAGCTAGGAACTGAGCGATGGAACAAAAGTGGAACCTAGGTTTGGAAAGTAAAAAGGTCAAAAATAATGGTGTTGGGTTGGGCGGCTACTTTTGATGTCTCCTGGATGCCTGCAAGCTGCAAATAAAGTTGCAAACATTCTGTATGCATTATGAATTGTCTATGGCCTCTTTCGAGGCCGCAATGCCGCATCTTCTTAGAGCGGGTTTGCTAAGGTGTTCCCAAGTGTTCTTGCTAAATGTTTTTCGATCACAAACGTTGTTTTCAGTGTTTTTTTGTAGTTTTGATAATCTTCATATGAAAACTACGTAGGTAGATAAAAAAAAATGAAAACATGAGAAGAAATTTAATGAGTTTTGTGAAGATTTCTTAATTAACAGTGACTAGATTCCCACATGTTTTAATTTTTTTTAAACAAAGTATTTTAGAAAAACGTTTGCTAATGCATTTCTAAACGTACGCTGGAGGTTTTGGATTTCTCTCAGCACATACAGTATTGCCCTCTTTCTCACAATGTTACTGTAGAAAAATCAATGAAGTGTACATGCAATAATCCATCACTTAATTATTTAGTTCTCCATGCAATTAATTATTTACAGGTGAGAAGGTAAAAACAACTCTTCGGTGCACCAATTGACTAGCCCAGAAATTTGGTACCTTCACCTGACAAAGAGTTTGACATTCAAACCCTTCCTTAATGGTTAAGAAAAAGAAATTACTGAAAGATAAAGCTCTCAAGGAACATGATCCAATTACAGAGCTCCCTCGTAGCAACAGTTCTATTTTTTTTTTTTCCCCTTATCTAACCATACTACTAGCAGCTGAAACACCGCGAGAAAAGGAAACCTAAGCCTTATATGGCATTGAAGATTCTCTGCCCTGGTGACAGCATCATTTTTGGATCAAACTGAGCTTTTCTCTCTTGAAAATTTCTCCATTTCGATCCGAAATGATTAATCCATTCTTTATTACTATTGTAAAGGGGCAAGTACTGCTTAATCTCAATACCAGCTTTGTCACAGAACTTCAATATGTCCTTGTTCTGATGATCATAGGCTTTCCAGTCATTAAACCCGCTTGAGTGCAAGAATCCCACGGTATAAAAAATATCTTCTTCTGGTATAACCGCGGACATTTTATCATCCCATCTGCAATTAATATGATGTTGGTCACTTCCCGAATTGTTAATTGAATAATTAATTAATATTCCCTATTTTCTCTACCGAAAACAAAAAGGTTATTGAGCACAGTACTTACTTTTTTCTATTCATAGGGTAAAAAAGAACGACTCCAGTCGTAATATTACGCTTAAGGACAAGGTCATGGAAAACACCCTTGTTGAACTCCAGAATACGAGATTTTGGCAGGAAGAGATTTAACCATGGATGAGGAACATCCCATAATCCTTGCGAATGAAGCTTTTGCTCTCCACTTCGGACTCTATTTAGAAAATCCACAAAGGAAACATCTTTCTCAAACATAAATCCGGCAACGAAGCTTAAACCCTTGAGCAATTGTTGCAGATCCTATAAAAGAAATAATTACAATAACAATTTTGTCCTTAGTCCATATTATTACACTAGAATCTTATGGAAATCAAGAAATGGATCTATACTATATACTTGTGATAGATTATGATGTTGACGAGGTACCTTGTCAACAGTGTGTCTGGTCCCATCATCATAATATTTGGCTACTTCTAGACAGTAGATGATGGCATGTTGGGTTACCAGGGACAATATTTTAGGGATATCGGATGATGGGAAGAAGGAGGATCTCCAATTATTTGGAGGTCCTTGAGCCATAAGAAGTGAACCTTCCAAATAGTCGAGTGCATTCTTCTGCTTCCTTCCATTGATTGAGATTAAACGTTCTTGGTCTCTTGTAAAAGCAGAAAAATCGCTGTAAAGCATTCGTACCCACTTCACCTATACATGATCGATATTAAGCAGCACAAAATTAGAGAGAGAAAACAAACACTATATATATATAGCCGAGGCACCAAATGGTGAAAAAATATATCTAGCTAGCATATATATGGTAATTCTAAAGCAGCATAGAATTTCTCGTACCCTCTTTGGTGCTGGCTCTAAAGCTATTCTTGCTCTAGTTATAATTCCAAACTGTCCTAAACCTCCTAGAACAGCATAAAATAGCTCAGAATTCGTGTGTGAAGAGCAGGTAACCAGTTCTCCTTTCCCTGTATGACCCAAACAAGAACAAATTAATTAATAATATATAACGCATGAGTTTAACGCTGAAGTACTAATCAATAAATAATAAAAACAGAAAAAATGTCCTTCACATACTGTTTTGGCTGAAGTAACTCCTTAGTCCATGGAGATCTCTTATTTAGCCCTTTAATTTGCCCAACCAAAACAAGTGGCCATTTTAATGAAATTTGTTCTGGTATAATTGTGCTATTTATAACACATCTTTAGAATCACTTTCGAGATTTACTTGATTAGCATTGATTTTCACAGGGAGATCCCATGAATATATTTTTTTTCTAACACCATTAGAAGACTGTTGTAAAATGTGTGATCATCTATTTACCTTTTCATCTCTATAGAAAAAGATTAGACTGTGACTGTAGTTAATTGCTGAACAAATAGGTGAGTTATAGTACGTAGGTATCTCCAGCTTGACAAAATAAATTTCTAGTGCAGAAAAAGAAAAAAGGAATTAAGAGCATTCATACATACCGGTAACAACATCCATTTCATAGACATTGCTAATCTGAGGGCCGTACCGAAATGTTGTTCCGCTAATTCCAGCATTTGAGAGAGTCCCACCAACGCTAAGGTACAAGTAGTCTGTCCATGACACCGGAGCAAATCCATGTTCCATAGTGGAATGCAAAACATCAATCCATAGCTGCTCACCTCCAACATCGGCAAAGAAACCCAATGAAGGGCATTTTGAGACAGTAATTGCAGTCCCATTTTTATGATTCCTTAGACTCGTCATATCCACTACAACTCCATTAGAAGCCATAGCCTGTCCCCCAACAGAATGGCCGTGGCCCCTGGCAGCTACAGTAAAAGGGGTGTAGTTATTGTACGAGAATTTTATTAAGCTCGTTATATCTTCTATTGAGGATGGATAAAGAACTGCGGCTGGATTTTCATGGACGATGTTACCGTAATCAGAAGAGACTGATTTGATGGGATCGGGCTCAACATGAAGATGACGTGCGAAATCAAGGGTTTGGATCTGAGGAGGTAAAAAACCAGTCCATGACTTGGATTTTCCAAGGGTGGATGCTAAGCGAGTTATAAAAAGAATTGCCATAAGACATATTGTGATGATAGGATTCTCAGCCATTGATCTATTTTTGTTATTTGGTTATCTTCCTCGAGTTGAGAACAAGGAAATTAAGAGAAGTAAACAAAGGGATCCAAGCTGGCCAGAGTTCTTATGGACAGGGGTCTGTGGTGAAGAGATGTGTGTGTGTGTGTGTGTGAAAAGGAGGGTATGTGCATGTATGTGTGTGTGTGTGTGTGTGTGTGTGTGTGTGTGTGTGTGTCTATATATATAAATATATATATATATATATATATATATAGAGAGAGAGAGAGAGAGAGAGAGAGAGAGAGAGAGAGAGAGAGAGAGGACAGGAACATGCATTAAATTGAGGTGGAAATCTTGGATGGCTAGGGAAGAAATCTTGGTGTTTGGTTGGCAAAAGACACTGTGTATATGCAGCATGCAAGTTTTGTCAAAGATATTCAAGGACAGGATCTGGGATCCATTCATGACCATTACAAATAGAAAAAAACAAAAGAAAGTCACTTATTACGTGTTTCTTGTGTTTAAATGACAATCATCATCTTGATGATTCCATCCCACCCAAAGATTTGATTCATTCTCGTGGGTCAATAGCAATGGCCAAACCTCATGGACTTGGGCCAATGTGTGTTCATGACCATGATCACTCAAGTTCGGTCAATTAATTTGTTGTCTACCCCATTTTTTCCTTTTTATTAGTAGTAATTTGTGCTGGTTTGCTATTGTAGGGGGGTAACGTGGGGGCCAAAATTAGGTAATCATCAAAGAATCCATAAGATTTTTCTTTTAGGTTTAGAAGAATTTTCAAGGATCAAGGCATTGCCCTGGATATGATAATAATACTGTGAAATTAAAATGTGAAAGAGACATTAGCGTGAACTTTCCTCATCCTGAGATTTTGTTTGTTCGTATCTAAGGCTACATGTAATGAGACCAAGTCAAATTAGAACATTATTACCTGGCCGGCCGGTATTGTCTCATCTAACTTTCAAGACATTTCAATGGAGTAATAATTAGGATGCTTCCGATGTTTTTTATTTTAACTTCTTCGGGACATCACTCCTTAAATCCAAGTCTCATATATATTACCAGCTAGCTAGGGCAAACAATTCTCCCTCCATATATAGATTACATCGTATTCCAGACTTTCGAAATATATATATATATATATATATATATATATATCCATGTTTATTAATGCATAAATTAAAAGATTCCAGGCATGCAGCTTGCTTGCTTGCATTTAAAAGCATAGCACAGAGCTACAGGAAACAACACCATGCCACCCACACGAGAGGAATCGATCATGGAAGTTTGGCCTTGTCTGCCTATATATAATTGTATATGTGCATGACACTATATAATTATATACAAATCTCTTAATTAATAATGCCTTACAGTGTAGCAAAATATTTTTAGTTTCAAAGGAATGATATGTATAGTTTTCTTTGTCGTTTCATCTGTTTCTTGATGGCTGGAAAATTATAATAAGTAGTAATAAATTATTTTTCAAGTTCTAAGCACTGTTAGTTGCTTTGGAAATCTTTGTTAAGAACAATAAAATTCAAAGGACAATCTTTGACCTAAAGATCTTACGGGGCATATGGAGACCTATCAGATAGCAGCCCTTCACCATGCATCCATGATCCATGTATTCGAATAAATGATTTAAAACGCATGTGCATCATGCATTTCTAGTCTGTCCATCCATCTCTGCAAGAAATCTTGTTCATAAATAGAATTTAATTATGCGAAACTATTTTTAGATCTCATGTTATTATTTAAGTTTTTATAATTTAATTTTTTAAAATAGTATCATAGTTTAAAAAATAATAGCATTTTAATAACTTAAAAGTTTAAATTAAATTAGTTTAAGATAATTTAGTTGATATTTATAAACACAAGAATTCTTCTATTATTTCTTGCTCTACGTCACAACATGAAAAATTAAACTTCGTGAATGCAACAAAACATGCATTCCCACATGCCAAAATAGTGATGATTAGGCCTTTTGCCTGACAAGAGAGATAGAGAGAGCTTTCAAATTGATGTGCTCGTCATATATACTCCTTTTGATACTGATTTTTGTGCCTATATATAGATATTTTTTCACTACCATAAATTTAACAAATATAAATAAAAATACTAATAAAAATCTTTTTGTTGGTAATTTTACCGACAAATTTCTCCATCACTATATTTCTCAGTAAACACCAATAAAAATATTTTGTCAGTATATACTAAGGGAATTGCAGTTGGAAAAGAAGGAATAAAAAAACTCAGAAAAATACGATGACGTGTAACTTTTACCAACGGCTTTACCAACAGAATTAACTTAATGGTAAAAGTTCATTCGTAAATATACCAACGGAAATCATCTCTAGGTATATACCGACAGAATTATGGATGGTATTACAATGGAATTCAGAAAAGCAAATCATATGGTGACATGACACTTTTTACCGACAGAATGACCAATGAAATAATTTTGTCGGTAAATTCATCGATAATATTTAATTTATAACCTGGTGATTGACCGTCCTCTCTCCCCTCCCCCGTTTCTATCTTACTCATGCATTTTTTTTCTACAACAAAAAGCAGAAACAACCACCCCCTCCCCTCCTCAATCTCAACACAACTCAACCTCCTATAACAAATCTGCCAAACACAACACTCGATTTGTCAGCATCCATGTTTTAATTCAAATTTTATTGAGGATTCTCCATCCTAAGTAAGCAAATCTACCCTTTTTACCCTTTATAACTTGGCGAGCAACCCTCCTTTCCCCTCCCCCGTTTCTATCTTACTCATGCATTTTTTTTTTCTACAACAAAAGGCAGAAACAACCACCCCCTCCCCTCCTCAATCTTAACACAACTCAACCTCCTATAACAAATCTGCCCAACACAACACTCGGTATGTCAGCATCCATGTTCTAATTCAAATTTTATTGAGGATTCTCCATCTTAAGTAAGCAAATCTACCCCCTTTTTTTATTTTAATACAATTTTGAAATGTTAATTTTTTTGCAAATTTTTGTAGTATATGTATTTTGTTTGGGTGTTTACTCAATTTATAGTTTTTTCTCATACAAATTTGTTGTATGGATTTATGATTTGTACATGTTAAGGTTTGTTTTAGATTTTGTAAAATTATATTTATTTGTAAATTGATGAAACTTATGTTGATTTTTGACTTAGGTGTTTTGTGATGAAATAAATAAGGGTTTATTTAACGGGTCTATTTTATTTCCTTTTCAATTTTATTACCGAGTTAAAATTTTCATACTTATAGAAATATGGTTATGGATGCAATGAGAATGTATCAAGGTTATGTCATCGAATGAACAGGAAGCATTTTACCTGAAGGGAACAGACGGAAAGAGAACTTTTATGCTGCTAAGTCCATGATGAAACCTCCTGATCTAGGATACCAGAAAATTGACATGTGTCCAAACTTCTGCATGTTGTACTACCGTGAAAATACAAAGTTGACCAAGTGCAAACCATACGGGCATTCTCATTATAAAACCAGAACTGGCAGGTGAAGGACACTTGTCGCACATAAAAAAAGTCCAGACTGCAAAGGTTATTCATGTCATCAAAGACTGTTGAGCACATGACATGACATCAATCTCATGATATGGTGGATGAAGTGATGGTGCACCCTTTTGATGAGTGAAGCTTAGAAACACTTTAATAGTGTGCATCCTTAATTTTGAGTGGAATCAAGGAACGTGCGTCTTGGGTTATATACTAATGGTTTATAACTTGCCACTAGGGATGTATATGAGGCCAGAGTTCATGTTTTTATCTACGGTCTTACCCAGTCCTAATAGTCCGGGTCGAAATATAGATGTTTGTCTTCAACTGTTAATTAATGAGTTGAAGCAATTGTAGGAATCTGGGGCTTTGCTAATGATGTATCGAGGAAACACAATAATTTTCTTGCTTATGAAATGGTTTGAATTATGTGATATTTAATTGCGATGAACTGATATATTTTATTTAGTAAGTATACTACTTAA
>Ga0325401_1003232_pt1 | contig 14855 bp, 7 predicted proteins | sample PopdelMetagenome_FD_205666 | JGI IMG/M metagenome (GOLD analysis project Ga0325401, IMG submission 205666) | Populus deltoides microbial communities from Bellville, Georgia, United States - Xylem-PdKOR-R2 | ecosystem: Host-associated > Plants > Phyllosphere > Stem > Wood/Secondary xylem | place...
AGAGGAGTTAAATCTGTTTTGAACTCTAGTGGACTAGAGAATGTTGATGAAGAAGATGATAACCACATTGAAGAGTGCGATAAAGCTGATAACAATTCAATTGAGGACGAAGATGAAAATTCTGACTAAATTTACTGTAAAACCTTTTTTTTTATATAATGTAATATTATGGATGATATTTTGGAACATAAAATATTTATTTTATAATTGTTTGCTCTTGTTATTGTGCTGTGCATACTATAAGTTTGCAATTTAAGCATTTGTGTAGGAGGATAGACAGGTAATACAAACAAAACATGTAAAAACTTGACACAAACACCGACGGATAGACCGACTAATTATGTGACGTCAGTATTTCACCGAGAGTTGCAAAAAATTACAACATTTTTCCACCATTACCGACGTCTTTACCGACGGAATATGTCCCATCGATATTTTACCAAGAGTTGCAAAAAAATAAAGCATTTTGCCACAATCACTGACAGCTATACCGATGGCATTTGTCCCGTTGGTATTTCACCGAGAGTTGCAAAAAAATTACAGCCACTACCATAATCACCGACGGCTTTCCCGACGCCATCACCGACGGATAGTGCACATTCCAAAGCGCACGACTGTCAGACTACCTGGTCGGTCGACACAGGTACCGACGGAATCACCGACGGTCGCGACAAGTCCAATGTGCATGTGCTTTGACACACAGTTACCGATGGATTTGCCGATGGATTTCAAAAAATCTGAAGGGATTTTCAAAATTTTAGTGCGAAATTCAATTAAATACCAACGGAAATTATTGACGGAATTTAATGCCACTGCCTAAAAAAAATATTATTCTATTTTTCGTCAGTAATTCCATCAAAAACATTGCAGTATAAAACCGACCCCCCCTCCACGGTTCATTTTTTCTCGGCTCCTCTTCATTTCTTCTCTTCTCCTCCTGCAAATTCTTGACGTTTAGCATTGCATTTTTATTGTTTTGATTGTAGTTTTCAACAAATTAAAAGGTATAATTCTCCTTTCTTTATCTTTGTATTTTTTGACTTTTTTTATATTTTAATTATGATTATTTTTGTGGTTTTCTTTGTTTTGTATATTGTAGGTAGATAAAATCTTGAAATCAACACACTATTAAGGTAAACATTTTTCATTCCTAAAGTCTTTAGTTTTTTCTTTTTATTTGTTAAATTTATTTTATTGTTTGTATTGCCATAATAATTGAAAATTTTGTTAAATTTGAATTGTTATTGTTGAATTTACATTTAAAATGTTAATTAAAATATAGAATTAAATTTAATTAGTTTATCTTAATTTTATTATATTATTGTTTGTTATGTTTTTAATTATTTCAATTAATTTTAATTGTTATTTATGAATTTGTATAGATGTTAGTTGAAAATATATAGATGTTTAATTTCTATAGATGTTAGGTTGATTAGAGTTGATTTTGCAATATTTGTGTAATTATCAATATTTGTAGGTATGAAAACTGTGGGTAGTCTCTAATATAGAGGAGATGCTGATGATTGTTTTTTAAATAATTAAATTTAACTATTCGTATAAATTTGTGTAGATGGGTGAATGAAAATTTAATTATTTTATTGTTTATATTGTAAAAATTATTTTATTCTATTATTGATTGTTATGTTTTTTTTTTTATTTTCATTAATTTTAATTGTCATTTATGCATTTCTATAGATGTTAGTTCAAAATATATAAATGTTGAATTCCTATAGATGTTAGGTTGTATATAAGATTTTTCAATGGAGTCAATTGGTTTGTGGTTATTTTTAAAGATTTGCAGGTTTAAAAACTGTAGGTAGTCTCCAGTATAAGAGAGGTGTTGCCGAATTGTTTTTAAATAATCGAAGTTAATTATGTAATTATTCGTATAAATTTGTGTAGATGCGTAGAATGAAATCTATAGCACGTCGTCAGCAGACGGTTACAACTAGTTCTTCTAGCAGCGAGGAGGACGTATCCTTAGGTGCTGATCACGGCGAGGCATCTGCACCAACTTGTGATGCTGTCTCTTCTAGCGCGGTTTCACAGAGCATAGGCGATGTGCCTTCACAGAGGGGTCAATTCACTCGCACGTACCAGGCACAATGGAAAGACGACCTTTCAATGTCAGTTTATTTAGGTTTTAGTTTTTTTATATATATTTATAACATAATTTATAAACAACTAATTAATATTTTATTAATTTTATTTAATTTCAGGTTCACAAACATTGAGGCTGCCCGGACAATAACATCGGTGTTTAAATCGTCGATGGAGATTCCATTATTTCAACGGAGTCAGGTTTCCAGACATCCTGAGTGGAGACCTAATATCGATGCATGGTTTCAACGATTTCAGGTAGGTGTTAACTTTTAATTTCCAGGTTATTTTTAATAAATTATGTTTATAATTTTATATCTTGTACTATTTTTATTTTAAATGAATTATTTATATACACAACTTAGATTTGAGTGGGATAGAGCAGATAACAATGTTGTGAGAAGAGTATGGGAGAATCACGCGGCTACTAGGTAATATCAAAAATAATATTTATTTTTATTTTATAATTTTATGTTCTAACTTCTAATTTGTTACTATGGAAGTAGGTTGCGTGATTTTTGGTATGACACACAAAAAAAAACCAAAAAGATATGCAAGAGATAACGGTCTTGAAGGATAAAATGAGGTTGCGGTTTGGCGGAAATTGAAACTACCATTCATCTCGGGGGATATATGGACAACATATATTAAGCATGTGACATCTGAGTGGTTCACACGATGCTCACATTCCGGTGCCGACAACCGGAATTGGCAAATTCATGGTTCGGTGACCACGCACACCGGCAGCTCCATCCCGTTCAGTGCACATGCGAAGTGGATGGTAAGATTAATTTAAATAAAATATATCGTTAATTAATTTATTGTTGCTTATAAATATATTTAACTTGCAACCTTGTTTGTCCTTACAGGCTACGTATCTTGGACGTGAGCTGAGCCTAATGGAGCTGTTTGTAAAGACGCACGTGCGGAGTCAAGACCGCCAAAAGGGGGTGCAACAATTTGTGGACAATCGTGCTCAACACTTCGTGGTATGTTCGTTCAATCATTTTATTTTATAAGTTATTATTTTCTTGAATTGAATATGATGATTTTTTTTAAAAAAAATTCAGAAGACCTATAATAGCCAGTTGAGGGAGAGATATGGGGACGATCCTTCGACCCATCCGGATTTTGATTCGGATTTGTTGATGGAGGCAGGATCGTCTGATGGACCAGATAAAAAAATCGGGTCTACGGGCTCTCTAACACTACGGTCAAAAACTTGCGGTCTGCTCGTAATGTTTCAACTGTTGGGAGCTCTCTATCAGTATCGAGCACCCAGTCTAAGGAGTTCATGGCTTTGAAACAACAATATGATCAGCTCTGTCAAATGGTCATGGAGATTAGATCAAGGATGAGTGATGATACATGCGCAGCTCCTTTTTGGCCGTACGGTCTTGGAAACAACCAGCCTCCTCCTCCTCCTTCTCCTTCTCCTCCAGCTCCGCCGTTATTTTAGTTTAATTTTGTTTTTGAAACACATTAAATTTGTAATGAATATTTGGATGAATATTATTTAACATTATTTTTATATTTTTAATGTTTAATACAATTTTATTTGGTTATTTACTTGGCTGATTAGTTTTTTTACTATTAATAAATAATTTTTTAAAATATTTAAATAAATTCCGACGGCCTTACAGACAGAACCAGGCCGTCGATATTTTACTGAGAGTTGCAAAAAAATTACCACCCATGCCACAATCACCGATGAATATAGTCCATCAGTGTTTATCGTTACTATTACCGACAGAAAATATCTGTCGATATTTTACAGAGAGTTATGAAATATTTATTGCCCATGCCACAATCACCGACGGCTATTTCATCGGTGATTACCGGTGAAAATATAGACGGAGTTATTTTGTTGGTAAGGTTCTCGTGGGAAAAAAATTTTTTGCGCACTTCGCCGTCGGTGTTTGTTTTTTTAATTTTCAATAGAGTTAGCGACGGAACAGGGAATTACCGATGATCAATATTCTGACGGACTGATTCCATCGGTGAGACCATCAGTAAAAATTTTACCGATGAATTGCGTGCCTTACATCGACGAAATGAAGCCATCGGTAAAACTATTTAATGGTGTAGTGACGGTACATACAATGCGACTTTCTTGAAGAATCTCACAAGAAACATTGAGGGGGAGGTCATTGGAGTCCACAACACCTTTCACGAAGCTTATATATTGTGGGAACTAATCAAGCAAAAAAAAAGAAAGAAAAGTGAGCAAGCATAAAATATAAAGAACAAGTATGGGTAGTTTCCATATAGAACAAATCTGTTTAGGGATTAGAGAGTTGAGGGAAGGAAAGGAAAGGATGACATTCTCTTACCAGTTCTCCATCAAAATCATCTGAAATGAGGACCTTTTTTCACATAGAGCCTAATGTTTTTTGTTTTGGGATTGACCATGTCATCCTTTCCTGTGGGAGCCATAGCTAGCACATAGAGTATGGACCAAACTCCACCTCACCCTGCAAAAGCAGCCTTCACCAGCTCAGCATGCAATAAAATGAGGTAAATGACAAAGCCTTTGTCATCTCGCTGAAGTATGGAGAATAGGCACAGAAAAGAACTTGGTGAGTTTCAAATCTTTTCAAGATGAGAAACAAGCTGTTTGAGAAAAAAAGAGGCTAGATCTTAAGATACAGCGTAAGGCGAGTTCCTTTGGGAATGAGATTTTCAGGGCCTAACTCCTCTTTTATGGTATATGAGCTTGCATTGGCCTCTCCTTCCCATACATATTGTTTAGCAGATTTTGGACTTTTTGATGAGACAACAACCTTTTAACAAAAAATTGAATTGATGCCTCATGTACTGCATAACCAATTGATCATTTAGGATTATCAAACGAGCTAGTCAACAGATTGATAGGAGAAACAATCAAACTATCTACTATTTGATTCGGTCAATTAAATCGGTCGACTGATTGTTCGATCGTTACGAACACCAATGAAATTAGTAATAGTGAATTAGTTGATCATTCTAACTAACAATAAACTATTACTATTTTAAAAAAAAATCAATTAGAAACTCATAGTTCTATAATGCGATGTTTGGCCCAATATGGAAGGAGGAATAAAAATGTAAAGTAAGTTTAAGTACCGAGAGCAAGTAAAATAAAATGAATGAAACAATGTTCCATGGAATGAAACTAGAGGAAAATTTTCATGAAAATATTGAAATTTATATTAGGACCAATTAAACCTAGGATTGGTCTCATGATAGAATTTATGGTCATAATGAATTAATCAGAGTAAATGAAGTTTTAGAGTTCTTTAAAAATAATTGTGATGCAACTTGAAAGGTGACAAGAATAGAAAAAAAAAATGAAATTTCTTAGACATAAAATGAGAATTGAATGAAAATTTAAAATGATACCTTTATAATAAGGATCTTGGATTTGAAATTATTTTTAATTGTTATGATGATATAAGAGAAGTTGCACATCCATCAAGGTCAATAAGGCGAAAGTAAACTTAAGTAGCTCAATAGATAATAATCCTTCTATTAAAAGTCAATAGTAAATGTTATTTTCTTTGATATAATGAACTTATGGAATTCATAGTAAATACATTTATATGTTGAAGTAAGAAATTATAATGAAAGAAAGAAAAAAGAAATAATTGGCATCCGAATAAGGTTGTCAGATTAGTTAGTATCCATTTAGGATTATCGGAGTTATTGGCTTCCAAACATGAATGCCAGAATGATTGGCATTCAAGTAAGAATTATCAGATTGATTGGTATCCATTTGAAATTACTGAAATTATTGGCTTTCAAATGGAAATGCTGGAATAATTGGAATCCAAAGATCGCTAGATTGATTGGTATCAATTTGGGATTACCTAGATTATTGGCTTCCAAACGAGAATGCCAGAATAATTGGCATCCAAGTAAGGATTGTTGAATCGATTGATATCTATTTGAGATTACTGGAGTTAATCTTTGCACCTGAGACTAGTTTATCCTTTTTAATTATAGTACCATCATTTTGATCATTTGAAAACTACACAATTTGTCTTGTTAAGGTAACTTATTTTCTTCATTTCACATCATAGGCTATCACCTTCAAGAATACACCGCGATCTCAACAACACATGTTCATTATTCCCTATCCATAAATCACAACCTTTACCTTAAGTTAACTGCATTTGTTAAATCACTTCAACACCCTAAGCTTTTTATTTATGATAATGTTGCTCAATATATATGTAACGATCCCAATTTTTTTATCAATTTCTGACTACATATCAAGTTATGATTGTTAAAAAAAATAGAATTTTTTTTTATACATTCCTATCAAAATATCAACAGAATTTCCCCTAATATATAATAATCTCAAATATCGACATCAATGTAATTTTCTCAAATCTATGTCAATCATCAATCCAATTCATCTAGAACATCTCATCAATAACTCCATAACATTCATCATTTCATTTTAATATAATCAACATAGTATACTAATAAAGCAATATAAAAATTTAGATACTAATGAAATGGTGTAAGTCACTACTTTAATTATAAGTTATTTTCTAGTAAAACGTTATAGTGCTCCATTTTACACATCAAAAGAAAGTACTTAAAATATTACAATTCATTATCCATATTTAAAAAATTATATACAAATCTTTTTGAATAACTATAACACGAAAGTTACAACAAAATTTATTCTTGACAACCTTGGGGAAAACCTAAAACAAAAATTAATATAACAATGCGTCAATCTTTACTATGGTTTCATACAATATAATTAATTTTTAAAGAATTCATTCTTGATTCTACTTCATTCCTTTTTGTTGTGATCATACCAATGACGACTTAAATACATTTTTTGCATTCATTCCTTCTCTTGTTTATTTATCCTTTTACTTGAATGACTTAGTAACTCGGCTACCCTATTTCATTACCAATTGTTCATGTTATTCATTGTGAGAACTAATTGGTCGAAAAACCCTCATTCAATTATCCATAAACTCAACAAATTCTCATTATTATTTCTTATTTCGACGTTCCTATTTGAAGGCCAATAACTCTGGTAATCCCATATGGATACCAATCAATCCGGAAACTTTACTTTGATGCCACTTATTTCAGCATTCCTGTTTAGAAGCCAATAATTCCGGTAATCCCAAATAAATACCAATCAATCCAGCAATCCTTACTTGGATGCCAATCATTCTGACATTCTTGTTTGGAAGCCAATAACCAACTGGTACAAGGTGTAGCTTAAAGTAATCCCAGCAATCCCAAATGGATACCAATCAATCCAATAATCCTTACTTGGATGCCAATCTTTCTGACATTCCTGTTTGGAAGCCAATAACCAACTGGTGCAAGGGGTAGCTTAAAGTAATCCCAGTAATCCCAAATGGATACCAATCAATCCAGCAATCCTTACTTGGATGCCAATCATTTTGACATTCATGTTTGAAAGCCTCTGGGGGTAAGGAGTAGCATAAAGTACTTCCTACATTTTCTTATCCAGCTTCAAGGATTCTCTCCATAAAAGGTTGATATTTCTACCCCAGGTAGAGGCATATTAACCTATTTTTTTGCCTTTCATCAGAATTCACCACCTTCATTCTTGTATGCACTTTTGGATATGGTTGGATACCATCAAATATTGGATTGTTCTTTGCATTAGAAAATGGATTATTTCTTCCTTCCTTCCTTCTTAGTTTCTTTATTATTTAAAATGGTTTGTAAGGTAGTCATTATTAAATCCAATCATGAAGTGAATTGCTTGTTCTTTTTATTTTGTTTTTCTTATTACCTCTAATTTTGCAAGAATTCTCCATGTTTATCATGCAACTGATCTTAAAGTTCTTCATTCATTCTTTGTATTTGTTCCTCCATTTTCTTTCCTTGCTCTTTCAATGCTTTAACTTCGTTATTTACAACCATGTTTAACTGTAATGGGTGGATCTTTTAGGCTCTGATACTAATTTGTTAAGATCTCTCTTTCTTAACAAAAAATAAAAATAAAAATAATTGAAATGGAGAAGGATAGGAAAAGAGAGAGATAGAACTCCTACTGCATAATTTTTTAAGATTTTATTTCTTGATTAACACGTTACAGACTTATACATTGAATTCTCTCCAATTCTAGTTGCTTAATCAACTAACTTCTACTATCAACTAATAGTTGCCAATTAACTATTTTAACAACTCACGTGCTAATCTTTAGCTTCTTATTCAAGAATACAATTATGTTCTTTCTTTTTAAAGTTATTTTGTAAACCTCTAGTCTATTCTTTAGCCCACATGTAACATCTACTTTCTTCATCCTTATAGATCACACGTTGTAACACTGCATGCTCTATATAAAATTTCTAATCATTTAACGTTCTAAATATTATCTAGCCATATGAAAATAACATGTGAAGGCATAAAATCTCACCTCATCCATTATTGGGTTGTAAACAACATCTACTGTAGGAACTTTCCTCCAAATTACACAACAATTATACAAGTCAAACAATAGCATCAACATCCCCTAAATTATACAATCTAAGCACTTACGTGTGCAATACAAGTGTCGATCATTTTTTAATAATATTTATATTTATTTGATCACTAAAATACCTCTCAATTAAATAGATTATTACAAAAATAACCCACATTGAAAATACTAAAAAGCCCATGAATGCTAGTCAAAGGATTTAGTCATTTTACTATCCTTGAAAAATTAAAATGGCAAAAAAGCCTATGGATGCTAGTTTTTAAAAATATTGCTTTTAAGGGTAATTTAGTTATTTCACTTTGCTCTAAAAATGATAAAAGACCAATCTACCCCTAATTAATCAAATAATGATCAATGGATCATGTAAAAAAGATCATATTACCTCATCAACAAGGTCATTGGTTTTTTGTTAATAAGGATAAAAGATCAAAACATTGTTCAAATTCATAATGTTTTGTATCTTAATCTACAATATATACTAGATTTATTGCTTGCACTTCACCGGGTCAAGCAAAATTATTGTTCGACTTAAAAAAAATGTTAGTGTAAAAAAAAATCAAAGTTCCAAGTCATTGGTACAATTGGTAATTTAAATAATATGAAGTAAGAATGTAGTAACAATAAATAAACTGATAAAAATAAACAAAAAAATAGAGTAAAAAGAACCAGACTTTAGCCTATCCAGATTATCAAACAACCCAATACTAACCTAATAAAAAGTAAACCAAAACAAAAAACAAACAAAACAAAACTCCAAAAAAATCAGCTTAAAAAAAGAAAAAAAAACAAGCAAACTTAGACAAACTTTCTAAACTTGGTCTAATATCTAAAACTTGTAAATTGTTAAATCAAGGACCCAGGCTTTATGAAGAAGCTTAATTCTTAACCAATTTAATTTTGAAGGATAAATCCTTGAAGAAATATTAATAAAAAAAACTTGCAAAAGCTTAAAAAACATCAACAAAAGGAATAAGGATAAAAATTGAGAGAAAAAAACTAAGGATTAAATTAAAAAAAATTTAAAAATTATCCCAATCAAAATAAATAGCAATTAAAAAATGAGTACCAAATTTGAAAAATTAAAAAATCATAAAGGGTAAAATTAAAAAATATTTTTAATTTGATAGATTATTTATATATTTAAAATTATAGGGGTGAAATTGAAAAAAACTTATTGAGGGTGAACCCAATAGAATAAAATTGCAAAAAATAAGAAAAGAAAACCCTCTAAAAACGGATAAAAAATAAGAAAAAATCAGCTTTAAAAAGGAAAAAACAAAAGCAAACCCGAGCGAACCTCCTAAACCTGGTCTAATCTCTAAAACTCAAAACCCGTGAAATCTTAAGCTCGAGTTCAATCAAGAAGCTCAATTATCAACAAATTTAATTTTGAAGGATTAAATGTGCAAAAACAATTAATAGAAAAACTTGCAAAAGAAAAGAAAATAGTAACAAAAAGAATAAGGATAAAATTTAACAAAAAAAAGTGCAAGGATGAAATTTGAAAAATAAAATAAAATAAAATGATCATAAACAAAATAAATAACAATTAACAGAACAAGGACCAGATTTGAAAGATTAAAAAAATCATATGGGTGATATTGAAAACATTTGTAATTTGATATATTATTTATAGATTAAAAAAATGGTAGGGGTGAAATTAAAAAAGGATAAGAAAATAGAAAAAAAAAACCAGCTTAAAAAGAGGAAAAAAAACATGCGAACCCAATTGAACTTCCTAAACTTGGTCTAATATCTAAAACTTGCAACCCATGAAATTCTAGACCTAAGTTAAATTAAGAAGTTTAATTCTCATCAAATTTAATTTAGAAGGATGAAGTCGGTGAAAAAATATCAATAAAAAAAACAACAAAAAAAACGAGGATAAAATTTAATAGGAAAAAGCACAAGGGATGAAATTTGGGGAAAAAAAATTAAAATGATCATAGACAAAATAAATAGCAATTAACAAAATGAAGACCAGATTTGAAAGATTAAAACATCATAAGAGTAAAATTAAAAAATATTTATAATTCGATAGATTATTCATAGATTAAAAAATAACAGGGGGTTAAAATGAAAACAAATTGTAATGGGGAACTCAATAGAAGGCAAACCACAAAAAATAACAAATAAACAAAAAGATAAAAATAAACAAAAAACATCATCTTAAAAAAAACTCGAACAAACCTCCTAAACCTTGTTTAATCTCTAAAAGTCACGGCCCGTGAAATCTTGGATCTGGATTAAATCAAAAGGCTTAGTTATCAACCTATTTAATTTTAAAGGATAAAATCGGTGAAAATATTATTAAAAAAAATCTTGAAAAGGGAAAAAAAAGAGCAAAGAAAAAATAGGGTTAAAATTTGATAGAAAAAAACCTAAGAAGAATTAAATTAAAACAAAATGAACACAAAAAAAATAAATAGCAATTAAAAAAATGAGAAACAAATTTGAATGATAAAAAAATATGATAGGGGTGAAATTGAAAAACATTCGTAATTTCATGGATCATTCAGGAATTAAAAAATGATAGGGGTGGAATTGAAAAATAATGATAGGAAAACCAGAAAAAATAACAAAACAAAACATGAAAGGTATAAAAAAATTTATATAAAAAAAACATCACCTTAAAAAAGAAAAAAAAATCAAGTGAACTCGGACGAACCTTTAAAACTCACAACTTATGAAATCTTGGACCCAGGTTCAATCAAGAAGTTTAATTTTCAACCAACATAATTTTAAAGGATGAAGTCGGTGAAAAATATCAATAAAAAACCCTTGAAAAAGCAAAACAAAATAGCAAAAAATGAGAATGAAATTTGGTAGAAAAAAAAACTCGAGGATGAAAGTTGAAAAAAACAATCATTTTAAATATAATGTCAAACAAAATAAATAACAATTAAAAAAATAAGAATCAAATTTGAAAGATTAAAAAAATCATAGAGGGTAAAATTAAAAAACATTTGTAATTTGATAGATTATTCATATACTTAAAAATGGGAGGGGTGAAATCAAAAAAACATTTATAATTTGAAAGATTATTTATAGATTAAAAATAGTATAGGGTGAAACTGAAAATCATTTATAATTTTATAACTTATTAAAAAAATAGTGTTCAAAAGCATAAAGACCAAATGTAAAGGAAAAAAAAAATTGTAAGAGTTGTTCTGAAATTTTACAGGAGTTGACACAAAATTTGAGTAAGAGAGAGAGAGAGAGGAGAAGAAGGAAAAATAAAACGGTATTTGGTGCCAAACCAGCAACACCTTAGGTACATGCGCATGCACCACCATGTTTAGAACCTTGCGATCTACCACACACCATTCCAGAAGATGACATTTAGTGGCCAAACAACCCCACATGCATTGCTTGAACGGTGTGAGGGCCGTCCACACGTTGGCACATGTAAAGAATGTGACAACATGTTTTTTTAAATAATATTTAATATACAAATATTACAATAATACCCTCAAACAACCTTCAAACCTATAGCAAACCTATGTAAAATGACCAAATAACTCTTACAAGAGAGTTGTATTGTTTTTGTCTCAAATAGTGTTAAAGAAATTGCATTATTCTAAAACAAAAAATGAAAGGATAAAAATACCTCTCAGTCAAAAGCTTTAGAATTATTTATTCCAATGGTAAATTTATAATTGCACTTTGAATTAAAAAGAAAATAAAATAACATATATAATCTCATGTAACATGTTAAAGATTTTTATGTGACGGTGAAAAGATAATATAACCTTAAAACTTAGTTCATTGTATTTTTTACATGGATAAATTATTAATTACACTAAAAATAAATAGTAAAATATATCTTTTGGCTGCATGTATATAACTAGGAGACTTAGTTTTTTTTAATCTTACCTATTTTAGGTTTTTTTTTTACTATTTGAATGCTTTATAAGCATACCTGGTTTCGTAGGTAACAAATGAGAAAATGCTATGTTCCTTACTTCAGCGGGATCATAGCAAAATGAGCCAAGACTGGTAACATCATGGTGCTAGAGGATATATATAGTGTTGTTGTTCGCAGAGGGAAGACTTCTTCCCCTCTGATTAGGCAGTGATGGAACTGTTACTTATTTTTGTTTTTATCTAAAACAACTTATCCACGACACAAATCCAACTAAAAAAAGTAGATTCAAGCACAAAAGAGTCTCATGTTCATAGTGAAAAGGGGATACAGTACTTTTCCGATACATGTAAAATATCCACTGCTGAAATCATAAGTACCGGTGGAGTCCAGAACCAGAAGTTTTCAACAAAAGCACAAGGACTAATTACTAATGTCACAAGCTACAAGGCAACCATCTGAGTTTCTTCATTTTCCAGGAACGAAGTTAGTGGCGTATGCCCAAGCATTGTTGGCCACTGGATCGGCAAGGTGATCCAAAAGGTTCTCAACAGGACCCTTTCCAGTGACAATGGCCTGAACGAAGAATCCAAACATTGAGAACATTGCGAGGCGGCCGTTCTTGAGTTCCTTCACCTTCAACTCTGCAAATGCATCAGGATCATCAGCGAGGCCAAGTGGGTCAAAGGCACCGCCAGGATAAAGGGGGTCAAGTCCTTCGCCAAGTGGCCCTCCACCCACTCTGTACCCTTCAACGAATCCCATAAGCACAACCTGGGAAGCCCAGATGGCGAGGATGCTCTGAGCATGGATGAGGTTGGGGTTGCCAAGGTAATCAAGGCCACCCTCTGAGAAGATTTGAGCTCCAGCCTTGAACCAAACTGACTCGCCGAACTTGACACCATTCTTTGCAAGAATTTCAGGAAAGACACATCCAAGTGCACCAAGCATGGCCCATCTGCTGTGGATCACCTCAAGCTCACGGTTCTTGGCAAATGTCTCAGGATCTGCAGACAAACCAGCAGTGTCCCATCCATAATCACCAGGGAATTCACCGGTCAGGTATGATGGGGTTTGCTCAGAGAATGGACCCAAGAACTTTGGGCGGTCTGGGCCATACCTGTTTTATAATCAGCCATGTGGTCAGCTTTTTATTGCAATTACTTGGTTTGAAATGAACCTAAAATGTAGATCTTAGAACAAGCTGTAAAATGTGGTGGTGAACATCTTCCTAAGGCTCAGTCTCACGGTCCCCTTTCTTTAAATTAAGAATTTCTTGAAGGAAATTTCCGTACAAGATTAGAGCTAAGAGATCATGCTCTTGGTGACTTGCTTTTTCTCTGATTGTTAAGTTCCAACTTTTCAAACATCATAAACCACTGCTCTAATGACAATACAGGTCTACAAGTCAGAACAGTTTAAGATCAGAGTCAGTTCACGTAAAGATAGTTCATTATGCCTCTTCCGAAGCCATTAATTTGTTACCCCATCCACTATTCAAATAAACATGTCTCGATAAACAACGTGCTGATAGTAGATGCTAGCATGCCAGAGAATGTGTAGCTACAATGCTCGATGCTGCTAGTGACAATGCTAAACAACTTGGTAGCAATAGATGGGAAATCTTCTTTCTGTTTTTTCTCTGTGAATTTAGAAGATGGGAAATCAGAAAACAAAGACAACTTGCTTCCAAGACAGAGTGACTTCTAGGTATTGGTGATTTTCTTACTCTCTTTCAAAGTTCAAGAATATTTACAGACCTACCGACCTACCTAAATGAAAATGACCAAAATTGAAGGAACTACATAAGAAAGAATCAGTGCATTCAAAGAGGTGCTTTTCTTGATTTGTAAGACATAATAGTATAATACTGATATTAGTTACTAGCTGGAGACCAGAAACATCACCATATGCTTTGGGGAGCACTTTTCACAGTCCTGCGCATGGTAACACGACCACCACCAAAGGAACCAACCTTCCGGACAAGATCATTTGGTTGCTTCAAGGCGGTCTGGCCAGCAAATGCAGACTGTTGGATTGCAGAGGCTGCCATGACTCTTCTTTGTTAATGCTGCCTCTAAGTTGCTTGCTCTGCTTTTCTCTTACCCTATCAAGGCTGACTGAGTTGTAGATGCTAATCAACGCAGGAAGAGGGGAGATGTATAAGAAATGACAAGATGTTGTGGATTAGGAAATCTACACGTCAGCGGTATCCCATTGGTTACTGGACAGGATGTGGATTTCCATGTCGATTTTCTCCAAGAAAATATAGGCTACTCTTATGCCATGTGGAGTTGGAAGATCCCTGTTGGTGGGGTGCTTATCATCGATGCAAGCCACATTATATAGAGATTAAATTTAAAACAAAAGATTTATTTGGGTGGTTAATGCTCCTCGATCGATGAAAACAAAATAGACAGG
>Ga0325401_1003238_pt1 | contig 14845 bp, 9 predicted proteins | sample PopdelMetagenome_FD_205666 | JGI IMG/M metagenome (GOLD analysis project Ga0325401, IMG submission 205666) | Populus deltoides microbial communities from Bellville, Georgia, United States - Xylem-PdKOR-R2 | ecosystem: Host-associated > Plants > Phyllosphere > Stem > Wood/Secondary xylem | place...
CCGGCTTTGACCATGACTACATACCTGACGGTGACCGACAGCATACTATTGGCCATTACTACCACTGGATTTGTTCCATATTTTCCTTGCTTGCTAAAGGCCATCATGCTCCACAAGCTTATTAAATAAAAGTAAAAAAGCAACACGTGTCAATTAATCAGGATTCAAGCCCGTCCAGTCCTATTAGATATTTTTCCGAATAGAAAATTCCAGAAATCCCCAGAACTTGGAAAATGGCGGAAATAGAAGTCAAGAAGGAGGAAGGTTCCGCCACGCGCTGCCTTGCCGCCCCTGGAACTTCACCTATTTAAGAAAAACAAGTTGCCTGGCCAAGCCAGCCATATTTTATTGCCCAACAAAAACCGTGTCCTCTCTCTCTAATCCATTCCAGTCTTTCCGCCACGTCTGACACCCGATTGCTGACCTTATCAGGCCATCAATATCCCAAGAAACCAAACTGATATATATAGCCATCACCACTCTTCTTTCAGAAAACCCAATACAAACAACAATTTCTCTCTTCTATCTATCTAATTCCATCTCCCTTTTCTTCCTCTACAACTTATACTCGAGTACGCACGCACGTGCTAGTAGTTAATTAGTTGAAACCTCAAACTACCTATCTGAATATCTCTATATATTTTACCTGTCTGTTATCATGAAGTCACACTCAGTTTCATCCTCACCTTCATCTTCACCTACCGGCAACTCATCTCCTCTTGCAAGATTACGGCGTAAACTATCTCTACGGAAACCCGACAATAACCACCCAGTTTCTCTTCCAGCTCCCACAAACGTTAATAACTCGACCAGTGCTATTAATGTAATTGGAAACAACCAGCTCCAAAGGGTCTTCAATTACTTTGACGAAGATGGAGATGGAAAGATATCTCCTGCTGAGTTGCGGAGCTGTATTACTACTGTTGGAGGTCAGCTTTCCATCGAGGAAGCTGAGGCCGCCGTCAGCTTCTCTGATATGGATGGAGATGGGTTGTTGGGATTCCAGGATTTCCAATGCTTGTTGGCAGGGAGTGCTTCAGAGGAGGAGAAGACAAAAGAGCTCAGACAGGCTTTTGGAATGTACGAGACTGAGCCTGGCTCAGGCTGCATCACTCCTACCAGCCTGAAGAGGATGTTGAGTCGACTGGGGGAGTCGAGGTCCATCAACGACTGCAAGGCTATGATTCGTACCTTTGACCTTAATGGAGACGGTGTCCTTAGCTTCCACGAGTTTTCTGTCATGATGCGCTAGCCCAAAATTATTCTCATCCATGCCCTGCCCTTATATATACATTCAATTCATTTGTTCTCGTTCAAGTGCTTAATTATTCATTCTTTTTCTGTACACACATACTTGAATTTTATCAACTTTAAGTTCGTTCGGGAGATCAATATCTGTTTACTTGCATGCGTTTATTCTTCGCAATCTTATTGCCTGCTAAACTTAGAAATCATTTGCCACCCTATATCACCCTGAAAATGATGAAGCACTAACAGAGAACGTAAATTTCTGCTGCTCCCATATTTTCCACCCACTTTTCACTTGGCCCCTCTGTGAAGGGGAAGCAGTTGATCCCCCAGCAATATAATTCATCTCATAAAGCATTGCCATCGCAATAGTAAGCAAACCACAAGAATAGAAACTTGGTAAAAATAGCATTACTTTTTGCAATCCCTCGAGTGGGAGGAAAGAAACCAAAATGATAAGATGATTCATTGCGTTTAAAATTAAGAGTAAAGTAGAGGACAACTGACCTTCGAGGGTCTGCTTCCAAGGGCAGATCTTCCCTGAAAACATAGACACGTGTATGATATACTATCTATAAAGGAAAACAGGAAGCAAATACACAACCTAAATAATAAAAGTAAGAAACAAGGTGGGTTTTTTTTTTACCTCGGGAACAATTTTGTTGAGGAAAGTCTCAGTGTCGTCTCGAACATCAGAGTCGTAATTCTCATTGATAGTGAGAGAGGCGCTTGTGTGATGCACTGAGATGATATAAATATATGTAAACATATATAATTCAATCTGCATTCATCAATTCAATAAATAAAAATTGTGTGATACACTGAGATGATATAATTCAATCAATAATAAAATAAAACTAATCTTACTTTATTAAAATTAATCTTGGCACGAATATCTATATTAATAATAATAAAAAAAAAACAGAGAGAGAGAGGTGAAGAGAAATTTTGATTCACTTGCAAAAGAGATGAGCAAGGCCGCGCTTGAATTCTGACAAGTCACTCCCAATTTCATTCAATATCTACACGATGCATAAATTTTTGAATATATTCTTGCTAACAAACTACTCCCAAGTAAAATTTCGATTCAAAGAAAAAAAGAAAACCTTTGGAGTAATAAGATGACAGCCACGGCGGTGTGGGGGTAGAGTAATAGTCTTCTGAGCCCACTGGGAGCAGCAGCAACCATGGAATCGGTGAAGGGAGGCTTTGCTGTGTAGACGGAGTTGACACGGAGCAGCGGAGGAGGAGGCGAGGAGGAGAAGAGCATGGAAGAAGCGTGGAGGACATGATTTGTTGAAGAACAAGAAAAAAGGCCCACAAATTTAGTTGGTGATGGATATTAGAAGAAGCCCAAGCGTACAAAATTAATTTTATTGAAACGTTTAATGGGCTCCTTATTCCATTCACAGGCCCTGTTTCTGTGGCTGCCCTTCTCCCTGTCGTCGACATTTTCCGATATGTCTACTCTACGGTGCTTTAATCTATAGTATCTTTTATTAATACAACAGTACTGCTAATAGTAGTAGGAGTAATAAATGGGCAAGAGGAGTCGGTGGTTGTGGTGGATGGTGGTGGCTGTAGGTGTAGTAGGAGTGGTGGCGACAGGCACAAAGAGCGGCGCGGGGGAAGGGGAAGGAAAAGGGAAAGTGTTAGAGCCTCTCGTCACCAGAATTGCCTTTGGATCCTGCGCCAACCAAAGCGCTCCTCAGGTAATCGTAATCTCCAATTTCATATTTTGCTTTTCCTTCTCATCATCATTCGACACATCCCTTCACATCACCTATAGATAGCTCACTCACTGTTTCCTCTTACTCTTCTCTCACCCATGGCTGAATATTACTCACATACACACATATATTCACTCCTCGTCAGTCAATCAATGATATTATTGTTATGCAATTGGCAGCCCATTTGGAATGCCATAATTGACTTTGATCCCCAAGTTTTTATTTGGCTGGGAGACAACGTTTATGGAGACACTAAACGTCCTTTTAAGTTATTTGGAAAGGAAAGGACTATTGGGCCTTGGAAGAATGCTCCTAGGTTTATCCCTTCCTCCCCAAAGGAATTGGAATCCAGATACCAGAAAGCTAAGAGTAATCCCGGTTATTCTCGTCTTCGACACACTACACAGGTACCACCTACCTACTACTTTCCTTACACCTCACCTCACCTCATTTAATACGATCAATCTTCACTCTTCATGTAGTAATAATTACAATAGTAACAAGTGATCCCTCTCTTCACACTTGTCTTACCAATATTGCAGGTTATTGGTACCTGGGATGACCATGACTATGGATTAAATGATGCTGGAAAAGAGTTTGCTGGTAAAATCACTAACCAAAAGCTTCTCCTCGATTTCTTAGACGAGCCTCAAGACAGTCTTCGGTGATTAAGTCTTTTCCTTTAAAATTCCTTATCCTTTCCTTTTGTTTTCACTTGTATCAAGTTATGAAAAACTTGATCATGCTGCGAGTTTGTAAATTATAAGCACCCTACAATGCTTAGATGGCCAATTTAATCATTGTTTCTACGTTATTATATTTATAGGCGCAACCAGGAGGGTGTATATACTTCATACATGTTTGGCCCAGTGGGCAGACAAATCAAGGTGCAAAAGAGAATGCCTTCACATACTTCCTTAGTCCTCTTAGATATGCAGTTCAATTGTCATTTTCCTGGGGACGAACACATATCCTTACCGGCCATTTTTCTTTAGGTCATCCTTTTAGACACGAGGTACCACAGAGACCCTTTGCGCAGCGATGGAAGTGTCCTGGGAAGTTCTCAGTGGACATGGTTAGAAAAGAAGTTGAACGGACCGAAATCAGCCATTACCATCATTGGGTCTTCAGTGCAGGTATTGTAGGGTTTTTACTGTCTAAAAATTATCAGATTTGCGATTGAATAGTTCTATATCCATGCACAAGGAAGCATTGATGCGAGCGCCCATGCAAGCAAGCTTGTAGAGACATATTTTGTCTGTTATTCACTGTTAATCCTGCAATCTCCTTTTCCCCATAATTCAGGTTATATCAAATCTTTCAGCAACCACTCGCCCATTGTTTTCTTTGGAGTCCTGGGGACGTTTCCCAAAGGAAAGGGATCGTCTTTTCAAATTGATAGCAGATACTAAGGTAATAGCCTTTAATTATCTCCGCAATGCATATCCCTGAGGAAACGAACTGCTTTCAGTAGCACTAATGATCTCGAGTGTATTAATACAAGCCGGTGTGGAGCATTTGATTTTTTATTCCAGAGAGTAATAAATGCCTATTATCTGTGCGCATTACATGTTTGCCATTACTGCGTTCCTGTGCAGAGAGAAGGTGTCTTCTTCATCAGCGGAGATGTTCATTTTGGAGAAATTTCTAGATATGACTGTGCTACTGGATATCCACTATATGATGTAACTGCAAGTGGGCTTACACAAGCTGTTGAGAAAGCGGTCCCACATGTATTTAGTTTGATAGTGAGATTTGTGGCATGGCTGACACCAACGACAATGAGAGTGATCAGCACAAATTGCAGATTCAGGTCATGCACGTATGGTAAGGAGTGGCTTTTTCAGGTTTCTTTTATTATAATGCTTCTGGTTCTATTTTTAAAGCGTTTCTTGGTATATCAACTGTAAATTTCTTTTAGGTCAGCCAAATTTTGGAGCAATTGAAATTGACTGGAGTACAACCCCAGTAACCTTGAAACTTGAGGTCAGGGACATCGTAGGGTACCCCGTCACTGGTGTAAAATTTCCATTAGTGGAATTGCAATCACGTGGCTCAGTGCCATCAGTTAAAGCAGGGGAACATCGAAGGCATTGCTCCCTTGAAGTTAATCTGCCATGGATGATCAAATATCGCCTGGCAATTTTATTCTACTGTTCTGTATCTGGTATGCTATCTCTCATACTAGCAGCATCCATATCCTGTTCATCTCATATGAATTTTTCTCATTGGTAGAAATTTTGAGCCTTGTATTCCATGCTGAAATCCCTAATTGTGAACCATTTTATTTTAGTTGGATTAATGGATAGCCTACTTTTTCAATCTTCTTGCTAGCATTATACAAAAACGAAGTGGAGTATTTGGTTATATTATATTCTTGTGCTCCATTTTATTAATTGTTATACTATTGTTTGTTGCAGCATTGCTTCTTGCTATGATTGGGCTGGCTTATGCAGCCACATTAGCCTTCAGACTGTTCCTCCACAAATGCAAGCTAGATTGAATACGCCTTAGTGGAGAGGATAAGATTTAGGATACAGGTTCTTGCCATCATGGTGCTGATATCAAAGACTCACAAATGGGTACAATTTTTCAACCTCAAATTCGTGAGCTTTTTTTTTTAATCTTATTAATGTGGATTCCATCTTTTACTGGTTCCATGGCTCTACATTCTACATTTCGCTGTCATAGTCCTCCACCGAACAATTGCTTATAACAAACATGTAATGGGTTGTTTAGTCTAACAAAGAATTCCATTCCTTTTTTGTTATATATATATATATGATGTGGTGGTTACTAGTTATGGATCGCTCAATTAGGAAGTAACAGTTGCGTACTTGGGATGGAATTGTGGTTGCCATCCTAGCCACACACACACACATGCAAGTTGGACATTTTTTCTTTTGCCCGGGGGGTAAGTGGTTCAGGTAGTTCAACCGGGAAAGCGCTGTACGAACTTGCGTACAATGTTTTATATGAATTTGGTACTCTAGTCAAATAAGCAAAGAGAGAAGGAGCTGTTGTTGGAATATCCATTACTTGGATCTTTCCTGTGTTTGCTATCAGGTGTGCCTCCCTTCTGACTTTCCTCCTGAGTGAGTAGGTGATGCAATCTAGGGTTACATGCCTTCTTCTTCGAACCTACTTTTTTTTTTTTTTTTACTATGTTAGGACCTTTCCACCCCCTCAAGGCTAAGAGCTTATTTGAGAATAGCTAGCTTCAATTCAATTGCAAAGATCACATTCCGCAAAAGGCGAAAGAAGTGATTTAGCTTAGAAGCACCTCTTGATAGACGCATGGGCAACCCTTGGCAACGCGGTGTCTTAAACTTGTATCCATCTGTGTTTCGCCAACAATAACATAAAAAATAATGATTTTGTTGTGGTGCGCACCGCCTTGCCAAATAGTGTTCTAGTGGTAGAGTGGTCGGCTCTTAACTGATTGTAAACATTTCTATCCATCGTTTTGAATTCTAACCTCAACCAGCCATGATAAGGCTGAATGGAGTAGAATCCTAGACTTGCTCTACAATGAATTTAGATTTACCAAGTTACAGTTAATTGCATGTTTATTTATTGAAAAGTAGTTTCTATGAAAAATAAATTTTTAAAGAGTGAATTATTTTTTAATGTTTGATAATATTATGAAAAATAAATGGAGAAATTTTTTTTAGTGTTTGGAATTGTTATGAAAAATAACTTATTAATATTTTAGTTTTTTTTTTAGGTTTATTAAAATAATGAAAATCAAATCCTATAGATAAAAAAGTTGAAAGAGAATGAAATTGAAAAAAAAATTAATTTCATAAATTATTTCAAATAAAATAAATAATAATTAAAATAAAAAAGATAAAAATAGATGAAATTTAAAAAAAATATAATTTTATAAAATAAATAGAAATTAAAATAATATGGATTAAATTTAATAAAAAAATAATTTAAAATAAAAATAAAAAGAAGAAGACAATTCGTTTTGATTAACCTTACATAAAAGTTAAGAAGAAAATAAGTTTATTGCGTGTTAACTGTTAAGGTTTAGCAAATTCTCCGAGGACTTGGAAATATTTTGTTCGACAGGAAAGAAGGGTGGTGGGTCAAACTACGGAATCATTCATAACAGCAGCAGCAATAGCTAACGCGTTTATATTATTGACTTGCCTGTTGATCCCTAAATCAAATTCAAGACAATGACAGTTTAAGACCAAAACCCACGCCCACGACTGCTATGCCTATCATCCACTCCCCTTCCTTGCTTTCCATGTTCTCGGAATCGATATCCATAGTCAAAACCAAAACCAAAGAAAAAAAATTATCTTCTCGCTGAAACTAATTCATTCCACCCGGATCCAATCAACATCCTCCACCCCCTTGTTAACTATATATTTATTATTCAACCACAGAACTGATTAATTAGTGAATTAACAGATCTTGAGTTGCTTGATCCATCCATCCCTCCCTCACCTGAGCTCCTGTTCCATGGACTTTCTTCTACTGTATCTGTATGTGGTGCTGCTGCTCTCACCAGCACTGGTACAAGGGCAACAAACCTATGTAGCCAACCACCAACTGGACTGCTACAACAATGCCTTCAATGAAACGACCAAGGGATTTCTGTGCAACGGAGTTCAATCATCATGCCAATCCTACCTCACCTTCCGATCTATGCCTCCCTACAATTCTCCTGTCTTTATTGCCTATCTCTTAGGCGTCTCACAATCCGCCACTCTCATCGCCTCCATCAATAACCTCTCCTCTGACACTGCCATTATTCCCAACAACACCCAGGTCGTGGTTCCAGTCAACTGCTCCTGTTATGCCCGTCAATATTACCAGCACAATTCCACCTATCAGCTCAAGGAAAAATCCGAAACCTACTTCAGCGTGGCCAACAACACCTACCAAGGCCTCACCACATGCCAGTCCTTGATGTCTCAGAATCCCTACGGCGATCGGAATCTGTCACTCGGTCTCAATCTCCAAATACCCCTGAGGTGTGCTTGCCCAACTTCCAACCAGAATGCTTCAGGGATCAAGTCCTTGCTCACCTACATGGTCACTTGGGGCGATTCCATCTCTTCCATTGCCCAGCTGTTTGGCGTTGACAAGCAGAGGGTACTTGATGCAAACAAGCTGTCTTCCTCCAATATCATTTTCCCCTTCACTCCGATTCTGGTTCCTCTGCCCACTGAGCCCACCAAAATTGAACAGCCATCGGCAGCCCCTCCGCCTGCCGCACCATCTCCGCAGACTCCCAATGTTTCCGTTGGGGGCTCTTCCGATCACAAAGCCTTGTATGTGGGTGTTGGGATAGGAGCTGCTTTCCTCATTCTTCTATTTGCTGCGTTTGGATTTCTGTTTTGGCACCGCAAATCTCGTAAGCAACAGAAGCCTGTCTCCACTTCAGAACCCGAAACGCTGCCATCAGTCTCGACTGATTTCACTGTACTCCCAGTCTCCAACAACAAATCTTGGTCTCTCTCTTCTCATGACGCCCGATATGCTATTGAGTCCTTGACTGTCTACAAATTCGAGGACTTACAAGTGGCCACCGGGTACTTCGCCCAAGCTAATCTGATCAAGGGCTCGGTTTATAGGGGATCTTTCAAGGGTGACACAGCCGCAGTCAAGGTCGTGAAAGGAGATGTCTCCAGCGAGATCAACATTTTGAAGATGATCAATCACTCCAACGTCATCAGGCTCTCTGGTTTCTGCTTACATGAGGGCAACACTTACCTTGTTTATGAGTACGCCGACAATGGTTCTCTCACTGATTGGCTTCACTCTAACAACATATACCGAATTCTTGCTTGGAAGCAGAGAGTTCGGATTGCCTACGATGTGGCTGATGCCCTCAATTACCTTCACAACTACACCAACCCGTCCTATATCCATAAGAACTTGAAGACCAGCAACATTCTTTTGGATGCCAACTTGAGAGCCAAGGTTGCCAATTTCGGCTTGGCAAGAACACTGGAAAATGACCAAGATGGTGGACTGCAACTGACAAGACATGTGGTAGGCACTCAAGGTTATTTGGCCCCCGAGTACATCGAGAATGGAGTTATCACCCCGAAATTAGATGTTTTTGCTTTCGGGGTTGTGATGTTGGAGCTCTTATCTGGGAAGGAAGCAGCTGCTACAGCTATTGACAAGATTGCAGGAGACGACTTGCTCTCTGTAATGATAATGCGTGTGCTTGAGGGGGACAATGTGAGAGAGAAACTCTCTGCCTTCCTGGACCCTTGCCTAAGAGACGAGTACCCCTTGGATCTAGCTTTCTCAATGGCCCAACTGGCTAAAAGCTGTGTCGAGCATGATCTCAATACACGACCTTCAATGCCTCAAGTTTTCATGATGTTGTCCAAGATTCTCTCGTCTTCGTTGGACTGGGATCCATCCGATGAGCTCAATAGATCTAGGTCTATAGACAGTGGCAGGTAGATAAATAATAGCACGTTTCAATTCACATCAGTATTAAGAACATGAAATAGCAGGTAGATAGAGCACAAGGCTACTTCTCACATATCAGTGAAGCCATTACGTTTTCTCAGACATGCCAATGTTGTTGGCATTAGCAATTACATTTTATCAAACATGCAACTGGACACCTGAAATGTACTTTCTTAACACAACATGTTCCCAAGAGTGTCATTGTCACTGTCTTCTTATTCTACTTGATTTCTCGAGGTTACAACCCGTGTACAATATTCCTAAGGATACCAGTTACCAACATCTACTCCTGCCAGTTATGCTTTTGGCCATGAACAAGGGAATTCCATGTTTTAAAGGAACATGGTATAATAACACATTGCAGTTGTTAGTTAACATAATTTACAACCGTGCAATTGCTCCTCTTGAGCTTCTCCAATGAGTAAAACCCAACCTTGAGGTTCTAGCATGCTGTAAATACATTACAATCGTTAGGTTTTTTAACCAGGAGAATACAACATGATAGTATAATTTACAGACTATTCGACTAATGCTGGTAAATCATATATATATATATATATATAAACCGGAGGGTGAAACAAGTTCTACTAAGCCATACAATGCAGGATTTTGCCTCTGCACCATCCTTTCCAAACTAGCATCTTTGAGCTTACGGAACTCATTCCGTAAGCTTATGCAAAATTTCCCAATATCTCAAAGAAGAAGGATTTGCATGGATTGCCCGGAGAACCCATTTAAGTTGGCTTTGACAGAATTCCACCCTGGATGGAGATTTAAACCCAGCTTCTGAATGTCTTGCAAGCAAATGCATTTGAACGAAGAGTTCCACAGGTCTCATTTCTGTACAAACGTGAACCATATAAAAAAAACCCCGAGTGTGTTTGTTAAACACCACTAATGATTGATTAATCAGAGCTCAGAAATAATATGCATCTACCACCAGATATGCAGCCAGTGACCACATCAATCTACCTGGGCCTTCTGATCCCTTTTTTTTTTGGGCGGGCACGATTATAATTTTTGACAGTTCAAAATCTTGAATGCTATGCATGTCATTGTTTAAACAAATTTCTTATCTAGAATGGTTGAACCACATTGATATGATGGATGAAGATTCCAAAATGCTGATCGTAACATTGTAAAACTGCAAAATCAAAGCTAAAATGCCTTCAAATTTATATCAAAAGACAAATCATTTGAAGTGGTCACATGGTGCGTTGGTTTGCAATTTTATTTAAGAAGAAATGCAAACTAAAAGCTAAAGACTATCTCCCCCTACATACACAACAGCCAACCGTGTCTATTTTCATCTGCACTTTTGGCCCTCTACCCATCATATAGCCCATCAATAATGCATTTTCATACGTTTTTTCTTGGCCTTTTATGTCATCGTAACCAACAGTTCTTGATTTGACATTAAAAGATTTTACCTGCGCATCTCCAAGATTGCTATAGCTAGCGGTTATTGACAAAACTATCAAGTAAAAACGTCTGGCTTGTGGAATTCTAGTACCACAGCACCACTAATAGCAGTGCAATTTGATGCAAAATGAACTTGCAAGAAAATCGGCATTTCAGAATAATGTAAATAATAAAAAGATCTCCAGTATCTTAAACTGTTCACATCTGGTGGCCAAGAATACCATTCAAGGCGGAGGTTCTTCTCCCAATAAAAAGATCTCCCTTCTGCTTGTGCTAACAACAACAATACAGCAGGCAAGGGAATGACGGAATTTGCATGAGCACTGGTGAGGCTCCTTGAGGCAAGAGATAAGTATCAGTGCTACAAAACTGTCTGGAAGGCAAGTTCCATCCATGCGACACCTGAAATCATTAATGATTCAATTACATCGAAAAAAACAAATGAAAGTAACCAAGCAGTTTTTAATCATTAAGGTAAATTTCTAGGATAACTTCAAAAGTTTGTTATAAATACACCATTCACCCCTATCAAAGTCTTTTTAAAATAAACAAATTACTCAGGACATCCCACAACTTTTAACGTTGTAGTAGATTCACAAAACCTCTCCAATCTCATTAGATAGTTTAGTACTACTTGTTTCTAAACAACATTCTTAACATTTGCTCATTATTTTGTTCAAGGGGGAAAAAAGAGAGAGAATTTGCAGAGATACAAATACAGCTGGGACAGTGTTCCTCGGATGAGATCAGACCATTATTCTCCCTTTTGCTAATTCTCCATGGATCACATACCGAAAGTATGTACTCTTTGACAACCATTGGATGCATTCGTTAACCTTTCCCCTCATGCATTTTCTCATAGCCTTCAGTTGCATTTCTGTCAGACACTCACTTATCAACTCAATCACAATCACCCCTCTCTTATCTATTGACAGTAGAAAAATCTGACTCCTTGTGCACGTTAACCTTGGATTGAATGAACTCTTCTTTAGAACGCTTTAATTCCTGAAAGATATTCTTTTCCGTGTAAACTCGAAACTTATTTTGAAACCAGTTGTAAGTTCACTTTATACAAGACTGAATGCATGCAACATATATAATTAATGGAGTTAAGGAATTTTAAAGAATTTGAAGAGGAATGTTCATCCTGCTGGGTCAGAATATGCCCCCCTAACAAAGCGCAAAATGAACGAGTGGCTCTGGTTATTCCAAGGCATAGACATGTCTGATGCTCCGCGTCTCAGATCTCCTTCCTGCAGAAAAAATTCCCTGTAGCCACTGCATTCACGAGGGTTAAGAAAGGAAAATAACGCATGAAAATATTTCAAAGAACATAATTGCTTATTTGAAAGTAGAATAACTCCATGAATAGATTTGCTCTATTTCTTGTATACAATGACTCGGCTCATTATTAAGGCCGCGTCAAAGTAATGTGTAATAGGATTAATAGATCATACGCTCAATACACCTCTTTATAGTCTTAGATTTAAATTTTAACGAAACGTTATCAACCTAACCACCATAGACAGTAGCTGAACAGAAAATAGAAAAAAAAAAACATCATGATACAGTGCAACTTGCCCTCCACTTCAGCCTATCATTGAGAATGTCATCAACTTGATCGCTTTTCAATACTCTTTGCATCGCATCACAGCGCATGATCTTTAACACCCTCCTTCATCCTAAAGTTGCCTCACTGCCCTTTAAACCAAGGCATTTTGATCATTCCTATGGCCTCTGATACTTTTCCAACTTAAGAAACCAAAAGGTGTGAGAACACAGAGGAACAAGCAACATAGAACCTGATGTTTTCCATTATGTTTGGATTTTATTGTCCAATAAATTCTTTGTGTATTCGTTCACAACACAATCATGTACGCCCTCTTATTATATATGCAGGAACATCCTTGGATGTGATCAGTATATAACTTCTATTAGGATTTGAAAGTGAAAGGCATATTGGTTGAGTAGTGTGGCAGAATTCCTAAGATGAAGCATTTTATAATGCATGCGTCCATGCAATGTCCACCCACATTGTATGCTGCCTGAAATAAGAGAATACAACGACACAAGAACAGGTACAAAATAAGATTTCTTACTACAAATTAAGTTATAGGTATATTGGTGTAAACATTTTTGACCTTCAAAATGGAAGCACTTTTCACCAGATATTATGCATCCCATATGCTAAATATGCCTGACATGAAAACCTCACAAGCACATCTAATATGCATTGACAACAAGAGCAATAATGATATCAATGTGCAAAACACTAGCAGGATGAATCAAGGTAGATAAATCATGGCACATGTATAGGTGATTCAACATACATGGGTGGAGCATTAGGTGGAGACTAAAGTTACCTCTAATGGGATGGGGAAAGTTAAGTCTTTTATAAACCCATCTTCTTGGCCATTTATGTCAAATGTCTTTAATACTTTTAGTTGTTGTATTCTTATAAGATGGAATCCAATTTTATATAATATCTCTTGCTTGCACTCTTTTCTCCAATGAATCAATCACATGTAAGGTCACTAGCTTGGTCGATGGCTATGATTTTGTTGTCAATTATCTGTATAGTCTCAACATTCCTATTAGTTGTCAAGATCTTTGGGCTTATTTGAGACAACATGCACTAGCCTTTCAATCTAAACCTTGGCTCATATTGGGTGAATTTAATACAATTATGAGCTCTAGGGATAAATCTATGGTGATCCTACTTGGCATGATTATATGGATGACTTTGGTTGTTATGAGTGAGAAGTGAAACTAGTTAAAGTTCTTTATTTAAGGTTAAGGTTCACTTGGCACAATAGTCAGCATGGTCAGAATATTATTCTTGAGAAGTTCGATTAAATATTTAGGAACACAACTTGGTTCTTTGTTTGCTCGGCTACATGCTTGGTGTTCTTACCCAAAAATACATATGATCATAGTGTCATGATAGTACAACTTGGTCCTCCTCCTTCCAAGGTCAAAACTTCATTTAAGTTCTTAAATTTATAGGTTGATATGGATGATTTCTTGGATTTAGTTGGGGATACCTGGCAAACCCCTGTGGATGGAAACCCTATATATGTACAAGTTTACTAAAAGATTGGATTTGTTAAATCCTTAGCTGAAGTCTTTGCATCGCCATCACACTAGCCACATATCTAGCCATGTGGTGGAGGCAAAAGCAAAATGAGACATATCACAAGTCCTTCTTGATGGTTTTCCTTAGTCAGAGGAGTATGTGAAGGATGAGAGGGAACTTATTAGGAAGTTTTCCAAGGAAGTAAGGATGAGGAGGCTTTCTTCAAGCAAAGGTCCATAATTCAGTGGCTAAACTTGAGAGACAAAAACACTAAGTTCTTTCATAAGTTATTACTCCACATATAGGTTAAGAACAAATTTCATGGGCTGACTGGTGAGGCAAAAATTCAGGTTCATGATCAGCAAGGCCTAGGTCAGTTGATAGTTCGTTACTTTCAGGGTCTACTCTTTTCCCACTCGTCTATTCTTATCGAGTATGCCTCCAAGTACTTTTCTAGTAAAACTCCTCTTGACATGATGCCTATCTTGGATTCTGATATCATTGATGATGAGATCAAATAAACTTTATTCTTCATCCTAGATGAAAAGGCTCTTGGTTTAAATGGTTATACTTTTTTTTTGTTTTACAAGAGAAGTTGGGACGGGACATTGTTAGTAAGGACTTCATTGCTATTACGAGGTACTTCTTTCCATCTTATGCTATTCCTAGATGTATTAATGCTACTAGGATTGTTCTCGTTTCTAAGATTGAGAATCTTGTCACTATAAATGACTTTAAACCTATCTCATGTTGTAATATGATGTACAAATGCATCTTTAAAGTCATTATGAGTAGATTGAAAAGGATTTTTCCTAATTTTATTTGTCCTGCTCATACTACTTTTGTTCCTGGTAGACGGATATCAGGTGTTATTTTATTGACTCGGGAGCTTATACGTATAACTATCATTTACATGATC
>Ga0325401_1003241_pt1 | contig 14841 bp, 19 predicted proteins | sample PopdelMetagenome_FD_205666 | JGI IMG/M metagenome (GOLD analysis project Ga0325401, IMG submission 205666) | Populus deltoides microbial communities from Bellville, Georgia, United States - Xylem-PdKOR-R2 | ecosystem: Host-associated > Plants > Phyllosphere > Stem > Wood/Secondary xylem | place...
TAATTTATTAAGAAAAAAAGGATGGGGATAATTTTGGAAAAGGCTAAACAAAAAGGGGTTAATGTGCAAATTTAAAAGATGAGACTATATAAATGCCCATCGTTTCTTCTTTTTGCCAATAATACCTGCAATTACCACCCCAGTTGATAGTGTGGTTATATTATGAGAGAACTAGGGTGTGAACCTTTCTTGGGCGAACCAGATACTGAAATAGCTGGCAGATGGCTTCACACAATTGATGATACTTTAGATTAGATACGAGTAGTTGAGGGCTTATGAGTGAATTATGCTGCTCATTTACTTTTAGACAGGGCGTGGTTTGGTGGGATACGGTGAGGTGAAGGACGCCTACATGATCCTAGTCTTGGGCGGAGTTTAAAGAACAGTTTGAGCATCAGTTCTACTTCTCCTACCATCAGAAAATTAAGGAACAAGAGTTTCTAGCCTTAAGACAGGGGGACATGTCACTGCTTGACTATGAGAGGAGGTTTCATGACCTTTTCATGTTTGCCTCACATTATACCCCAAATGAACAACATAAGGTTGAAAGACTACGAAATGGATTGAGACAAGAGTTAATGCAAGGATTGGTTGCCTTTAAATTCAGGACCATCAGAGAGCTTATTGTGGTAGCAGAGGCTCTTGAGGCATGTTTAAGGGAGGGCAGAAGGAACAATATAGTTTGGGTAAATGGAAGGAAGTAGAGTATACTTTTAGCAGACCCCCTCTGCCTAAAAGAGGTAAGGAACCGTTCAATCAATTCAAAAAGAAGGGGTACCTTGGCTGTAACTGCTCAGACTTCAGGGGTAGGGTCAACTGTGGGGCAACCAAACCACATAGGTGGTTTTTTTATATGAACATTGGAGTAGAGAATGATTACTTATCCTTTGTGTACCTAGTGTGGGCAAAGACAACCAGAACATTATTTTGCAACACCTGGACAATGTTATATCTGGAGGGGGGAACATAAATGACGGGATTGTCCATATTTAGGCCGGGGATGTTACTATTGTGGAGGTCAAGGACATTTTCAGAGAAATTGTCCTCGTAGGACTAAGATCACCTTGAATCAGCAACAACAGGCTTAGAGTCAGCAACAATCTGCCACTGTAGACAAGCCAGCTCGACAAACATTATCAGGGGCTAGTAGTACTAGAGGCTGAACTCATGTTCAAAATGATAAGACATAGTGGTCCCAGACTCAAGGAATAGTATATTACATGACATAAGAGGAAACCAGAGTTGCTCCTAACGTAGTGGCAAGTACATTATAGTTAAAGTTTTTGCCTGTTCATGTATTATTTGACTCTGGGGCCACACACTCATTTGTTGCTATTAAGCTTGTCGGGAAACTAGGGGAAAATCCTTGTAAAATAGATAACGAGTTTGTTATAAGTACACCATTAGGTGAGACCGTAAATATTGACCATATGTATAAAGGGGTTTAACTTGTTATAAATAGGTGTGAAATGAAAGTAGATTTATTGCCCTTAGAGTTACATGACTTTGATGTTATTTTAGGGATGGACTGGTTGAGTATGAGTAAAGCTCAAATGGACTGTTTTGCGAAAAGAGTAACTTTTCATGGAACTTATGGTAGGAAAAATGTATTTAGAGGAGAGAGAAATGTCATTCTAAATTGTATTGTCTCGGCCATGACTGCGAGAAAGATGATAAAAAAAAGGTGTGAAGCTTACCTTGCATTGGTCATGGAGACAAAAAAAAGGAGGGAATTCGATTATCAGACATTTCAGTAGTGAGAGAATTCCCTGATGTATTTTCGGATGAGTTATTGGAGGTACCTTCAGAAAGGGAAGTTGAAGTCAGCATTAACATATTAGCCGATATATCTCCAATAGCTTAGTCACCATATCGAATGGCACCAACAAAATTGGCAGAGCTAAAAATTCAATTACAAGAATTACTAGATAAAGGCTTCATACATCCGAGTAATTCACCTTGGGGAGCTCCTGTGTTGTTTGTAAAGAAGAGAGGATGGAACCCTTAGACTCTGCATATATTATAGACAATTGAACAGGGTGACAATAAAGAATAAATATCTGCTTTCATAGATAGATGATTTCTTCGATCAACTAAAAGGGGCTAGAGTGTTCTCGAAAATAGACCTGAGATCGGGGTATTACCAGTTAAGAATTAAGGACCTGGATGTACCAAAGATGACATTCAAAACTTGTTATAGGCACTAAGAGTTCTTGGTGATGCCGTTTGGATTAACAAATACATCAGCGGTGTTTATAGACTTGATGAATTGAGTCTTTCGATCGTACTTAGATAAGTTTGTGGTGGTGTTTATAGATGACATCCTGGTCTATTCAAGCTCAAACTTAGAGCATGAATAACATTTATGGCAAGTACTATTGACCTTGAGAGAACATCGATTGTATGTTAAACTTAGCAAGTGTGAGTTTTGGCTAAAAGAAGTGATCTTCCTAGGACATGTTATATCAGATGAAGGAATTTCAGTGGATTCCAGAAAAGTCAAAGCAGTTATGAAATGGGAAAGACCTACGAACGTGACTAAGATTCATAGTTTTCTAGGATTGGCAGGGTATTATCGAAGATTTATAAAGGGTTTTTCCATTATAGCTATTCACATGACCTAATTAACCCGGAAAGAGACAAGGTGGGAGTGGACACAAGAATGTGAAGAGAGCTTTCAGGAGCTAAAAAAAGGCTTACTATGACACCAATGTTAGCACTTCTTTCAGGAACAGAGGGATCAGTGTTCTATAGTGATGCTTATAAGAAGGGTTTAGGCTATGTATTGATGCAACACGGTAAAGTGATCGCTTACACCTCTAAACAATTAAAAGCTTACGAGGTGAATTACCCGATGCATGACTTAGAATTAGCTGTTGTAGTTTTTGCTCTAAGGATTTGGAGACACTATTTATATGGGTCACAAGTTTAGATATTTACAGATCACAAGATTTTAAGACATTTAATGACACAGAAAGAATTTAATATGCAATAAAGATGTTGGGTGGAATTAATCAAAGATTATGATTGTGTAATTGAATACCATCCGGGAAAAGCAAATGTTGTTGCAAATGCTCTTAGTCGTAAGAATATGTTAGTGGAGACTCAGTGGGATGATTCAGATAGAAGGGAATTGTCAGAGCTAAGAAAGATTAGAGCTCAGATCAAGGTAGGACTAGGAGAATAATTGATAGCTCATTTAAAAATAAGATCAACACTCCGGGATAAGGTGCTTGAGGCTTAACGAATGGATGCTGAAATTGGTAAGATAAAAGACAAAGTAAAGTCAGCAGTTGAGACACCATATCAGATTTTAGATGATGGAATGATTGTACTTAGAAGGCAAACGTACCTGCCAAATGATGAAACACTAAAAAAGAAAATTATATGAGAGGTTCATGAGTCGAGGCTCACAAGTCACCATGGGGAGTACAAAGATGTACCAGGATTTAAAAGAATTTTATTGGTGGCCCAATATGAAAGGAGAGGTGGCTGATTACGCGATGAAGTGTGGAATTTATCGCCGGGTAAAAGTAGAACATAAAAAACCAGCTGGGCTTTTACAACCACTGTTAATACCATAATGAAAGTGGAAAAACATCACAATGGACTTTGTATCAGGGCCGCCTAAAGAAAAAAGGGTAATAATGCAGTTTGGGTCATCGTTGATCGGTTAACGAAGTCAGCGCTCTTCTTACTTATGAGGATTAAAGCCTCAATGGAAAAACTGGCAAGATTGTATGTTAATGAATTTGTGAGATTACACAGAGTGCCTTTGTTGATTGTTTCAGACTGAGACCCCATATTTACCTCCTGGTTGTGGCCAAGTGTACAGAAGGCTTTGGGAACAAAGTTGAATTTGAGCACAACTTTTCATTCCCAGACGGATGGTGAATATGAGAGAACCATTCAGATATTAGAAGATTTATTAAGAGCATGTATATTGGAATTTGGAGGAAGTTGGGAAGATCATCTACCGTTAGTAGAGTTTACTTATAACAACAACTACCAAACTACAATAGGAATGGCTCCCTACGAAGCTTTATATGGTAGAAAGTGTCGAACATCATTATGCTGGGAAGAGGTGGGGGATAAACAAATGATTAGACCAAAGTTAGTTCAAATTAACACAGAAAACATAAAGATTGTAAATGACAGAATGAAGGCAGCCCAAGATAGGCAGAAGAGTTATGCGGATAACAGGAGGAGACCTCTAGAGTTTGGTATTGGGAAAAAAGTATTTTTAAAGGTTACCCCGTGGAAACGAATGTTAAGGTTTGGTATGAAGGGAAAATTATCACGAAGATATATTGGGCCTTTTAAAGTGAGTAAGAGAATCAGACCTATAGCTTATAAATTGGCCTTGCCTCTTTCTTTAACCAAAATCCATAACGTGTTTCATGTTTTCTTGTTAAGGAAAGCTGAAGCAGATCCATCTCGAATCTTACCTCAAGTTCCTTTAGAGATTGATGAAGATTTGACAGTAGAAGTAAAACCGATGAAGGTGTTAGATTATAGTGAGAAAGAATTGAGGACTAAGAGAATCCCAACGATCAAAGTGTTATGGAGGAACTCTCAAGTTGAAAAGGTGACCTCGGAAAGAGAATCTGAAATGAGAAAGAAATACCCTAAATTGTTTCTGAATTCAAGTATGAGGTTTGAATTTCGAGGTCGAAATTTTTTTTTGGTGGGGAAAATGTAAAAAGCTAGTTATATTCTAAGCTGACCAAATTAATAATAATAATAATAATAATAATAATAATAATAATAATAATAATAATAGATAGATAGATAAATAGATAGATAAGTAAGCAAGCATTGAGAGGGACAAAATTAAACAAAAGAAAAGTTATAAGGTATTAATTTATTGAGAAAGAAAGGATGGGGATAAATTTGGAAAAGGCTAAACAAAAAGGGGTCAATGTGCAAATTTAAAATATGGAACTATATAAAAACTCATCTTTTCTTCTTTTTGCCGATGGCTAGAAGCCATAAGAGAGGGAGAGGATTTGTGGGATTTTTTAGTTGTTTTCTTGCTAAGTATATAAAAACAAAAAGAGGAGAAGTGTCATTAGAGTGATTAGAACTTAGATAAAGAATTAAGAGGGGTGATTTAGTGCTTGGAAATTGTTTTGAAGAAGGAAATCTAAAGCTAGGGTTTAAGAAGGGAGAAGAGGGAAACTTGAATTCTTCTTGTATCCATTCCTTGAATCTTTATCCAAAAGAGGTTGCAGGACCTAACTAGCAACAAGGGACTAGTTTACGCCCACAAACACCAAATAGGTGTTAAATAACCTATAATAAATCAATCGTTTAATATAGTATTTTATAAGAAATTTCCTTTGATTATAATTTTAGTTTAGAGATTGCAAAATAAAAATAATGCTCTGTTAAATGAGCACGTGAAAGATTATTTTATGATTAATGAAAATAATACTCTGTTAAATAAATAGGCACGTTGAAAAATTATTTTCTGATTAATAAAAATAATGTCTTGTTAAATAAATGGGTGTGCCGAAAGAATATTTTCCTGGTTAATCGAAATAATGTCTTGTTGAAATGGGCACATTGGTTGAATTATTTTCTTTTTTAACTTACATGAAATTCAGACATAATGTATTAATTATTGGACGACTTGAAAAAGTATGTCCTGGTTAATGAAGAAGATGTCTAGTTAAGGATTGACAAAAATGAAATTTAAATTAAATTAATGTATTGAGGATAAGTACTTCGTTTAATGAGCTTGTGTGTATATTATCGTGTATACTCACATGTTATATAAATATGTTGTTAGGTACATCACACCCTCGAACTGGAAAGTAGATGCTTAGATAAAAATTTTTGTTTAAGTTAATTTTTGTACTAGAAGTATTGATATTATATTATTATATTGCTTGTATGTTAAGAAACTTTAAAATTTTTAAATTATCATTTTGTCGAGTATGCAATTAAGGACAACACCCTTACTTTAACAAGTAATATAATTTTGTTGTATTTATATTTGAATGTGTTTGTGTCCTAAGAAATTAATGTTTATTGTGAATGAATTAGTTTTAAATTTTGTATAGGAAATCATACAATGTTAACTATTGAAAAAAAAAATCTACAGGGGACATGGAAATTGATGTTTTTAGTATAGTTGTGATGCTTAATTATATTGGGATGAGTTTGTGGTTATTATTCACAGGTTTTGATTTTTGAGTCGATAACTTGGTATTGAAAATACAAAAGTGACTCTGTCGAAATTTTTAATAAATATTTACTTGAAGAGAGACCAATCAATTCTTTTAAATAACTATTTATTTGGGTCTTGACAAGTAAGGTTTGGATAACAGTAAAAGGAAATTGGACCACTGCATAGGCTAGACTCAATAGAACTGAGTAAGGAATATTGAAAATTTTAAAATCTAGCGTCTTTGAGTACTGCTAAAATAGAGGTATTAAGACCTTCTTTGGTAAGAGGTTTGATCCCAACCTGTACAAGGCTGACATGAATATATTTGTAGTTTCGATCTTGATGTTTTTATAGGGATTTAAACATAAATCATACCATCATTCTTGGAACTCCATTCATTAACATAATTACCCCTTACAAAGCCAGACATGACTGCATTACTTAAAAAATTAATGTTGTGAACTTGTTTTCTCTTTTCTAGAAAAATAAAAAACTAGGAATTTGAATCTAATCAAAGCATGTTCTATAGATAAATATCATATTAATGCATTGATCCATGAAAAACAATTTCATTTACACGATTTGAAAAATGATGTTTCTTTACAAACAATTAAACATCAGTTACAGAATTTTGTTTTATAAAAAAGAATTTTAGATTTTCAAAACGAGATCAAACATAAAATTTGTTCTAATCTGCCAAATACTTTTTGAAAAAGAAAACAACATGTTGTTCATCTTCTATATGTAGATAACTTTTCTGCATATCAAATACCTGTAAAAGAAGACCAATCCAAATGAATGCTGAATTAAAATAACATTGTAGACTCGAAATCTAAGATTTAGAGTCTAAAGGTCTGGTCTAAAAGTCCAAATCACCTTGGTCGTACGATATATTTTATGTCAACAAAAATTCTAAAGTAGAAAAAGACACTCCTAGACTTGTGATCAATTACAAACCACTAAATATATCTCTAAAGTGGATTAGAGCCCAATTGAATCACTACCAGAAATTCGCTTAATACCAATGGAATAATTCCATTGGCAATTTGAGGTCGCCATTACCGACAGAATTTAATCCGTCAGTAAGGTCATCGGCATATACCGATGGATTGTGTTTGTCGGTAACTACCGATAAAATTACCGATAGAGTGTTGAGAATTAAAAAAAAAGGGTGGTTCGCTGACATGAAGGTTATTTTTGGTATTATTTTCCGACGGAATAACCGAGGGATGCCAGAAGTCAGCTCCGTACGGCGACAAGACGGGTTCACCGATGAATGTGCAGACGGAATCATCGAGGGATTCAAAATGGCAACTCCGTACAGTGATGAGACCGGTTCACCGATGAAAAATGCCGATGAAATCACCAAGGGATTTAAAATGGCAGCTTTGTATGGTAACGTGTCTTATTTACCGTCAGAATAGCAAGCGGAATCACGGACGGAATATTCCATCGTTGAATCCGTCAGCAAAAGTTAATATATCCCCTCTCACTCGACCCGATCCTCCCGTGTTTCTCCTTTTTCTTCCTCATCTCAACTCTCCCCAACTGCAAACATCCAACCCCTCTCCCAAAAAAAAATCTTCCTCTTCTCAGCACAACAAGTCATATATCTTGAAGTCTTATTGTCACAGAATCCGTGTTCTGATTTACCTACGGATTTTTATTAATTTTTTAAGTAATTCTATCTTTTTAAATTTTAACATTTAAATATCATGGTTTTTATTGTTTTTTTAGTATATGTATTTTGTTAGTATATGTACATGTTTTATTGTTATTTCTCAAATAAACTTGTAGTATATGAATGTATAATTTTATACTTGTTGTCGCGGGGGGCACAACGTTGTCTGGCAACGGCGGAGGCTCTTTGCCGTGCCTCCTGGTGTGAGGTATTGTGTGTTGGGAAGGTTTTTTGGATTTAATCATAAAATTATGATTAATGTTTAGGAGTCGCCACCTAGTATTATGGTCACTAGGAACCTATGGTCTGCGAGAGTCTGGGTAAGGGACTGGTTGTGCAAGGGGAAGACGCATCACCCCCCAGCGCACTCTATCTAAGGTAAGCTGCATTGTTGTTTGATTGTTTTTCCTAAGTCGGGTTTCTATTCGTTGGTCTTTTCTTAGGCTCAAGGCAGATTTATCTTCATGAGAGAGTCTCTACCTTAACGGGTTAAATCCTAACCGTTCTAAAGTCTGAATTTTAACATCGTATTTTTACACCTTGTATCTTTAATACTTGAGGATGTACTTTATCGTGTAATTTTACACCTCACAATTATTAAAGTCAACATCTGGATCCTAAAAAATGATTGCAAAAAGATTTTTGACATGTTGGTAAAATACTAATGGATAATCATAAACTGGTTATGATATCCATTTTTGGATTTTCAAAACATGAGAAAGATGTAATTTTTGTTTTTTTTGTTTTTTGTTTTTTTATGAAAAATATGCTTGGAAAAATTTTAGGATTTGGCCATATGCAACAAAATATTTTTTATTTTTAAAATGTTTTGAATTTTTTTAAAAAATATTTTGAAGAAAAATCGAATATTTTAATACCAGATTTGTATTTTACAGTGTAAATATACAACACGATATTATGCAAAATTGGTAGAAAAATATTTGAGAAAATCATAATTTTTTCAAAGGATTTTTGAATTTTTTTTTGAATTTTTTTGTTTTTTTTAAGAAATATATAATATAATATTATATATTAATTAAATATTATTAAAACAGGTGGGCAGGCCGACCCAGATAAATGGGTCAGGCGCAGCCCAAGGAAAAGGCGGGCCAACAAAAGCCCAAAATGGTTGGGCTGACCTCGGCCCAAAAGATATTTCTCTTTAGGGTGGGTCGGACCCGGCCCATACATATGGTCTGGGCCGAATCAGGTCCGACCCACCCCCATGTTAATTATTTCTACAGAAACGTGAACAATTACTGTTCACATTCTGCATGCAACCAAACGGCTGCAGAAGTTGTAGACGAGCGGAGTAAAATGGGAGGCAACCTTGCGGAGGAGAAGGAGCAGCTGTCACTGGCTTGGAGTGGAGTTGGCGGAGGTGCTGGTGGAAGAAATGGTGGCGGTGTTGGCTGCTTGAGGCGGAGGAAGAAAGAAGAAGAAAATCTGTAGAGGGGGAGGGAAGACCTCGTGGTGGCTGCCACTATTGCCGGTGGCGATTTGGGTTCATGGGGAGGCTTAGCAGTCGTCTGTTGGTGGAGGAGAAACGTTTCTGTGGGGTCTTCAACGGTTGAAGACGCGGTGGAGAGAGAAAGAGAAAAGAAATGTGCAAAAACCGGAAAAAAGCTGGGTTTTTTGCTCCCTTTCGACCCGATTTTCTCCTCCCTCAGGTCACTAATGGAGCCTTTATTTATAGGCGATTAAAGAGGGTAATCCCGTATATACTAGGGTAGAATTTCAGCCCTTAATTCTGTTGGGAAGGATCCCAACTGTTGGCTCAAAGTAGGCATAGTGCACTGTCAAATATGCAGAAAAAACTGCCTGAGTTGGCATGTTTAAGTCGAGGCCTACGCCGATTAATTGTCATTCACACTGAACTATTGAGATGGAGTTGTAGAGGAACTGCAGAGGATCATTTTTTTGCATGTTCGGTTAAATTTGGTGGACGTTAAGTGCATTAAATGCACCTGCAAAGTAGGTAACCGGACCAGCCTTTTTAGAAAAAAATGAAGAAGACAATGAACAGTGTTGAGTTCTGTTTTTGGCCAAAGTTCATTTTAGTCCTTCCTCTTTCAATTGCTATCAATACAACCCTTAATTGACCCTAAACTTTTGCAATTAAGCCCCTGATGAATTTGAATTGCAGCCCTGGATTTACTCGCCTTTTGCACATTAGTCCCTAGTCTCGGATTTTTGCAATTTAACCCCTAATTGACCATTAAACTTTTAATTTCTTAAATTTAGTCCCCGGTTTTTGTCAATTTGGCCCCTATAGTCCGGTGCCTTTTGCAAATTGGTCTCTGATCTCGGATTTCTTCAATTTAACCCTTAATTGACCCTAAAACTTCAATTTTCTTGCAATTTGGCCCCTAATTTCAATCAAATAACTTGGTAAAAATTAAATTTGGTCTCTTAAAATTTCAATCTTCTCAATTAAACCCAAATTAGGCTCCCAAACTTAATTTTTCACCAATAAAGCCCCAAATAAAATTAATTTGACCCATTTAAATTATAATTAAGTCCTTGCACTTAATTAAATCCTTCAATTGGACCCAAATTAATTCTTAAACATAATTAAAATTTAATTTGGCCTATGATTAAATCAAATTGGCCTATTGAAAATTTAATTTTGTCATCAGACTTAATTTTTATGCAAATTCCTCCAATAATCATTTAATTTAATCTTGAATTTGCATTTTTTCTCCATTTTTTGGCATAATGGGGTACAATTAGGCCTTGAATTTCCTTCAAAAAATTGCAGCTTGATTCCTCAGCCTGCTTTCTCCACGTTGCTAGCCTTTATTTTATTTATGATTTTTATTTTGAAAAACAATATGAATTTTTAGGGAATAACCCGAATTGGGTTATGACACTTGTTATGGTTTGTTTTAGATTTTATAAGATTGTATTTGTTTGTAAATTATTGAAACTTTATTGAATTACCGAATTACATGTGTTGTTTTGAAATAATTAATAGCTTGTTTAATGGGTCTGTTTTAATTTTTATCGTCAATGGTATTGCGGAGTTGTAATTTTCATAAATTGATATTTATGTATTAATTTATATGGACGTTAATGATAATTGATAATGAATATTTAATATTTATGAGAAGTTGTAATTGGTTTGTTGGATAATCTCGAGGTAAACTAATTTTTTTGCAAATTTATTTACCTAACATAGTTAATTAATACATGTTGTCATCATAATTTTATAAAGATTCGATAGAAGTCATGGATGATCGTTCATGGATGTATCGAGATTCACCCCAAGGATTGCGGAGGATGGATTATTGTAAAGAGGTTCAGGGTTTTATTAATTTCGCAATATCTATTCCAAGAAATTTTACTAAAGGCGGTATTAGGTGTTCATGCAGGAAGTGTCAAAATAAAAAGTATCTGCATCCAGATGTTGTAACGATGTATCGTCTATACATAAGGTTTATGGAGAATTACCAGTGTTGGTATGCACACGGAGAAGTATTTGTTAGTAAAAGGAGAATGGAAGAAATGGTGGTTGGGTCAACTTCTAGTGCTAGCAACATGCATGAAGCAGCAAATGACAACACTAATCCTTACAGGACTATGGTTATGGATGCAATGAGAATGAATCAAGGTAATGTCAGTCAATGTCCAATTGTAGAAGAAGAACCTAATACAGATGCAGCTAGGTTTTTTGATTTGTTGAAAGATTCTGACGAACCATTATGGGATGGCTGCACAAACCACAGTAAATTATCGGCCGTAGCACAGGTGTTCACCATCAAGTCAGATCACAGGTTGAGTGAGGCCGGGTATGACAAGATTATTAAATGAGCGAGAAGCATTTTACCTGAAAGGAACAGGCTGAAAGAGAACTTCTATGCTGCAAAGTCTATGATGAAACCCTTTGGTTTAGGATACCAGAAAATTGACATGTGCCATAACTTCTGCATGTTATACTACCTTGAGAATGCTGAGATGACAGAGTGCATGACATGCGAGCATTCCAGTTACAAACCCAGAACTGGTGGGGGAAAGACTCTAGTGGCATATAAAAAACTTAGATTTTCAACACCGTCATGGATGTGAAGGGGAAGACAAAGGACAACATCAAGGCTAGATTAGATGTAGCGTTGTTCTGTAATCGTAAAAATATAGAGTTGGTTTGTGATGGGTCACGGGTCGCAAAATCAAGAGCAAGCTTCGTGTTAGAGAAAAACGCACAACTACTAGTCTACAAATGGCTTAAGAGTCTATATTTTCTGGATGGACATGCCTCGAATATATCAAGGCTGGTTAATATGGAGGAATGCAGATTGTATGGAATGAAGAGTCATGACTGCCACGTGTTTATGCAAACACTAATCCCATTAACTTTTCGTGATTTGTTGCCAAAGAGGATATGGGATGCACTCACGGAGATCAGTCATTTCTTTAGAGATTTATGCTCCAGCAAGTTGAATATTGATCACATTGAGAGGCTTGAAACGAATATCTTCGAGATACTATGCAAACTTGAGATGATATTCCCTCCACCATTTTTTGACTCAATGGAGCATCTCCCCATACATCTACCGTTCGAGGCAAAAGTTGGAGGATCGGTCTAGTATAGATTGATGTAACTATTCGAACGGTTAGATATTACAGTTGCAATGTAATTCTTATATAAAAATATTTTCTTTGTTTTTGTTCATTGAAAATACTTGATTAATTCAATGCAGGTACTTGTTCAATCTCAAGAAAAAGGTTAAGAACAAAGCGCATATTGAGGCTTCGATATGTGAGGCCTATATTGTTGAGGACATCTCAACATTTATCTCGTACTATTTCGAACCTCATCTGAGAACGAGAATCAATCGCGTTCCATGACATGATGATGGCGGTGAAGTGTCTTCCAGTGGGAACTTGTCAATATTCTCTAATCCTGGACGACCCACACCTAAAAATGTTGTAAGAAGAAGATATTTTTCAGAAATAGAGTTCAAACAAGCACACAATTATATTCTATTTAATTGTGATGAGCTGAGAGCTTTTATTCAGTATGTGTATATATGTGTAATACTAATTAAACTTTGTCAATAATATACCGTTAATTAGATATTGTAATATAATACACTCATTACCACTTGCAGCGAACATAAACAATATTTGCTGTCCAATAACTCACAGCTGACCGAATCCCATATCTTTTAATTATAAGATGAACAATTTACCACATGGTTCAGAACACATGTAATCACTATCACAAACTCATTCTCACTTGTAAAATTATTGTATGCATGTCATTACGTGATTATCGATTACTGTTCAATGACGTACATTATATACAAGGTTTATCAAATAGGAAGGGGTGCTGCTAAGTCATTGTCTTCACAAGGCCTGGGCTAAAAAAAAAAGTTAAGTGCTACAACGGGTATTTTATCAATGGATATGTTTTCCGTACTGAAGAATACAGGCATGGTAGAAAGACATACAATAGTGGTGTTTGTGTTAAAGGATCAACTAGTAGTGAGTTAAAAGTTGACTACTATGGTAGATTAGAAGAGGTCGTCGAACTGCAATATCATAGCGAGCAGAATAGAGTGTTTCTATTCAAATGCTATTGGTATAACACAACTGACAGAGGAATCAGAGTTGATTCACACTTTGGTCTGGTCGAAATCAACTCAAAAGCTAGACTCCACAACGTAAACGATGTCTTTGTTTTCGCAAAGTAATGTCAACAAGTTTATTACGCATACACCCCTTGTTTTATAAAGGATCGATCAAGAGTGGATTGGGTGTCTGTTTTAAAAACGAAACCCAGGGTCGTGTCGAGCTTGTTCAGGATGAGAACGAAGACACAAGTGTGCGAGATGAAGTCTTTTAAGTTAGTGAGTTGGTTGAACCATATCGAATTGCTCCTTCGGTTGACTTGGAAGAAAATTCAAATTTTCGCATTTTCGATGATAGTCTTGTTGATGTTGACGCAGAGGAGTTGAATGTTGTTTTGATCTCTAGCGGACAAGTAAATGTCGATGAAGATAATGACCATATTGAAGATTGCGATGAAGGTGATGACCATTCAATTGATGAAGAAGAAGAAGAAAATTCTGACTAACTATCAGAATGAAGACCTGTGTAAAACCTTTTTTTCATGTAATAATCACTTAAAATACCAAAATTATCGACATATATACTGACGGAATATGGTCTGTCGTTATTTCATAGAGAGTTCGAAAATAATCGCTTGAAATACCAAAATTACTAACGTACATACCAATGGAATAAGGTCTGTCGGCATTTCACAAAGAGTTCGAAAATAATCACTTGAAATGTCACAATCACCGACACATTTACCGACGGAAGTAAGACCGTCGGTCATTTGTCGGCGGGTAATATTACCGACTAAATCACCAACAGACTATGCGAATTCCAAAGGGCGGTGCATTAAATGCATTTCTGACCGCGTGAGTTTACTGATGAAATTACCGACGGACAGCGAAAAATATAGAGGGTAATTAAAAATGTTGGTGCGAAATTCAAAAATTACCGACGAAGGTCTGAAACGTCACCGATGGACTAAATTAAAATAATATTTTTTTTATATCCGTCGGTGAAATTGCCATATAAATCACAGCGTCCGCCCCTTCAGGTCATTTTTTCATCACTTCCGTTCTTCACCTTCAATTTTGATTTTTTTTCCTCTCATTTCTCCAAGGCTTTCACCTACAATCTCTAGCAAGTGTTCTTGTGAATCTTCATCAGATTAAAAGGTATGTGTTTCCTCTATTTCATTTTACTTTAAGGGTTTTTTTTTAGCTATTTTTTTTATGTTGTTTGTTTTGGTGTATTTTTATAATGTAGATAAAGTCTTGAAACAATACATTATTAAGGTACGCATGTTTCATTCCTAAATTCTATAAAAAAAATTTGAATTTATTGAATATATTTTATTGTTGTATTGGTATAATTATTGAATAATTTGTTGAATTGTAATTGTTAATGTTGAATTTACCTTAGAATA
>Ga0325401_1003242_pt1 | contig 14841 bp, 16 predicted proteins | sample PopdelMetagenome_FD_205666 | JGI IMG/M metagenome (GOLD analysis project Ga0325401, IMG submission 205666) | Populus deltoides microbial communities from Bellville, Georgia, United States - Xylem-PdKOR-R2 | ecosystem: Host-associated > Plants > Phyllosphere > Stem > Wood/Secondary xylem | place...
GGCGACGGCCGTGCTGGACCTGGCCGCCCGGCTCGGCTGAGTCGGGCCCGGGTCAGGGGCGCAGCGCGCGGATCGCCTCGTCGAGCTCGCGACGCCGGGTGCGGTCGACCCGGGCCTCGACGACCTCGATGCCGCCGGCCGGCGAGTCGAGCGCGTGCGCGAGCTCGGGGGCGGAGTCGACGCGCCAGTGCGGGGTGCGGGTGGCCTGGCAGAGCGCGGCGAGGTCGACGCCGTGGGGGGTGGCGAAGACGCGCTCGAAGGCGTGGGCGTGCTGCGGCCCGCCCTGCTCGAGGGTCGCGAAGATCGAGCCGCCGTCGTCGTTGACGACCACGACCGTGAGGTCGGGGCGGGGCTCGTCGGGGCCGAGCACGAGCGCCCCGGCGTCGTGCAGGAACGTCACGTCGCCCATCAGCGCGAGGTTGCGGTTGCCGTCGCGACGGGCCAGCGAGGCGCCGACGGCGGTCGAGACCGTGCCGTCGATCCCGGCGAGACCGCGGTTGGCGATGGTCTTGCGACGGCTACCGACGTCGTAGGCCGGCTGCATCAGGTCGAGGTCGCGGACCGGGTTGGACGCACCGACGACGAGGTGGCCCCCCGGCGGCAGGCCGACGCCGACCGCGCGGGCGACGTGGAGCGCGGTGAGCCCGTCGCGCGCGGCCTCGGCGTCGAGCAGCGCGTCGAGCTGGCGCGAGACCGAGGCGTCCGCCTGCTGCCAGGCCTCGAGCCAGGCGGGGTCGTCGGGACCGTCGACCGTCGGGTCGGCGAGCTTCGTGGCGGCGTACGCGCGGGTGGCGGGCTCGGCGTCCAGCACCTCGGCGCGCGCGAGGAGCTGGGAGACCGGACGCGAGAGCGTCGGGTGCCCGAACACGACCACGCGCTCGACCTGCTCCCCCAGCGACGAGCCGAGCAGCAGGCGGTAGGTGCGCAGTGCCGGGCCGGTGCGCGAGCCGCTCGACGGCTCGGCGAGCAGCGGCCAGCCGGCGGCGGTGGCCAGGCGCCGGGCCCGTGGCCCCGCGTCGTCACCCGCGACCACGACCGTGCGGGGGCCGAGCGGCACGGGCGCGCCCACCGGGTCGCTCGACCGCTCCGTCGGGCCGGGGGCGGGCGGCGCGGTCGGGTGCCACCGGTCCGGCGGGACGAGCGGGTCGTCGAGCTGGACGTTGAGGTGCAGCGGGCCGCCGGCGGCGGGCAGGGAGTCGGGCAGGGTCCCCAGCGGCTCGGCCAGGTCGACCGTCGCGACCTGCGGCCCGAACAGCCCCACCTGGTCGGTCGTCTGGTTGGCGTCGGTGCCGCGGAGCCGGGCGGGACGGTCGGCGGTGACGGCGATCAGGGGCACGCCGGCGTGCCACGCCTCGAGGACGGCGGGGTGCAGGTTGGCCACGGCGGTGCCGGAGGTGCACACCACGGCGGCGCGCGAGCCGCCCTTGGTGAGCCCCAAGGCCAGGAACGCCGCCGTGCGCTCGTCGATGCGGGTGTGCAGGCGCAGCAGCCCCGCCTCGGCCGCGTCGTACGCCGCGAAGGAGAGCGGGGCGTTGCGCGAGCCCGGGGCGAGCACGACCTCGCGCACCCCGGCGCGCACGAGCGCGAGCACGACCGAGCGGGCGACCTCGGTGGCCGACGCCGCGCTCACGACACGACCCCCAGCGCGCGGACCGACGCCAGCCGGTCCTCCCAGTGCGCGACCCGCTCCGGTGCCGCGGCGAGCCGGTCGAGCGCCACCGCCTCGACACGGGGCACCCGCACCGGCAGCTCGCCGTCGACGGGCAGCAGCGGCTCGTCGACGACGTCGTCGGTCAGCAGCTGCACGGTGGCGAGCCCGCAGGCGTAGGGCAGCTCGGGCAGCGCGCCGGCGAGCGCGAGCCCCGCGGCGATGCCGACGGAGGTCTCGAGCGCCGACGACACGACGACGGGCAGCCCGATGTCCTCGGCGATGCGCAGGCAGGCCCGCACGCCGCCGAGCGGCTGCACCTTCAGCACCGCGACGTCCGCGGCCTCGAGGTCGCGGACGCGGTAGGGGTCGGCGGCACGGCGGATCGACTCGTCGGCCGCGATCGGCACGTCGACCCGGCGGCGCACGTCGGCGAGCTCCTCGACCGAGGCGCACGGCTGCTCGGCGTACTCCAGGCCACCGGCGGCCCGGTCGAGCGCACGCACCGCGGTGACGGCGTCGGCGACCGACCAGCCGCCGTTGGCGTCGACCCGGATGCGACCCGAGGGCCCGAGCGCGTCGCGCACGGCCTCGAGCCGCGCCTCGTCGTCGGCCAGGGTCTGGCCGGGCTCGGCGACCTTGACCTTCGCGGTGCGGCAGCCGCCGTCGCGCACGATCCGGTGGGCCTGCTCGGGCCCGACGGCGGGGACGGTGACGTTGACCGGCACGGTCTCGCGCACCGGCTCCGGCCAGTCGCCCGCCGCGGCCTCCAGCGCGCAGCGGAGCCACGGCGTGGCCACCTCGTCGTCGTACTCCAGGAACGGGCTCCACTCGCCCCACCCGGCCGTGCCGCGCACCAGCACGCCCTCGCGCACCGTGATGCCGCGGAACCGGGTGCGCAGCGGCACCGACCACACCCGCACCTCGCTCATGGCTGCGACCCTACGAGTCCGCCGCGAGCCGGCGCAGGGCCATCCGGTCGGTCTTGCCGTTGGCCAGCAGCGGCACCGCGTCGAGCCGCACGAGCTCCCGCGGCGCCCATGAGCGCGGATGTGCCTCTGCGACCCAGGACCGGGCCTCGTCGAGCGTGAGGTCCCCGGCCGGGTCGACGACCACGAACGCCACCAGCCGGTTGCCCCACTCCTCGTCGGGCACCCCCAGCACCTCCGCCTCGCGCACCGCCGGGTGCTCGCGCAGCCGCCGCGCGACGACCGGCGCCGGCACGTTGACGCCGCCGGTCACCACCACGTCGTCGAGGCGGCCGAGCAGCTGCAGCCGCCCGTCCTCGTCGATGCGCGCGGCGTCCTCGGTGCGGAACCAGCCGTCGACGAGCACCCGCGCGGTCAGCTCGGGGTCGCCGTCGTAACCGTCGAACAGCGTCGGCCCGCTCACCCGCAGCCGGCCGTCGCGCTCGGTCGCGACGGCCACGCCGTCGAGCGGCACCCCGTCGTAGACGCAGCCGCCCGCCGTCTCCGCCGAGCCGTACGTCGCCACGACGCGCACGCCGAGCTCGGCCGCCCGCGCCCGGAGCGCGGGGTCCACCGGACCGCCGCCGAGCAGCACGGTGCGCAGCCCGCGCAGCGCGTCGAGGTCGGAGCCGGGACCGTCGGGCCCGTCCAGCATCCGCAGCAGCTGGGTCGGCACGAGCGAGGCGTAGTCGCACCCGCCTGCCGCCTCGGCGAACGACGTCGCCTCCTCCAGGACGACCGGCACCTCACCCGCGAGCACGGAGCGGCAGACGACCTGCGCGCCTGCGACGTACGCCGCGGGCAGGGCGAGCAGCCAGCGCCCTTCGCCGCCGAGCCGCCGGGTGGTCGCCGCCACCGAGGCCTGCACCGCGCGCCGCGACAGCACGACCCGCTTGGGCCGGCCCGTCGACCCCGACGTCTCCACCACCAGCGGCTCGTCGTCGGTGCCGACGACCCAGTCGCCCAGCGCCGCCACCACCTCGGCCGTCGTCCCGCGCAGCTCCACCCCGTCACGGTAGTGAGGCCGGCGGCGTGCTTGGATCAGCCCTCGTGGCGAGTGCAGGCGAGTGGGTCCAGGGAGCACGACCGCGCACCCTGCCCGCCGCGGTCTCGCCGGTGCTCGCCGGCACCGGCGTCGCGGCGCACGTCGACGGCGCGGTGTGGTGGAAGGCGCTGCTGGCACTCGTCGTCAGCCTGGCGCTCCAGGTCGCGGTCAACTACGCGAACGACTACTCCGACGGCATCCGCGGCACCGACGACGCGCGCGTCGGTCCGATGCGCCTGGTCGGCTCGGGTGCGGCCACCCCGGCCGCGGTGAAGCGGGCGGCGTTCCTGGCCTTCGGCGTCGCCGCCGTCGCGGGGCTCGTGCTGGCCGCGACCACCGCGTGGTGGCTCGTCGCCGTCGGGCTCGTCTCGGTGCTGGCGGCGTGGTACTACACCGGCGGCTCGAAGCCCTACGGCTACCTCGGCCTCGGCGAGGTCATGGTCTTCTTCTTCTTCGGCCTGGTCGCCGTCGTCGGGACGACCTACGTGCAGACCGAGACCTGGGAGTGGCCGGCGCTGTTCGCGGCCGTCGGCATCGGCTCGCTGGCCTGCGCGATCCTCGTCGTCAACAACCTGCGCGACATCCCGACCGACACCGAGGCCGGCAAGCGGACCCTCGCGGTGCTGCTCGGCGCCGACCGCACCCGCGGGCTCTACCTGCTGCTGGTGCTCGCCGCCGCGGCCGCGGTCGTGGCCGTCGCCGTCTCGACGTCGTGGTGGGCGCTGCTCGGTCTCGGGTTCCTCGCGCCCGCCCTGCCCGGCGTGCGCACGGTCCTCGGCGGCGCGGTCGGCCCGGCGCTCATCCCCGTGCTGCAGTCGACCGGGGTCGCCGAGCTCGTGTGGGCGGTGCTGGTCGCCGTCCCACTCGTGCTGCGCGGCTGAACCCCGGCGCCGCCGCTCCCTGGCACCGGGTCCGCCCTGGGCCACCTCCGTAGGCTGACGGCATGGGTTTCGTCATCTTCGTCGTGCTGGTCGTCGCCGCCTACCTCGCCTGGCGCAACCGGGTGCCGCTGCTGGCGAAGGTGCTCGGCCAGTCCGAGGGGCGGGTCGCCCGCCGCCTCGACAAGCGCCGCGACTGACCCTCCCGCACGACGGGGACGTCAGTCGACGTCCTCCTTGGCGCGCATCCGCTCGATGTTCGCGCTCGCGCGCTCGGCGCGCTCACCCACGCGACGGGCGAACGCCTCGCGCTGGGAGTTGAGCAGGAAGTAGGACCCGATGCCGCTCACCACGAAGCCGATCAGCACGGCCCAGAAGACGTCTGCGCTCGTGATCTCGCCGGTCGCGAGCTGCCACGCACCGATGACGACCCCGAAGGTCGCGCCGAACATCAGCAGCCGCAGCGCGGTGTAGACGACGAACTCCCTCATGCCTCCGAGCGTACGTGCGGCTCACCACCCGCCGCATACCCTGGTGGCGTGCTCAAGGTCCTGCTCGTGGTGCTGATCTTCGCCGTGGCGACCTACGCGCTCATCCGGGTGATCGAGCGCCGCGGGGTGGCCAAGCCCGTCCGCCGCCGCAACCAGCCGCGCCCGCCGGCCCGCCCCGTCGCCCCCGACGACGACGAGGACTTCCTGCGCGACCTCGACCGCAAGCGCCGCCACCCCGAGGACCCTGACGCACCAGCGTCCTGAGGCCGGTCGTCCTCCGACTGTGGTTCCGAGACGGCCCTAGCGGGCCTGCTCAACCACCGAGGCCCGGTGGTTGAGGAAAGGACGAAGTCCTGTCTCGAGACCACCCGGTCCAGGGCCAGACGACTCAGCCGGGGATGCGGACCCAGTCGCGGACCTTGCCGGCCACGACGTTGGTGCCGCCGGCGTACTGGCAGCGCACGCGGTAGCGCCCAGGCTTGAGACCCGGGAAGCGTGCGACGGCCTTGCCCTTCTTGAGCGTGATGGTGCGCGAGCCCTTGCCGACCCGGATCGTCATCGTGCCGTCGGGCAGCGCCACCCCGGGCGCCGTGACCTGCACGTGGATGATCGCCTTGCCGCCCGGCTTGCGTTGCGTGCGCACGCTGAACGACGGCACGGAGGCGACCCCGCCCGAGATCGAGACGCCCTGCTGCACGCCGGCCGAGCCCGGCAGGGTGCCGGTCACGACGCAGCCGACGACCTGGCCGATGTCGGCCTCGGTGAGCTGGTAGGTCTGTGCGACGGCGCCGTCGATGGCGACGCCCGCGCGCGTCCACTGAAAGGTCACCGCGGTCTCGGCGGGCTTGAACTTCCCGCCGTCGGCGCTCAGCACCGAGCCCACCACCGGCGAGCCCGAGATGACGTAGTCCTTCTTGAGCTTGATCGTTGCCGAGGCGATGGTGCCGGCGGCGCCGGCCCGGATCTGCGGCAGCGCGTTGTAGACGTTGGTGCCGGGGCACGCGGTGTCGTTGGTGTCGCGGTGCCCGTCGATGACCGGGAGGCTCACCGTGCGACCGCGCGGGAACTTGTCGCTGCCGGTCGAGACGACGGAGGCGATGCCGTTGGGGTCGCGGCCGTAGAGGCCGAGCTTCCAGCCGGCGAGCGCGGACACCGAGCTGAGCAGGGCCGGGGTCGGCGCGGTGGTCTCGAAGTTGCCGATCATCGAGAAACCGGTGGAGTCGTTGTTGAACCCGAGCGTGTGCGCGCCGCGCACCACCCGGTCGACGCCGCCGTAGCGGCCCTCCCAGATCGCGCCGTACTGGTCGACGAGGAAGTTGTAGCCGATGTCGGACCACCCCAGGGACCTGGTGTGGTACTTGTACATGCTCCGGATCATCGCCGGGACGTCGGCCGCGGCGTAGCCGTTGGACGTCGCGGTGTGGTGGATGTGGGCCTGCACGATCGTCGTGTCGTACGTCGGCGAGCCCTTGCGCCACGACTCGTCGGCCTGCCACTGCGCACGGCTGAGGACCGGCGGCGCCGCGACGGTGCGACCGGCCTGCGGCGCCACGACCGGCGCCCGCGGGGCGGCGACGACGCGCTGGTCGGCGAGCGTGGGCTCGGAGTGGAGCAGGGTCAGCGAGATGTCGCGCGGCAGGTGCCGCCCGACCCGCACCTGGAGGCCGTCGACCGGCTCGATGAGCAGCGGCGAGGTGCCGCGCCGGCCCTGGCCCTCGACGGAGGGGTCCGGGGCGTCGGTCAGCAGCGGCACGGGACGCCACAGGCCCCAGCCGCGCCGCGTGCGCAGGCGCACCCAGACCGCGGGCTCGCGCTCGGCCCGCTGGGCGGGCGTGCCGCGGGGGGCGGCCCAGGTGAAGCCCAGCATCGAGACCGTGGAGGTGTCGAGCTCGGGTGTCACCCACTCCCCCGGTCGGGGCGAGGTCAGGCCGAGGTCGCGCAGGGGACGCTCGAGCGAGCCCACCCCGCCGACGCTGCCGCCCTGGAGTCGCAGCCGTCCGCCGAGGCTCTCGCCCGGCTTGACGGTGTGGAGGATGCCGACACCGGCTCCCGTCACCGCGCCGGCCCCGACGACCGTGGCCGTCGCGGCGCGCAAGAAGGAGCGGCGTCGGGTTCTGATCGCACCCGGAGCGTCGTTGTCAGTCACTTCAGTCTCACCTGTCACTCATGACACCACATGTTCGGCCGCTCTGCCCAGCGAACGCGCCTCGTCCACACGATCGGGTGTCCGATCGGGGCTGCCGGGGCCGTCTGGGCCGACCCGACGCCGAGTCGTCAGCGACTCGACACTGACTCGACGGGATCGGACGGCACTCGGTTGGGTCGGGAGTCACCCCGACCGAACGCCGGACACGGGCGCCGCGCGTCCCTACCGTGGGAGGCATGGCCGATCCGGTGCAGCCGCAGCAGGACCTGCTCGGGCGGTGGCTGGCGCACGTGGACTCGCACACCGACCCGGCCCCCGCCCCCGAGCCCACGACCCAGGCCACGCCGGTCGCGCCTCGTCACCGCGGCGAGCCGGTGCCCGAGACGCCCGAGGCGCCGGAGGGGGCGAGCCTGCGCGAGGCGGTCGCCGCGGCGGTGCTGCGCTCCCTCGAGCCGACGCAGGCCCAGCACGCCGACGTGCCCGTGACTGACACCGACACCGGTCAGGCGACCGCCGACACCCGGCCCGCGCCACCCGGGACGACGCCGGTCGCCGTCCGGGCCGATCACGTCTTCACCCCGCGACGCGCCACCCAGCGGGTGCTCACCGCGGTGGTGCTCGCCGCCGCCGTCCTCACCGCCCTCGCGCTGCGGGCGACCCTCGCCGAGCCCGACTCGGCCCGGGTCGGCCTCGCCGTCATCGCGGCCGTGACGACCGTGGTCCTGTGGGTGGTGCGGGCGAGCGCGACGCCGGCGCGGCTGCGCGTCCAGCTGGGGCAGCTCGAGGTCGTCCGTGGCCACCGCCGCGACGTCGTCGACCTGGCGAGCGACTACACCGACGTCGAGGTCCAGGGCCGTCCCGGCCACCGCGGCTGGCGCGTGGTCTTCCCGCGCCGCGAGGGCGACCCGGTCGTGGTCGACGCCTCGGTGGTCGACCCGGAGGAGTTCATGCGCGTCCTGCGCGCCTACCGACCGGAGCCGGGCGCCGGCGCGAGCCCCGCCTCGAGCCAGTAGCGGCGCTTGCCGCCGCGCACGTCCTCGAGCACTCCCCCGGCGGACTCGATCGTCGCCGCCGACGCGACGTTGTCGTCGTCGCAGGTCACGAGCACGCGGTCGAGTCCCAGCTCGCCCGCCCGGCGTACGGCGAGCGCGAGGGCCCGCGACGCGTGACCGCGCCCCCGGTGGGACGGCGCGACGCTGTAGCCGACGTGGCCGGCGTGCTCCAGCAGCCACTGGTTCAGGCCCAGGCGGAGCGCGAGCACGCCGACGACGACGGGCTGCTCACCCTCCTCGAGGATCCACGAGAACTCGCAGGGCACGTCACCGCTCCCGGGAGCGGGCACGAGGGCGGCGCGGAGCGCCGTCACGAGCCGCGCGCAGCCCTCGGCGGTGAGGTCCCAGCGCTGGTCCTCCGGCAGCAGCCAGAGGCCGGAGCCGTGGACGTGGGTCCCCTCGCCGTGCAGCTCGGCCAGGGCCGCCGCCCAGGACTCGTGCAGGGCGGCGTCCGGCCGGACCAGGGCCGTCACGCGTCGACGGTCAGCGAGACGCGCCCGCGGCGTGCTCGCTGTCGCTGGCCCCCTCGTCCGCGCGCTCCGGGTGGTCGTCGTGGTGGCCGCGCTCGCCCTCGTCGGTGAGGCGGGCCTCCTCCAGGGCGGTGGCCTCCAGCTCGGCGCGCCGCTGCTCCTGCAGCTGCGCGATCTGGGTCGCGGCGTCGTCGGGGTCGGAGACCAGCTCCTGCACCCCGCGCTCGAGCCGCTTCATCGCCTGCCGCCCGAAGATCTGCTGCTCGGTCGCGGTGCGCTCGGAGCGGCCGCGCCCCAGGAAGGACACGCCCCAGTGCAGGACGGCCGTGACGCGGTTCTTGAACCCGGTCACGTAGAAGAGGTGGACCACCAGCCACATCAGCCAGGCGATGAAGCCGCTGAGCCGGATCTTGCCGATGAGGGCCACGGCCCGGAACCGGCTGATCGTGGCCATCGAGCCCTTGTCGAAGTACTTGAACGGCTTCTGCGGCGGCTTGCCCTCGAGGCGGCGGTCGATCGAGGTGGCGGCGTACTTCGCGCCCTGGATCGCGACCTGGGCGACGCCGGGCAGGTGGTCGAGGGAGATCATGTCGCCGACCACGAAGACCTCGGGGTGGCCCGGGAGGGTGAGGTCGGGGTTGACGCCGATGCGCCCGGCTCGGTCGAGCGGCGCCCCGCTCTGCTCCGCGAGGGTCTTGCTGAGCGAGTTGGCCTGCACGCCGGCCGCCCAGATCTTGGTGACGGCGTCGATGCGCTTGGTCGAGCCGTCCTTGTACTTCACCTCGAGACCGCGCTCGTCGACGTCGGTGACCATCGCCCCGAGCATCACCTCGACGCCGAGCTTCTCCAGCTCGCGCTGGGTCTTGGCCCCGAGGGTCGCCCCGAACGGCGGCAGCACCTGGCTGGCCGCGTCGACCAGCACCACCCGCGCGTCGCGGGAGCTGATCGCGCGGAAGTCGCGCTTGAGCGTGCGGCGCGACAGCTCGGCGATCTGGCCGGCCATCTCCACACCGGTGGGGCCGGCGCCGACGACGACGAAGGTCAGCAGGTGGTCGACCGGCCGGCCGGCGAGCGTCCAGAGCTCGGCGAGCTCGAAGGCGCCGAAGATGCGCCCGCGCAGCTCGAGCGCGTCGTCGATGCTCTTCATGCCGGGGGCGTACTCGGCGAAGTGGTCGTTGCCGAAGTACGACTGGCTCGAGCCCGCCGCCACCAGCAGCGAGTCGTAGGGGGTCACCGTCTCGCGACCGAGGACCTGGGAGGTCACGGTCTGGGCGTCGAGGTCGATGTCGGTGACCTCGCCCAGCAGGACCCGGGCGTTCTTCTGCCCAGCGAGCACCTCGCGGGTCGGGGGCGCGATCTCGCCCTCGGACAGGATGCCGGTCGCGACCTGGTACAGCAGCGGCTGGAACAGGTGGTGGGTGGTCTTGGCGATCATCGTGACGTCGACGTCGGAGCGCTTGAGCTCCTTGGTGCCGAACAGGCCGCCGAAGCCGGAGCCGATCACCACCACCTGGTGGCGCGGCGGACGGGGCGGCACGGACGCCGCGACGGTCGCGGGCGCCCGGCTGGACGTGTCGTCGTTGTGGTTCAGCTCGGTGTTCGGCTCGGTCATCGGTGCATCACTCCTCGCGACCATCTTGACGGTCGGGTCGCGTCCTGGCGGGGGCGGGCCAGCACGGCCCACTGTGGAGGTAACCGCCGTCACCGCCTCACACGTCCCGACATGGGTGTGGATCCGGACACGGCGGGTCGCACGGCGATATCGTCGAGCGTCGCACTGCAGGGCCGCACCTCCTCCACCGAGGCCAGGTTTGGCTGCGATCGACCCGGGTAGACCAGCCGTGGGACGTCTGCAGCCCAGTTCCACGACACCGCAGTCACGCTCCCCCGCCGCCCTCGGACGGCACACCGTCCCATCACTGCCCCGACGACCTGGAGACCCCGTGCCGCTCAACCGGCCTCCCCTCGCCCTCGGCCCGGGTGCCCGAGGCGTGCAGGACGCACGCCGCTGGGTCTCCGACCTGTGCGGCGACATCGGCCGCACGGACCTGGTCGAGTGCGCGCAGCTGGCGGTCTCCGAGCTCGTCACCAACGCGCTGCTCCACGGCGAGCCGCCGATCTCGGTGCGGGTGCGGGGCACCGTCGAGCACCCGCGCGTCGAGGTGCGCGACAGCTCGGTCGAGGCACCGATCCTGCCCGACGAGGCGCTCGACCGCCCCGAGACCGACGACCTGCTGCTCACCTTCGGCCGCGGCCTCTCGATCGTCGCCCGCTGCTCCGACGCGTGGGGCGCCGAGATCGAGGACGACGGCAAGGTGGTCTGGTTCGCCCCCGCCGACGACTTCGCCGACGACGACGGGGTGCCCGGCCTGATCACCGGCGTCGACCGCCACCAGCAGCGCCCCGCAGCGACGCGCGACCGGGTGCGGGTGGAGATCCGCGACGTCCCGCTCGCGCTCTACGTCGGCTTCCAGCACCACTTCCGCGAGCTGCGTCGCGAGGTGCGTCTGCTCTCGCTGGCCCACGAGTCCGACTACCCGCTCGCGAAGGACCTCTCCGACCTGTTCAGCGTGCTCGACCGCCAGCTGCGCGACGGCATCGGCGTGGAGCAGATCGACGTGGCGCTCAAGCAGGATCTCGAGACCACCGACCTCGTCGTCCACATGCCGCGGGCCCACGCGAGCACCCTGAGCCGCTTCGTGCAGCTGCTCGACCTCGCCGACGACTTCTGCCGCGAGGAGCGCCTGCTCTCGCTGGCCCGCACTCCCGACCAGAGCCGCTTCCAGACCTGGTTCCTCACCGAGTTCGTGCGGCAGGCCGTTGGCGAGCCGCCCCTGTCCTGGCACGCGGTGAGCGCCGGCGGCCGCACCGAGCTGCTCGGCTGAGCACCGTCCCGGCCCGCACCGCCCTCCTGGTCGGTGCGCTCGGCGCCGTCGGCGGCGTCCTCCGATGGCTGCTCGGCGACCTGGTGCCCGACGGCGCCGGCTTCGCCTGGACGACCTTCGCCATCAACGTGTCCGGGTCGGCCGCCCTCGCGGCCCTGCCGGCGCTCGGGTCCGTACGTCGGCGGCCGGCGCTGACCGCCGGACTCGGGAGCGGCCTGCTCGGCGGCTACACCACGCTGTCGGCGTACTCCGAGCAGACACGGGCGCTCCTCGCCGACGGCCGAGTGGTGGTCGCCGGCGCGTACACCGCAGGGACCGTGCTCGCCTGTCTGGCGGCGGTCGCGGTCGTCAGCCGGTGGCTGGCTCCCGGCGACGGGGCCGGCGCGTGACACCCCTGTGGGTCGCGCTCGGCGCCGGTCTCGGCGCGACCGCGCGCTACGCCGTGGCGGCGTGTTTCGACCGGGACCGGGTGCCGTGGGGCACCTTCGGGGTCAACGTCGTCGGGTCGCTGCTGCTCGGCCTGCTGTTCGGGCTCGGCGTCGGCGAGCCCACGATGGCGCTGCTCGGGGTGGGGTTCTGCGGCGGGCTCACGACGTTCTCGGCGTTCGCCGTGCAGACACACCGGCTCGGCACCGGCCGGGGCGCGGCGTACGCCGTCACGACGGTCACGCTGGCGCTCGCGGCGTGCGCGGTCGGGTACGCCGCGGGCACCCTCGTCTGAGGGGCGCGGACCGGGTCAGCCGTAGCCCAGCTCGTGCAGGCGCCGGTCGTCGATGCCGAAGTGGTGGGCGATCTCGTGCACCACGGTGATGCGGACCTCCTCGACGAGCTGCTCGTGGGTGTCGCACAGGTCGAGCAGCGGGTTGCGGAAGACGAAGATGCGGTCCGGCAGCTGCACGGCCCAGGTCGCGTCGCGCTCGGTCAGGGCGACACCGTCGTAGAGGCCCAGCAGGTCGTCGGGCTCGTCCTCGGGCGGCTCGTCCTCGACCAGCACGACGACGTTGTGCACCAGCGACGCGAGCTCGTCGGGGATCTGGTCCAGGGCGGTGTCGACGAGCGCCTCGAAGGCGACGCGGTCCATCTCGATCGGCACGCGCTCATGGTGGCAGGAGCGGCCAAGCGCCGACCCTCGCTCCGCGGGCCCGAAATCGACTCAGGCGCCGGAAGACCGGCGCCTGAGAGGTGTGGCGACCCCGACGGGACTCGAACCCGCGGCCTCCGCCGTGACAGGGCGGCGCGCTAACCAACTGCGCTACGGGGCCAGGTTGCGACCTCGACCCAGGGGGCCGCGGCGCTCGGGAACTCTAACGCACCCCGAGCGACGCGGCCCAATCGAGGGTGTCGCCAGGTCAGGAGGTGCTGACCGTCGAGGCGTTGATGAGCCAGGAGCTGCCGACCAGCTTGGTCGTGTAGGTGCCGCTCAGGTCCTGCTTCTTGTAGGTGAGGCGGACGACCGCCGTCTTCGCCGTGCGCTTCTCGATCTTCAGGGTGTAGGCCGGGATGCCGCCGTTGGCCTTGACCTGCTCTCCGAGCTGGCCCATGACCTGCGTGCAGGTCAGGTCGGCGGGCGCACCCGCCTGGACCGCGGCCTTGATGATCTTGCGCTGGTAGCCCTTGGTCATCACCTTGCAGGTGGCCTTGCCGTTGGCCGACTCCAGGGAGTTCGCGAAGGCCTTGACCGCGGCGATGGGGTTGCCGGCGGCGCGGGCGCTGGTGGCGGCCGGAGCCGCGTCGGCGGCGGAGGCGGTGACGCCCGCGACCGGGGCGGCGAGGAGCAGCGCGGTGATGCCGGCGGCGAGGGTGCGACGAGGAGTCTTCACAGACGGGTCCCTTTCGAGAGGTGGCGGCCCGCCCGAGCAGGACCGGCGACGACGTGGGTCGTGGCCTCGGAGGTGTACCCATCCGGGCGGCGCTCAGTGCCTGAGGAGACCTGACAGCGGGTGGTGCTCTCGAGCCAGGACCCTCGTCCTCCCCGACCACCGGTGATTGTGAGAGGACGTCGGATGCTGGTCGCCGGTCCGGTGGCTGAGGAAGTTGTCGCCCTTCCCGACCACCGGTGGTTGAGGAGGGCCGCCAGGCCCGTCTCGAAACCACCCTCGGAACGGGCCGGACTCTGCACCGCCAACGGGATTCGAACCCGTCCTACCGCCGTGGGAGGGCGGGGTCCTCGGCAACCCGCCCGCTGGACGATGGGGGCCGGACTCTGCACCCCCAACGGGATTCGAACCCGTGCTACCGCCGTGAAAGGGCGGGGTCCTGGGCCGCTAGACGATGGGGGCCGGACTCTGCTGTCGCTGTGCAGAGCATAGAACGTCCCGACCCCGGGACGGACGCCGAGGCGACCGTCCCGGGGTCGGGACCGATGGGGGCGGGTCAGCCGGTCAGCGGCGCACGACCTTGACCTTGACGGTGTCGGAGCTCGAGGCCGTGGTGGCGGTGCCGAGGTAGGTGACGACCAGCGTGTGCCTGGCCTTCTTGCCCTTCAGCTTCACCTTGGCCTTGGCGGTGCCGTCGGCACCGAGGGTGACCGTGGCCAGGACCTTGCCCTTCTCGGTGATCTGCACCTGGGCGCCCGGTGCGCCGCCGACCACCGTGATCGTCAGCGAGGCCTTGCGGCCCGGTCGGACCGACGTCGGGGCCTTGACCGAGGTGGTGGTCGCCTTGACGGTCGCGGTGGGCGTGGTGCCGGTGCCGGTGCCCGGCGCCGTCGTGCCCGTGCCCGGCGTTGCCGTGCCCGGCGTGCTGCCCTCGACGATGCGCAGGGTGTAGGTGCGCTTCGTCGTGTGGTCCTGGGCGAAGGAGACGATCGACAGCTCGTCGGCCGTGCCCGGGGTGAGGTCGACCGTGCGGAGCTGGGTGTCGTCGATCAGCGCTCCGTCGACCGTGACGAGCCCGGTCGGCAGGTGCGGGTCGAGGTCGAGCCCTGCCTGGGTGGTGCCGGCCGGGACGGTCAGCGTGTAGCCGCTCGTCGCCGGGTCGAACGCCGGGGACAGGGTGCCGACGCTGGACGACAGCTTCGCCAGGGCCGCCTCGGTGTCGTAGACCAGCGGTCGCATGGTCCGGACCCCGAACACGCCGCCGACGAGCCCGCCGGTCGACTGGAAGCGGACCGTCACCTTGCCGTCGGCCGTCGCGTCGGTGGGCAGCAGGTCGTTCTGCCAGTAGAAGACCCGCTCGCCGGCCGCGACGTCCTGACGCTCGGTCTTCAGCTTCGTCCCGTCGACGTAGACGTCGAAGCTGCGCCCGACGTCGCCGCTG